>Ga0272444_10000650_pt1 | contig 36042 bp, 34 predicted proteins | sample SSMForm13_FD_201033 | JGI IMG/M metagenome (GOLD analysis project Ga0272444, IMG submission 201033) | Marine sediment archaeal communities from Little Sippewissett salt marsh, Falmouth, MA, United States - SSM-Form-13 | ecosystem: Environmental > Aquatic > Marine > Wetlands > Sediment ...
GGAGTACACAGGCCGAGGCTGTGATGAACTGGAGATCGACAACATCACCGAGCCATACTGGTAGCGCTAGAGGATTGCCTGCTCACGATACTGCTTTGGAGGGGTGGTCTTCGCTCGAGGAATCAGCGGTGATGGCGTGTAGCGTATCTATCCATCTCGCTTTCGCTGCGACCTTCGCTTTGCGGAAGGATTTCATCGCCTGGTCCAGCTCCTCATCCACGATGTGCGCGTAGATCTGTGTCGTCGCTAGATTGGCGTGCCCGGAAGCTTTCTGCGTCAGTCGGATACTGCTCGTATCGCGATGAATATCCGTTGCGAAGCTACGCCGCCGCGTATGTGAGCGGATGTGCTTCGGATTCCTGCCTTGACAGCGTCGCGTTTCGCCATCCGCTGGATGCATCGGGGATCGAGCTTGCCGCCCTTGAGCGTGGCTGACCTCCACCCTGGAATCCGGGCCAAGGACAATGTCGGAGTCGGCATCGACTAGCGTTTAGGGAGGCCGCTGAGCAAGCGAATGGCGAGGGCCTCCAAGACCGGAACGGTGGTTTGGAGCCTAAGGGACTCGAGCCCGAGTTGCGCCTTCGAATGATGGTCCCATGTAGCCCTCGTCGTCTGTTGATGGAATCAGCAGTCCGTGCGGAGTTCGAAGGCATTCAACCACGGGGTACCAATCGTTCGAAACGCGCCCTTCGGCCACAAGGCCGAAGGGTCTTCTGTAGACAGGATCTACACTTCCGCTGCCTCGAATCCTGCTCGGGCTGTCTGAGGGCAGCCGGGAGAGGCGTGGCGGAGGCTGCACCTGCTGGTTCAAGGAGCACCCTCTGCGCGTTGGAGTTGCCCGTCATCGCCTGAGTCGAGGACCCGAGATGGCAAAGCTCACGAGGTAGTACCAGATGGTGCAAAGGCTTGTGAGCAGCGTTCCGGATGCCGCGGTCCCCCGTGGGTATGTCAGCCGCTCCATACACCGCCCGGCGGATGCGGGGTCGTCATGTTCGGGGATGTAGCTGCATCCTCGTACAAGAGCCATCGGAGTCATCTCAGTGGTCTGCCCCATCACGGCGCCGGCGATGGCCGCAATCGAGTCGACGATGATGTTCGCTCCCCCTGGTCGAAGATCGCCGAACAGATCTTCTGCCACCAGTTTCCTCTCGACAGGAGCGAGCCCAGAGAATCCAATCGCAACGTCGATCGTGCCAAGACGGCCAATTGGGGCCACCGTGTCGGTGATGATGACGGGGACGCTGAAGCCCAAAGCTTTCTTGAGTGCAAGGCGCAGGTCGCGTGCAGTACGCCCCGGTGACTCAGGAAGCTGGCTGACGTAGCCCGGCGGTGTGTTCATGATGTCGATGCCGGCCTCGTTGATGAGTGTTCCGTGCATCGCCATGAAGAACTCATACCGTTCAAGGAGCGCGAGCGCGCGGCTGCGGGTTGCCGAGTCGATACCAAGGCGGTCCAGGGCCTTAACACCACCACGCTTGGCGGCAATCCGCCGCATGGGCATCACGCCGACGATCCTTCCGGCACCAAGCATGAGCTCCATCTTGCGCGGGTCCTTGTCGAACAACCGGGCCAACCATCTTGCGCGTCTCGATGGAACAACGGAATCCAGGCGGACAGTGCGGCCTTCGTACAACCCGGCGATCTTGGAGCTAAGACACAGCACATCGCCAAGCTGTACGTTCAGCCCGCTCTCCTGGAGCGCTCCGAGAACAAGGTCGCACAGTGTTTCCTGTTGTGCATCTTCAGGCACACGTGGAGGGAAAACACGAAGAGCGAGAACCTGAACCATGGCTTGCTTCGTCTCCTCGCAGGACGGCTCGACGTCCGCTCACACAGAGGGACATATCCAGCACCGGGATTCATGGAGTATACAATCCGAGCCGCGCGGCTCCCACTCAGGCGGCCTTGAATGTACGTGACGGCGAGTATCCCCTTGACACACCTACCGACTTGAGACCAGGTGCCTAGCCGAGATCGACACGCCAGTGGTTGCAGCGCAGCACGCCAGCGAAGCCCTTGTTGTCGAACTCGCCCTGGTTTTCCATGCCGATTTTTCGAGCAATCGCGTTGGAGGCGGCATTGGTCGTGGCGGGATACGCGTCGACGTAGCGGACCTTGGGATCGGAGCGAGCCTGCGCGAGGATGAGGCGCGCGGCTTCGGTGGCAACGCCCTTCCCTTGGTGCGCTGGCAGGACAAGCCACCCCATCTCGTAGGTCTGCGGGCTTTCGCTGTCGATCTTCCAGATACCTACTGTTCCGAGCACATCGCCGGAGTCATCTGCGACGATCTTGTACATGTGCGCGTCGCCTTTCTCCATCAGTTCGAGGCGGCGCTTGTGGGCAGCGCGTGCGTCTGATTCCGGACGAGGGCCGCCGATGTGAACCATGATCTCCGGGTCGCACTCAAGTCGAACGGTGAGGTCTTCGTCTTCGGATGTGATGGGCACGAGTTGCATGTTACTCCTCCACCGTCCGAGTTCGTCCTGACAGTAGCATAGCACGCCGATGGCCGTGCAATCGGGGGACACAAACCGGATTTCTCCGCACACGGGCGGTCTGCCTCGTGAAATGGGGTTTGTGTCCCCCGATTTCGCGCTCTGGTCGCGGAGGCCTGTTGGTGCTACTCTGGGGCATACGAGTCTAGGGAGGCCATTGCTGATGGTCGTGATGGGAAGAAGACACCCTTGGCGTCGGCTTGCGGCGCCAAGAGTTGGGACTGTACTTGCTTGGCTTGCCACAGTGATCCTGTGTCTTGCCGTCGGTGCAACTGCTTTTGCATACGACAGTACTCCATGGATAGGAAGCCGGATCACGCTCCTTGAAGCGGTGGACCGCGGATATGTCCGCGCCGAGTTCGCGGCCACCGGGAACATCGGCGTCGCGCTGAGGATGTCGATCTCGTCACTCTCTGAGACGACGCTTGCCGTGACCGTCACTCCTGGACTGCTGCTGGGGTGTGACATTCCCGGGGTCCAAAGACTCGTCGTACGCTCGCCAATAGAGTTCAACGTCGTCGCGAGCATGGATTCGGACCGGTTTATCGAGCTTGCGCCGGAAGAGACGCAGTTCGTAGAACTCGAGGGCTACTGCCTTGATGGAAGCGATCGGCTTCCGGATGAGGGAACACCCTATCGGCTTCTGGGAACGGCACCCTGGCGAGTTGAGCGGATCCTCAGTGAGTCCGTCAAGGACACCGAGTACCCGGGAACCTGCACGCTCCAGGCGGCTGTCTGGATTGCCCAAGAGGATATGACCAAATCCCAGTTCGAGGCTCGCTTCGGAGCAAGCTGCGCGGACATCAACGTAGCCCGCGTGGTGGAGCTCTGCAACCACGCAGGGATCATTCCCGACGCGTCGTGGCCTCGACAGATGATTGCCGCGCAGCCTGAGCCGGAACCGGAGCCTGCGGCAGAGCCTCAGAGCAGTCTCGACGCTGATCCTGATCCTGTTCCCGCTCCCGTTCCGAACACCGCGAGTGCTCCCATGGCAGAGCCGGAAGAGGAGATGGAAGAGCCATCCTCGGATCTTGCCGCATGGGTCACGCTTTGGGGCATGGTCGGCTTCCTCGTACTCCTTGTGAAGCTCCTGCAGGCCACCTAAGAACCCAGGGCTTGCACGACTCGAGCGCAAGGCTTCGGAGACCCACACGAGCGCATCGAATCCGGCAATGCAAGCCCTTGCCGCGCTTCTCACGCGGCGACTGTCAGCCGCTAGCCCTCCCCAGTCACGATCTGGATGCGGATGCGCTCGCGATCCCGCCCGAGAACAAGGAAGGGGCTTCCAGCATCTGCTGGAAGCCCCTGATGTTCCGCGGACTCCGTGTTCGTTCCGGTGCCGCGGTCGCTAGTTCTCCTCCGGCACGATCCGGATCGAATCCCACCCTTCGAACTCCGCTCCGGCGAGGGTCCGTCCAACTAGGCATGCACGACCGCCTTGGAACGAATCGGGATCGAGGTTCTCGAATTCGTGCTCGACAGGCTAGATGTCAAAGATGAGAATGACCGGGTGCATGCCTCCATCAACGACCGTCACCGATTGAGAGGCGATGCCCGTGCCCGTTGCCGTTCCAGCAGTGACGGTGTGGTCACCGGCAGATACAGTGCATGAGAAGTATCCGGTGGCATCCGTCTGTGTCACTTGCACCCCGTCGACGTAGATGGGAATGAACGGTTGGCCAAGGCCGAGCGAGCAGGTCACGACTCCGACAATCTCCCCGCTGGCGATTTTGACCTTCTCAAGCTTGATGGTGATCTCTTCTACTGCCTCATCCGGATCCACATCCGTTGCAGCAGATGCGTACGGCAGGTAGCCCTCTGCCGCCGCTGTGATCGCGTAGACCCCTGAGACAAGGGCGCTAAACGTGCAGCACCCGCTGCCTCCGGTGGTCGCGCTGAGGCTGTCCACTGTGACGATTGCGCCCGGTATGGGCTCGTCCGTGTCTGCGTCAAGGACGCACACCGTGAGATCCACAACATCGATTCCGAACATCTGGAAGCACCCGGTGATCGTGCCGAGAATCAGCAACGCTGCAACTCCAAGCGCGGCAGCGGTTCCAAGAGATCGTTTCATCGCAACTCCTCTCCCATGCCGAACCACTCTAGGTCGAGCAGCAAGCACCAAGCAAGCCCCGTCTCACCCTCACCGGCACTTGCCCGCACAAGAGGAAATCGACTCAATGGGCTTCAGGGAAGGCCGGAATGCGGGTCGCGTGGTCCGGGAAAGGAGGAACGATGCATACCGCCTGTTTAGTCGAAGCGATCGCTGCTGCGCGAGAGAACTGGAATGCAGCTCTTGCCCTGGTACCGCCGACCGGGTTTGGGTCCGCTGCTCCGTGCAGCTCCTGGACGGTCAAGGACGTCCTCGCCCATGTGGCGTGGCACGAGCTGGAGATGACCGCGGTGATCGAAACGCACGATCTTGCCGGTTCGCCGTGGTGGGAGCTGCCAACAGACGATCGAAATGATCGGATCTATGAGCTGTACAAGACCGTATCGCTCAAGGACGTCCTCTCCGTTTCGAGTGATGCCTACTCGGGCATGTTGGCGGCGCTTCAGACCCTGTCAGACGAGGACATGAACGATCCGGGCCGGTTCAAGAACATGCCCGCCGATTGGACCCCGTGGCGGGTCATTGCGTCGAACACGTACGAGCACTACCTGCGTCATGTAGCACAGATCCGTGCCATCGCTCGATGGCTCGAGGAGAACTGATGCCCTCACCTGCGGCGGAATCCTTGTACACTTCCATCATTCCGGAAGCAAGGAGGATGATCCGTGAAGATCCTGGTCACGTACTTCAGCGAAACAGGGAACACAAGAAAGGTTGCGGAATCGATCGGTGAAGCGGTGAAGGTCTCGACCGACGATGTGGTTGTCGCGCCGCTGAGCGATGTCGACCCGGATTCACTTGCAGGCTTCGACGCAGCGTTCGTGGGCTCCACATGCCATTCAGCGGACATCGCGGCCCCGGTGAAGGAGTTTCTGTCTCGCATCCCGGCGAATTATTCAGCACTGAAACTCGCTGGATTCGTCACGCATTCGACCACGATGCCTGAAGGCGACGATTGGAAGAAGGAGATGCACGAACGCTGGGCCGGGAAGTGCCCCAGCTCATTCGAGCGGGCCTGCGCGGACAAGGGCATCAAGTTCCTCGGCTACTTCAGCTGCCAGGGAGCGCCTTCACCCGAACTCGAAACGTTCATCCGTGAAAGCATCATCCCAGACGAGAAGCAGTGGAAGGCGTACATCGAGGTAGCTCGTCAACACCCGACCGAAGAGGACATGGAAGCGGCAAGGACATTCACAAGGAGCATGCTGGCGAAGTGCTAACGCGTTGCCTTGCTGGTCGTCGTAGGTGTCGCGTCAAGTGATTCGCCTGGAGCTAGCCTCCAAGCCGCTACATTCACGCCTCTCGGGAACCTTTCTGAGAGTGCGTTGGTGGCTCGTTGCCTTTGAGATACTTGTCGAACCACTGAAGCATCTCCTGCAGCCGGCGGATGCGATGAAGGGGTTTGCCGCTTCGCGAGAGCTCGTGATTCTCTCCACGGAACATCACCAAGCGGCTCTCAACGCCGTGAGCCCGCAGCGCGGTGAACATCTGCAGCCCTTCAGCAAGCCAACACCGGTAGTCCTGCTCGGAGTGAATGAACAACGTGGGGGTCGTGGCCTTGTCCGCATACTTGAGCGGCGAGTGCCACCAGAGCTTGTCGGCCCCGGCGCCGTCCCCGCCCCACGGAGACGCAGCGATCTGGTCGGGAGTGAAGAAGTATCCGATGTCGGTCGTGCACATCATCGAAGCCCAATTCGCAATCGAGCGCTGCGAGCATGCCGCGGCGAAGCGACTGGTGTGACCGATGATCCAGTTGGTCATGTAGCCGCCGTATGAACCGCCGGTGACGCCAACACGCTTCGGATCCAAGAACGGATACTCGTCCAACGCATGATCCGCCACGGCCATGATGTCTTCGTAGTCGACCGTACCGTACTTTCCCCGGATCTCCGCGAACTCGTCGCCCCGCCCTGCCGATCCCCGTGGATTGCAGTAGATCACGGCATAGCCGCTTGCAGCCAGCACCTGCATCTCGTGGATGAATGCAGTCCCGTACGCCGTCTTGGGACCTCCGTGGATCTCAAGGATCGACGGGTATACCTGGCCTGCATCAAACTGCGCGGGCTTGATTATCCAGGCATCGATCGCCGTGCCGTCTGCGGTCGTGACCTCGAACGTTTCCGGCAAGGGAAGCTCTGCAGGGATCGAGCCACGGTTGAGTGACGAGAGCTTCGTCTCGCAGCCGTCCGTCATGATGTACAGCTCTTGCAGTCCGTCGGGCCGCAACCCAACATAGACAACCCCACGGTCGTACACATCGAACGCATCGATCGAACCCTCGATGTTCACCACGCGCTCGACGATACCGTTGAGCGAGACCCTCTCCAGGACAGCGTCGCCGCCCTCGGTGACCACAACATACAACGAGCCGTCGTGAGCGAGGAGGGTAGGTCCTCCCCCATGGCGGCAATCCCCGGTGACGCGGTTGCCAGGCATTCGATTCCACGCCGGGGTGATCGATTCGAGCGTCCCAGCTGTGAGATCCGCCAAGTAGATCTCTCGGCTTTGGTTCAACCCATGCACGCCCATGTCCGTGGCGAGAACAGCCACGCGATCCTGCGCGACGAAGCGCGGCTCGCTCAGGCTGAGCGCATCGCGCGAAAGGCATTGCGCTTCTCCCCCTTGAAGCTCAACGCTCCAGAGCTCATCGGTCACCGGCGCTTCTCCGCTGAACCTGCGCCCAACAACGACCATGTGTTCACCCCGAACATCAAACGAAGCGATCTCCAGATCGCTCTCCTCGCTCAGCATCTGCAGCGGCTCAGCCGTGCCCAGATCGTAGGCAAACAGCTGGACGCGCCGACGGTTGGTGAACCCGGTTGCGTTCTGCCAATACGGGATCTCGTCCAGCACCTCGTAGTCGTTGGCATCTGGCGTCGGGGAGTCTCCGTTCTTCTGCCGGTCGCTACGCTCGGTTGCACGCGCCGTGAACAGCAGCCGGCTGTCGCCCGCTGTGCGGAGCTGCTCGATCGCGAACGGGACGGAGGCCAACAGCCGCGCCTCACCGCCGTTCAGACGGATTTGGTACAGATCCGTCGTCGGCTCGGAAGGAGCACCCTCCTCACGCCTCGTCTCGCCCCGCTTCGACGCAAAGATGATCGATCGCGAGTCCGCAGACCACACGAACGCACCGTCCTTCCCGGACGCCGTCAGCTGCCGTACCCCACCTTCTTGTAGGTCCCCAAGGTACAGATTGCTCTTGTAGTCGTTCGACTCGGCATCCGCTTGCTTCACCACAAACGCCGCCCATCGCTGATCGGGCGAGGTCCTCACCGCCGAGAGGAAGCAATACTGCAGCAGGTCATCGATCTGGACGAAACGAGGTGTTCCGGCTTGCGCCGCAGTGCGTTGTCCGGGCTCGTGCACGTTGTCTCCTTGTGATCTCACACCATGTGGCATCTCTCGCTCTGTCTCAACCAAGCGTTGTCTCATCTTCGGCACCCGGGCCGGCGGCCTGCTCGTGCTCGGCCCAGAGCCTCACCAGTTGCTCACACACATCGACCCCTTTGACCATGTCTTCAAGCGAAACCCACTCCAGCGGGCCGTGCGCGTTGTGTGTTCCGGCAAACAGATTTGGCGTGGGCAGTCCGCGCTCGGTCAGCTGCGAGCCATCGGTCCCACCCCGGATCGGAGCGATCTTGGGGGTCATCCCCGCGCGGCGAATCGCTTCGATCGCCAGGTTAGCCGGCCGCATGTCGTTCTCCAGCCAGTACCGCATGTTTCGGTACTGCGCTCGCGTTCTCACCTCGAAGTGCGCTCGAGGTTCGCTTCTGGCAAGCGCATCCACGAGTGTCCTTAGGAATTCCCCGTATCCGTACAGCTCATCCAACTCAAATGCACGCAGGATGAACCGCAGCTCCGCGCGATAGGCGTTTCCCTCGACGTTCGAAAGGTGAATGAACCCCTCTCGTTCGCTTGTGGTCTCCGGAGTGTGCGCATGCTGCGGCAACGCAGCGATGAGCTTGCCCGCAAGCGTTAGTGCATTGACGAGCCGATCCTTCGCCTTCCCGGGATGGATTGACACGCCTTCGATCGTGACCACCGCCTCGTCGGCGGAGAAGCTCTCGAAGGTGATCTCGCCCGGCGCTTCACCGTCCAACGTATACGCCACGTCGGCATCGAGATCTTCAAGGGAGAGGTTCTCGACACCGCGGCCAACTTCCTCATCGGGGGTGAAGCAGATACGCAAACGGCCATGCGGAATCGAGCGGTCGGCAAGGAGGCGCTCAGCGAGCGTCATGATGATCGCGATCCCGGCCTTGTCATCCGCGCCGAGAAGGGTGTCTCCCGATGCGCTGATGATCGTCTCGCCAACCTTCTCCGCAAGTTCCGGTGCAGTCTGCTGGTCGAGCACCCGATCCGGTGCGTCAGGGAGTACGATCGGCGATCCGTCGTAGTTGCGGGTGATCATCGGTTCCACCCCTTGTCCGGAGAAGTCGGGGCTGGTGTCCACGTGCGCCAGAAGCGCCACAGTCGGAGCTTCAGCTCCCGAGACGGAGGTTGCCGGGATCGTCGCCAACACGCAGCCGTAGTCCGTAAGCCGGACATCGTCCGTCCCTAGGCTGCGAAGCTCGTCGGCCAACATCCGCTGCAGATCTAGCTGCTTCGGCGTGCTGGGAACTGACGGGGAATCATGATCGCTTGCAGTGTCCACACGTGCATAGCGCACGAATCTCTCTTGGAGTTGATCCTGCTGCTGAACGTCTCGACGTTGTTCGCTCACGGTTCTCGCTCCTTGATCGGGTTGTTGGGGGCATTCCGGTGGGATTGTAGGCAGGCGTCGGTTCGGTGCAACCAAGCAGAGCCCACGGCAGCTCAAGCACGGGCAGGGTCTTCGAGCCGTCCTATGCGGTATCTGTCGGAGGTTCGGGGATGTGTCCTTCGCGCATCAGAATCTCCGTCTCTTCCTGTGCGCTCGCGATTTTCGTCCTTGCGATGCTTCGCCGCTCGGTTTCCGATAGCGGACACTTGGCCAATCCCTGCTCGATCGCTACGCCGCCTACGGCCACGGCAACATCCACGAATACCTCGGAGTCCATCATCGTCGGAACGAGTTTGGAGTCCGAGAGGCAACGCCCCCCGCAGGTTGCTGCCGCCGCGATCGCCTCGGCAGCGGCGATCGTCATCTCGTCGGTGATGGTGCTTGCCTGAACATCAAGGGCGCCCCGGAAGATTCCTGGGAAGCCAAGGGAGTTGTTGATCTGATTCGGGAAGTCCGATCGCCCGGTTCCCACAACACGGGCACCGGCCTGCTTGGCTTCCCACGGCCAGATCTCAGGTACAGGATTCGCAAGCAGGAACGCGATGGCATCCGGCGCCATCGCCGCAATCCACGACGGGTCGAACGCCGCCGGTCCCGGACACGCCGCCGCAATCAGGATATCCGCGTCAACGAGTGCCTCGCGGAGGCCTCCGCGGCGTCCGCCTTTGTTGGTGAATTCCGCATATCGCCACTTGGTCGGATTCACCTGGAACCCCTCGCCAGCGTCGGTCCGATGAGGATGAACAATCCCACGGCTGTCCACGAGGATCACGTTTCCTGGATCGATGTTCGCCGGGTGTTTGAGCAAGATGCTCAGAAACGCAAGGTTCGCCGCACCCGTACCGAGTATGCACAGTGAAACCTCACTCAGCTGCTTTCCGACAACGCGCACCGCGTTGAGAACACCGGCAAGGGTCACCGCGGCAGTTCCCTGCTGATCATCGTGCCAAACAGGAATATCAAGCGTCTCTCGCAAGCCCTCGAGGATCCGGAAGCATTTTGGTGTCGACAGATCCTCCAGGTTGATGCCACCGAATCCCGGGGCGATCCACCCTACCGCTTGGATGATTTCGTCTGGGTCTTGCGTGTCAAGCACAATCGGGTAGGCGTCAACCCCGCCCAAGTGCTTGAACAGAAGCGCCTTGCCTTCCATCACCGGAAGCGCTGCCTTGGGACCGATGTTTCCTAGCCCGAGCACACGCGATCCATCGCTGACCACCGCAACGGCGTTTGCCTTGTTCGTGTAGACCAGGGCCTTCTCCGGATCGGCAGCGATCTCCTTGCACGGCGCGGCGACTCCGGGAGTGTACCAGATCCCGTAGTCGTCAAGGCCACGCACAACGCACTTTAGCCCCGTGCGTAGCTTCCCCCGGTAGAATCGGTGGAGCCCGGGAGCTAGTTTGGCAGGCCGGTCGGCCCGATCAAGCTCCTGCTCGTGGCGGCCGCAAGCCTCAGCACGACCAAGCTCGTCCCCATCTCCGCACTTGCTGCTCCTGTCCATGGCGGTTCGCCTTCCTTTCGCTTCCGGCGAGCAAGACAACCGGCTCCCCTGGCACAACGCCATCTTCCCGCGGATCGCTCCCACACTCAACCGAGTCCACATCGGCATCGGTTCTGCCCTTGAAATCCTCACAGCGCACAGCTACCTTGACGCCGCACGACGTGTTGCCGGAAGACACGCGGATGCCGTGCATGGGGCGCTGCCAGCCCCCTGCAAGGAGGGGCGGTGCCAGCCCCGTGCGAGGAGGGGCGATGCTAGCCCCGTGCATGGAGCATTGGACGAGTAGGACCAATGCGTGCGAGGGAGTATTGACAACCGCCGTGCTGTCAATACGTGCGAGGAGGGGCGGTGCCAGCCCCGTGCAAGGAGGGGCGGTGCCAGCCCCGTGCAAGGAGGCATCAATGAAGGCGGTTCTGATCATCGCTGACGGGCTCGGCGGGCGTCCAACGGATCTCGCAGGAAAGACTTGCTTGGAAGCTGCTTCCACGCCCAACCTGGATCAGCTGGCATCGCGGGGCGTTCTTGGACTGGTCGACCCGATCGGCCCGGGCGTGCGCCCCGGGAGCGATACAGCGCATCTGTCGTTGTTTGGATACGATCCTCGGCAGGTCTACACAGGACGAGGTGTGTTCGAGTGCTTCGGCATCGGTATGAACGTTCTCCCGGGCGACATCTGCTTCCGAGCCAACCTCGCCACCGCAGAGAAGACACCCGACGGGCTCAAGATCACGGATCGCCGAGCCGGACGCATCGATGCAGGTCAGGACGAGCTAGCATCCGTGCTGAACGACATCAAGCTCTCCGTCTCACCAAAAATCTCGTTCAACTTCCGCCCGAGCACCCAGCATCGCGGCGCCTTGCTACTGCGCGGTCACAGCATTCGCCTGAGTTCTCAGGTCGCGGAGAACGATCCGCACGTCGTGGGTGCGTTGGTTCATGAATCCAAGCCAAATCCCGATGTCATCGAAGACGCAGCTGCCCGGGTCACGGCGGCGGCCATCAATGAACTCACCCAGCGTAGTTTCGAGCTCTGGAGCGACCATCCGGTCAACCGCGCGCGCGAGCAAGCCGGGAAGCCGCCTGCAAACGTCCTTCTCCTGCGTGGCGCCTCCGACGCTCCTCACCTGGAGTCGATCGAATCCGCCTACCATGTCAAGGGAGCTGTGATCGCCGGTGGAGCCCTGTACCGAGGCGTCAGTCTTGCCTGCGGCATGTGTCAGCTGGACGTCGACGGCGCCACGGGTGGCCTTGATACGAACCTCACCGCCAAGGCGGAGGCAGCGGTGGAAGCGCTGGACACGTACGATTACGTGTTCATCCATGTCAAGGGAACCGACAACGCAGGACACGATCAAGACGCAGAAGGGAAGCGCGACTTCATCGAGCGGATGGATCGCGAATTGATTGGGCTTCTGGCCCAACGTCTCGATTGGTCGACAACGCACATCGCCATCACTGGGGATCATACGACCCCGATCGACTTCGGTGATCACACCCCCGAGCCGGTTCCCGTTCTGTTTGCCGGCCCCAACGTCATGCCCGATGCGGCAACAGTGTTCGACGAGCGTGCTGCGGCTGCCGGAGGCCTGTCGCGCTTCAGTGGACAGGTCTTGCCGATGCTTCTCGGGTACTGCAATTGGAGTCCGAAGTTCGGCGCGTAGCCACAAGGGAGAGATGACATGAAGCTTGCCGAAGTCACGGAGCTGCTGGATGGTGAGATCCTCGAAGGCGTAGATGCCTCCGAGATGATCATCGACCGCGCATACGCCGCAGACCTGCTGTCGGACGTTCTTGCGTTGACCGACGAACGAACGACGCTCATTACTGGGACCATCAGTCCACAGGTCATTCGCGTCGCTGACATCCTGAACGTGGTCGCCATCATCTTCGTGCGCGGGAAGCGCCCTCCGCAATCGGTCGTCACCTATGCTCAACGTGTGGGGATTCCCGTGATGTGTACGAAGATGACGATGTTCGAGTCGTGTGGATTGCTGTATGCCAACGGCGTTCGCTCGTGCAAGAACCGCCCCGTGACCGGAGCCGGAGCCGGATGCGCGAAATAACGTACAGTGTCCGTGCCGGAGACATCGAACACGGTGGAACGTCGTCTGCGTGGCTCAAGGTCGAACTCAGGAAGGAAGGCGTCAGCGAGGATCTCGCCCGACGAGCTGGCGTCATCGCGTTTGAGGGCGAGATGAACCTCATCCTCTATGCCACGCACGGCGGTACGCTGCGCGTTGCCGTGGACGACTCGGAGATTGAGATCGAACTGAAGGACGACGGGCCTGGGATCGAAGATCTCGATCTGGCAATGACGCCAGGGTACTCTACCGCGCCGTATTGGGCGGCAAACCTAGGGTTCGGAGCCGGGATGGGGTTGATCAACATGGAGCGGACCGCCGATCGTTTCGAGATCTCCTCTCACGTTGGAGAAGGAACCCGGATCGTCTGCTGGATCGACAGGAGGAAGAATGACTCTTCGGCTCAGTGATCTGTGCAATGAGCTCGCACTCGAAAACCTAACTCCCGCGCTTCCACTTGATCGTGAAGTTCGTGCTGCGCTCGTGGGAGATCTTCTTTCGGATGTCCTCGGGGCTGCGAAGCCGGGCGATCTGTGGGTCACCGTGCAACGGCATCAGAACGTGGTTGCTGTCGCCAAGGTGACGGATCTTGCCGCTGTGATCCTGGCTCGAGATGTACGACCCACCGCGGATGTCATCACGATGGCTCTTGAGCAGGAGATTGTCCTGCTCGCCAGCTCTCTTCCGGCGTTTGATGTGTGCGGACGCCTGTACGCACTCTTGCAGGAAGACGTCCGGTGAGGCGATTCGTCGCCGACCTTCATATCCATACCTGCCTCTCCCCATGCGGCAGTCTCGACATGGCGCCAAGGGCGATTGTTGACACAGCACTCGCCAAGGGCCTTGATCTGATCGCAATCACCGACCACAACAGTTGCGCCATGGCCGCGACGGTTGGACGCATCGCCGCGGAGCGGGGGCTGGGGTTCCTCCACGGAATCGAGTTCCAGACAGCGGAGGAGGTCCATGTCCTCGGGTACTTCGACGATGCCGATCGATGCCGCGCCGCCGCCACAGAGGCGTACTCCTATCTCCCCGATCACCGCAATGACCCCCTCGCGTTCGGTGATCAGGTAATCGTAGACGAACATGAAACGATCCTTCGTATCGAGCCCAAACTTCTTGTCAATTCGCTCACGCTCACGATAGAAGAAGTGTTCGCGCTGATCCGTCGGCATGCGGGGCTTGCGGTTCCAGCTCACATCGATCGCGAGGCGTTCGGCATCATTGCACAGCTAGGGTTTATCCACGACAATCTTCGACCAGCGCTGGTGGAAGTGGCCGGTGAGACAGTGCCTTCCACCGTTGGAGACGTACCCATTCTGCGGTCATCCGACGCCCACAGCCTCGAGGAGATCGGGCGCAGGACAACGACGATCGTGATGGATGCTGTCTCCGTGCGCGAGCTACGGTGGGCTGCTGCCGGAGTCAACTCACGCGCGATTCTCGGCTGAGCTGTAAGGCCGACCGTCTGCAGAAGGAGGGGAATTGAACGAGCAAACTGCGCACAACGCATCCTACGTCAAGCTCTCCGAGATCATCGAGGCACATCGACACACCCAAGGGCCGCTGATTCAGGTTCTTCATCAGGCGCAGGAGCTGTTCGGGTACATCCCAGTGGATGTAGAGCAGTACATCTCCGACAAGATGAGCATCCCGCGCTCACGGGTGCACGGCGTGGTCACCTTCTACAACTTCTTCCGGACAGAGCCCCAGGGGCAGCACACGATCAACATCTGTCTGGGCACGGCCTGTCATGTGAAGGGAGCCGACCGGATCGTCGACGTCCTCGAGGACGAGCTGGGCGTACGAATGGGTGAGACAACGGCCGACGGCTTCTTCACGTTGACGGCGGTGCGATGCGTCGGGGCGTGCGGGTTGGCGCCTGTCATGATGATCGACGATGACGTCTACGGGAATCTTGATCGCGAAAAGGTCCGCAAAGCTCTGCAGCACTACCAAGCATGATCGAGGAACTGGACATGCATATCCTAGATCTGGTGCAAAACGCGATGACTGCGAAGTCGTCAATGATTGAGGTCACCGTGGCTCGCGACACCGCCAACGATATTCTCACGCTAAGAATCCGCGACGACGGACGCGGCATGGACGAGCAAACCCGCCATCTTGTCGAGCGGGGATTCCACTCAACCAAGTGTCCGAAGTGCGTCGGGCTAGGGATTCCGCTGCTGCGGGAAACCGCGGAGCATTGCGATGGTACGTTCTCGCTTGCAAGCCGGGCGGGAGAGGGAACGACGGTAACCGCCACGTTTCGAGCGTCCCACATCGATCTGCCGCCGTTTGGGAACCTCGAGGCAACGTTCCTCGACATCATCGCGACCAGCGGGCAAACGAGAATCCGGATCGAGTACCGCGATGACGAGCGATCATTTGAGCTAGACACGCAACAGATTCGGGAGATGCTTGGCGATGTGCCGCTGCAGCATCCCGAAGTGATTCGGTTTCTTCACGCATTCCTTGCTGATCGAATAGGAGGGGCACATGAAGCTTGAAGACCTGCGCAAGATCCGTGAGCGCGCGTCCAAGGACTTGAACCTGAGAAAGGGCGATGCCCGAGTCCGGATTGTCGTTGGCATGGGAACAAGCGGCATCGCAGCCGGCGCTCGGGATGTGCTGGCAGCGTTTCTGGATGAGATCGCCAAGCGAGACCTAACGGACGTTGTGGTCACGCAAACCGGAGGCCGAGGACTCGCGTCTTCTGAGCCAGTGGTTGAGATCCATGTCCGGGAAAAGCCGATTGTCGTCTACGGCAACGTAGACCGGGACAGGGTCGGGAGGATCATCACGGAGCACGTCGTCAATGGACAAGCCATTGAAGAATTCGTGATCGAGGTGAGAGAGCCATGAAACGAAGGTTGGACGTTCTCGTCTGCTCTGGTGCGGCATGCGCTTCCGCTCACAGCCAGGCCATCCGCGACAAGCTGCAAGCCCAGCTCGTCTCCCACGGCCTAGACGAAGAAGTCCAGATCATCGAGACTGGGTGCATGGGTCCCTGTGAGATGGGCCCGATCGTTCTTGTGTATCCCGAAGGCGTCTTCTACGTACATCTCACCCCCGCTGATGTCGAGGAGATCGTCGAAGAGCACTTCCTGAAGGGCCGACTCGTTGAGCGGCTGCTATGGGAGTCTCCGGAGGCGCGCCGTCTGGCGCAAGAGAAGAGACAGCTTCCGTTCTTCGATGGTCAGGAGAAGGTTGTGCTGTCCAACTGCGGTCAGATCGACCCGGAGAACCTGGAGGAGTACATCGCCGCAGACGGCTACGCAGCCCTGGGCAGAGTACTCTCCGAGATGTCGCCCGACGAAGTCGTCGCATCGATCCAAGCCTCCGGACTTCGAGGCCGCGGCGGAGCAGGGTTCCCCACCGGACAGAAGTGGCTGTTTGTCGCTCAGGAGTCCGGAAACGAGAAAGCCGTCGTCTGTAACGGCGATGAAGGCGATCCAGGGGCGTTCATGGATCGTTCGTTGCTGGAAGGCGATCCGCACACGGTTCTCGAAGGAATGGCCATCGGGGGCTACGCCGTCGGCGCAGACCACGGGTACATCTACGTTCGGGCGGAGTACCCGCTTGCGATCAAGCGGCTGAAAAGGGCGATCGAGCAGGCTCGCCAAGCTGGATTGCTCGGACCGAACGTTCTGGAAACAGGTTTCTCGTTCGATGTCGAGCTTCGGATTGGTGCGGGCGCGTTTGTCTGCGGCGAGGAGACGGCGCTTCTTGAATCGGTCGAGGGGAACCGCGGAACACCCAGACCCCGACCTCCGTACCCCTCAACAAGCGGTGCCTTCAAGCAACCGACATTGATCAGCAACGTCGAAACCTGGGGAAACATCCGGCACATTGTCCTTCAAGGCCCGGAGTGGTTCCGGTCGATCGGCACCGAGAAGAGCCCTGGAACCAAAGTGTTCGCCTTGTCGGGGAACGTCTGCAATACGGGCCTTGTCGAGGTTCCGATGGGGACCACCCTTCGCCAACTCGTCTTCGACATCGGCGGCGGTATTCCGAATGGGAAGAAGATCAAGGCCGTCCAAACCGGCGGGCCGTCGGGCGGCTGCGTCCCGGCCGAGTATCTCGATACGCCAATCGACTACGAATCCCTGAAGGAGCTAGGAACGATCATGGGTTCCGGCGGGGTCATCGTCATGGACGAGGACAGCTGCATGGTGAACATCGCCAAGTTCTTCTTGGACTTCAGTTGCGAAGAGTCCTGCGGCAAGTGCACCCCGTGTCGCGCCGGATTGCCTCAGATGCTAGACATCCTGGAACGGATCACGAGCGGCGAAGGTCGTCTCGATGACCTTGCCCGCCTGAGAGAACTCGGTGAAACCATCAATGAAACGTCCTTGTGCGGGCTTGGACAGGCCGCGCCGAACCCCGTGCTCTCAACGCTTCAGCACTTCGAAGATGAGTACCGTGCTCACGTGGAGCAGGGCAAGTGCCCGGCGATGGCGTGCCGAACACTGATCGTCTATGAAATCGACGCTGCCGCGTGCAAGGCGTGCGATCGCTGCCGTAAGGAGTGCCCGGTCGATGCAATCTCCGGTCAACCGGGGAAGCCTCCGTATTCGATCGACGCCGAGCCCTGCATCCGGTGCGGTCAGTGTCAGTTGGTCTGTCCGTTTGATGCCATTCACAAGACATCACGACAAGCCGTAACCCATCGAGCCCAACAGCAGGGTAGCTAAGGGAGGATTTGTGGAAGCGATTACCGTCAACATCGATGGCCGGGCAATTGCCACGCCGCCCGGCAGAACCATCCTCGAGATCGCAAAGGAGAACGACATTCGGATTCCCACACTGTGCCATCTCGATGGGCTTTCCGATGTAGGTTCGTGCCGGCTGTGCATTGTCGAGGCAAATGGCCAGATCGTGACCTCTTGCACGACACAGGCCACTCCGGGGATGGAGATCCAAACCAACACCGAAACCATCGCTCATCTGCGCCGGACCATCCTCGAACTCCTTTTCGCCGAGGGGAATCATGTCTGCTCGGTGTGCGCATCCAATGGGCATTGTGAGCTGCAGGATCTGGCATGTGAACTGGGGATGAATTCGGTGAATGTCCCGTATGCATACCCCCGCAGCAAGATCGATGCTTCCCATCCCCGCTTTCTGATCGACCGAGACCGATGCGTGCTGTGTGGGCGCTGTGTGCGGGTTTGCTCGGAAGTGGAAGGTGCCAACACCTGGGGGATTGCCGACCGAGGTTCCGGAACGCGTGTGATTACGGATCTTGACGTGGATTGGGGCACAGCCGAGTCGTGTACCAGCTGCGGGAAGTGCGTCGAGGTTTGCCCCACCGGAGCGATCATCCGGAAGGGCGCTTGCACGGCCGAGATGGAGAAGAACCCTGAGCTCGTCCGCGAGCTGACCGAGAGGAGGACCCGTGGCTAAAGTGCGAATCGCGACGATGTGGTTGAGTGCCTGCTCGGGTTGTCACATGTCCCTCCTTGACCTCGACGAGACGCTCCTGGCTCTGGCTGATCGCGTCGAGTTCGCAAACAGCCCGCTGACAGACTTCAAGGAATTCCCCGAGGACGGCGTTGACGTCACGATCATCGAAGGTGCGATCGCCAACGAGGAGCATCTCGAACTGACAAAGCTCGCTCGCGAGCGCTCCAAGATCATCATCGCGCTTGGGGATTGCGCCGTGACGGGAAACGTTCCTGGCCTGCGAAACGGGATCACGCCGAAGGATCTCCTGGAAGATGTCTACGGCCCCGACCGCACGTCCACGGGAACACTTCCCACCGAGGACGTCCCTCCGCTTCTCACAAGGGTCCGTCCGCTCCATGAGGTGATCCAGGTCGATCTGTTCCTTCACGGCTGCCCTCCGCCGGCAGGTTTGATCGGCAAGGCCCTTCTGGCGCTTCTTGACGGCAAGGCACCCGAACTCGTCGGGGAAGACCTCAAATTCGGGTAGGAGAGGACGGAAGAGGAGACGTGTTATGAGACAAATCCATATCGAACCCGTCACGCGTGTTGAGGGACACGGGAAGATTACTCTCACGCTGGACGACGCAGGCGACGTCAGTCGCGCACAGTTCCATGTCACCGAGCTTCGGGGCTTCGAGCGATTCTGCGAGGGGAGAACTCTGTGGGAGATGCCGGGCATCACGGCCCGGATCTGCGGAATCTGCCCGATCAGTCACATCCTCGCCTCGGCCAAGGCTGGAGACGCCATCCTCACTGTCCGTGTTCCGGAGACCGCCGTTCTTCTTCGACGGCTGATGAACCTCGGACAGATGATCCAGTCACACGCCTTGAGCTTCTTCTACCTCTCCGCGCCCGACATCCTTCTTGGGTGGGACGCCGATCCGGCTGAGCGAAACGTCATCGGGCTGTTTCAGGCACAGCCTGACCTGGTTCGGAAGGGCGTCAGACTGCGCGCCTACGGACAAGAGATCATCCATCGGCTTGGCGGGAAGCGCATTCACCCGGCGTGGGCCGTTCCCGGTGGCGTCAATCAGGCGCTGTCTGCAGAGGATCGTCAGTGGATCAAGGGTGGGCTGCCGGAGGCGTTCGACACAGTTCGAGAGGCGCTCGATGCGCTGAAGACGAACTTCTCCTCCAGCGAGTGGCGAGACTGTCTGGGCGAGTTCCCTTCCATGTTCTTCGGGCTCGTCAGCGGCGACAACACGGGAACGTGGGAGCACTACGACGGCCTGCTGCGCCTTCGTGGCTCCGACGGAACCAACATCGTCGATGGGCTCGCGCCGAGTAGCTACGCCGATGTCGTCACGGAAGCCTCGGAGGCATGGAGCTACCTGAAATTCCCGTTCTACGGACCGATGGGCTACCCCCAGGGAATGTACCGCGTGGGTCCCTTGGGCCGAGTCAATATCTGCGATCAGTTCGGAACCCCCCGCGCCGACGAAGAGCTGGCAGAGTTCCGAGAACGCTGTGGCGGTCTGTCGGGCAAGGTGTTCGACTATCATTACACGCGCCTGCTCGAGATCCTCGCTTCCCTCGAACGGGTCGAGAGGATTCTCCAGGATGACCGCCTTGTTTCCGATCGGATCCGCGCCGAAGCCGGCATCAACAGCAATGAGGGCGTGGGAGTCCACGAAGCCCCTCGTGGTACGCTGATCCATCACTACAAGGTCGATGACAACGGGCTGATCGAGTGGGTCAACCTTATCGTCTCCACGGGCCACAACAACCTGGCGATGAATGAATCCATCCTGAGAATCGCCCGGCAGAACATCCGCGGGGGCACCGTGAGCCAAGGAATCCTCAATCAGATCGAGGGTGGAATCCGCGCGTTTGATCCGTGCTTGTCATGCTCGGTGCACGCCATCGGCCACATGCCGCTTCAGGTGACCATTCGTGACTCCGCGGGTCAGGTGCTTCAGACCCTGTCACGGTCGGAGTAGGTGCCCATGGACTGGGTGGTTGGAATCGGCAACACGCTTCGAGGCGATGATGGTGTGGGCGCATACATTGTCTCGCGCCTTCCACGCTCCGATGCTGTATCGCTCGATGCCGTCCAGCAGTTGACGCCCGATTGGACAGATCGTCTGGATGGAGCATCCCGGGTGCTGTTCATCGACGCCGACGCAGAAGGAGACACACCGCGGATCGAGCGTCTCGAAACGTCGAAAGCGGTGCCGATCGGTCATACGATCCGTCCCGAGAGCTTGATGGCGTGGATGGATGCGATCTGCACTGCCGTGCCCGAGGCATGGCTGCTTCGCGTCCCTGCGTTCTGCTTTGATGTAGGGGCCCCGCTGAGTGATCGTTGCTCTGAGCATGCCGAGCACGCCGTTCAGCTTGCCCGAGCATGGCTCGGGATCGACAACGCGGACAAGGCGAGTCGATCGTCCCGTTCTGTGGCAGCCCAGACGTGAGTCAGGAGGTATGCGTGAGAGAGATCCTGGAAAGGTACCCGCCCGAGCGGTCGAACCTTCTCGATATTCTGCATGAGCTTCAAGCCGCCGACCCCGAGAATCACCTCAGCGCCGCTGCGCTACGAGAAGCGGCGCAATTCGTGGGGATCCCTCTTTCAGAGGTCATCAGCACGGCGACGTTCTATTCGATGTTCAGCCTTACCCCACGGGGAAAGCACATCATCCGCATCTGCGAATCCCCTCCATGCCAACTCATGGGAGCAGGGAACGTCCTTGTGGAGCTTGGCACGCTACTCGGCGTCGAGCCGGGGGAAACAACGGACGACAAGGTCTTTACGCTGGAGACGACAAGCTGTCTCGGTGTCTGCGGCGTTGCCCCTGCGATGATGATCGACGATGAACTCTACGGCAATCTGACCTCCGACCGGCTTTCGGACATCATCTCACGAGTGAGGAGGGGCAATGCGACTGGCTAGAGTACACGTTCTGGTTGAGATCAATGACGAATCGTTGCTTGCCGGGGCAAGAGACGTTCTCGCCGCGCTGCACAAGACCGTGGATTCCCAGGGCCTTTCCGACGAGGTTCGGATCGTCGAGACCGGCGATCTCGGTGCTTCAGGAACGGGCGTCACACTCGCCGTCCATCCTGATGGCATCACCTACGCCGGTGTCACCGTTGACGATGTCCCTGAACTGGTAGGCGAACACCTACTCAAGGGCCGGTTCGTTGAGCGACTGCGTGCGTCTTCGCGCCCACCCGTCACCACGGGGCTCGTCCGGAAGCAGACCCGGATCGTCCTGGAGAACTGCGGCCGAATCGATCCCGAAAGCCTCGAAGAGGCGATTGCCGGCGGGGCTTATGAGGCAGTTGCGCGCGTTGTCGAGAAGAAGCTTCTCCCAGTGAATATCATCGATGAGATCAAGGCTTCCGGACTTCGCGGGCGGGGGGGCGCAGGCTTCCCAACCGGATTGAAATGGTCGTTCACCGCTCCGGGCGATGAGAAGTACGTCGTGTGCAACGCCGATGAAGGCGAGCCGGGAACGTTCAAGGATCGATTGATCCTTGAAGGCGACCCCCATCGCCTGATCGAAGGGATGATCCTCGCTGGCTATGCGGTCGGCGCCAACCGCGGATACATCTACATCCGGGGCGAGTACGCTCTGTCGATCAGAAGGGTCCAGATTGCCATCGAACAGGCTCGCAAAGCGGGGCTTCTAGGTCAAGACATCCTCGGTACCGGCTTCGACTTCGACATCGATGTCAGGAAGGGTGCCGGCGCATACGTCTGCGGAGAAGAGACGGCGCTTATCGAGTCGATGGAGGGCAAACGCGGCAACCCTCGGTTGAAGCCTCCGTACCCCGGGGCCGTAGGCCTCTGGGACAAGCCAACAGTCGTCAACAACGTCGAGACCCTTGCGAATGTCCCTCCGATCATCGCACGGGGCGCGGATTGGTTCCGAGAGTTCGGGACGCCAGGCTGCACAGGGACGAAGGTCTACACGATTCTAGGCCACGCGGCCAACTGCGGCCTCATCGAGGTAGAGATGGGTACCACGCTTCGATCGATCGTCTTCGACTACGGTGGCGGGCTCAAGGACGGCAAGTCGTTCAAGGCGGCGTTGATCGGAGGGGCGGCTGGAGCGTTTGTGGGCGTCGATGGCCTGGATGTGAAGATGGACTTCGACAACCTCAACGAGTATGCGGCCGTCCTCGGATCGGGAGCCGTTCTTGTCATCAATGAGGATGCATCGATCGTGGATCTCCTCGCCGGCATCCTCACCTTCTTCCGGCACGAGTCCTGCGGGCAGTGCGCGCCTTGCCGTCATGGCACAGGCAGGCTGGTTGCGATCATGGATCGGATTCGATCCGGAGAAGGAATCGCCGAGGATCTTGGAAAGCTCATCGAGGTGGCAAGAGCCATGGCACAATCGTCGCTTTGCCCCTTGGGACAGTCGCCGATCCTTCCGATCGAAACCGCGCTGCGCTGCTTCCGTGAGGAGTTCCTTGCCCAGATGGGGGCTTCGGAACGAACTGCATGACCATGGACGGGTCATCACGGCCGCGGGTCGATCGATTGGGTGCAGTCGGTTTTGACGCGAAGATGGGATGAGGACGGCATGGAGTTGCACTGGGTCCTGGCTTGGATCCTTCAAAGGAGGTCGGTGACAGCGTCGTGAACAGCCACAACCCCGATGAACACCTTGTGGAGGAGAGCCATCGAGCGTCGCCCGCCGCCGGATCCGAAGGCGCACCGGGAGAAGCTCTTGCCCCAGCCGCCGTGGCAAGAAGCATTGCCGAGCGCATGGGCCCTCGGAAGGCCTCGCTATCGTTTCTACCGACCGCAGTTCTCGGCCTGTTCGGCGGCGCGTACATCGCCTTCGGCGCCGAACTGGCGACCCTCGTGATGCAAGACGCTTCGGCGTTCGTTGGAGTGGGAATCGCACGGCTTTTCGCAGGTGTCGCGTTTTCGCTTGGCCTGCTCCTGGTGATCGTCGCCGGCGCAGAGCTGTTCACCGGGAACAATCTCCTGCTAATCTCTGTGCTTGATCGCCGGATTTCGGTTCGCGGTCTGTTTAGGAACTGGAGCATCGTCTATGCAGCCAATTTCGCCGGATCGCTGCTCGTCGCCGGCTTGGTCTACGCGACAGCCCTGTGGAAGACGAGCGACGGAGCACTCGGCGCAGTCTCCGTCCAGATCGCCAACTCGAAGGTCGATCTGTCGTTCATCGAAGCATTCACCCGGGGAATCCTGTGCAACTGGCTCGTGTGCCTTGCTGTCTGGATAGCCACGGCTGCTCGGTCGATCCCGGGCAAGGCAGTCGCTGTGTTGTTCCCCGTGGCCGCGTTTGTCGCCTGTGGTTTCGAACACAGCATCGCCAACATGTACTTCATTCCGATGGGGTTGATGCTTCGGGGCGCAACCGTGACGCAATCCTCCGTGCATCTGACTTGGGGTGGGCTGTTCCTACGCAACCTACTTCCAGTAACCATCGGGAATGTTCTTGGCGGAGGCCTGTTTGTCGGAAGCCTGTACTGGATCGCCTACATGCGGCGAAGATCCTCCTCGTAGCCTAGACAACCCTCCCGCCAATGGTCTACTCGCTTTCCAGCGCAGATCTCCCTGACGCATTGGCCTACTCGTCCAATGCTCCTCGCGCATCGCGGATGACGGCGGGGATGTTTGAGCCGACGAAGGTGATCCGAGGATCTTCGTCATCCAGACCCTCTGGATCTTCGGGTGTCCGAAGTTCTCCAACAATGTCCAACAGCGGACCAAACGCCCGAAGCTCATCCAGAACAGAGGCGATCGACCGCCCATCGGGCACAAAGAACGAGAAGAGAATCCGCGTGTAGCTGGGTGAGAATGAAACGCCGGGCAGCTCATCGGCGAAGTCGAATTCGTCTGCGATCTGAACCACCGTCCACACTTCCGCCGGGAACACCGACTCCGGCCGCACCCAATCGTCGAAGAAGCCTTCGAGGAGAACCTCAGAGGCTGTCTGAACGGTGCTCGCTTCGAGTCGATCCCACCACAGGAGAAGCTCCTCGAGCTGCTCGTCGGTCCACCGATTGAACAGGTATTCGATCTCCCCGTTGTCGGTTTCCACATTCAACGGCAACGCACTGGGCAGACTGGCTGGGGCAGCATAGTCGAGGATCGTCTCATACGAGAGCCCGTACTCCAGGTCGTTGATGCTTACCCACGCCTCGTATCTGTGCCCTGGTTCCGGTTCGAAAAACGGTGACAGAACCTCAAACGAAGCAATCGACGGTGCCCGGCAGTACTTGTTGGGATAGTGGGAGTACAGGTCGTCAATCACTTCCTCGCCACTTCCGGTCACATCGACGATCGCCCACGTGACCTCGATGTCCGGACAAACAACCGGCCGCTCGTAGCGAAGCATCACGTGAAACACGGCTTCGGTGACGAACGTTTGGGGATGGATCCGGAATCCGAAACCGGTCCGGAGTTCGACCCATTCCTCCGTCTGGCCCAGCAATCCGACTCCCACTCCGATGAGGATGATGACCGCTGCCAACGCCATCCGACCGATCCATCGCATGTTCACCCGTAGTCCCCTTTCTCGGTTGCCTTGTAGCTGCCGACCGACTCCACGACGCTTTCGACGCCCTGCCTTATGCAGATCGTGATCTGCCCTATCCGGATCATGGCCTGCCCCATGCAGATCGTGATCTGCTCTATGCAGATCGTGATCTGCTCTATGCAGATCGTGATCTGCTCTATGCAGATCGTGATCTGCTTGGCGCAGGGCGACGCTGCTTCAACGCAGACTAGCCCGAGAGAGGGGTCTTGATCAACTCGGCCTTCGAAGCAGCGTGTTGTGCTCTTCTGGAGCTATTGCCCGCATCAGAGCGTCGACGGGAAGGGTCTTGATCAGTAGTACGTCCAGATGCTCTCGTAGTCGGCTGGATCTTCACCCAACCGCTCAAGACGGGCGAAGTACCCATGGATCGGACAATCAACGTACATCCAAGATTTCACCGGCGCGATCGCCTTCTCCCATGGGTGAAACAGGTACACGCGACGCCCGTCCGCACGGATGGCGATCAGCTCACGATCTTGAGATGCGCGAAGGTGATTCTTGCCTAGCTTGGGAACGTTGAACACCGGCTCGTCGGTGCGAAAGATCCCCGGAAGAAGCCGCGCTTCCTCCTTGCGTTCCTGCAATACACGCGCAATCGGGACCAGGTAGTCGCGGTGCTCTTCCTTCCCCTTGGCATAGAACGTGTAGTAAGGATCAACCCCCGCCCGTTTCATGGCAATCCGTGCCGCAACTGCTTGGAACCGGCGGCTCGTCTGCAGGGTGTAGACCATCTGATTGTAGACAGGAACTCCCGCACTCCGCAGACGGTGAACCGCTTGAGCTAGGTCGGGCGTAACCTCGAACGCGGATTCGATGTGGGTGACTACCGAGACTCCCCTTTGCCCTAACCGCACATAGCTCCCGATCCGGTCAGCCAGCGCCTCATCGATCAACATCGGCATAGTGACCGGAATCCTTGTACCAATCCGGATGTGGGTGACGTGGGATAGGTCGGCAAGGCAGTCCAGGACGCGGAATAGCTGATCGCGATCGACGGCAAGCGGATCCCCGCCGGTCACCAGCACATCGGTAATCGAGGGATGGAGGGCGAACCACCTCAAGGCACGGTCGATCTGCTGATTGTTGTGTGCAACGCAGACAGCATCAGCCTGGATCTCCCAATTCCTTTGACAGTACACACAGATCTGTGGGCACGATTCCGTCAGCTTGAGGATCGCCACCATGGGATACCGCCGCGTCACCCAATCCGCTGGAGACGTATCGCGTTCTCCCATGAAGTCGAACACATCCGCACGATCGCTCCGATGCTCGATCATGCGCGTCACGGTGTGCGCGGGAGGAATCACTTGTGACCTAACCTGACCATCCTGTGTGCGACTCGCCGTCTCGAAGTCGAACAGAGAAAGGTAGTAGGGCGTGATCGCCCAGGGGATCCCATGGGTGATCGCCGTCGCGATCGCCCATCGTTCCGCAGGGGCCAGCGGAACCAGTTCTTCGATGTCGCGCGCACCTGCGCCGCCCTTCAAGATGTGCGCACGCTGCCACCGAGGATCGACCCAATCTCGCTCGCGCCCGCCGAAGTGGGAAAGGATTGCATCGCGATGAGCGACTCGCTCTTGCACCAGCGGTTGGTCGAGCCCGCACGGGAACGAGTCAATGCGCGTTCTGGCCGAAGATGCCATCAGATCAAGGTATGTCGATCTCATCTTGCCTGGGTTCTCCCCGTGGAACACCGGGGGCGCCGTCCGGACGATTGGATCCAACGCCCATTCCTTCCCCATCCAGCCCTGGCCAACGCCGGTTCTCCCGTGGATCGCGAGGAGAAGGTGACGAACCTCTTCCGCAAACCCTTCCCCAGCCGCCTCTACGACGTTGTCGTCCTGCTCGGCAGCCAGTTGTCTCATGAGCTCAAGTGTGCTGAACCCAACACGGTTCTCATTGGCAGGTGAAAGAAGACTCCGAAACACGTTGATCGCCTCACGCGCTTTGGCAAGATCCAATTCGTCAGTCGATCGGGTATGTCCTCTCTGCTCGCGATCAAGTTGATCCAGGTAGGCATACAGCCTGTCACGGGTTTCCGCGAGCGAACAATCCTCGCGCAGGATCTCCTCGATCTCGAGATCGGCTTCCCATAGGTGGCTCGTTTGCGGACGGAACTCCACTTGTCGGAAGCCAAGTTCGAAACCAGGATGACGATTGCCTTGCGCGCTTTCCATCCAAACCCTCCATTCTGCTTGTCAGGAACGAAGCAGCATGTCCCACCACACAGCACAGCAAGGGGTGCCCTCCTTGCGCGTTGCCTTCACGTACGCCGGGTGTTGATCCACGCTGTCTTCGAATCCGTCGCGCCCGCAAACCGAGCGCAACCATGGCCTGTTAGCCGGTTTCAACGGGCGTAAAGTCGCCCAGAAGATATCCTACGCGTTGGGTTACCCCAAGCCGTATGAAAATCGAACCGACACAGTATATCACAGAGTCCTCAGATGCCGAAATTCCCTGCACGGAGGCGTGGACGTATAGGTATACTGGGATGACAGCTACGGAGGAACCCTGCCGCTCACAGCGCTCTACATCGACTATCTCACCGTCGCCGCGGCTGCGTGCCCGTGACTGGCACGCAGCCGGCTCCCAACAGCTCCAACCGGTCGCTGTGCGGTTCCAGCCTGTCGCCGACGATTTGATGGGTTTCGTGTCCCTTTCCCGCGACGAGAACGACATCGTGCTCATTGGCGACAACCAACGCGTTCGAGATCGCCTCGCTCCGCATAGATACACTCCGCCATTGCCCTCCGGCCTCTCGCACGCCGGCAGCCACATCGGTCGCGATTGCCTCAGGCACGGCGAGTTTTGGGTTATCAAGGGTAATGACGGCAAGATCGGCCAGGGATCCCACAGTTCTTCCCATCTGGAAACGCTTCTCCCGATCGGCATCCCCGGTACATCCGAACACCACAATCAGCCGCGATGCTCGGCTCGGAGCATGGCTACGGAGGTGTCGTAGAACGCGGGCAAGCGCATCGGGCGTATGGGCAAAGTCAACAACCGCAAGGGCTCCCGAGGGGCTCCGGTACGCCTCGAACCTCCCATCGACGGGGCGGAACCGTCCCATCCGCTCGGCAATCGCCTCCACGTTCATCCCCAACCCGTGGACCGCGGCTGCAGCAGCCAGGGCATTGATCACGTTGTATTCCCCTGGAAGCGGTAGGCGAACGAGCGCCCGGCTGCTGGCAACACACAGGGTGAATTGGGTTTCGAGTAGGCTCTCGTCAAGATCCCGCGCGTGAACCGTCTCTGCGCCATGGATGCCGAACCGAACCATGTTCCCCCGGCAGTTTCGTTCGACCAAGGCGACTAGCCGGTCGTCCCCGCGTACAACGCAGATGCCATCCGATCCGATGCTACGCACTAGGTTCAGCTTGGCTTCCACATAGCGTCGCATCGTTCGGTGGAACCCGAGGTGCTCCGCCGTCACCCCGATCCACACAGCCACATCAAACCGGACGTCGGTCAGTCGATCCATCGCCAGTCCGATCGATGACGCTTCGATGACAAGCGCTCTGCACCCATGATCCACCGCGTGCCGCGCGGTTCTTTGCACTTCGACACTCGATGGGGTTGTAAGGCCGGGGCGTTCCGCCTTCACGTTGCTCACCGTACTGATGAGGGCCGTTTGCTCGGCGCCAAGCAGGTGCGCGATCATGTGCGCTGTCGTTGTCTTCCCGTTGGTTCCGGTCACACCGATCGTCGTCAGCGATCGTGTCGGCTCCCCGAAAAAACGCGCGGAGAGCGCCGAGAGAGCTCTGCGAGGATTGTCAACTTCCACAACTGGAACGGAGCTAGGAGGGTCGTTTCGCCCTCCCAAGCGCTCGCGGCTCCCTCGGGCGCCAACCACCGCCACCGCTCCCCTGGCGATCGCATCGGCCGCAAACAGCATCCCGTCATTCCTTGCCCCGGGCACTGCGACAAACAGATCGCCAGGCCGTACCAACCGCGAATCTTCAGTGATTCCTGTCACGTGCGTGCCTTCACGCAGACGGAAGCTGCCCAAGCCAGAGGATGTCCCTTCGCCCTCGGGATGCAGGAGCACGTCTGGTTCGGAATCGGGATCAAGGGGCAACATTCGAGCGACGGAGCGGAGCAGTTCGCTAAGCTCCATCCAGCCCTCTCGCTTCCTCAGAAGATGGCTCTGGTGTGGTGTCGGAGTCTACTGCTGTTGAAGTGAACCCGATCCGGTAGAGGTACACCGGATACCCGTCCTTGGCTTCTCCTACTTCTTCCGGCGCCCATCCCCACATCGGATGGTAGTAGGAAACCACGCGAGAGCCCGGCTGCATCTCCTTCTTGAGGCGCTCCTGCAGTTTCCAGTTCGCATTCGGAGACAGGAAGAGAATGACAACGTCGGCATCGCACAGAGGGACCCGATACATGTCGGCGCGCACGACTCGAGCCAAGGATCGCTGGGATGCCATGAGGATCCACAGCCTGCCGAGCAAGACGCGAAACGGATCGATCTCGACGCCCAATGCCCGCGCACCAAACTCACGCGCGGCAACCACGACAAACCGTCCATCACCGCAGCCGAGATCGATCACGCGCTCCCCCGGCTTCACCCCGGCAAGAAACAGAATCCGCCGGACGGTCACCATATCCGTCGGTTGCCAAAGCGCGTCCAACGAGAGATTCCACAGTACCCAAGCAGCCGTGATGATACCGAGTGCGACTCCGATCGCGACCGGCATCCGGAGCTAGAAGGTGAACGCTAAGCCACCCTCGAACAGCGGCCCTGCACTCACCCCTCCGTCGGAAAAACGGACGATGTATCTCATCTGCGTTAGGATCGCGAGCCAATCCACAATCCAGATTCGTGCACCAAGATCAGCTTCGAAAACGGCACCCGATGCGAACCCCGCCGGCGCAAGCGCAGCACCGATTCCAAGTCCCAAGATCGGCTCCAGAGCACCCCACCTTAGCGATCCCGCAAGCCCTCCACTTGCCAGCAGCAGCCGCGCCGATTCGACGACAGATACGGCAAGCCCGGCTCGGGCGTGAAGGAACTCGCCAATCGGTGTCTCTGCCCATGCACCGACCGTGACCACGCCGGTGGGATCGGCACCGACAACCGGCGTCAGGGTTGTCGCTTGAACACGCGGAGAGATTCCGATCACACTGACGAGAGCAACCGAAAAGACTCCGATAACCGCGACCATCTTCCAGGACGTTGCACGCCAGATCCCCATTGGCTCCTCCTCGTTCTCACCCCGTGCCGAAGTGCCCAGCCTTGGCCGGCACCTCCAGTGTGCCGGCAACCAGCCTTGCGCACAGACTAGATGTCGAGCGCAGTGATCTTGTCGCTGTTCTCCCAGATGAAATCGCGTCGTAGCCCGACATCGCTTCCCATCAGCGTAGAGAAGACTTCGTCTGCTTCCAGCGCATCTCGAATCTCGACAAGTTTGAGCACACGGTTCTCGGGATCCATCGTCGTCTCCCACAGTTCCTTGGGGTTCATCTCTCCCAGTCCCTTGAACCGTTTCACCGTCATCTTGCCCTTGCCATCTTGCTGCTCGCGGAACGCGTTCAGTTCCTCATCGCTGAACAGATAGGTTGTCTGTTTTCCCGTCTTGACCTGATACAACGGCGGCTTGGCAATGTACACATGTCCGTGTTCGATCAGCGTTCGCAGGAATCGGTAGAAGAACGTCAGTAGCAGCGTGCAGATGTGAGCTCCGTCGACATCCGCATCCGCCATGATGACCAGCTTGTGGTAGCGGAGACGCTCCATGGTGAAGTCGTCGCGGATGCCCGTCCCAACTGCCGTGATCATCGCCTTGATCTCCGCGTTGTCTAGTAGTTTCGCCAAACCTGCCTTCTCAACGTTGAGGACCTTTCCCCGCAACGGCAGAATCGCCTGGAAACCGCGATCCCGTCCTTGCTTCGCACTGCCTCCGGCCGAGTCTCCTTCGACGATGAACAGCTCGCTTTGCTTGGGATCACGAGACGAGCAGTCGGCAAGCTTTCCTGGCAGGGTGCTGGAGAACAACGCTCCCTTGCGGCGAACCATCTTTCGCGCCTTGGAGGCCGCCATCCGCGCCTTCCCAGCCTGCAGTGACTTCTCGATGATCGTCCGTGCCTCGCCCGGTTTCTTCGAGAAACGAACAGAGAGCTGCTCCTGCAAGATATTGGACACCAGGCTCGCTACTTCCGGGTTCCCGAGCTTGGTCTTGGTCTGGCCCTCGAACTCTGGTTCGGGGATCTTGATGCTGATGATCGCCACAAGCCCTTCACGAACGTCTTCGCCTCGGAGGTTCTCGTCGTCCTTCTTCAGGATCTTCTTCTCACGGCCGTAGTCGTTCAGGAACTTGGTGAGCGAGCTTTTGAATCCCGTAAGGTGGGTCCCGCCGTCCACGGTGTTGATGTTGTTGGCGAAGGCATAGATCGACTCATCGTAGCTGCCGGTGAACTGCATGGCTATCTCTACAGCGGTCCCGTTCTCTTCTCCCTCGATGAAGATCGGCTTCGGGTGAATCGGTTCCTTGCCGTCCGCCAGTTCCTTCACGAACGAGACGATCCCGCCCTTGTGCTGATAGCGGCGACTGACGCCGGCGGCCTCGTTCTCGAGGATGATCAGCAATCCGCCGTTGAGGTACGAAAGCTCCTTCAGCCGATGCGCGAGTTTCGAGAAGCTGTAGTGCACTTCGCCGAAGATCTCGCCATCCGGAAGAAACGTAACGGTTGTCCCGGTCTTCTTGGATTCGCCGACGATCTCCAGCTCGGAGAGTTTCAAGCCGCGCCCGAACTCCTGCCGGTAGATCTTCCCGTTGCGTTGCACTTCCACGACCAGGTGTTCCGACAGGGCATTGACCACCGAGATACCAACGCCGTGAAGGCCGCCGCTGACGTGGTAACTCTTGTTGTCGAACTTCCCGCCGGCGTGCAGCGTGGTCATCACCAGTTCGAGCGCAGGCAGCCCGCTCTCTGTGTGGGTTCCCACGGGCATGCCACGGCCATTGTCGACAACGGTGACGCGATTGTCGGCGTGTACGGTGACCCGGATCTCGCTGCAGTAGCCGCCAAGCGCCTCATCGATGCTGTTGTCGACGATCTCTTCGATGAGATGCATGACGCCGGACGGTCCCGTGCTGCCGATATACATCCCGGGCCGCACTCGTACGGCTTCCAGATCCTCAAGAACCTTTATCTGATCGGCTTCGTAGACCATTTCACCACCCGATGGATTATACCAAAACACCGTAGGGTTATCAAAAACAGGCGACTTGCAGTCGTTCACTCCCGGCAACGGGCGAGTGAAGCAAAACGGACCCGGCGTGCTTGCCGCCGGGTCCGCGAAATCCTCCTCACGTCAGCTCTACTGATGCGGACGGACAACCTCAACCACGTCCGGGAAGTCGATTCCCAGCCGCTTGAGTGTCGCCAGGGTCGGGACACCGTCGGCGGTCCACCCACGGCGCTTGTAGACAGCGTCGATCAGCTTCTCGTACTGATCCTCCCGGAAAGCGCGAAGAAGCTTGACTTTCTCCGCTGTGGTTCGGCCGGAGGGATCGATGCCCACCTTGTCCCGAAGTTGTGGGTCATAGCGGTCGGCGCGCGACTCGTACTCCTCCTCCGTGACCGGTCCTACCGACCGATAGGGAATCGAGTCGTGCTCGCGGCGGCCGTATCCCATCCGCAGGTTGAACACCCGCTGGAAGTTGTACACGCGTTCCGACTGAACGATGAGATCGTCACCGGTAACCTCCTGACCAGTGATTCCGGCAAACAAGTCGCAGTAGTTGCGGACGTGCCCAGGCACTTTCGCCGGAGCACCAGACTCCGCATTGTCGGCGGGCTCGATGTCGTTCCACGGGAGCTTGCAGAGCCCCATCAAGCCAAACCATGTGCGCCACATCGGGAAGTAGTGGAGCGCTTCGGCCTTGTCTTCAAACGTGGGAATCTGGTTGTTGACCATGTCCATGAAGATCAACCATGCCTCGTCGTGCTGGGGCCCTTTCAGCGCAAGCCCGTAGCCTCCCTGCATCGCCAGCGATTCTTTGGTGACGTATTCCGAGTACTCCAGGCCCTTTGCTTCCATCCCGATCGATCCAACGAAAGCCGGGTCCGCGCCGTACTCGGCGACGAATCTCTCCTTCATTCGCCGGATCCCCTGACCTGCCAGCGCTCCGAAACCCTCGCCGCGCGCCATCTGATGAAGGGCCTTCAGCGCATCATCGACCTGCCCGAAGCGCAGGTCGAGACCGCCGGTGCGATCCTTGTTCAGGATGCCGTTCTCGAAGCACTCCATCACAAATGCTAGCCCGGTGGTGTAGGAGATCGTGTCGATCCCGTACGTGTCGCAGTAGAAGTTCATCTCCAGCACGAAGTCTGGATCGTAGATCCCCATGTTGGAGCTGCCACCGGCCGTCTCGTATTCCGGTCCGTCGACAATCACCGTCTCACCTGCGTAGGGACCTGTCTTGAGTGTGAACCCATCGACCCCGTGCGAACAGGACATCGTGCATCCCATCCAGCACCCGTCCGGCATGTTCTGCGAGTACCGCTCCCGCCACACTGGGCTGGAGATCCGGGGTGACTCAGGATGCCGGCCGAACTTGTAGTTGTGGGTAGGTAACAGATCATATTCATCCATGATCTCGACGAGGTGCGCGGTCCCAACCCGCCGCATATCGCACTGAACCTGGTCCAGCTCGAGGATTTCCTTGTTGATCCTTGCGCCGGCCGCCCGAATCCGGGCAAGATCCGCCGGGTGGTTGTCCGTCGGCTTCACGCCGGTATGCTTCACGACAACCGCTGCGAGTCGCTTGTCGCGGAACACTGTCCCGATACCGCCGCGGCCCGCTTGCTTGATGCGGAACGCCTTGCGCTTGATGTCGAAGAAGCTGAAGTTCAGGCAGCCCCACCGGGTGTTCTCGGCTCCGGCTCCGGCCGTAACCGTAGAGTACGCCTGGAGCTCACGAGCGTCGTCGGAATCCGCCAACATCCGCGGCAGTGATTCCATCAGCACGTGCGAATTGATGTCATCAAGCTCGGCAGTGAGGAGCTGAACGCGTCCGGCATCTCCATCGATGAACACAGCAACGTTGCTCTCTGCCTTGCCCTGAACCTCAAGGGCGTCCCAGCCAGAGAATTTGAGGTACGGACCGAAGTATCCCCCCACGTTGGAGTCGATGACCATGTTCGTCAAAGGAGAGAGGCTTACCACAAGCGACTTCCCAGCGCCGGGATAGTTGGTGATTCCACCGATCGGCCCTGCCCCGATGATGATTTCGTTCTCCGGGTCGTTCCATCTTGTGTCTCCGGTGACAGCGTTCCACAGCCGCCACAGCCCGAAACCCCGACCGCCTACGAATGTCTTCTTCATCTCATTCGTGACGGGCCGGCTCTCGATCTTCCCGGAGCTCACATTGACATAGAGGGTTCGGTCGGTGTACCCGCGCTGCACGGGCTTCAGGTCGTACGTCATCTCTGCGATGACGCGTAGGTTCATCGTGTCGGCCATTTGCTCCTCCTCACAAAGGCAAGTCCGCTTGCCCAAAACTCGAGCTTGGTACGAAGTGTAGGAAACGATAACCACGTTCTCAATGCCTTTCTTCCCGCTGGTGACTCCGGGCCGGCATCGGCGGGTTCTTGAACGGGCCTGATCCCCAGCCTACCATCCAGCAAGGAAGTGATGGACAAGAGCAAGCCAATCAAACGGAGTCGACACCCTTGGCCCGGGAGCATGAGTGAGGAGACGCGATGAATCGCACTGCGATGGAAGAAGGGATGCGGCAGATCCTAAGCGGTCTTGACGCCGATCTGATCAACGAAGAGGTCCGCACCAACACGCCGCGCCGGGTTGCAGCGATGTATGAGGAGTTCTTCGCGCACGGCGACCGCAGTCCCGCTGATGCTCTGGAAGTGATCTATCAGGAGAAGTACGAGGAGATGATCGTGATGAAAGACATCTCCTTCTTCTCGATCTGCGAGCACCACTTCCTGCCGTTTATCGGTACCGCGGACATCGTGTATGTCCCTAAGCAAGGGAGAATCGTTGGAGCAAGCAAGCTCGCCCGAGCGGTCGACATCGCCGCTTCGCGTCCTCAGATCCAGGAACGACTCACCTCTCAGATCGCTGATGCCATCGTTTCCAGACTCGATCCGCTTGGGGTTTTGGTCCGGATCGAGGCAAGCCACCTGTGCATGACGCTTCGTGGGGTCAAGAAGCCAGGCGCCAAGATGGTCACCTCGGCGATCCGCGGCAGCTTCTACCGGGATCAAGCGTCGCGTGAGGAGGCGCTGGCGCTCATCGCTTAGTGTCGTCGAGTCGCCACTCGGCGATCCTGGCGTCGTCGACTGGAAGCGGCCGGATTTCCTCGACCTTCTCTTGTTGATACCCTGGTCCGCTCCGCACCAAGACGCGGACAGGTTCATCGAGCCCACGATGGTCGCTATAGCGAGCCAGCAGCGACGAAGCAAGCCGCAGATCTTCTTCGGTGGGATTCCCCTCCACGAGGCCTGTTGGTCCCATGATGTCTGCCGGATCGAGAACGATGCGGCCTCCTGCCTTCAGTAGGAGTTTCGCGTTTTCCTGCTCATCATGCCCCAGGATCAGCTTGGCAGTGGGTGACAGGCGGAAGTGCCGACCGAGGGCGAGTAACTCGAATCCTGCTCGATCGACTCCGTCCTCACCATACGCCGCGAATGCATCGCGAAGCCTTGCCGAATACGCCTTCTCGATGAGCAGGCATCCTCCTGCGGGTTGCGGAAAGTCGTGGATTCCATACTGCTTCGCAAGCTCGATCTGTGGCTGGCGGCCACGCCCCTGCAACTCGGGGAGCTCTTCGAGCCGGATCCACCCCTCCTTTACGGGCAGCGTCCCGGGAAGGAACCTGGCAGACAGCGGCCGCAACAGACGTTCTTCCAGTCCGCTTTCCCTCGCAACGAGGCTCAGTGCCTTCGAATGCTGCGACATGGGCCGCTGACCAAGCACTTCACCGGTGATGACGAACTGCGCGCCTTCCGCCTCCATAACTTCGCGAGCCACTCGCAGGATGAAGATGCGGCAATCGACACAGGGGTTCATCCCCGCCCCCGTCCCGTGGCGAGGGTGACGAACGATGTCGAGATGCTGGTCAGAACGATCGAGCACTCGAAACGGAATGC
>Ga0272444_10000651_pt1 | contig 36039 bp, 25 predicted proteins | sample SSMForm13_FD_201033 | JGI IMG/M metagenome (GOLD analysis project Ga0272444, IMG submission 201033) | Marine sediment archaeal communities from Little Sippewissett salt marsh, Falmouth, MA, United States - SSM-Form-13 | ecosystem: Environmental > Aquatic > Marine > Wetlands > Sediment ...
TTTGCGCAAGGATCCCCGCCAGAGCAGGCTGGTCGCCCTTCACCTCGAAAATGCTGGATTGATAGCCGTAGCCCATGCTGGACGGCCGCAGGAAGACCACCACGGCCTTGCCGCTCTCCGGCCTGGAGGTGACCCTGTCCGGGGTGACCACCTCCATTTTCTTTTGCGGACCGGTACAGCCTGCCAGGACCAGAACGACGAACAGAAGCGCCAGCGAATACAGGGGATGTCTTTTGCTTTTCATGACGGGCCTCCTCCTGGATCCGAAGATCATGGGTTAAGGGAAAAACACACCGACCTGGCCGGGACGATAGGAATTTAGGGACGCGGTTCCCCCGGCTTCCATCCTACAGAAATCATTATTTTTGGGGACGCTGGTGAAAAACGCAAGTTTCTTTGAAAGAAACTTGCGTTTTTCACCAGCGTCCCCGCTTTTTTATTTTAGCGGGCGTAGAGGCCGGGGCCGGGGGTGAAGGAAGACTCCACGTCCTCCACGAGGAACCCCACGAGGCGTTCGAAGATGTCCTCGCCTTCCTCTGCGGAGGCCGAGGCCGGATCCCCGCAGTAGGCGTCGGGCATACCGAACTCCCGAAACTCCTCCAGGCCTTCCTTGAAGAGCTTTTCCACCAGGTTGATGCGAAGGTAGGGGAGCTTGCACCGCCGCTCCTCGTTCACGAGCCCCGGATCCACGGCCATGACCAGGGAGGTCTCGTAGCGGTCCGCATGGGTCTCTCCCTTTTGAAAGGCCTCGGTGAGGCGCTCGGCGTAGCGCTTGCGCGTGACGTCCGTGAAAAGCGCTCGCACGCCGGTTTCGGCCTCCACGCGCTTTATCGCGTCGTAGATGCACTTGAGGTGCGCCGGCTCGAAGTGGCTGTTGAAGATCGCGATGCGGTCCATGCCCTTTCGGACGAGCGCGCCGCAGATGTCCGCGATCAGGCCGGTCTCCACCTCCGGGGAGATGGAGATGCTCCCGGGAAACGCCCCGGCGCACTCGGTGACCGCGTAGGCCACGGGCGGCAGCACCCAGGCCTCGTGCCCGCGCTCGAAGAGCGCAGCCGCAGCCCGCAGGCAGACCTCGGTGGAAATGGTGATGTCTGTGGAAAGGGGCCCGTGAGGGCCGTGGCTCTCCGTGGAGCCCAGGGGCAGGAGCAGCACCAGGCGCGCGGTCTCCTGGAGCGCGGCCAGGTCCTTCCAGTTGAGGTTGGCAAACATACGGGGCAGGGTCTTGAGCAGGGCCATAGCGTTCGAGCCTCCGTTTCCGGTCGGTGAAGACGCGCTCGAGGACCCCTCACACCTCGAAGTAGTCCCGGTCCCGGCCCACGTCGATGCACGCGGTCATGGGAACCATCCTGCCTTCCTCGATCCGGTAGATGCGCGCCCGGGTGGTGGCGCGATGGTCGTCCTCGAAGTAGCTCAGGGGCGCGATGAGCCCGCCCGTTTCATAGTCCCGGAAGGTCTCCATGGCCCGCGTGAGCCCCTCGCAGTCCAGCTCCCCGGCCTCGTCCGCGATCCGGCAGGCCTCCATCGGGACCGCAAGGTTCACCCAGCCCTCCACATAGGCGAGCGTGGCTTCGTGATAGGGGTGCCACCGGTCGTGGCACGCCCGAATGGGTTCCATGCCGGGCACGTCCGCCCCGAAGGGCGCCAGGGGCTGGACCCCCAGGACCCCCTCGGCCGTGCCCATGGCGAGCCCGGGCAGGGCCTCGGTGAACGTGCGGTTGTTGCAGACGAAGCGGGCACGCAGCCCCAGCTTGCGGCTGTCGCGCAGGATGGAGGCCGCGTTCATGGCCGTGGAGGCGATGAACGCATAGTCCGGGTCATACTCCTGAAGGGCCAGGAGCTGGGGCGTGGCGTCCGCCGTGGGCCAGTTCACCACCTGGTCGGGCCCCACCTCCACTCCGATCTCCGCGGCGTACCGCTTTGCCGCGACGAGCATGTCCCGGCCGTAGGTGTTGTCCGGGAACATGAAAACGACCCGCGGCGACCGGTCCGCGAACGTCCACGTGTCGCGAATGTGCCGAATCGCGATACGCGCCGCGTCCGAGTACGTGGGCCCCAGGCTGAAGTTGTACGGGTACTTTTCCGGGTTGGTGAGGCGGGCCGTGGTGGCGCCCGTGAACATGAACATCCGGTCCCGGGTGCCCTGGGGCGCCACGGCCACGGCCGTGCCCGTGCTCTGGATGTAGATCCCCAGGACCTTCTCCTCGTCGCGGAAGCGCTTGTACGCCGCCTGCCCCTCGGAGATCTGGTAGCGGTCGTCGTGGACCACGAGCTCCAGCTTCTTGCCGTTGATGCCCCCCTTCTCATTGAGGTAGCGGGCCGCGTCGATCATGCCCATGGCGCACTGCTTGCCCCAGTCCAGGGTGGAGCTCGTGAGGTCGAGCATCACGCCCCACGCGATGGTCCCCTTTTTCACGCCGAACCGGATCCCGAAGTTCTTGGCGTTTCGCACGCTGTTCTCGATCTGGACGAGAAACGCGTCCGCGATCATCTCGGCCCGGTTGGGGTCCCCGGCGCGCACGGCCTCCAGGATCTGGCCGTGGAAGTGTTCGGCCAGGTCCGCACAGTTGGGGATCTCGTAGAGGAGCTTGGCCGTCTCCAGGAGCACGGGCACGGCCGCCGTGTAGTACGCGCGCACGTAGTCATTGCCCGTGGCCGCGGCCGCGGCACGGTAGAAGTCCCGGGTGGCGGTCACGAAGATCTCCCGGGTGCGTGTCTCCTGGGCAAAGAGCCCGACCGCGGCCTCGAGCTTCTCCAGGTCGTACTCGGTCCGGTGGAGTGCGGCCAGGAAGAGCATGCGGGGTTCGATGGTCTTTCGGAACTCCGTGAAGGCCAGGACGTTCGACTCCTCGAGCTTGAAGAGCCCGGCCAGGCTCTCCGAGGCGATGCGGCCCGACTCCCCGGTCACGAACGCGCCGCCGCCCCGGCCCTTCTTGATCACCACCAGGCCCATGCCCTCCAGGACCTTCAGGGCCTCCCGGATCGTGCTCCGACCCACGCCGAAGCGCTCCCGAAAGTCCCGCTCCGACGGGAGCTTCCCGTTCGGGGCGACCCGGCCCTCGGCAATGTCCTTCTTGACGGCCTTGACGATCTCTTCCGTGATCACAACGCGCCCTGCCCGTTTATTGGTCTGACATTTTATTTCCTTTTGTGCCCCAACCGCCCCTCATCCTACGATTGGAAGGCCCGGGCGTCAAGGGCTTTTTTCCAGACCTGAAGTGCCCGAACGCCCCGCCCGACGGCCTATCTTACACTTTTACCTTAAGAATCAGGAGGTTCGTCCCATCATTTTGGGGTTGACAAGCCCCCACCCCATTTGTATGATCTTTTTTAAATCATAGGACCATTGAGGCGGCCCGGCCGCTCAGAAGGGAGGGGATACGCACCGGCGATGTCTCCGCGGTGGCGTTTGCCGCGGGAAACAGGGATTCGGTTTCCATTCAGAAAGGGGGAAAGGGACATGATGCGAGGACGCACGCTGTTCAACGGGATGGTGGGGGTCGCCCTGGCGATCGCCGTGGTCCTGGCCGGGCCGGTTGCCGGCGCCCAGGCCGGGGAGATCAAGATCGGCGCCCTGATTCCGCTCACCGGGTTCGCCTCCGGCTTCGGCCAGAACCAGAAGGTGGGCCTGGAGCTCGCGGTGGAGGAGATCAACGCGGCCGGCGGCATCAACGGCAACACCCTCGAGGTGATCACCTACGACACGGAGAGCAAGGGCGAGAAGGCCATCTTCGGGTTCCGCCGCCTCGCCACCCAGGACAAGGTCCTGGCCGTGCTGGGGCCCTTCCTGAGCACCGAGGCCGAGGTCTGCTTTCCCCTGGCCAACAAGTATGAAATCATCTCCTTTTCCGCTTCCGCGGCCAAACCCGGTCTGGCGGCCAAGCACCGGCCGTTCGGGTTCACCAACTCCACGTCGGATATGGACACCCTGCCCCCGGCCGTGGACTACTGGCAGAAAACGCACAATATCAAGAAGGTCTGCATCGTCACGGACATCAAGGACGCCCTCAACAAAAGCACGGGCAAGATCGTGATGCCCATGCTCTTCGAGAAACGGGGCATAGAGATCATCGGCACGTCCGACTTCGTCACGGGTGAGATGGACTTCAGTGCGCACGTCTCCAAGTTCAAGGGCCTGAACCCGGACGGCATCGCCGTCTCCTGCACCGTGGCGGACGCGGCAGGCTTCGTCAAGGAGGCCCGCAAGCAGGGCCTGACCCAGCCCTTCATCGGCGGCGTGGCCATCCAGACCCCCAAGTTCCTGGAGCTCGCGGGCAAGGACGCAGACGGGACCGTCACCGCGGCGAGCTTCTGGGTGGAGAGCCTGGACGCCCAGTCCCAGGCCTTTGTCAAGGCCTTCCGCAAGCTCTACGAGGGCCGCGCCCCCAACCCCTTTGCCGCAAACATGCACGAGAACGTCTTCATCATCAAGAAGCTCATCGAGGACATGGGGGGCCTCTCGGGCGACCTGGCCGCGGATCGCAAGAAGATTCAGCAGGGCCTGGCCGGTCTGAAGAGCTTCAAGGGCGTCACGGGCACCTTCTCCATGCTGGAGACCGGGACCGTGGACAAGTCCGGGTACGTGCTCATCGCCCGCGAGGGCGAGTGGGAGCGCCCGGAGTAGCCCGACCCCGTCTGATTCACAGGGACGGCGCCCGTAAGGGGCGCCGTCCCCCCTGGACCCACCGCCGATCGCCTGAAGCGGGGCGCGACGCATGATCTTCCTCCAACAAGTCGTGAACGGCCTGATGCTCGGGTGCACCTACGCCCTGGTGGCCCTGGGCTACACGCTCATCTTCGGGCTCCTCCGCCTCATCCACATGGCCCACGGCGAGGTGCTCATGATCGGGGCCTACACGGCGCTCGTCATCATCGGCTACCTCCACGGGAACCTCTTCCTGGCCCTCGTGGGGACCATGATGGTGACGGCGGTTCTCGGCATCACCATCTACCTCGCCTCCATCCGCTTCGTGGAAAAGGGCGGGCACCTCTCCCCGCTCGTCAGCACCATCGGCGTGGCCATTGTCCTCCAGGAGCTCTTCACCAAGATGTTCACGGGCGAGAAGATCGCCTTTCCCGAGACCCTCGCGGTGAAAAACATCCAGCTCGGCGGGGTCACCTTCAGCACCGTGCAGGTGGTCATCATCGTCATCGCCCTGGCGTGCATGATCGTCCTCTACCGGGTGCTCAAGGGGACGATGATCGGCAAGTGCATCCGGGCGGTTTCCGAGAATATGGAGACCTCCCGCCTCCTCGGCATCCCGGTCTTCCGGGTCGTGGTGGCAACCTTCGGCATCGCCTCCACCCTGGCCGGCATTGCCGGCGTGCTCGTGGGCATCGCCTATCACAGCATCTACCCGCTCATGGGCATCGAGATCGGGCTCAAGGGCCTGGCGATCATCATCATCGGGGGCATGGGGAACGTGGTGGGGGCCATGGTGAGCGGCCTCCTGGTGGGCATGATGGAGATCTTCAGCGTGGCCTACATCAGCAGCTCGTACAAGGACGCGTTCACCTTCGGGCTCATGGTGCTCATCCTCATCTGGAAGCCCGAGGGCCTCTTCGGAAAGCGGGCGGACACCCGGGTATGATCGACGCATACACAGAGTCCATTCTCATCTTCGTGGGGATCAACATCCTGCTGGCTTACAGCTTCTACATCCCCATGGCCACGAACCAGATCTCCGGGGGCCAGGGCGCCTTCATGGGGATCGGCGCTTACGTATCCGCGGCCCTCACCGTAAACTTCCACGTGCCCTTTGCCCTGGCCCTGGCCGCGAGCGGCTTGGTGGCCGGGGCCATCGGCGCGGTGGTGGGCTTTCCGGCCCTGCGGATCCGCGGCCTCTACCTCGTGATCATGACCCTGGGCTTTGCCGAGGTGGTGCGGGTCTTCTTCATGACGAACGAGTACTTCGGGGGGGCTTACGGGTTCAGCGGCATCGACGAGCTCACGAACCTCCCCTACGTTTACGGCGTGCTGGCCCTGGTACTCGTGCTCCTCTTCCGCCTGGAGCGCTCGCACATCGGCCGGGCCTTCCAGGCGATCAAGGAGAACGACCTGGCCGGTGAAACTCTGGGCATCAACGTCACCCGCTACAAGGTGATCGCCTTTGCCCTGGGCGCCATGGCTGCGGGCCTGGGCGGGGCGCTCTACGCCCATTATGCCCTCTTCATCGACTCGAACAACTTCGGCTTTCATCGATCCATCGAGATGGTCATTTTCGCTGTCTTCGGGGGCATCAACGCCCTCTGGGGGCCCCTGGTGGGTGCGACCATCCTCACGGTGATCCCGGAGTTCCTGCGCGTCATCCAGGAGTGGCGCATGGTCTTCTACGGGCTCATGATGATCCTTCTCATGGCCTTCCGTCCGCAGGGGCTCTTGACGAAGCACATGTTCCGGCGGGAGAAACCCCAAGGGGAGACCGAACCGTGAGCGTCCTCGAAATCCTTCAGGTCTCCAAGTGGTTCGGAGGGTTCGAAGCCCTGAGCGCCATTGACATGTGCGTGGACGAAGAGGCCATTCACGCGGTCATCGGGCCCAACGGTGCGGGCAAGACCACCCTCTTCAACCTGCTGAGCGGCGTCTACCCGGCCACACAGGGGAAAATCCGTTTCAACGGCGAGGACATCACCCGAAGCAAGGCCCACCAGATCTCCCGCATGGGCATGGCCCGCACCTTCCAGAACATCTGCCTGTTTCCCGGGATGACCGTGCTCGAAAACGTGGCCGTGGGCCGGCACGCTTACAGCGATACGAGCCTCTTCAAGGTCTTCCTGCGCCCCCCGTTCGCCAAGTCCCGCGGGGAGCAGGCCCTCCTGGAGCGGGCCGCGGAGATCCTGGACCGCGTGGGGCTCTCGGCCAAGCGGGATCAGCTTGCCAGCAACCTGCCCTATGGGGACCAGCGCCGCCTGGAGATCGCCCGGGCCCTGGCCACCGAGCCCCGGCTCCTCCTCCTGGACGAGCCCGCAGCCGGCATGAACCCGAACGAAACCGAGGGGGTCCTGGCCCTCATCGAGACCATCGTGGCCGACGGCATCACCATCCTGCTTATCGAGCACGACATGAAGCTCGTCATGGGGATCGCGCACCGCATCACGGTCCTCAACTTTGGACGCAAGATCGCCGAAGGGACACCGGATGACATTCGAAACAACCCAAAGGTCGTCGAGGCCTACCTCGGGGCCGAGTGAGCCGCCGCTCGTCGTCGAGGACCTGCACGTCGCTTACGGGCGCATCCGCGCCCTCAAGGGCGTGGGCCTCGAGATCGCACCGAAGGCCGTGGTGAGCATCATCGGCGCAAACGGCGCGGGCAAGAGCACGCTCCTCAAGACCCTCTCCGGGCTGATCCGCCCCAGGCAGGGGAGCATTCGCTTCTTCGGTCGCTCCATCCGCAACACGGCCCCGGAGCGGATCACCCGCATGGGGCTCGTACACGTGCCCGAGGGCCGGCAGATCCTCGGCAGCATGACCGTGGAGGAGAACCTGGAGCTGGGCACCCTTGGAAAGCGCACCAGGGAGCCCGTTCCGGCCCGCCTGGAGCGCGTCTTCGGCTACTTCCCCGTGCTGCGGGGAAAGACCGGCCAGATGGGCGGGACTCTCTCGGGCGGAGAGCAGCAGATGCTCGCCATCGGCCGCGCCCTCATGGGCGATCCCCTGGTCCTCATGCTGGACGAGCCCAGCCTGGGCCTCGCGCCCCTTTTGGTGAACGAGATCTTTCGCATCATCGAGGTCCTTCAAGGGGACGGAAAGACGATTCTCCTGGTGGAGCAGAACGCCCGCAAGGCCCTCCTGGCCTCGGACCGGGCCTACCTCCTGGAGAACGGCCTCATTGCCCTTTCCGGCCCCTCCGCAGACCTGATCCAAAACGACAAGGTCAAGGCCGCCTACCTGGGCAGTGCCTGACCCCGTAGAAAGGAACCCCATGGAACCCATCCCCGAGCACGTGAACCTCACCACGTTTTACCTCGACCGGAACCTCGACGAAGGCCGTGCGGAAAGGCCCGCCCTTTTCTACCAGGACCGCACCTACACGTTCGAGGACGTGGCCCTTCTCACGAACCGCGTGGGAAACGCCCTTTGCGAGCTCGGCGTGGAGCCCGAGGACCGGGTCCTCCTCGCCCTGAACGACTCCCCGGAGTTCGTGGCCTCATGGTTCGGCACCATCAAGATCGGCGCCGTGGCCACGGACGTCTACTCCTTTCTTCAGGTCAAGGACTACGCCTACTTCCTGGACTACACCCGCGCCAAGGTGGCCGTGGTGGACCCCCAGACCGCGGACAAGGTACAGGAGGCGGCCCGGGGCTCCCGCTGGCTCCGCCACATCCTCGTGGTGGGCGGGGGCACTACCCCCGAGGGGGTCCTCTCCTTTGAACAGCTCGTGGCCGGCGCCTCGGACGCCCTCGACCCCGAAGCCACTCACGCCGACGACGTGGCCCTGTGGAAGTTCACCTCCGGGAGCACGGGGAAGCCAAAGGGGGTGCCCCTGACCCATCGAAACTCCCTCTACAGCTTCCTCACCTTCGGACGGCAGGTCCTCGGCTACACCGAGGAGGACATCACGCTCTCCGTTCCCAAGCTCTTCTTCGGCTACGCCAGGGACGCCGGCGTGGTCTTCGCCTTCGGCGCGGGCGCGGCCGCGGCCATCTTTCCCGAGCGGAGCACCCCGGAGCGGCTCTTCGACATGATCGAGCGCCACCGCCCCACGATCCTCATCAACGTTCCCACCATGATCAACAAGATGATCGCCCACCCCGATGCGAAATCCAAAGACCTCAGCTCCATCCGGTACAGCCTGTCCGCGGGCGAGGCCCTGCCCGCCGAGCTCTACCACCGCTGGCGCGAGACCTTTGACGTGGAGATCCTCGACTGCATAGGGTCTGCCGAGCTCTACCACTGCTACCTCTCGAACCAGCTCGGCCGGGTCCGCCCGGGCAGCCTGGGCGAGGTGGTGCCCGGGTACGAGGCCAGGGTCCTGGACGCGAACGGCAACGAGGTCCCGGACAACGAGCCCGGGGTCCTCTGGGCCAAGGGGCAGAGCGCGGGCCTGGGCTACTGGCACGCCTACGAAAAGGCGCAGAAGACCTTTCAAGGAGAGTGGGTGAACACGGGGGATCTCTTTCGAAGGGACCCGGACGGGTACTTCTGGTTCGTAGGCCGCGGCGGGGACGTGCTCAAGGTGGGCGGGATCTTCGTGGCGCCCCTGGAGATCGAGAACTGTCTCCTCACCCACAAGGCCGTCATGGAGTGCGCCGTGATCGGTGCGCCGGACGACCAGGGCCTTCTCAAGCCCAAGGCCTTCATCGTGCCCGCCCCCGGCACGACCCCCTCGGACGACCTGGCCCGGGAGCTCACCGAGCACGTGAAAACGAACCTGGCGCCCTACAAGTATCCCCGCTGGGTGACCTTCATCGACCGCCTGCCCAAGGATGACCGGGGCAAGGTGAGAAAGCGGGAGCTGGAGTGAGCGGAGGCACGGGCATGACCTCCCGTGTTATCGACTCGTTCCAAACGGTGTGTTATAGCGGCTACTTTCCACCTCCGGCATTCGCCATGGGTCTATAGTCCATCCTCTCCGGGATCACGCCGCGCACGCCGCCCGTGGGATTATCCACGTCCCCGTCCCTCCTGGGGATCAAGTGAATGTGCACGTGCAGAATGGTCTGCCCGGCCGCGCCCCCGCAGTTGACCCCCACATTGAACCCGGTCACCGAGGGATCCTCCTCCAATATCGCCGCCCTCAGTCTCCGAAGAAGCGCCTCTGCATCCGCCCTTTCCTCGGGAAGCAGGTCAAAGTAGTCCGCCACGTGCCGCCTCGGCAGCACCAGGGTGTGAAGGGGCGTCACCGGGTACTTGTCCCGGACGGCAAAGACCGAACCCTCCTGCGCAATGCTCCTGCCTTCGATCTCCACCCCGCAGAACGGGCAGCCCTGCCGGGTGTTCCGTTCTCTTTCGTTCATGCTCACTTCTCACTCACCGATCGTTCCACCATTTCACCTGAAACTCGATCTCCTCGGACCCGTCTTCCCGCTCGTGCTCGATGCTGCATACCGCACGAGCCGGGACACGGATCCGTTCCCCCGCAATCTGAATGTCGAACCGCTTGCCGCTCTCGAGCGCATCAGCCCCCCTTCCAGGCTTTCCCGGCATGGAAAGAGACCATCGCGCCTACATGGGCACGTTGCTAACGCCATGCGTTTTCTTCAAAAATTGTTTTTTGTATCCGGAAGGGCACAAAACCGCCCGGAACGGGCGGCATTATTTCTCATATCCCGAAAGGTACAGCCACCAGCGATCCGTTGGTTTCAGAATTCCATGCTTCTGTCCCTGCGCTTTTCTTCCCGCTTTTCAATCTCTTCGGCAAAGAGTTCAAGACGCAGAGGACAGGGAGGCTGGTTAAGGTCGACATATTGGCACTCAGATTGATTACATTGAACAAATAATTCACTTCTTGATTGCAAGCCGTTAGAGGGCCTGCTTTTTAAAGCAATTTCAACCTCCTCGGACACAACCGTACAATAATATTTTCTCCATCGATTGTTTGCCAATGTTTTCTTCTTCCTTTCAAAAAAGTCCATGATGATGGAATTGCAAAAAACCAAAACCTGGTGATTTGCCTCTAGCACTTCCAATGACTTAATTGCAGCCAAAAGGCGGTCGAGCGGGGTTTTGCGAGACCGTCAAATATGAATGATAATGCATGGGAATTTCATTGAATCTCTCCGTAGCAAGCTGGAGGACTGCGCGAGCGAAGCCTTTTTAATCTCTTACTATTCAAAAAAAACACATGCGATTAATGAAAACTAGCTCAAATCTTTCCGCCAATGATCGATATAGCTGTCAGAAAAGTAGCTCTCAGCCAATTCCTGCCATTTATCATTCGTCGACACCCACTGCTCCTGCTTGAAAGGGAGTTCCCTGAGGGATTTGAGCGCCTTCGCCACCATAAACTCTTCACCGGTGGCGGAGAAATGTTCTTTGGCCCCTAATAAAAATTTCTCGCTTTGCTTGTACCCTTCCCGGGTTCCCCATTTTCTGATAAGAAAGTCAACATTACCCCTGAGCAGCAACGCAAGGCCGGTCCCTTTCAATTTATCATGGGAATATTTTGATAGTTTTTTGACGAAGTTAGTGTGAAGTTCATGCATATCTGTTGTATCCACATCCTCAAATCCTATGTTAAAAAAAACAACGAACTCGGCGATTGATTGCCGCTGTGGGACCGGCAGAGAGATGTACCATTCGATAAATTTGTCTAAAGGTGCATCCATAAATATCCATTTATTGATGAAAGAGCGTCTAATGAGAGGCAAAAACTCTTATCTTCCACACACCATTTTACGTGATTTGCTCATTCCTTTTATATAATATCAAATATCAGCCATCAATTCATCAACCTCAACACGATTTAATGTCTCTTTTTTCAAGAGGGCATCCGCCACCTTATGCAGGGCACCGACGTTATCCCTGATCAGTTGCAAGGCCTTTTTGTAAGCCCCGATCACAATATTCCGGACTTCCTCATCAATCCAATGTGCCGTCATTTCACTGTAATCCCTGTGCTGGGTGAACTCCCTGCCAAGAAATATCTGTTCTTCTTTTTTGCCGAAACTGAGGGGGCCCAGTTCATTGCTCATACCGTACTCACAGACCATCTTTCGCGCAAGATCAGAAGCCTTTTCAATATCCTTTTCCACTGCTGTGGTCTGTGTATGGAGCACAATCTCTTCCGCAGCCCTGCCACCCATCCAAATGCATATACGGTTCACGAGCTCATCTTTGGGATAGGTGTGTTTTTCGACCATCGGGAGTTGCTGGGTCAGGCCAAGAAACCGGCCATGGGGAATAATGGTCACCTTGTGAACGGGATCTGTCCCGGGAAGAAGCCTGGCCACAAGGGTATGCCCGGCCTCACGGTAGGCCATGCCGTTTTTTTCTTCTTTCGTAACGATCATGCTTTTCCGCTCACGACCCATCATGACTTTGTCCCTGGCATCTTCAAAATCCACCATCCACAGACGGTCCTTTCCGCCCCTGGCTGCCAGGAGAGCGGCCTCGTTCACCATATTTTCAAGATCAGCACCTGTAAATCCGGGGGTTCCTCTCGCAAGGGTGCTGATGTCGACATCGTTTGACAAGGGGGTCTTTTTGACATGAACTTTCATGATGCCCGTTCTTCCCATGATGTCGGGAACAGGGACGAAGATTTGTCTGTCGAATCGCCCGGGTCTCAAAAGCGCGGGATCGAGCACGTCAGGTCTGTTTGTCGCCGAGATAAGGATTACACCCTCATTGAATTCAAAGCCGTCCATTTCCACAAGAAGCTGATTGAGGGTCTGTTCTTTTTCGTCATGGCCGCCCCCCAAACCGGCGCCCCTCCGGCGACCCACCGCATCAATCTCATCCAGGAATATGATGCAGGGGGCATTCTTTTTACCCTGCTGAAAGAGATCCCGAACCCTTGAAGCGCCAACGCCTACAAACATCTCTACAAAATCCGAGCCGCTTATACTGAAAAAGGGAACACCCGCCTCACCGGCTATCGCTCTCGCGAGCAAGGTCTTTCCTGTCCCGGGAGCTCCCACAAGAAGAACACCCTTGGGTATCCTTCCTCCCAACCGGGTGAATTTTTCAGGATCGCGGAGAAAGTCGATGATTTCCTGTAACTCCTGCCTGGCTTCATCGATTCCCGCCACATCCTCGAATGTGACTCTTTTCTGGGAATCCGACAGGGGTCTTGCCCGGCTTTTTCCAAAGGAAAGGGCCTGTCCCCCGCCCCCCTGGACCCGGCGCATAAAGAATATCCATACCCCGACCAATAGAAGCATGGGAACCCAGGAGAGCAGAACACGAATCCACGAGGATCTTTTTTGGGGTTCAACGGAGAACTTGACACCCTGGTGCTTGAGCAATGGGATCAATTCAGGGTCTTTTGGGGCAAAGGTTTTGAAGGGTCCTTGCGCATCCAGACCCGATATGCTGTTTCCCTGTATCGTGACCTGGCTGACACTTCCGTTCTCAACCATGCTTAAAAAATCGCTGTAATCGATAGAGCCGATGTTTTCTGGACGATCGCATCCCCTAAAAAGCATGAAAAGCATCAGCCCAATCATGATCAAAACAGCAAATTTTTTATTATATATGCTCAATTCAACACCAATTATCTCTATTCATTTTCATTCTTTTTCCCTTTTCGCCTCTCTTTAAGCTTTTTTTTAGATTTTTTTTGTTCCTCTCGTTTCCCCTTGTCTTTTTTTCCTTTGTCACCCATTTTGGCCTCTTTTCATTTAAAAAATGAATGGAATGTCGTAACGACTATTGGTCAGGTATCCATTTTGATCTTCTTGATCCTGCTTTGAATCGCCTGTCGAACCGCCATCTCATTCTGCCGAAGAGATTCGAATTCTCTATCTGCAATTTCCAGCAATCCGGCCAGACACGCAAATCTTCTACGAACCCGGAACGGGATTTCTCCTGGAGATTTGTAGACAATGTCGTGCTCGATCTCAGCCCATGCATGTTGTAGAATTGTCCTGACCTGGATTTCGCACTTCTTTTTTCGAAAGGGGGCAAACTCAGGAACCTTAAACAGCTCGGGACTCAATTCTACTACAAAATGAACCGATGCATATCCGAAAATTGCAGGATCTGAAGACAATCTTTTATCCATTGACTGCCTGGAATCAACATCAAACTCCTTTTCAATCAGGGGGACTATCTTATCCACATCACTCGGAAAGTATGCGATGATTCTCACCCCCGCCAAGTCAGTGATACCGTTAAACAAGACATCAGGGGCCTCCCCTTCCTTGGTGATCTTTTCTCTAAGCTCCCCCGGGCCTTTTTCCCGGCTCGTTATTGAATGCGGGACAATACCTTTAGAACGGAGAATAGACGAAAGGAGTTCTCTTATTTTCTCTGATAGAAGCCTGTAAGTCTCCCTCTGCTCTGAAATATATTGTTTTATGACTTCATCAACGTTCATAACCACAGCTTTCATTCATTTGGGCCTGAGGCGATCAACCCCTGGAAAAATTGCTTCTTATGAATGGCGTCCCCCTCCTATCCAGATAAACAATTGAGAATAAGGAAAATCGTTTCAGGTTTTGTTTCAGGGGGTTTCGATCTCCGCCAGCTTAAGGGTGATCTTCATGATCGAGTCGGGATTAAGAGACATCGAATTTATTCCTTCTTTCCGTAAAAACTCGGCAAACTCGGGGTAATCGCTCGGCCCTTGACCGCACAACCCGATATGGCGGTGATTCCTTCTCGCCCCTTGGATAGCCATGGAAATCATCCGCATCACTCCAGGGTCTCGCTCGTCAAAATCGTGGGCCAACAGTGCAGAGTCACGGTCGACCCCTAACACAAGTTGGGTCAAGTCATTGGAGCCGATTGAAAAGCCGTCAAACAGCTTGCTGAATTCATCGACCAGAATGACATTATTGGGAATTTCGCACATGATATAGACCTGCAACCCGTTTTCTCCGCGTTTCAGCCCGTTTTTTGCCATCTCCGCCAGGACTTTTTCAGCCTCGTTCACCCGTCGGCAAAAGGGGATCATGATGATGAGATTGGTTAAGCCCATCTCCTCCCGAACCCGCTTCATGGCCCTGCACTCCAGTCCAAAGCCTTCCCTGTATTTCTCATCATAGTAACGAGAGGCCCCACGGAAACCTATCATGGGATTCTCTTCCAACGGTTCGAAGTAGTGTCCTCCCAAGAGATGGGCGTACTCGTTCGTCTTAAAGTCGCTCATGCGCACGATAACAGGCTTCGGGTAAAATGCCGCCGCAATGGTCCCGACGCCATGAGACAGTTTTTCAACAAAATATTCTTCTTTATCCTGATAGCCGAAAGTGAGTTCGTCTAATTGTTTCCGTTCCGCCTCATCCGTTATCTTCTCGGGATGAATAAGGGCCATGGGATGAGCCTTTATGTAACTGTTGATAATAAACTCCATGCGTGCCAGCCCCACACCGTCGTTGGGTATCTTGGACAGGGAAAACGCCTGCTCGGGATTGCCGAGGTTCATCATGATCTCTGTTTTTGGTCGCCTAAGCTCTTTGAGGCTGTGCGTTTCGATGTGAAACGGGAGAATACCTTCATAGACCACACCTTCGTCGCCCTCGGCACAGCTTACCGTAACGTCCTGTCCTGTATGTATTTTTTCAGTAGCATCGCCCGCACCGACCACAGCCGGGATACCAAGCTCCCGGCTGACAATGGCTGCGTGGCAGGTCCTGCCTCCCCTGTTGCTGATAATTGCAGCCGCCGTCTTCATGACAGGTTCCCAGTCCGGGTTGGTGCTGTCCGATACCAGAATCTCTCCGGGTTCAAACGAGGTTAGATGCGCCACATCGGAGATTACATGGCTTTTGCCCCCGGCGATCTTTTCGCCTACGCTCTTGCCTGTCGTCAGTATTGAGCCTTTCTTGTCCAGGCGGTATGTCTCCAGGATATCCATGTTTTTCTGTGACTCGACCGTTTCAGGCCGGGCCTGAACTATGAAAAGATCCCCGCTCATCCCGTCTTTTGCCCACTCAATGTCCATCGGGCGGGCCTCTCCAAGTTTCATCGAATAGTGGCCTTCGATCTCAAGGGCATAGCCGGCCAAGGTCAGAATATCCTCGTCTGTGATACAGAACCGCCCGCGGTCCGCCTCCGGCACGGCCACGTTTCGTGTAAGGACTTTCGAGTCGCTTATGCCGTAAATCATCTTGATGGACTTCCCTCCAAGATTTTTTCGGATTATGGCCTTGTGACCTTTTACATAAGTGGGTTTGAAGACATAGTATTCATCGGGGCTGACAGTCCCTTGGACAATATTTTCTCCCAGCCCATAGGATGCCGTGATGAAAACCACGTCACGGAAACCCGTCTCCGTATCCATGGTAAACATCACGCCGCTGGTGTCCAAGTCGGCACGTATCATCTTCATGACTCCTATTGACAGAGCTACCTCAAAATGGTCGAAGTTGTTATCAATACGGTAAGATATTGCTCGGTTTGTAAAAAGCGATGCAAAGCATTTGCTGCAGGACTCTCTCAATGCCGGATATCCCCGTATATTGAGATACGTCTCCTGCTGGCCGGCAAATGAGGCCGTTGGGAGGTCTTCCGCCGTTGCCGAACTGCGCACGGCAACATCCGCGTCCGGGCCGTACTCCTCGCACAGCCTGTCATAGGCCGTCCTTATTTCAGCCCAGAGTTCATCCGGGATGCCGGCACTCAAAATCAAATCGCGGGCTCTTTTCCCCCGCTTCATAAGGTCATCCATGTTGGTCTTATCCAGACCCGCCATGGCTTCCTTGAGTTCGTCAAGGATTCCGGCTGATTGTATTACATGCCGGTATGCATCGGCCGTTATCGCAAAACCGTTCGGAATATTGACTCCCCGGCCTGTGAGTTCACGGTACATCTCCCCTAGAGAGGCATTTTTACCCCCGACCAAGGGGACATCTTCGATCTTGATTTCATTGAACCAGCGAGTATATCCGGCATGTTGTTCCATCTTAGCCCCCCATTCCGTTCCGGAACTCAGAAAATCGGCCTTCCCCAAACATTCGGCGGTAAGCCGTGAGATCCGTTAATACATACCTTCCGGCATGGTGGGTGCCGAGGACTTCTCCTTTTCAGGCTTTTCAGCGACCATGGCCTCCGTGGTCATGAGGAGACCGGCCACGGATGCGGCGTTTTGAAGTGCAAATCGCGTCACCTTGGTCGGATCTACAATGCCGGCCTTCATCAAGTCCTCATACGTCCCTGTTTCAGCATTGAATCCAAAGGCCCCTTCGCCCTCCCTGACGTGCTCGACCACCACCGATCCCTCAGAACCGCTATTGTCGGCGATCTGCCTCACAGGCTCTTCAAGGGCGCGTTTGATGAGGTTCGCCCCAAGCTGCTCTTCACCCGGAAATTGAGCCTTTTCAAGGACCTTCACGGCACGCATATAGGCAACACCTCCACCGGGAACAATCCCTTCCTCCACGGCCGCGCGTGTGGCATTGAGAGCATCCTCGACCCTGTCTTTTTTCTCCTTCATTTCGGTCTCCGTAGCCGCGCCGACATGGATAACGGCCACGCCCCCGACCAATTTTGCAAGGCGTTCCTGAAGCTTTTCCCTGTCATAGTCGCTGGTGGTCTCTTCGCTTTGGGCCCGGAGCTGTTTTACACGACCCTCCAAGGCCTTACGGTCGCCCCCCCCGTCAATAATCGTTGTGTTATCCTTGTCTATGGTAATGCGTACGGCTGTGCCAAGATCCTCGAGGGTGGTGTTTTCCAGCTTGACGCCCAGGTCCTCGCTGACCACCCGCCCCCCGGCCAGGACGGCGATATCTTCCAGCATGGCCTTTCGTCTGTCGCCAAAGCCCGGGGCCTTGACCGCCGCGCAATGGAGCGTTCCTCTCAACTGATTCACCACCAGGGTCGCCAGCGCCTCCCCTTCCACATCCTCTGCAATGATCAAGAGCGGCCTACCGCTTTGCGCAACCTGCTCCAGGATGGGCAACAGGTCTTTCATGGCACTGATCTTCTTTTCGTTTAAAAGGATGTAGGGCTCCTCGAGATCAATCAGCATCTTCTCGGGGTCCGTCACAAAGTAGGGGCTCAGGTACCCCCTGTCGAACTGCATTCCCTCGACGACATCGAGGGTGGTTTCCATGACCTTGGCTTCCTCAACGGTAATGACCCCCTCCTTGCCCACTTTTTCCATGGCATCGGCGATAATATCCCCGATGGCGCGATCGTTGTTTGCCGAAATCGTTCCGACCTGAGAGATATCCTTTTTGTCCTTTGTGGGTTTGGAGATCTTTCTCAGCTCGTCCACCACCATGCCGACGGACTTATCGATGCCCCGCTTGACCGACATGGGGTTGCAGCCCGCGGCCAAAAGCTTGGCCCCCTCACGATAGATGGCCCGGGCCAGGATGGTCGCCGTGGTGGTGCCGTCCCCGGCGACGTCGGATGTCTTGGAGGCCACCTCCTTGACCATCTGTGCGCCTATGTTTTCAAACCTGTCTTTCAGGTCGATCTCCTTGGCAACGGTCACGCCATCCTTGCTGATCTTGGGCGCACCCCAGGACCTTTCAAGAAGGACATTTCGCCCTTTCGGACCAAGGGTCACCTTCACCGCGTCGGCCAGAGTGTCCACACCTTTGAGCATTTTCTCTCTTGCCTTTGCCGCGTATTTGATCTCTTTTCCCGCCATTCCTTATGACCTCCGTCCGTCACTTTTCGATGATACCCAGGATATCATCCTCTCTCATAATGAGATGTTCCACACCGTCGAGCTTGATTTCATTTCCAGCATACTTACCGAAAAGCACGCGATCATCCTCTTTGACTTCAAGAGGGATACGGTTTCCGTTTTCATCCCATCTTCCTGGACCCACCGCTACGACCTTCCCTTCTTGCGGTTTTTCCCTTGCCGTGCCTGGAATAAGGATCCCTCCGGGGGTCTTGTCCTTCTCCTCGATTCCGACAACAAGCATCCTGTCGTTCAATGGTTTTATCTTCATTTAACTCCTCCGATTTACTAAGATTATGGAAAGCCAAGTGACGTATGAACTTACTCTGCAGGGTGTTTTCCCAGCATCATTCCAATCTCCTCCCTCTGCATAACTTCCTTCTGCGACACAAGATGGGCCAATTGATCCAAGACATTCCAGCGAGCGGACAAAATTTCATGAAATCAGGAGAATAAAAATGAAAAGACCCTTCAATCTACGAAACACGTTCTTTACTGGGACATCGTTAAACCTGCGTTCTTTTCATCGCCAGTTCAGCCAGGAATTCAAAAACCTCTATGCCTTCAAGATCAGCTTGTCCATCGCCCTGGTGATATCGAATGACCCACGCCAGATCTACATCACGGTGAGGTGAAAAGACTCCCTTCTTCAGGCCTAGCAATAACTTTTCGTCATCGAATAGGATAAGATGCTCAAAGGTGGAAACAGCGTTACCGTGAAGCTTTGGTCCGGCATAAATACGCAAATCCCGCGCAAGGAAGTCCAGATACAAGGGCTCGAAAGCCACCAAGTCGACAAAGAGATCCAGGGATTCCCGAATCTCCCTGATGGATTTCCGTCCCAGCGCGCGACGAGCATCCTCCACCAGCAGCGTCAGGTCATCCCTGGTATAAGACAGATCCAGCAGAGCCAAGGCGTTTGCGTGCAATTTCTTGAGTGAATCCTTCCCCTTAGTTACAATCACATCCCGATCATTCATAATTTTCCTGATATTTTTAACGCTGAACATTTCCTGCCAGTGAGGGCTTTTCCGCATGGCTACGTCATCCACTGACGTGTGATAGACGGCCAATTCGTTGTCGAGCACCACAACCTCCATGATGTCGCTTTCCATTGGGCGCACATAGAGGTGGAGACCGCTCACTTTTCTATGCTCAAAATCAGTCATCTCGAGAAGTTTCTGGGACAGGACCTTGTCCAACCATGGCTTTTCAGGTGGTTCTCTTATTGTGGAAACAAGCTTTTCCAAAAGCCTGTCGAGCTTGATTTTGGTCTTTAGGTCCTCTTTGAAGGCCATGGGCACAATCTCCTCGCAAGGTAGTTTGTGCTGATTGCTTCAGCGATCCGAGTTCAGCTTTATAACGTCGTCATATTGAACAGGTAACAGGTCATCCTCAAAGGAATCTCTGATCTCCTGGCGAATAACTTTCTGCAAAAAATCGTAGCCTTCCTTGTCAACCATCTTAATCGTCCATAAATGATGCGGGGGGTAAGGTTTCCCGTAACTACCCTCCACTCTCTTAAACAGGTGGCGAAGGATTGGCGTGTCAATGGCCCCGTTTAACATTGGCATCAGAGATCTCGCCTTTTCCAGACTTGGCATCTTGCAGTAGTAAACGTAGACCTTGAGAGCAAGATCGAGAACCCCTGCAGCTTGACAATATGATGGAGGTTCGAGGGTATCCGCCAACACGATTGTTTTAACAAACCACTGGCAGAAGTCGCTGTGCCTCTTACCGAAGTCTTGATCTGTACTGATGCAGTCAAGACCTTCAAAGAAATCTGTCAGTTTCCTTTTGATGAGATCCGTTGAACGTTCTTGGAACAAAGGCATCATGGCGGTAAAACCGACAGCCATATTGATGATGTTTTGTTTCATTGCTTTTTCCGCCAGTTCCAGCACGTCCATTTGGTCACCTGTGTTCTTGAGCAATTTTGATCTTCTACAGTCCCAGCCATTAACCTACTTCTGATATCTCTTCAGATATATTGGGCGACCACTCTACAAACCGGGGTGACTTCGGTGTCTCTGCGCTTATTCTAACCTCGACCGAATGTTCCTGATGGTCGTTATTAAGGGGGATCTCCTTATCGCTCTGCTTTATCCCATCAACCATCACGTGAACCTCATCATTCTCATCGTGCGTTTGCATCACGTCGATGTGGTAGACGGTCTCTCGATACCGGTAGTGTATCTTGAACCCCTCCCAATCCACGGGGATGCAAGGCGCGACATGCAGCTTATCCACTTCCAGCCTCAGCCCGAGAAGTGATTCAACGATCAACCGGTACATCCAGGTCGCCGAGCCCGTGTACCATGTCCAACCGCCGCGCCCGGTATGCGGTTTTACCGCATAGACATCCGCGGCAACGACGTACGGTTCCACTTTGTAGTTTGCAATCGCCTCAGGGGACCTGGCATGGTTCACCGGGTTGATCATGGTAAACATCTCCCATGCGCGGCGGTTATCGCCCAAGGCAGCGAACGCCATCGCCACCCAGATCGCCGCGTGAGTGTATTGCCCGCCGTTTTCTCTCACACCGGGGGCATATCCCTTGATGTAGCCGGGATTCAAATCCGATTTGTCGAAGGGCGGATCCAACAGCTGGATCAGCGCATGGTCCCGGTGAACGAGGTGTTCGTCTACCGCTTCCATAGCCAGGCGAGAGCGCTCTGCATCACCGGCGCCTGATAGAACAGACCAGCTTTGCGCAATCGCATCAATCCGGCATTCGGAGTTACTCGCTGAGCCAAGCGGCGAACCGTCGTCGAAGTAGGCGCGTCGGTACCACCCTCCATCCCAGCCGTTCTGTTCGAGGTTCCGGCGCAGTTGAGCCGTCTCCTTCCGACAACGATCGACGAAAGATTGGTCACCCCGCACACGGGCAACCTCTGTGAATTGCATAAGCACTTCATAAAGGAAAAATCCCAACCAGACGCTTTCGCCCTTGCCGTGTCGGCCAACCAGGTTCATGCCGTCGTTCCAGTCACCGGAGCCAATGAGCGGTAGCCCGTGCTCACCCACCCTGAGTCCCCTCAGGATGGCTCGCTCACAGTGTTCGTACAAAGACGCCGATTCCTCGGACCGGTCGGGCTGATCATAATAGGAGTCCTCATCCGCCTTAACCGATCGCCCCTCAATAAAGGGAATGGTTTCATCCAACACCCCTGTGTCCCCTGTGTTTAGAACATAGCGGCAGACCGCCAAAGGCAGCCAGAGGTAATCATCCGAACAGTGCGTGCGCACGCCCCGGCCCGAGGGGGGATGCCACCAGTGCTGAACATCTCCTGCCCTGAATTGACGGGCCGCACAACGGAGTAAGTGCTCTCGCAGAAGACGCGGCTCGGCGTGGACGAGTGCCATGACGTCCTGCAATTGATCGCGGAAACCATAGGCGCCCCCGGGTTGGTAGGTCCCGCTCCTCGCCCAAAGACGGCACGCCAGAGTCTGATATAGGAGCCAGCCGTTGGCCAGGACATTGAGTGAAGGGTCAGGTGTCTCCACCTGTACGGCGCCGAGAGTGTGCTTCCAGTATTGCCACACCTCTTCGAGTGCTTGGCGGGCCGCTTCGGAACCCCGGAAGCGATTGACCATATGGATAGCGTCACCGGCGTTTTGCCCCAAGCCAAGCATGAAGACAATCTCACGTTCTTGCCCGTCGCCTATCTCGAAGGCCACCTGGAGCGCTCCACAGGGGTCCAGAGCGGCCCCCACCTTTCCTGAAAGACGAGACCGAGTCATGGCAGCCGGATCCTGAAGTGTACCGTTTCGCCCGATAAACTCCTTCCTGTCGCCACACACAGTCCGGGCTGCATCGTCCACATCGAAAAAGGCAACCCGGCTGTCAAACTCCGCGCTGTATCGGTTCCCTGCTAAAATCGCTCCGCTTCCGGGATCGATTTTTGTGATCACATGCATGGCTGTTTTCTGCCGCAGATCTCCCAGTACCCATTCCACATACCCTGTGGCTGAAAGTCGCCGGGATCGGCCGGACTCGTTACGCACTTTCAAGACCGTGAACTTGATTGGCTCGTTCAGCGCCACATAAATCCAGAGCTCTGAGCGGATGCCTCGCTCCGTGTGCTCAAAAACGCTGTAGCCGAAACCGTGCCGAGTTGCATAAGGCATCACACCTCGGCTTGGCAATGGAGTGGGGGACCAAAAGTCGCCCCTCTCTTCATCACGGAGGTAAAAGGCCTCCCCGCTCGAATCGGTTACAGGGTCGTTGCTCCAGGGAGTGAGGCGGAACTCGTGGGCATTTTCGCTCCAGGTGCAGCATGGGCCGCTTTCCGAGACGAGGGTTCCGAAGTTTGGGTTCGCGAGCACATTCGCCCATGGCGCCGGGGTTGCCACTTCATGCGCGGTGGTAATGACGTATTCGCGCCCATCCGGGGTGAACCCGCCCAGCCCATTGAAAAAGATAAGATCTCCGCGAGGCAATGCGTCCACGGCCGGGGGAGAGGCGCGGCCGGTTCGCTTTGGGACAAGGTATGGCACGTTTGTTTCTACAACACTGCGACGGTTGATCTGATCCTCCAACGCCCCCCGGTTATCGGTTATGATGGCGCGGGCGACCGTTTGGAACAGGATACGATCCTCGTTCGATATCTGGTCCCCAGACCGAACAGAGATACCGCCCGGTCGCTCGGTCACATTGGATTCAATACCCGTTTCAATCAGCTCCATAATTTGTTCGTGGAGCCCTTGCCTGTAGCCGGTGTGATCTTCGTTCCAGATCATCAGGTCTACGGTCAGCCCTTTTAAGCGCCAGTATGCATGGGCCTTCACGAGTTGGCGCACCAAATCGATATTGGCGGAGTCCGCGATTCGCAACAGCACAACCGGAAAATCTCCGGAAACGGCATAGCTCCATAGGCCTGATTGTCCTCGGCGGTTTTTGATGAGGACCCTCTGGTCGGCACGCAGGGATGAATTGGCGTAAATGATGGAGCCGGCGAGATGTCCATAGAGCTGGGCATCCGCCTCTGCGGCGTTAATATGCCGTAAAAACACCTGGTTATGAGTCCATGCCAGCTCGAATACTCGATCCGTAATACGCCGGTCTTGGTACTTCTCAACCAGCTTCAGGCAGATGTCGCGGGTTTCTCCGATGCCGAAGACCATATTGATCGTCGCCGATTCGTGCGGGTCGATTTCGATCCGGTACCGGATGGAGGCGATAGGGTCAAGTACGGAGCCTTCGCTGCCCGAAAGCTCCACGGGACCACCCATTGCCTGTGGGTCGACAGCAGAGTTTCCACGGCCGATGAACCGCATGCGGTCAGTCTCATATGAGACATCCCCAATGTCCGCTCCGTGCACGGCCATCAAGTGAAACATCCAGGGCGGGTGCTCGTCCAGAGAGCGCGGCCTGCGGGTGCAGAGAATCGCCCGCTGTGAATGGAGGATTTCTGTTTGAACAAAGAGATTGCCGAAAGCAGGATGCAGGGCATCCCCCGTCTGCGAAGCCAGAACCACTTCCGCATAACTCGTGACCTCGATCGATCGGGAGGTTCGAGCGCGGTTGGTGATGGTGATTCGCCGCACTTCAATGTCATCTTCCGGCGAAACGGTGATCTCCGTATAAGTGTCGAACTCGCTATAGCGGTTTCGGAACTCCGCCTTAGACTCCGAAAAAATGGCCTCGTAGCGGTCCGTTCGCTTGAGTGTCGGTTGATGAGCGGCCGACCAGAACTCCCCGCTCGCAACGTCACGGAGGTAACAAAAGGTGCCCCAGTTGTCGCAGGTACTATCTTCTCGCCAGCGCGTGACGGCCATGTCCTTCCACCGGCTGTACCCGCCACCCGCATTCGTGACCATCACGTGGTACCTGCCGTTCGACAGAAGCTGCACCTCGGGTATCTGAGTGTCGGGGCTGTTGAAAGCGCGCACCGCCGCCTCCGAACCGCTTGGAATCAAGGGTTCATCGGAAAGCTCCGCCGTGTGCCAAAAGAACGCCGAGGCCTTTGGGATCCGCTCCTGTAGCAACAGCGTCGTCGCCTGAAATATCGGATCCGATTCAAATCGCTTTTGCATCGGACGATCCTGGAGCAAATAGGCCAGGGAGAGAAGGCTCATGCCCTGATGATGGGCCATGTACGAGCGGACTACGGCGCTCGATTTTCCTCGGGGCACACGCGAAGGAGTGTAGTCGATGGCTTCATAGAGACCGTACTTTCCGTCCAGTCCATCGGTTGCAAGTCGCTGCAGATTCAGGCACGCCTCCTCGGGCGACACCATAAGCGCCAGCGCCGAGGCATAGGGCGCAATAACGAAATCTTCGGCCAATCCTCTTTTGAGTCCCAGGCCGGGCACGCCAAAGGCACGGTATTGGTAGTTTCGATGAACGTCGATCGCATTGTAGCCGGATTCCGATATGCCCCACGGCAGCCCTCGGTTCCGCCCATACTCGATCTGCCTTTCCACTGCTGCCTGATAGGTTTGGTCGAGCAAGGTGTCTTCGTATGTCGGCATCACCAGGAGCGGCATCAGGTACTCAAACATCGAACCGCTCCACGAAAGCAGGATTGGTTTTCCTCCGGAATGGGTGATCAGGCGCCCCAGGGAAAACCAACTCTCCTGGGGCAGTTTCCCCTGAGCAATTGCCACGAAACTGCACAATCTTGCTTCTGAAGCCAACAAATCGTAATAACTCGAGTCCAATCGGTTTTCCGAAACGTTGTAGCCGATCGCCAGCAGATGACGCGTTTTGTCGAACAGAAAATCATACTCCATATCGGCAAGCTCGCACGATTTGACAGCCAAACGTTCTATGGCCGCAATCCTTGATTTAGCGCGGTGGCTCGCCTGGGTGATAAACCGGTGAAGCACACTCAACCGCTCATTTTCCTGAGAGGTTGCTTCCGAGGCCAGGCATTCATCAATGCAGGGCAGCCACTCATCGTCAAACCCGGCCAGCTCGCGTAGTGTGGGAATTTTATCGAGGCCGCCAAAATCCATTCGCTTGTCCGGAGAGATCGGCGACAGCACTGCCCAAGGCGCTAAAAAAGTCAGCTCGTCGAGAGCGCCTCGGCATTGCCGGGCAAAAGCATCTGCCCACCACTTTGCCTGGCTCTCCGCATCATCCTCGAGGCTCTCTACCAACTCCCCTGCGGCTGTGGTAAGCCGTTCAAGGCACAACCGCGCCGTCGTCAGTGAAGTTGGGTGGGAAACGCATGTTGACTCCAATTCCTTGTTGAGTTGACCGAGCTGGACTGTCACGGCTTCTCCTGCATCGGCCGCGAGAATCCTAAAGGTATCCTTGAGCCCGTCAAACCATCGCGCTTCCAGGATTTGTCGATCGGAGAGGGCAAGCAAACCGGACCGCAGGGTCAAAAGATGGCCCGCCAGGTTCCCGCTGTCCACCGTCGAAATGTAAGTCGGCTGCAGCGGTTTCAACGACTGGGTGTCGTACCAGTTGTAGAAGTGACCTTGGTAACGTTCCAGGGCTTCCATGGTGTGGAAAGCCTTCCCCGTTCGTTCTATGAGTTGGTCCGCCGGAATGTAGCCGAAATCGTAGGCTGCCAAATTCGCAAGGAGTGCCATACCCATGTTGGTTGGTGAAGTTCGATGCCCAATCACGACGTCGGGATTTTCTTGATAGTTATCCGGCGGAAGCCAATGATCTTCCGGGCCGACGAAAGCCTCGAAGAACGCCCATGTTTTTCGTGAAAGATTCCGGAGAAACAGGGTCTTGTCAGCCGTCAATCTTGCTCCACCTCGAGCAAGCGGTCGGCTGAGCCACCAGGCGATTGCCGGGGATGCAAACCAAAGGACCAGAATGGGCCCGGCCACTGAGAGTGCGGCCGGCCTCGAAAGGGTCAGATGAATTCCCGCAACAGCGGCAAGGACGGGGGCAAACCACATTATCCGCCAGGAGGCTGCAAGGTTCGTGCGGATTCGGCGATCCCCGTCGCTCGACGGTTTCCACTCCAGAAGTCGTTTATGGGTGATCCACATTCGCCAGACCGTACGCAAAACGGCATCCAGACTGAAATAGGCCTCATAAGGAAGACAGGTGAAAGTAAAGGCCGCCTGAGCGAAGTGTCGGCCGGCCAAGCGCACCGTAGCCGCAAGATGCTGACGCATCAGCATATCGCCCGATTTCTGAAACAAGCACAAAAAAGAGACCATCCCGGGAGGTAGAAAGACGGTTGCGATTACAACAAGGGTCCATAGCCAGGGCGGGTACAAGACGATCCAGCCGAGGAGCAGTGTGGAGATCAACGCCGCAGGAACGAGACTCCGACGAAGATTATCGAAAATCTTCCATCGGGATACTCCGGAGAGCGTATTCTTCAGGCGGCCTCCCTCGATGCCGGGAATGCCCGGAAGCAGCCAGCGCGCAATTTGCCAATCCCCGCGAATCCACCGGTGCCGGCGGCTTATGTCCGCGCTGTAGGAGGAAGGAAATTCCTCGTATAGCAGTACATCGCTCAGCAGACCCGCTCGTGCATAGCATCCTTCCACAAGGTCATGGCTGAGAATTCGGTTCTCGGGAAAGCGCCCCTTGAGGGTCTGCTCGAACGCATCAACATCATAAATCCCCTTGCCGATGAATGAGCCTTCTCCGAACAGGTCCTGGTAGACATCGGAGACAACCCTGGTATACGGATCGATGCCCGGCTCGCTCCCGTACAATCGCGCGTACCGAGATCGGTTCATACCCGGCAGGCTCACAGCTACTCGGGGCTGAAGAATGCCGTACCCGCCATCGATCCGCTGCTTTTTTTCGTCGTACCGCGCCCGATTCAGGGGATGCGCCATGGCTCCCACAAACTGCCGTGCCGAGTCGCGTGGAAGTTGCGTATCCGTATCCAAGGTTATTACGTACTTTACGTTCGATAGCACGGAGAGATCCCCAACAATGAGGGAGAAACGATTCCTTGTGTCACCGCGCAATATCGAATTCAAATCCGCAAGCTTTCCCCGCTTCCGCTCGTGACCCATCCAAATTTGCTCCTGAGGATTCCAGCATCGCGGACGATGAAAGAGGAAGAATGTGTCAGAGTTTGCACCTCGATACTTTTCATTCAACCCCTGAATTCCCTTTTGGGCCAACCGCAACAAAGGTTCGTCCTCCGAAAGTGTTTCCTCAGGCGCGTCCCGGAAATCCGTCAAAAGACCGAAGTGCAGGTGCTCGTCTCGATTGGCCAAAAACCGGACTTCCAACGCCTCGATCAGGTCCTCGATATTTTTCTCGCTTGTGATCATTGTCGGGATCACGGCCAGGGTGCGAGATTGCAGAGGAATTCCTTTGGAAAAGTCCATTCGAGGCAGCAAGCGCGGCGTTGCCAGTAAGGTCGCCGCCCAGTTCGTCAGCGCCACGGCCAGGTGACTTGCCGCCAGAAGCAAGGGGAGGCCTGCCAATGCAATCAACCAGTTTGGGTACCCCATGGCATGAGCCTTTGCCAACAAGCTCCCGGCGAAAATAGCCGTAATCAGAATGATCAGGCCCAGATACGAGAACAAAGGGGCCCCGCGGCACAGCCGCCTCATAGACTCAAGGGGAGATCGGCGCGCCTTAATCATTGCCTCGAGTTGCCTCAACCCCTTGCCGATCAGGTAGAACCCGACATGGGTCGCTTGATCTTGGCTGCTACTCCTGGTTGCAGCCTTCCGAGCCAATCGAATCGCTTCATGGGCCACTTCTTTTTCGGATCGTCTGCTGATCCTTGCGAGTTTTTCTACGACATGGCGGTAGCGGTCTCGAGTGGCAAAATCCATCCTGCCATAGATGCCCCCTGGATCCGAACGAAGGGTCCTTTCGACAGCGCTCATCGTCTCGACGAACTCACGCCATTCCATCGCTCCCATAAATCGGAGGCTGCCGATACTGTTGCTGAGGGAAACCTGGTCGGCGGCCTGTTGTTGGTTTTCCGCATGCACCAGTTGCTCAATCGTCAAACCGGATTCGGAGAGCCGCTGCTCAATCCACGTGAGCGGCAAGGCCAATTCAGGTCTCTGTCCCTGCAAGCGCCACGAGAATTCCGCGACAAATGAATTCACCAACGGCGGCTTGGACCGGGCCATATCCGCAATCACTAGAATCACGCTCTTTGGGTCTTTCTCTGCGACTTCGATTATCTTGTCAGCCCAGTAGTCGGCGAGGTTGCGATCCATCTGGTCGGCTGCAATCCGGACCCCAACACGACGCAGATTCTCGATAAGGGCGAGGCGCAGCATGATCGGCACGGCCCACAATTCGCCAAGCTTCAGGATGGTAACTGTTTGGTAGGCGGTCACGAAACTGTTGAGATTTTCCAGATCCGCCCGCCCGTCGCCGTGCGAGATAATCTCCAGTGCAATGTCATACACACGTGGAAGCCCTGCAGATTGGCTATTCAGCAATCGCGGCAGTTTTCTGCTGTAACCCTTGGGTAAGTGTCGTCTGGCCATGCGAATCTGTTCTTCGATCAGATAAAAGTTGTCGAGTAGCCATTCCCCGGCCGGCACAATCCGGCGATTGGCCTTCACAGTTTCCGTCAGGAGGTTGCGGGTTCCAATCAGGACACCTTCATTTTCAGCCAGACGCGTCAGAAGCCGGTCAGAAGGGCGTCCCGAACTCAGCTTGTGCGAGCCCGCCAGCGCCGTCCCATGCCGCTTCATCTGGTCGCGGCTGAACAGTTCCGATCGCAGTGGCGGCTCGCCACCGGCGTGATTTCGTTCCAAAACGGTTTGGCCGAAACGCGCCCTGCGATGGAGCAAAAACCAGAGAATACTCTTACCGCTCACCCTCACTCTTCGGTCTCCTTCTTACAACATGCCATGCACTGTGCGCGACAGACGACTTTGTGGAAAAATAGTCATTAATTTGAATCGGATCGCTCTGTTAGGGGGAGCATTCTGTGTGTGCCCCTTCGTCATGCCCTGTTTCCAATTCCAGTGTTGTTTCTTCCAATGAACGACCCCGCTGCAGGCAGCGGGGTATCTTTATTCGTATTGAACGCCCCAAGAGGCGGGGCATTGAACCCAGATGAAATGAAAGGGAACCCGCATGGGAGTTCCCTTTCACAGCCAGACTCATTTCTTGAGAAGAGGTACGAGTCCATCGGCACACGCGCGGGCGACATCGTTGGTGGCCGCTTCCTGCCCGGGCATTTTATCCCAGCCCCCTTTTTCAATGAAATCGGATCGCTTCCATGAATCCAGTTCCCCAAATTCTTTGAGGTTCTCTTCATGGTTCGGGTCCTTCATGAATTGGGCGACGCAGATTGCGGCTTGACTCGCCAGGACCGCTTCATTGTTCATCGCCTTGGCATCGCTTGCGGTTGTCCACCCGCCCCACGAAAAACCGACGATCATGGCAACGAGTGCCCCAAGAACAAGACCCCAAATCCCATACTTCACTTTTCCTGTAGTTTCCGGTTTCATTGCATATCTCCTTTCGTTACATGGTGATGTTTTTCATTAAAATGAACTTCCGGGCGAGCGTCGAACAGGATCATCGATCCCGGCCGGCTCACTGAGCGATCTTCAACTTGCAGATTTTTCGGAAATGATATCCATAGATCGCAATGGTCACCGTCAGCGGGAGCATTCCGGGCCGGCGAAAAAGGGTCCAGAACACGATCTTCCAGTATTGGAATCGCTCCCTGCCGAAAACACCCAACCGGAGACTCGAACGCACGACCGCCAGCAGGTGCTGAAAACTCAAGGGGGACCTGATCTCCGGTCTCTTGTACTCCCGGAGGAAGACTTTGGCGCGCTCGTAGTAATGGCGGGGCGAGTAAATGTGCTGCATCAGGTTTCCATATCCTTCGCGCAAGGTTTCCAGTCCCATTTTGGGGAGGATATTGGTCGTGCCGTCCACATTGTCTCCAGAAATCAGGTCGACCAGGCGACCCTCTTCTTTCATTCGTTCGTAAAGCCTGGTGCCCGGGGGAGCGTTCAGCAGACCCACCATGGCCGTCACAATGCCGCTCTTTTGAATAAACTCGATCTGACGCTGAAAGATGGAAGGCGTGTCGCTGTCGAACCCAACGATAAAGCCTCCTGTGACCTGGAGTCCGGCCCTCTGCATGAGCTTTACACTTCCGATCAGGTCACGGTTCCTGTTCTGCTTTTTGTTGCACTCGGTCAGGCTTTCTTCGTTCGGCGTTTCAATCCCGATGAAGACCGTGTCAAAGCCCGCTTTGACCATCATGTCCATCAATTCCGAGTCATCGGCCAGGTTGACCGAGGCCTCGGTATTGAAAGGGATTCCCTTCTTCCCTTGCTGCCATTGGACGAGTGCCGGCAGGAGGTGGGACTTGAGAAAGGCCTTGTTCCCGATAAAATTGTCATCCACGAAAAAGACCTGGCCGCGCCACCCCAGGTTGTAAAGCCCGTCCAGCTCGACGATTATCTGCTCGGCGGTTTTCATGCGGGATCGATGCCCGAAGAGTGCGGTTACGTTGCAGAATTCACAGTTGAACGGGCAGCCGCGTGAAAACTGGATGCCCATGGTGGCGTAGTGCTTCAGGTCGATCAGATCCCAAAGCGGGGCAGGCGTCGTGGTAATGTCGCAAAACTCGGGGGTCTCGTAGACACGCCGCGCACAGCCCTTTTCCAGGTCCTCGAGGAACGGGGGGAGGGTCAGTTCGGCCTCGTTGAGCACAAAATGGTCCACGTCCTCAAACAGATCGTGTTCGCTGCTGAAGAGCGGTCCGCCGGCCACGACCTTGAGGTTCGACCTCTTGCACCGGGCGATGATTTCCCGCGCCGATTTTCTCTGCAGGGCCATGCCGCTGATAAAGACCACATCCGCCCAGCCCAGGTCTTTGTCCTTGAGCTTCGTCACATTCACATCGACCAGCTTCTTGGGCCACTCCTCGGGCAGCATGGCCCCTATTGTCAGGAGCCCCAGCGGGGGCAGGGCCGCCCTTTTGTGAATGAATTTGAGGGCGTACTTGAAACTCCAAAACGTGGCGGGGTACTCCGGGTAAATCAGCAGAGCGTTCATGGCGAATCCTTCCTCATTCCGGGATCGTTTTCAGGAACCTGTAGTAGTCCGAGTCGGTTCCGAGAATAATAAAAGCGTTCTTATAGGCGGACTCTTTGTACGTCTCCAGTGTCTTAAAAAAGGCATAAAAAGATGGATCCTGGTTGTAGGCATCCCCGTAGATTCTGGTGGCCTCGGCATCCGCCCCTCCGCGGATCTCCTCTGCGGTCCGGTAGGCCCCCGAGATGATGGATTTCAGCTCTTTTTCCATCTGCCCGAGGATCTCGGCCTTTTTGCCCTCTCCCTCGGATCTGAATTGAGCGGCCTTGCGCTTTCTTTCCGACACCATCCGCTCGTACACCTTTTTGCGGACTTGCTCGACATAGTTGATGCGCTTGATGCGAACATCGACCAGCTTCATGCCAAAGGCGGGCATGGCCTTGGAGGCCTCGAGCAGGATGGCCCGAGTGATCTTTTCTCTGCCCAGACGAACGGTTTCCAGGGCGGTGGATTGCGGGAACGGGGAGAGCACCTTCCCTTCTCCGGCCTCCACGGTCGGCATCTCGTTCGTGGTCCGGACGAGCTCCACGAGCGGATTCGCCGAAACATAATCCCTGAGGACCGCATCGATGATATCATCCAGCTTGGCATAGGCCTGGGTGTAGGTGCCTAGAACCTCGAGGAATTTTTGCGGGTCCACGATTCGCCACCGGGCGGTTGTATCCACATAGATAAACCGCTTGTCCCGTGTGGGGATCTCTTTGGGGTCTCCATCCCACCTCATGATCCGCTTTTCATAGCGGTGGACCTCCTGAATGAATGGGATCTTGAACTTGAGGCCCGGATCGATCTTTGGTTCTCCAACAGGCCTCCCGAACTGCGTGATCACGACCTGGTCCCATTCCCGGACCGTGTAAAAGGCGCCTGAAAGCACGAGGATAAGAAATACGGCTATGACAACACCTGAATACGCTCCCATTCGTTTCATTGGGCCTCACCTCCCTTTTCCGCCTGCTCCTTGAGTTGGAGAAGCGGGAGCACGCCTTTCTGATCGCTGTCGATGATGTAGATCTGCTGCGCATTGGGCAGAACCGACTGATAGGCCTCTAGGTAGAGGCGCTGCTTGGTGACTTCTTTCGATTTTGTGTACTCTTTTAGAACGGCGGAGAATCTGGCCACATCCCCCTGGGCGCGGTTCACGCGCTCCACCGCAAACCCCCTGGCCCCGTTGATCGTTCTCTCCGCTTCTCCCCTGGCCTTGGGAATCTGCCGGTTGTAGGTCTCCTGGGCCTCGTTGATGAGTCTCTCCTTTTCCTGCTGGGCCTCGTTGACCTCGTTGAAGGCCCCTTTTACAGGATCGGGCGGCACCACGTTCTGAAGCCTCACGTTGACGATGCGGATTCCGGTTTCATACTCGTCCAGGATGCTTTGAAGCTCCTCCTGAGCCATCCTGTTCACCTCCTCGCGGTTCTGGAGCACATAGTCGAAGCTCCTGTTCCCCACGATGCGCCGATTCACGGACTCGCTGATGTCCCGGATCGTCATCACAGGGTTCTGGACGTTGAAGAGATACTTCCGGGGATCTTCCCTCCGAAACTGGATAATCCACTCCACATCGATGACATTCAGGTCCCCGGTGAGCATGAGGGACTCCCGTTCCGTCACGGCGCTCTTTTCATACCGGGTCCGAATACCCGGGCTCACGGTCTTGAAACCAAAGGTTTCCGTGTCCACCTGTTCCGTGTGGACCTTGAAAACCGTGTCGATCCCCAGAGGAATTTTGAAGTGAAGTCCCGGCAGGACCATTCCGGAATACCTGCCGAATCGCAGCAAGATCCCCTGGTGGCCGGGAGGAATGGTGTAAATGCCGGTATACGCCAAAAAAAGCGCGAGGATCACGAGGATCGTAATAAACCACAGGGGCTTTCCTCCCTTCCCGTGGCTCAGTGAGCCGCCGACTTTCTTGATGATTTTAGTAAAATCCGGCGGACCTTCCTGACCGCCCTGTGTGCTGTCATCCCAGGACATGAATGCTCTCCTTTTTTACGAATGCGTTTGTAGGGTCCTCTTGCCCCTGAGGATCCGGACGACGTCCTCCCCTTCCGAGTAGGAGACGGTGTGGATGTGGATCCCCAAGGGTTGGGCTAGAAGGCTCTTTGTGCCGAGCAAGACACTGAATCTTTCAGACCGGATATGGCGGTCCAGATCTTCACGTGTCGCCCACTCCCCGATGAGGCTGAAGGCGAAGCGGTCTTCCAGTTCGCAAAAGCCGTCATAGCTCAAACACCCCTCCTCCAACCCCGCGGTTTCAATCATGGAGAGAAGTGTCTGCATGACCTCTTTCTGCTTTTCCGGAAGGGCATTCATGGTAATTCTGACAATGATCATGAGGGCACGCTCCTCTCCAAGAGGCGCATCATAAACTCAGGACCGCCTGGTTCGGCGTTTGAGAATCCTTCCTGAACGGGCAGGGATTCACCACGATCCAACCTTTCCCCGGCCGTTTGATCTCAGCCCTTTGTCCATGCGCTAGTGATAGACAATACACGCCTTGTGCCAAATATGCCCGGAGCGCCAAACTAATTCCATCTTACTGATTTCAATAGAATAATCGTTCATCCGGGCCGCAGGGAAAACGCGGAATCCCCCAAAAAAGTGGCCACATTTGACCAATGGTCTTATATGGCCACTTTTCCCGGTCCTGTCGGTTGATTGGGAATGCGTTCGAGTGGAGGGAAAGAACGCTCTATTGGCTGGCGGGGATCGAGAAAAACAGGGACAGGAGGGTGGGGGCGCTCAGGGCCGGCTTATGCCGAGCTTTCGCATCCGCGCCCGCAAGGTGCTGCGGTTGAGACCGAGGACCTCGGCCGCACCGTTTTTCCCGCTGACCTTCCATTGCGTTTGCTCGAGGATTCGCACGATGTGCTCACGCTCCACCGCTTCAAGGGTCTTGTGCGTGTCCGATGGATCCTTCCGCTGAGGCTTCAGTTCGTCCACCAGGCGCAGCTTGGGCCCGGAGGAGTTGATCACCGCGCGTTCGAGGACGTTTTCCAGCTCACGGACATTGCCGGGCCAGTGGTAACTCTGCAGGGCATTCATGGCGCTTGTCGGGATGATCTCAATGGACTTGCCCATCCGTTTGGCGATCTTTTGGACAAAAAACTCCGCAAGGAATGGGATGTCATCGAGCCTGTTCCGGAGCGGCGGCATCGTGATCGGGAAAACATTCAGACGGTACCAGAGATCGTCCCGAAAACGGCCCCTGCGCACCTCCTCTTCCAGGTTGCGATTGGTGGCCGCAATGATCCGCGTATCGACCTTGACGGTCTGGGAGCTTCCAAGCCTCTCGAACTCGCCGTCCTGGATCACCCGGAGCAGCTTGGACTGCAACTCCAAAGGCAGCTCACCGATCTCGTCCAGGAAAAGCGTGGCGCCGTTGGCGACCTCAAACCGCCCCAGGTGTCTGGACTGGGCACCGGTGAATGCGCCTTTTTCATGACCGAAGAGCTCGCTTTCGATGAGGTTGGAGGGCAGTGCGGCGCAGTTCACTTTCACCAGCGGCCGCTCTTTGCGCGAGCTCAGCGCATGAATGGACCTGGCCACCAGCTCCTTGCCCGTTCCGGTCTCGCCGAGAACGAGGACAATCGTGTTGCTGGTTGCGATTTGTTCCACCTTAAAGAGCACGTAATTGAGCCCGTCACTCTGGCCGATAATGTTTTCATGGTTGTATTCCAGGCTGATTTCTTCCTGGAGATAGGCGCTTTCGGCCTCGAGCTGGTCTTTCAACTTCTTGACCTCGAGAAGCGCCGCTTCTGCGACCTGTTTCCCCTTTTCGGCCTCTTCCCAGGCACGCCTGCTCTCCGCCGTTCGCTGCTCGACCAGCTCCTCGAGGTGCCGTTTGTAGTATTCGCGCTCGGAGACATCCTCGATGGAGAGGAGGATCATCCGGGGATGTTTCGACTCTCCGTAAATTCGCCTGGCGTTCAAGTGCATGATCTTTCGGCCTATGGTCTCAAAGGTGTGTTCCACATCGAAATCATTGAATGCGGAGTTCTGAGGAAGGATGTCTTCAAGCAACTCTCTGAGCCTGGGGATGTCCCATTGCCGGTTGCCGAGATCGTAGATCAAAAGCCCCTCGGTCTCCTCCGGCTTCACCTTGAAGGTCTGGAAAAAGGACGGATTGGCCTTTACGACCTTTAAATCGGGGTCAAGCAGGAGCAGGGGTCCACGAACCGATCCCAAAATATCGTCAAAAAGATCGACAAGTCTCTGGAAATCCCGCGGATGTTCTATCGAATCATTCATGGTCTCTTCACAATCTCGAGACAATCGCCTTTTAAATCAATCATTCATACCGTTACATGTGAAATTGCGGGCAGATTCCACATGTTACCATACCGCCTGGGACATTGCAATTCTTCCATGGTATGGGTGCCTCGGCTTTGACCCCTGCGATCGCGGATTGCTTTGGATATTCGTGCGACCCCCTTGTCCCCCTTCCCTTCGGCTTTTTGGGCAGATTGAAGGAAAAACTTGCAATCGGCACAAAACTGGGCTTGCCAACGAGACGGGCATATTGAAGCTGAAACCTGCAATCCGCACCCCTTCACGCACTTTGATGTATAGCTGGTTTATGGGCAGATGACGTAAACTTCCGGGTCAGGGACAGGTACACCCTGCCCGTGGTGCCTCCGCAACCACCCGCTTCACCACGTCCTCCCCGCAGAACGGGCAGCTCAAAACGGTTTCGTTCTCCATGTCGTTCCCATTGATTTCAGTGCAGCGATTTCCCTTTCAACCCCAAGTGCTCACGCAACGGACCGTAATCGATCTTGTGTTTCAAGGCATGCGCCCGCGCCGGCTGGTAGT
>Ga0272444_10000652_pt1 | contig 35971 bp, 38 predicted proteins | sample SSMForm13_FD_201033 | JGI IMG/M metagenome (GOLD analysis project Ga0272444, IMG submission 201033) | Marine sediment archaeal communities from Little Sippewissett salt marsh, Falmouth, MA, United States - SSM-Form-13 | ecosystem: Environmental > Aquatic > Marine > Wetlands > Sediment ...
CGAGGATATCACCTTTTGCCCGAAGAAAAGGGGGTACGAAAAGATCGCAGCGACTTCACAGGGTAATCCCTTTGAATACAGGATGATTGCCGATGACGACTTCGGGTTTCGGTGTGATGAAGAGATTGAAGACTTTCGCGGATGGCGCCGCTATACGCTGCATGGCGAAGTGAATGACGGAAACAGCTATCACGCCCACGGGGGCGTTGCCGGCCATGCCGGACTCTTTGCAACTGCCGGCAACCTGAGAATCCTGGCACAGCTTCTCCTCGACAAAGGAGTTTTTAACGGAAAGATGATTATACGATCCGAAACGATACAGACATTTTTACACCCTGATGAATTCGGAAACGGCCTGGGGTGGTCGCTCAATCCGGGGTTTCTGAAGGCGGAGGGTGCACCCCGTGGAACGTTCGGCCACACGGGATTCACCGGCTGCAACGTGATTGTCGTCCCGGACAGGAATACAATGATCATTTTTCTCATAAACCGTCAGCATCACGGCCCGGGAACATCGGGCCATTATCCGGACCTCAACAGACTGAGACGGGCCATTGCAGGAACCGTCCTTGAACTTGAATCTGATTGAAAAAACGGGGAGGCACCGGGTGACTTCCAGAAGGGGATTACTTCCGGTTCCAGCACCTGAATCCGGAAAGAAAGACAGGTAAAGGTGTCCCCGGGATCAGGAAAAGCGATGGCCAAACTTCAACACACCGGCCTTCTCAAGCGCCGTCACAACTTCACACAGCGGAAGACCGATCACATTCGTGTATGAACCCAGTATCTCTCTTATGAAAAAGGACGCTTTCCCCTGAACGGCGTATCCCCCCGCCTTGTCATACGGCTCCCTTGTTGCTGTGTACCACTCCATCTCTTCAATGGAAATATCCTTGAAAATCACGGAGGATTCGACACTATCGCTGATAAATATACCCCCATCTTCCTGCACCAGAGTAAATCCGGTTATTACCCTGTGGGTTCTCCCGCTCAGCGTGCCGAGCATCTGCTTCGCCTCTCCGGGTGTTGCGGGTTTACCAAGCATTTCTCCGTCGATTATTACAACCGTATCCGCGCCCAAAACCCATCTGCCGGGATTTCCGCGAGAGACTTCGAGGGCCTTTTCTCTCGACAGTCTCAGGACATGGTCTTCAGGTGTTTCACCTTCCAGGGGTTTCTCGTCAACCCTGCTCGGTATTACCGTTAAGTCCTGCATTAATTCGCCGAGAAGCTCTCTGCGACGGGGCGAGGCGGAAGCCAGAATAAAAGTTGACTGTATATTCATATTTCCCATATCTCCCGGCAATAGAAATCGATATCAGTCGGGAACACTCAAACGATCCACCGGAGCACTCCCGATAATCAGACATTTAAGCTGCCGGTATTACTCTCACTGCGACCTTTCTTGTCCTGGGTCCGTCAAATTCACAGAAAAATATTGATTGCCATGTACCTAAAACAAGGGTGCCGCCTTCCACAAGAACAACCTCGGAAGCACCAAAGAGTGATGCCTTTATGTGGGCGGCAGAATTTCCCTCCATATGGCGGTAACTATCACTCAGGGGAATGGTCTTATCCAGTTCCATCAGGATATCTCGCGGCACATCGGGATCCGCGTTTTCATTTATCGTAACCGCCGCAGTGGTGTGAGGCACAAACACATAACACGCCCCCTCTTTTACCCCGGTCTTTTTCAGGACAGACGTCACCTCTCTTGTAATATCAACCATTTCAAATCTTGAATGTGTCTTTACGCTAAAGTGATCCATAGTATCCTCCACTGCACTATTGCACACCCTGAAAAGGAAAATGCATACAACGATAGAGATTCATACGAAATATATTTTTTGACTTATCACACAGCGTTGTTTATACTGCACCCGGTTGTATTGCAACATATACATTCACTCACTTCCGATATAACAGAATATACAACAGGCATACTATGCAACCTGAAAAATTCTTAAGGAGTGTACAGCTGTTTCAATCTCTCAGCGCTGATGACGGCGAACGTCTCGCCGCGTCGCTGAAACGTCGTTCCCTGAAAAAAGGAGAAGCCCTGTTCCGCAAAGGGGACGAAGGCACTTCACTCTATATAGTAAAATCGGGAAGTGTCAAGATTGTTCTTCCATCAAATATGGGAGATGAAGTCGCTGCTGCAATACTGTCCGAAGGAGATTGTTTCGGTGAGATGTCGCTTCTTGACGGAATGCCTCGTTCAGCCGATGTTGTGGCACTCGAACCTTCCGAGTTGCTGGCATTGAAACAAACAGATTTTCTGGGGTTCCTGAAGGGAAACGAAGCGGCCATACAGGCAATTCTCTCTTACCTCTCACTTCGCTTGCGCAAGACAGACGATCTTCTGGAGGATGCATATTTTCTCAACATATCCACAAGGCTTGCCAGAAGACTTGTGGAGTTGTCCGAAAAATACGGCCGCCAGGACGAAGAGGGAGACCCCGCCCAGATTGATCTGCGTTTGACCCAGAGAGATCTCGCAAGCATCGTCGGAGCCACAAGGGAAAGTATAAACAAGGAATTGAGAGTCCTCCGTGAAAAAGGCCTGGTTGATACCGACGGGAATACGCTCCGCATCCTCAATCCGGAACGACTCAGAAAACGCGCCCACCTGTAGTTGACGTTTCCGCATCACACCCTCTTACAACAGATTTTTGAAAGAACCCGGAATCGATTATGTGATATATTTCACACCCAGAGAATGAAGCGTTTCATTGCATTCACCCGGAATCTTTAGTATAAAATCGACAATCGGTTTGTTTGTCCTGATACGCCAGATTTTATTGATTAATAACGGGGAGTTACACTAATGGAGTTCTACGCGGAATACCTCTGGGGAATCGCATCGGTAATTCTGGGTGCCATTGTCGGAAGCTTTCTCAACGTATGTATTTACAGGATTCCATCGGGAGAATCTATCGTTTTCCCCGCGTCTCACTGTCCAACCTGCAAACATCCCATAAAGATTTACGATAACATACCGATTATAAGCTATGTCATACTCGGGGGAAAATGCAGAAACTGTGGCGAAAGAATATCGTTGATCTACCCCGCGATAGAACTTTTAACCGCAGTAACGTCGCTCCTCCTCTTTTTAAAATATGGTTTGTCGTTCGCGTATCTTTCCACATTCGTGTTCGCATGTGCCCTGATCGTGATTACTTTTATCGATCTGAAATATCAGATTATTCCGGATGCTATTACACTTCCCGGCATACCCCTGTTCGCGCTTGCGGCAATCCTTTTTATGGATGTGACACTAAAGACATCCCTTATCGGCATCCTGGCAGGGGGAGGATGCCTCTACCTGGTCGCGCTCATATACCAGCTTTTGACAAAAAGAGAGGGGATGGGTGGAGGCGATATAAAACTGCTGGCCATGATGGGTGGGTTTCTGGGGTGGCAGTCTCTCTGGTTCATTATTATGGCAAGCTCCCTTATCGGCGCAGTGACGGGCATATCCGCCATGATTGTAAAGGGGAAAGACACGAAATATGCCGTTCCGTTCGGTCCGTTTCTTTCGATGGCCGCTGTCGCTTATATTTTCTGGGGTAATACTGTTATGAATTTTGTGTTTTACAGGTAGACGGCAATGACGACTATAAGGGGAAAGACCGGCTTCACGCTGGTGGAACTGATAATAGTTAGTATGCTCATAGGAATCGTTATCGGTGTGGCAGCCCCGGCACTGCGGGATTACTCGATAGACGTCAGCCTGAAATCTACGGTGAGAAACCTTAAATCGGATATGGAGCTTTCGAAGCTGAGGGCCATCCGCGAAAACACATATGTTGTTATGGACTTCGACGTCAGCAGTAACAGTTACGAATCATTCGTGGATAACGGATCGGGCGGGGGGACCGCCGGAAATAATATTAAAGACGGAACCGAAGCTACCGTCACCTCAGTGTCCATTCCGGCAAACATCACAATGTATGAAGCGGGTTTTCCCGGAGGCATTGCGCGGTTTCGCTTTGACGGGAGGGGACTTCCCAATGGTTTGGGGGGACATGTGTATATGAAAAATACGAATGACAATTACAGAGGCTTAGACCTGTCGATGGTTGGGCATATACAGATTGAAACAAGCGTTGACGGAGGAACCTGGGTAGATGTCGACTAATGTAAACAAAATGCCAGCCGCACGTGCCGTGGAAAAACCGCAAAGCGAGAAGGGCTTTACCCTGATCGAGGTGCTGATAGCGATCACCCTGCTTGCGATAGGTCTTATCGCCGTGGCAACGATGCAGGTCAGCGCGATACACGGCAATAAAACAGGAGGCGATATTTCAAACGCCACCTTTCTCGCCCAGGATAAGCTGGAAGAGTTGAAAACCAGCTCGGATATAACCGGTGAGTCGGACGGCAGCGATCAGACCGGAATATTCACGCGAAGCTGGCAAATCGTCTCTTCGGGAACCGACTCATGCTCGGTGACGGTAAGCGTTTCATGGGTCATGGGGGGGAACAATCACAGCGTGGTAATCAGTACAATAAGCCGAGGAAATGGATATTGATGCGTATGACACGTTCAATAACAAGAAGTCACGGATTCACACTGGTTGAGATCCTGGTGGCGATTTTCGTGATGGGCGTTGCCGTTTCGGCAATCTACGGAATATTCATCGCCGCCAATAAATCGTACCACACGCAGGACCGCATCGCAGAGGCGCAGCAGGGAGTAAGAGTGGGAACCGATTTCATGGTGAGGAATATACGCATGGCGGGTCTCGACCCGCTCGGAACCGCGGGAGCCGGCATAGAAGATGCAACAGCAACCAGTATAAGATTTACGGCAGATGGCATTAAAGGCACGGATTGGATGGATGGAATTATAGATCGTAACAACAGCTTGACGCCCCAAAGCGGCGAAGAACTAATCACATTCCAATATGATTCCGACAACCGCAGGCTCCGCCGATGTCTATATGAAGGAGGGGGCATCGGCGTGGAGAGCTGGCAGACTCTTATCGATAACGTAAGCGCCCTGACGCTGGGATATCTGGATGCCGGCGGGAACGCCATCACCACGCCGGTAGCATCGACGGAGCTAGGCAGTATAAAGACCGTTGTCATTTCGATGACATGTTTTGGAACGGATACTCAGGGACAGACTTTTTCGAGAACCATCAACACCCGAGTAATCTGCAGGAACCAGTGATATGAAGACACAAGAAAGACATACCCATGCACGAGCACATACTAGCGTGAGCGACGAGAATGGTTTCGCGCTCGTCACCGCGTTGCTCATACTGGCGGTTCTTACAATGATCGGGATCGCGGCGACTACAACCTCGACGGTAGAATTGAAGATATCCGGCAACGAGTCACAGTCGGTTACTCTCTTTTATACCACCGAAGGTGTCCTGATCAGTACGCTGCAGACTCCCACCACATGGCTGACCACGGATTTCCTCACAGCCGGAGAAACGGCCGCCTCGTACTCCTCTACCGTGAGCGAAACCGATGTGGAGATCCGCTGCATAGAAAACACGGGAAACGACATTTCAGGATTGAGCCAGGAGGCAAACAATCTTCCGGCACAGATGCACAAAGATTCACCTCCGAAAGGATCGGGGTACAGCATGAAATATTTCGAAGTTCGAAGATACGGCATTACAACAACTTCCTCGGCCGGAGAGACCGCGATTCAGACCGGGGTTTGGAAGGTTTTTAACAAGAATTAATAAAAACCGGGCATATATATACTTCAACACAGAGAAAGTACGCATAGAGGAGAAAGCATCATGAAGAGGATCGTATTTGTAATAACCGTAATGGTCTTTATGCTGTTGTCGGTATCGCCGAAGCTGCTTCTGGCGGACGATACCGAGATTTACGGCACCGTGACTATTTCGGTGCAGCCCAACGTACTGATTATCTTCGACAACTCGGGAAGCATGGCGACTGTCGATGTTGTGGGCGAATATTACGATCCCGCAACAACATACGAAGGACCATATTCCATCAACGCAGTCTACGAAAGAAGCTGGTATTCGTGGAGCACCTTTGCGAGTGACGTTGAAAGCCTGAATTGCGATTCGATAAAACAGGCGTTACTGACAAATGGGTATGCCCATGGAAGAATCAGAACATCAAGGTATAACTATATCTGCGGGGGATGGAGAGACAGATCCCTCAGGCTGGGAAATTACATGAACTATGAAGCATCCGGTGTCGGTGAATCCAGATCACGAATATCGGTGGCAAAAGAGGTCGTTACTGATCTTATCAACAATACGGACGATGTACGGTTCGGACTCATGGTCTTCAATTATGAGGAGGGCGGATACATCGTGAGCGGCTGCGGGGCCGATAAAACCACCATGGTTGATACTGTTAACGGGCTAAGCGCCTCGACCTGGACACCGCTTGCCGAGACCCTGGCTGAAGCCGGACTTTATTTTGCGGGAAAGGAAAGCTGGTTTAACACCGGTACCTACACCTCACCGATGCAGGAACGTTGCCAGAAAAACTATATCATTCTTATGACGGACGGTGCTCCGACACACGATAACAGTTGGAGACTCTCGTCGGGCACCTATATTAACGGGGATACCATAGGCGATTACGACAACGACGGCAGTGATCCCGGCTGGTACGACAGTTCCGGGACAGACTATCTGGATGATGTAGCCAAATACCTCTATGAAAACGACTGCAACACGACACTTGGGGCGGGAACTTCTTTCGAGAAACAAAATATTACAACCTACACGATCGGATTCAAGACCGAGCAGCAACTTCTGGGAGACACGGCATTGAACGGTGGGGGACAATACTACACGGCCAATAACATATCCGGGCTGTCGGAAGCATTCGAAGAAATCATGGCTAATATCTCGGAAGCGAACGCCATGTTTGTGTCTCCGGTTGTCCCGGTGAGCAGGATGAACCGGACGTATGCGGGTGATCGAATCTACCTGGGGTTCTTCAAACCGCAGCAGAGCGGCAGGTGGCTGGGAAATCTCAAGAAATACGGCCTGGATTCAAATGGAGACCTGATAGACGCTAATGGCAATGCCGCCACAACATCGGATGGCTCTATCAAGGACAATGCCCGTTCCTACTGGTCGACCTACGCCGACGGCCCCAATGTCGCGGCGGGCGGTGTCGGAGAAATCTTGCTGGAACAGACAAGCAGAAATATCTATACCTACATGGGAACACAATCGGCGCTTACCTCTACCGAAAACGCGTTCTCGGCGGACAACACGCTGATCACCAACGATGTGATGGGCGTAACCAGCGATTCAGAAAGGCAGACTTTGATCAATGATATATACGGCGGCGACCGGTTCTGGATACTGGGTGACATACTTCACTCGGAACCGGCGATAATCCATTACGGTACGACAAGTACCATCCTGTTCGCGGGGAGCAACGACGGCATGCTGCACTGTTTCGACGACAGCGACGGCAGTGAACAGTGGGCCTTCATACCCCCGGATCAGCTTGGCCGCCTCGCGTTGCTTTCGAATGACGACCACGATTACTTCGTGGACGGTGCGCCGGTGGTATACGAGGGGAGCAGCCAGAAGATTTTGCTTTTCGGAGCACGGCGAGGGGGAGATTCCTATTACGCGCTGGACGTGACAAGTGTCAGCTCTCCTTCCTATCTGTATAGTATCCCCTCGAACAAACTGGGGGGAGAGTCCCTGGGGCAGTCGTGGTGTAAGCCTGAAATATGTACCATTAAAACGACCAGCGGGTCTCAGGATGTGTTTCTGATGGGCGGTGGATACGACACGAATCAGGACGCGGCAACACCCGCCTCTTCCGACACAAAAGGACGCGCCGTATTTGCGGTAAAAGTCACCGACGGTTCAGTCAGCAGCCTGAATGTCAATGCGAACAGTTATTCCGATATGACGCATTGCATTATCGGCGTATCGGGTTTCGATACGGATTCCGACGGCCTGGCTAACGTTGTCTATGCAGGCGATCTGGGGGGAAACATGTTCGCCTTTGAAGATAACAACCACAACGGTTCATGGTCCCACAGAAAACTCTTCTCCGCCCCGGTAACCGACGGAAAAAGAAAAAAGATTTTTTACGCACCCGACGGAACAAATGAATCCTTCGGAGAGATGATATTCTTCGGCACGGGAGACAGGGCCGATCCCAGCGAGACAGGCGTCGTAAACAGAATGTACGCCGTAAAGAACGACTGGGAAGACAGTGATACCTTTACGACCTTAGCCGAATCCGATCTGGTGGACGTCACGGATGATCTGATACAGATGGGCACGGACGAACAGAAAATACATGCATCCAGTGAACTTGCAAGCGCTAAAGGATGGTACATACGACTGGAACATTCGGGAGAAAAAGTGATAGCATCTCCGACAGTCTATGCGGGCGTGGTATATTTTACCACCTACACACCCGACCCCACCGGCAGCGGTGTGGATCCGGATGACCCCTGCGGGGCAACAACGGCCAGGGGAACGGCGCGCCTCTACGCGGTCGATTATCTCACCGGAGGATCCGTGCATGACTACAGCAGCGACACTGAAACGGATGCCGATGGGAATACCGTCGAGCGCGGCAAAAAAGACCGCTCTCAGGAAATAGGAACCGCTATCCCGACAGCAGCCGTTATTGCAATACGCGAAGAGGGCCCGAAGACATATATCGGCATTGAAGGGGGCGTGGTCACGGAAGATCCGTTAGACACCACGAATATTAACGTCTTTTATTGGCGGGAGATTCACCAATAAGGTAGAATTCGATGAATTCACGAGCATTTGGCATACCATTTCCGGTCGTGTGTTTTGTATTCTTTTTCTTCCTTGCCTCTGTTCACACTGTGCACGCGGGCACCAATCTCACGATAGCCGAGCCCGGGAAACTCAATTCTGTCGAACTCTCAAGCACCATTATATCAGTTGACCTGCAAAGCAATTATCTGACGACCGGCGGAAAAACTATCCAAATGGTCCCCCTTCGAAAAGGGGCGAAACAACCTGAAACCATACTCATTTCCGACCTGACAGGGGAAGAAACCGGCGGCATTGACACGACCGGCTATTACTCTCATCAGGTTATCGCGGATCTTATCGCGTTGAAACAGAAGATAGCAAAGAAACTTTCGATAGTCACCGGCGGCAGATATGAAATCGATGATTATAGTATCGGGACAGGCGTTCCGGAAAGAATATCCGACTTCTGCCAGCCTGACGCCGAGATCGCGTATCAGATAACGAAGTGGTTGAGCGCGGGGATCAGCTACACCTATAAAGAGAGAAAGACGTCAAACATCACGTTTGCCGATTATGAGTACAAAAACAATCAGACCATGTTCAATATAACCGGGTCGTTCTGAGCCCTTGAATGGCATTTCTCCTCGACACCGTTAAAAGGATTGATGAAAATCAGAAGGTATCAAAAACGGTGCGAAGGATGATATGGTATTTTCCCTGTTTTTGTGAGAAGGCTCTATGAACAAACATCAACAACGAAGGAGTTTTATATGAATTCACGAACATGCTACATAACGTTTATGGTTTTGTGCGCCCTTTTATCGTTCTGTTTTATTTCCGTGCAAACGATATACGCCGGCGACGATATCAAAATAGATGAATCAACAAACCATGACTTTTTCGAACTTCAGACCACAGTCATGGAGGTCCACCAGAAGGATAACTACTTAATCGCAGGGGAGAAAGTTATTCAACTGCTGGATTTTCGAACGGGCAGGAAACGGTTTATAACCATGTTAAGAAACACCGACGGTGAAAAAATACTTCTGAAGACATTCGCGAGAGGACAGAAGATCTTTATACGGGGTTTTAAACTCTCCGACGGTACAATAAAGGCGCGGGGTATTTACCAGCTGCCCGAGACCGTAGTAACCTCAGAAGACCTTCGGAAGCTTTCCTTTGTGGTCACGGTACCCGTATGGGAACCAATACTGGTGAAATAAGCAAAAAAGAAGCGAAAACCCTTGACTTGAAAGTATCATATCTATATCATCTGCAGCGGTTTAAGAAAAATCAAAAGCCGGGAGGTGTTGATTCATGGGTTTAGAAAAGAGGTACTGTTCCATATGCGCGTGGAGAGGCACATGCACAAAGCGGTTTACCGTACCCACAGATTCCAACGGAATGGTTCATTGCGCCGATTTTACAAGAGATCTTTCCATTAAGGATAAGGATATTGACGAAATAGAAAAAAAGGACAAAAAGTGAGTTGACAAAGCGGACAGGAAACGTATAAAAAATGCCGTTTTAAAATTATTAAAAAGGTTGGCCTCCGGGCCAACTTTTTCGTTTTCTGCACAACAGGGAAAATCCGAGAGGCTTGATGAAAGAAAGATTAATACAACTGCTCAAAGAATCGATCGATTCCTGCGTTAAAAAGGGACTGTTAAAGGACGTGAACATTCCCTTTATTGAAGTGGAGTTTCCGAGGGAGGGATCTCACGGCGATTATGCATCTAATGTGGCCATGATACTTGCTTCCAGCCAGAGGGAAGCCCCCCGCAGGATAGCCGAGCGCATTGTCGAAAATATAAACGACAGCGAAAACCTGCTGGACAAAATAGAGATAGCCGGGCCGGGATTTATAAATTTTTTCATCAAGAGTGAAATATGGGCCATCCTGCTTGAAGAGGTAGACAGGAGCGGAGATCGGTATGGTGAATCTACTGTCGGAAATGGCACCAGGGTTCAGGTTGAATTTGTCAGCGCCAACCCCACCGGTCCGCTACATATCGGCCACGCCAGGGGTGCCGTCATCGGCGATGTTATTGCCAATATCCTGCAGGCAACAGGTTTTTCAGTCTCCAGAGAGTATTACATAAACGATGCCGGGAACCAGATGAATATGCTGGGAGAATCCGTTTACTACCGTTATCTGAATTTGATCGGGGAAAACATCACCTTTCCTGACAATTGTTATCAGGGACGTTACATAACAGAACTCGCTGAAACGATACGCGAACAATTCGGGGATCGGTTCCGTTCGGACAGGGAAACGGCGATTTCCTTTCTCACCAAATACGCGGCGGATTTCATTCTCGAAGGGATAAAGGAAGACCTTGATACCCTGGGTGTCGTATTCGATCGGTACTTCAGCGAAAAGGAACTCTATAAAGACGATGGCGTAAACAGGATTCTTCAGGACCTTCAGAATGACGGATATATATATAAGGAAGCGGACACATTGTGGTTCAAGACAACTGATTTCGGCGATGAAAAAGACAGGGTCGTCATCAGAGAAAACGGTGAGCCCACCTATTTCGCAGCGGATATAGCCTACCACAACAATAAATATTCACGGGGTTTTGACAAGGTTATCAACGTATGGGGAGCAGATCACCATGGATATATACCACGGATGCACGCCGCCATACAGGCGCTCGGCAAAAAAAAGGAAGTTCTTGAAATCGTTCTGGTCCAGCTGGTAAATCTTTTAAGAAACAGCGTGCCCGTCCCCATGTCAACCAGGGCCGGAGAATTTGTCACCATAAGAGAGGTAACCCGCGAAGTGGGGAAGGATGCGGCCAGATACAATTTTCTTATGAGAAGATCGAACAGCCATCTCGATTTTGATCTTGAGCTCGCAAAGGCGCAATCAAGCGAAAATCCCGTTTATTATGTGCAGTACGCCCACGCCAGATTATCCAGTATTATGAGGCTCGCAGCGGAACAAGGGTATGCAATCCCGGCCTTCGATGAAATCAAGCCCGATCTTCTTCTCGCTGAAGAAGAACGTGAACTTATTAAATTAATCGACGCTTTCCCGGAGATGGTTGAAGGAAGCGCCAAGGCACTCGAGCCGCATCGCATACCCTATTATATTAACGATCTCGCTTCAGCTTTTCACAGTTTTTACAACAAGCACAAGGTTGTTTCCGATAATATCGAGCTGACAAAAGCACGGTTGTTTCTTATTAAGTCTACCGGTACGGTAATCAGAAATGCCCTCAGATTACTGGGGGTTTCGGCGCCCGAACGTATGTAAAAAGCGAGGATAAATCAATGGCGCAGAAAAACGGAGATTTCGAATTCAGATTGGGCAAATTCGGCCTGGTTTTTTTCACCCTGGTAATCGCCCTGTTTCTGTTGTTCTTTTTTATCTGCGGGGTGATGGTTGGGAAAAACATTGAAAGTTATCCTCAAAAAATAGCCGCTATGCCCGGGACTATAAAGGAAAAGATTATACAAGGCAGCGAGACTGAACCGGATGTAGAAAAAAAAGAAGAGGAAATACAGTATACCTTTTACGATACACTCAAGAAAAGCCGCAAGGATGTAAAAACGGATGTAAAAGAGGATTTCACGAAAAAGAAGGTATCTTCCGCTCAAAACTATACACTACCCGAAAAAAAACAGGCGGGTGGACACTATCTAGTCCAGGTGGCATCTTTCAAAGATAAAGGTAAAACAGAAACCCTGAAGGCAACGCTATCCGATATGGGATATTCTCCGCAGGTGGACGCGATCGATCTGCAGTCCAGAGGAAAATGGTTTCGTGTAAAGATGACCGGCTTCGCCACATACAATGATGCACAAAAGGCCGCGTCGGTGGTTCAGAAAAAGATAAAGGGCGTCAAGTGCCTTATTAAAAAGACCAGGGAAAATTAAAATAGACTGTCATGTTTGAAAATCTTACAGAGAAACTCAACACCGTTTTTAAAAAACTCAAGGGGAGAGGTACTCTCAACGAAGAAAACATCAAAGCGGCCATGAAAGATATTCGCATGGCGCTTCTTGAAGCGGATGTTAACTTCAAAGTGACCAAAGAGTTTATTGCGGATGTCAGCGAACAGGCAATAGGACAGACAGTCCTCGACAGCATAAGCCCCGGTCAGCAGATAGTAAAAATCGTTCACGACAGGCTCGTTGAATTGATGGGGAAAGAAAGCGGGCATCTGAACATTTCAAACCGGTTTCCCGCTCCTGTTATGCTTATCGGCCTTCAGGGATGCGGGAAGACAACAACCGCCGCCAAGCTGACCCGTCACCTTTCAAATTTGAACCACCGGGTTTCCATGGTTTCCGCCGACGTCTACCGACCCGCTGCCATCGAGCAGTTGAAGATACTCGGAGAGGATATCAATGCGGACGTATTCGATTCAAAGAATGAAAAGGATCCGGTAAAAATCTGTGTCAGGGCAGTTGAAGACGCCAAAGCGAACGGCTTCGATACTCTGATCATAGATACCGCGGGCCGGCTTCATATCGATGACGAACTGATGGATGAACTGAAGAGGATAAAAGAGATTATAAATCCCTCCGAGGTTCTCTTTGTCGCCGATGCCATGACGGGACAGGATGCGGTTTCTGTGGCCGAAAAGTTTGACGGGCTCTTAGGCATAGACGGTATCGTGCTCACAAAGATGGACGGCGATGCGCGCGGCGGAGCAGCGCTGTCTTTGAGGAAGGTAACCGGAAAGCCGATAAAGTTCATCGGCATGGGTGAAAAGACCGATGCCCTGGAGGTTTTTCACCCGGAACGTATGGCATCCAGGATCCTCGGCATGGGCGACATACTGACCCTTGTCGAGAAGGCCCAGACAACACTGGATCAGAAAGCCGCAAAAGAGCTGGAAAAGAAAATCCGAAAGAATTCATTTACGCTGGACGATTTGAAAAAACAGCTTGCACAGGTAAAAAAAATGGGGTCGCTTCAGGACATTCTCGGAATGATGCCCGGAATTGGAAAGATAAAAGCACTAAAGAACGCCTCGCCGGATGAAGGCGAGCTGGTAAAAACAACCGCGATCATCGATTCAATGACAAAGAAGGAACGCGCCAACTACAAAATTATCAACGGACAGAGGAGAAAAAGGATTGCCAGAGGAAGCGGCACTACCGTTCAGGATGTCAACAGAGTTCTTAAAAATTATATCGAGATGCGAAAAATGATGAAAAAACTCACAAAAGGGGGAATGAAATCTATGATGAGAGGCGATTTACCCTTTAAATAAAAGAAAACATGTGTTAAAAGTCAGCTTTAAACTATAAATAACCATAAGGAGGTAACAACCCGGGGAATGGCAGTTAAAATAAGATTGACGCGCATGGGCGCAAAAAAGAAACCTTTCTACAGAATCGTGGTCGCAGAAAACGAGGCGCCGCGTGATGGAAGGTTTATCGAGATCGTTGGAAATTACGATCCGATGAAAGACCCTGCCGAGATAAACATCAAAGAAGATCGAGTAACAGACTGGCTTTCAAAGGGGGCCAAGCCAACCCAGACAGTATCGAGTCTCCTTAAGAAGAAGGGGCTTGCCGGGTAACGTAACGAAAGAGCGAGACAATATACTAGGTCAAGAAGCTGTCTTTATCTTACTTACTCTAAGAACCAGCGGAGGTTGTTGCGATGAAAGATTTGGTCAAGTACATGGCTCAGGCTTTGGTGGATTATCCTGATGATGTTGATTGCACTGAGGTTATAGGCGAACAAACCTCTGTAATCGAATTGAGAGTCGCAAAGGATGATTTGGGGAAGGTAATAGGGAAACAGGGGAAAACCGCAAAAGCGATGAGAACGATCCTCAGCGCGGCATCATCCAAACTCCACAAGAGAGCGGTACTCGAGATAATTGAATAAGTGAACAACCTGCTTGAGATTGGAAAAATTGTTAAAATCAGCGGCCTTAAAGGCAGGCTTAAGGTTCTTTCATATTGTGAATCCGTAGAAACACTTGAAACACTGGAAAATGCCTTCGTAGGCACAAGGTGCGAAGATGCGACCGCTTTTCGGGTAAAGACTTCCGGCATAAAGCGGGGATCCTTTTATCTCGATCTTGAGGGTGTGGAAACAGTGGAATCGGCCGGCGAGTTTATCGGGTGCCGCGTGTTTATACCTCCGGAGAATCTCCCTAAAGGCGATTACTACTGGAAAGATATAATAGGACTTGACGTTGTGACGGAAAAAGGCCTGAAACTGGGAAAGATAACAAACATTATGGCAACCGGCAGTAATGACGTTTATTGCTGCAGTGGTGAAAGAGAGATCCTTATTCCCGCATTCGATGACGTTGTACGAAAGATTGATATTGAAAAGGGCATTATCGTTGTGAAGTTGGTCGAAGGAATGTAGGATGATTACTTTCGATATTCTGTCAATCTTTCCGGAGATGTTCCTGTCCATCCTTGGCAGCAGTCTTATAAAAAAATCCATAGAGAACGGCCTGGTTAAAGTAAACCTTCATAATATTCGCGATTACACCCGGGACAGGCACAGAACAACCGACGACACCCCTTACGGAGGGGGCGGCGGGATGGTAATGAAGGTAGAGCCTGTCGCGAACGCCCTCAAAGCCGAGGTATCTCCCGAAGAGAAAACGCGTATTATCCTTCTTTCACCGCAGGGTGAACCATTCAAACAGAACGTCGCGGAAGAACTTTCAGGCTATTCCAGGGTCGTACTGATATGCGGGCATTACGAAGGAATAGACGAACGGATTAGAGAGCACCTTATCGACCAGGAAATCTCGATAGGCGACTATGTGTTAAGCGGCGGAGAATTGCCGGCGATGATCGTTGTGGATGCTGTTTCACGTCTTATACCGGGTTTCGTGGGAAACAGCGATTCGGTTCTGTATGATTCTTTTACAACAGGACTTCTTGAAGGCCCTCACTATACAAAACCAAGGGAATATGAAGGGTGGAGGGTTCCGGACGTTCTGCTTTCGGGACATCAAAAGAAAATAAACGAGTGGAGGCGCAGGGAATCCCTTAAAAGAACTCTACAGCGAAGACCCGACATGCTGAAGCAATCCGATCTTACGGAAGAGGACAAAAGAATGCTTGAGGAACTTGAAGGAGAACTTGAGCTTGTGTAAAAACCTTTATATTGCTCTTTTACATTACCCCGTTTACAATAAAAAAGGAGATATTGTAACAACGGCGGTAACGAATATTGATATACACGACATATCAAGAACAGCCAGGACGTATGGGGTAAAAGGTTTTTACATTATAACACCCGTAGAGCAACAGAAGGTGTTTGTCGAACGTATTTTGCATCATTGGCAGAAAGGATACGGCACCACGTATAATCCCTCCAGAAAACAAGCCTTCGACATTGTCAGGCTAGAGGCTACTCTTGATGATGCAGTCCTGGCAATAGCAAGGGAGACCGGGAGCACGGTAAACATGGTGGCCACAAGCGCTTCATCCCGGGAAAAGCATCTGACATTTAAAGAACTGAAAGAAAAGGTGTCAGAAAGCAGGGAACCGTTTCTAATAGTCTTTGGAACAGGATGGGGAGTAACCCGGGAGGTTATTGACAAAGCTGACTTTTTTGTAGAACCCATACGGGGCAACTCGGATTACAATCATCTGTCCGTCAGATCAGCGGCAGCTGTTACTTTAGACAGATTGTGCGGATAATAAAATAACTAGTTTTTCAGAGGAGGATTTTGAATTATGAATGTTCTCGACACGCTTGAAAAAGAACAGATGAGAACGAATATTCCCGGATTTAAACCGGGCGACACCGTGAAGGTGCATGTAAAAATTATAGAAGGTCAAAAAGAAAGGATCCAGGTTTTTCAGGGATCCGTTATACGTAAGAGGGCCGGGCAAAACCGTGCGACGTTTACCGTCAGAAAAATATCGTCCGGCATAGGAGTTGAAAGAACATTCCCCCTTCATTCCCCCATTATTAGCAAGATAGAGGTGGTGATGCGGGGAAGGGTCAGACGTTCAAGGCTGTATTACTTGAGAGCCCTCAAGGGCAAGAAGGCAAGGATCAAGGAACTTGGCAGAAGATGAAATGTATGGATTTGAACTGCGTGCCCGCTGGCGTGGTTTTGATGTGATTGCAGGCGTCGATGAGGCCGGGAGAGGCCCTCTCGCTGGCCCCGTTGTCGCCGCAGCAGTAATTTTCCCTTCAGGTTATACAAACGGGGAGATCAGAGACTCCAAGAAACTGACTCCCCTTAAAAGAGACGCCCTCTACAAGATAATTAGAGATGATGCCGTTTCGATCGGATTGGGCTTAATTGAAGCCTCTGTCATTGACAGAATCAACATCCTTCAGGCAACACTGGCTGCAATGAAGACAGCCGTTTCAAATCTTTCCACACAACCCGATTATCTTCTCATAGACGGAACAAATACCATCGATATACCCATTCAGCAGGAAACCATCATCAAGGGAGATTCTCTGAGCGTTTCCGTAGCAGCCGCTTCCATTATAGCAAAGGTATTGCGAGATCAGCTTATGGACAGGTATCATGTTCTGTACCCGCAATATAACTTCCTTAAGAACAAAGGATACGGGACCAAGGAACATCGAGAGGCAGTCAAACAATATGGCCGGTGCAAGATTCACAGAAAATCTTTCAGGATCAAATAATACGGAAAAAGGTAAAAAGGGGGAAGATATAGCGGTTGCCTGCCTTAAAAAAGAGGGATACAGGATTATCGAAAGAAATTACAGATGCCTTTACGGAGAGATCGATATTATCGCTATGGATGCCGGAGATATAATCTTTGTCGAGGTAAAGAGCAGAAAATCTGATAACTTCGGTTTGCCGGAAGAGGCAGTTGGCATGATTAAACAGAAAAGAATCTCGAAAGCGGCACTCAACTATCTGCAGGAACAGGGTCTTGCGGATCAGAACGCGAGATTCGACATTGTGGCTGTACAATTCATGCCTCAGGGTAATCGCGCAAAGATTATAAAGGGAGCCTTTGATCTGAATTCGTAGTCAAAAACCATCATGAAAAAAGGTATATTATACATCGTTTCCACTCCGATCGGCAATCTGGAGGATATAACTCTGCGTGCTGTCCGCGTCCTCAAAGAAGTCGGCCTGATTGCGGCGGAAGATACACGCAGGACAAAGATACTTCTGAAGGCGTATGGCATCGATACCCCTCTCACCAGTCTCTACGACCAGAACGAACTGAAGAAAAGCGCTGCGCTGACAGCACGGTTGAATGAGGGGGTAGATATAGCCTACGTCTCAGACGCGGGAACACCCGGGATATCCGACCCCGGGTATATCCTGGTGAAACAGGCTGTTTCCGAATCGATCAGGGTTGTCCCTGTTCCGGGACCGGTTGCCGCTGTGGCAGCCCTTACTGTATCCGGCGTTCCCATGGACAGTTTTGTCTTCTTCGCGTTTCTTCCCTCCCGACACGGCAAGAGAAAAAGTCTGCTGGAGTCCCTCAAAGAAGAATCGAAAACCATGGTGTTTTACGAATCACCGAACCGGCTTGTCGCCACCCTTCAGGACATCAATGAAATTCTTGGGGATAGACAGATTTCGGTATCCAGGGAACTGACGAAGATATATGAAGAAACTCTTCGCGGCACTGTAAGCGAGATCCTTGAATCTCTCCGCGGGAAAAAGATAAAAGGGGAAATCACGCTGGTAATCTCGGGAGCGGCAACAGCTTCAGGCAGGTCGATATCAGTCGATGAAATACGGAAACGCTTTCAGGAACTACAAAAAGATCCCGAATCCTCTACCAGAGATATTATAGATACTCTCTCGAAAGAGATGAATATTCCACGAAAAGAAATATACAGACAGGTACTCGATTTCACAAAGGAAGTCCCGAATAACAAAGTGTCATAATATTTTTCTTTCCAATCGATTCTTTCATCAATTATTGTCAATTATCTCAGCAGGTTGAATATTGCAGAATCTCCTGTTTCGTTACGGAGAACCGTTTCACGTATGTCGTAGCGTGCCATGCCCGTGTTGCATTTTTGGGATTGACTATTGGGAAACAGGTTATTATAGTGCTTTACAAAGCCTTCGCGGAACAGCAGGGAGGTTCTCAAATGAAACCCTTCAAACAGCAGGTAACAGAGCTTCTTGATAGTGTGGACGTTCAGCTTAACGGCTCCAGACCATGGGATATCAATGTACATAACGAAGAATTATATCAAAGAGTTTTTTCTAAAGGCTCTCTGGCGCTCGGCGAGACCTATATGGACGAATGGTGGGACTGTGAAAAGCTCGATGAGTTCTTTCATAAAATCCTGTCCGGAGAACTGGATGAAAAGGTCAGGAACTGGAAGACATTGGTTCAATATCTCAAGGCAAGCATCCTTAACCTGCAGAGAAGATCAATGGCCTTCCATATCGGAGAGCATCACTATGATATGGGCAACGCACTCTATAAAGCGATGCTCGACAAACGTATGACGTATACATGCGCCTACTGGAAAAACGCAACGACACTCGACGAGGCACAGGAGGCCAAGCTTGATCTTGTTGCCGGAAAACTGGATCTGAAGCCGGGAGCGAAGATACTTGATATCGGCTGCGGATGGGGAAGTTTTGCAAAATTCGCCGCTGAAAAATATGGCGCCGAGGTCGTTGGCATCACCGTTTCAAAAGAACAGGTAACACTCGCCAGAGAACTGTGCCAGGGTCTGCCCGTGGAGATACGCCTCCAGGATTACAGGGATATTGACGAAGAATTTGACCATATCGTCTCTCTGGGCATGATTGAACATGTTGGAAAGAAAAATTACCAGACATTTATGAATATCGTTCACCGCTGCCTCAAGGATAACGGATTATTTCTGCTACATACAATAGGCGGGAATAAATCCGTCAACAGCACTGAACCATGGATTCATAAATATATCTTCCCGAATGGTATGTTACCTTCGATAAAACAACTCGCGAAATCGTTTGAGGGTTTGTTTGTCGTGGAAAACTGGCAGAATTACGGAACAAATTATGACAAGACACTCATGGCGTGGTTTGAGAATTTTGACAGAAACTGGGACACTATAAAACATATCTATGATAAACATTTCTATCGTATGTGGAAATATTATCTGCTCTCCTGTGCGGGAGCATTCCGGGCACGCAAGAACCAGTTATGGCAGATAGTACTTTCGAAAAAGGGCCTGAAAAACGGCTGGGAATATTTACATCCATAATGCGCTTAAGGCAGACCCTTTACCTGGCCATACTGTGGTAATTTGAAATGTTTCTGTTTTTGGCGCCGGGTTTCCAATTTTTTCTATTTCCAATGAGTCGCACTACTCCACAAAATCAATCCCGGGCATAGTCCAACCTCGCTGTTATTCCTCCTGTTACCCCCTGCTGGGCAGAGACGCCTCGAAATGGCCTGTTAACTTGACATCTTCGCTTTCATCCCTGGCAATAAGCTCACAAGAAACAATGTTTTCCACACCATCCACTCGTTTTTCAACAACCGTGCCGGTAACCGTGATGGTGTTGCCCGGTTTCGTCATTCCGGAAAAGCGAACGCCGAATTTCCTCAAATACTTCCTGGGAACCCAGTTGGTGATAGCCTGCCCCGCAAACCCCATTATCAGCATACCGTGCGCTATGACCCCGCCCTTCATGCCGACGGCCCTAGCAAAGTCATCATCCGTGTGGAGAGGGTTGAAATCGCCCGATGCCCCCGCATACATCACATGCTGGAGTTTCTGTAGAGGCCCCTTAACCAGTTCGGGCATATCGTCTCCCACTTTGACATCTTCATAAAACAGTTCCTGTGACATGATAATTCTCCTATTTTCTCTCAATTATCAGCGATTTCGACTTCGCGACATCTTCGCCTCTCTGGTTCTTATAGAGCACCTCCACAGTAACCATGTCCATTTTTGACCCCGACGCGCTCTCCTTTTCCTCGATACGTGCCACTCTCGGTATACCGGTAATAGTGTCTCCCGGGTATATCTGCCGGTAATACTCGTATTCTTCCTCACCGTGGAGCAGCATCATGATATTAATCTTTAGGTCGTTAATAATGGAAGGCATTTTCTCACACCACATCATAGGAACAGTCAGGAATGTCGGGGGAGCAGGGGTGTCTGTATACCCCTCCGCGAGGGCCGCATCCTTATCCAGATAGACGGGATTGGGATCACCAATCGCCTTCACAAGTTCTCTGATCTTGCCGCGTTCCACTTCCCAGGTAATCGGCGGATACTCCGTGCCGACTTTTGATACATCAGCCATGCATTACCTCCCTTTCTGATTACATCGTACATTATTCACCATACTTGCCGACAATGGCGATACTGCACACATTCATAAACGGAAATCCGCCGAGATTATGCGTCAGACCGATCTTCGGATTTTTCAGTTGACGTTCACCCGCCCTGCCATGAAATTGAAGGTACATCTCATACAGCATACGCAGCCCTGACGCCCCGATGGGATGACCGAAACACTTGAGACCTCCATCCACCTGACACGGAACGCCTCCGTCAAGGTCATAAAAACCATCCATAACATCCCGGGGTGCCTGCCCTCTCCCGGATATATGCAAATCCTCCAGGGTGACAAGTTCGGTAATGGAGAAACAGTCATGCACCTCCATCATACTTATTTCGTTTCTCGGATCCGTTATACCCGCCTCCTGATAGGCTGCCGTACTTGCTTTTGACGTTGTGATAAAATGAGCCCCATCCCAGTCATAGGCAAACTCGGTCCCGTTGCTCAGTGAAAGCTGCAGGGCCTTGACCGAGACAATATCTTTTTTCCCGAGAGACCGCGCAATCTCCGGCGTCGTCACTATTGCACAGGCGGAACCGTCACTTACACCGCAGCAATCAAACAACCCCAGGGGGTACGCAACCTGGGGAGCATTAAGAACCTGATCCTCGGTCACAGCTTTTCTTAAATGTGCCTTCGGGTTAAGCGCACCGTTTGCATGACTCTTTGCCGAAATGTGTGCCAACGCCTTCCTGACTTCGTCTATCTCGAGGCCGTACTTGGCAGCATATCCCGTGGCGAGCATCGCGAAAGCGCCCGGCGCTGTCATGTTTGCCATCCAGAGCTGATTTACCACACCCATTAAAGAGCTGAACTCCGGCAGTCCCCCGTATCCGATGTCTTTCAATTTCTCAACACCGATCGCAAGCGCTATGTCGCAGGCACCGGACGCTACCGCATAGACGGCACCCCTGAACGCTTCCGTTCCACTCGCGCAATAATTCTCCACACGTGTCACCGATATATTCGGGAGGCGCAGTGACATTGACACGGGAAGAGCGCTTTTCCCTATACTTGCTTCGTCAAAACAGTTCCCGAGCCAGGCAGCCTGAATATCTTTTCTCTCAATTCCCGCATCCTCCAGACATTCCTGAAATGCCTCGATCATCAGCTCTTCGGCACCGTCATTCCATCGCTCACCGAACTTTGTGCATCCCATTCCTATTATCGCTACCTTGTCTTTGATTCCGGTTGCCATTAGATATCACCTCCTCTCACCTGAGGAACAGCCTTCCAGAAATAGCCGGTGAAACCGCGTTCTTTGTCAAAGTACCGTTTCCTGAAAGACATCGCCACCTCCATTCCGACCGCTATCTGATCGAGGTCACAATCAGTGAAATCCAGCATGGTTCTTCCGCCCCCGTCATATCCTATCAAACCATATATAGCGGGAGGATCAACCGATGCCGCAAGCATATCCCCGGTAAACATAAGGATTTCGGCTTTTTTGTCAGCAAATTCATATTCATCGAATTCGCCTGAGGTCCAGCAATCAGGGTTCACACAGACCGGCATGGGAGGAAATTGCGGCGTTCCGCATTTTCTGCATTTCACACCGACCAAACCGAGCAACATCTTTCGTTTTCGCCACAGAATCGTAAGCGCGCTGTCTGGATTGGCCTCTCCCCTGATTCCCAGATCGGCGGCGATAAGATCTCTGAACTTTGAATACCGTTGATAACTTGTCAGCTCGGACCTATTGGCGAGAGATCCTTTGATACCATTGGGACATTCAAAGCCAGTGATCCCGTCGGTTACTTCAAACGCCATGACATCGCACCCCTGTCCAAAGCTTGCCAGCAAAAGTCTGTCACCAGGCTTTGCCTCTTCCAATGCGGATATGAGCATGACAAACGGATGGGCTGTGCCGGTATCGCCACAAACTGAATGCATGGTATCCTGTATTTGTTCCGTCTTTACGCCGAGCTTTCCCGCAATCCCTCTATGGGTTCCTTTGAAATAACAGGGATATATCACCTTATTGAAATCGGCTATCTTCATCCCTGTCTTCTGCAGAAAACCACCGATGGCCCTGGGGATAATCTTTCCATACCCTTCATCCCTCTGCCATCTCTCTTCCCAGCCATAATCGAATTCCCTGCCCGCTCCCCTGTAATGATCGATAAAGTCACAGTTAACCGAATGGCTTCCCATAAACTCTGCTATGATGTCATTCGTTCCGAACAGCAAAGCCGCCGCCCCGTCACCGAAAAACATTTCAGACGTGGTGGCCATCTTTGTCCTGCGTTGATCCGATGCCACAACAAGAATATTGTTTCTCCTGCCCGTCTCTATGGATTCCAGGGCCGAGATCGCTGCCGTCGTTCCGGCCTTTATGCACGAGGTGAAATCGACGTTTGAAACTCCATCTTCTTTCATGTTGAGCGCAGCGGCAACGATCCCCGCATTAAGCCGATCGGTAAAGGGAAGGGTCGTGGATGCCAGGATTACGCCGTCCAAATTCCTTTTATCTCTACCGGCCATGCAGTCACGCGCCGCGGCTACCGCCATGCTGACGGCGTCTTCATCCCAGTTGGCAACCGATTTTTCTCCGTCGGCAATCGCCATGATAACGGGAGAATACCAGGCCATATTCCGGACTATCGTCTCCCTGCTCAACCTGTACCGTGGTATATACCCACCAAAGGACGTAATACCGATCATAAAAGAGCCCTCCTTTTTGTTGTTCAGCTTTCATTTATGAGATAATCCCCCCCACTGATATACACGGTTAGAACACATACTTATTCCCTGAAAAGGAATGGACACGGTCTTCGGACATCCTGTCATTCGTACTGCGGTTCTGCGCACTATCTGTTGCCTGAAAATTAATGGGTTGCGAGAAAAGTGAAGATAAGTTTTATCACAATAGTTCATCAATTGATGGATAAATGACAAAAACTTTTTCTGTATTAGACTGCTCGGCTTGCGTTGAGTTAACCCTATAAATCACGTGAATTTGAAAAGTCAAGAAAAAATAAAGCCTGGTAAAACCAGCAAATGCCACAAAAAAAGGCAGGGTTAATTAAAAACCCTGCCTTCTTGAACATAACATTAATGTGGTGATATTAGCCCTTGTTCACCTCTTTTTCCTGCTTTTTCCCCTGCTTTTTTTCCAGCTTTTTCTCGATCTTCTGTTGTCGTTTACTCACCGTTTGGGTTTCGTCCGCGGGCTTTGCTTTTTTGGTCTTCTTTTCTTTGGCAACAGAAAGCTTTTCGGCCTTGATCTTCGCCATTTCTTCTATCTTTCTTTCTTTCTTTTCTATGGCTCGAAGCCTGGCACCAACCTTCCGTAATTCAGCCCGCATCATTTTGATAGAGGGATCTTTCAATATCTGTTCCGGTTCGAAACCACTTTCGCCAAGAACCTTCAGACGACGACTCAATACGCCCTCCCAATACGCCTTCTGGGCATCCCTTGCAATCTTATCCTTAGAAGCCATTATTCCCCTCCCTGTTTTTCGTCTTGATTCAGTATCCTCACCAAAAAAGTGCCACACAAAAGTTCTCTGTATAAACAGTCAAGAGGTTAACTCCGGTTAACCCCTTGACTGTTACTGGCACGCCCACTAGGATTCGAACCTAGGACCTTCGGATTCGTAGTCCGACGCTCTATCCAGCTGAGCCATGGGCGCACAATACAGATATGGCGGAGAGAGGGGGATTCGAACCCCCGGTACACCTTTTGGGGCGTACAATCGCTTAGCAGGCGATCGCTTTCAGCCGCTCAGCCATCTCTCCGCTTTTGAGTTATATTCTATATGGCGGAGGGAGCAGGATTCGAACCCGCGAACCTTTCGGTTAACGGTTTTCAAGACCGCCGCCTTCGACCTCTCGGCCATCCCTCCGATTTTGTATCTTTTTACTCTACTTATTCCTGATTATCCTGTCAACCCCATTCATATACGGTCTCAGTGCATCAGGGATAATCACACTTCCGTCTTTCTGCTGGTAGTTCTCAAGTATCGCCACCACCGTTCTTCCTATGGCAAGACCCGAACCGTTAAGAGTATGAACATACTCGATCTTTGAATTTTCCTCCCGCCGAAAGCGAATACCCGCCCTGCGTGCCTGAAATGCTTCAAAATTGCTGCAGGAAGATATTTCCCTGTACGCATTCTGCCCGGGCATCCACGCTTCAAGATCATATGTCTTTGCAGAAGAAAACCCGAGGTCACCCGTGCAAAGATTGACGGTACGAAAATGGATCCCGAGTCTTTTTAATACCTCCTCGGCATTCGCTGTTAATTTTTCCAGCTCATCGTATGATTCTTCCGGTCGAGTGAATTTCACCATCTCCACCTTGTTGAACTGGTGCTGTCGTATCAACCCTCTCGTGTCTTTTCCATACGATCCCGCCTCCGCACGGAAACAGGCAGAATAGGCAACATAACGGACGGGAAGATCTCCGTCATCGAGAATCTCATCCCTGTGCATATTGGTAACGGGAACTTCGGCCGTGGGGATAAGATAATAGTTCGTCCCTGTTATCTTAAAAAGGTCTTCTTCAAACTTGGGAAGCTGCCCGGTTCCCGTCATACTTTCGCTGTTTACCATAAACGGGGTAAACACTTCCGTGTAATCATGCTCCGTGGTATGGAGATCAAGCATGAAGTTTATGAGAGCCCTTTCCAGTCTGGCGCCGGCGCCGCGATAGATGGTAAACCGTGCTCCGGCAATCTTGGCCCCACCGGCAAAATCCAGTATATTAAGATCTTCGCCTATATCCCAGTGAGCTTTGGGCTCAAAATCAAACTGCGGTTGTTCTCCCCACGTCCTTACAACCGGATTATCTTCATCTCCCACCCCGGAGATAACCGACTCGTGAGGCATGTTGGGTATGGTCATTATCAGGTCCTGCAGCAACCCTTCGGTCTCCTTGAGGTCCCCGTCCAGCTCTTTTATTCTGGAGGATACACTCCCCATCTTTTCGATAAGATCGGACGCGTCTTCTCCGCTCTGTTTTCGCGCGCCTATCTCTTTTGAAACACTGTTTCTGTCACTCCGCAGGGTCTCTACTTCCTGAAGAATATCTCTCCGCTTCCGATCCATCGCGGAAAACCGGTCCAGATCGACGGCTGTTCCACGATCTTCCAGTTTCGCCCTGACCAGATCAATGTTTTCTCTCACAAACTTTATATCCAGCATACCGTTACTTTTCCGTCTACATTTTTATCTGCTATAAAGCGGTCATTCCACTAACATTTTGACCATTTTAAGTCAATATAAAATCCCGTCCGCCCGTAAAAGCTATTGCAATAATTCGCCCGTTGTACTATCTGGGAACACAATTGATCACGTTGCGTGTTGACGGTCTTTTACGCATGCACCGAGAGTATTATTTTGAAAGAGAGGAATGCCGAACTGTGAAAAAGATTGCGATACTTCCCGGTGACGGAATAGGACCGGAAGTGATGACCGAAGCTGTTAAAGTTATGGAAGCGGTGAACAAGAAATTTTCACTTTCCCTAAGCTATGAATATGCAGACGCGGGAGGGTGCGCCATAGACAGGCACGGGGAAGCGCTTCCCCCTTCGACAGTACAGCTATGCGAGGAAAGCAACGCTATTCTCTTCGGTTCGGTGGGGGGACCCAAATGGGAGAAACTTCCCCCCGAAAAACAGCCCGAACGGGCGGCCCTGCTCCCCCTTCGAAAACATTTCGGACTGTTCTGTAATTTCAGGCCGGCCAGAATCTTCAGCTCTCTTGCCGGAGCGAGCCCGCTCAGCCGCGAAATAGTGGGGGAAGGGTTTGATATTCTATGCGTGCGTGAGCTGACCGGGGGCATCTATTTCGGCGAACCGCGCGGAAGAGAGGGTAGTGGTCAGAGCGAAAGAGCCTTCGATACGATGATATACACAAGGGGCGAGATCGAACGGATAGCCAGAATGGCTTTCGACGCGGCGCGGATAAGGAAGAAAAGGGTAACCTCGATCGACAAGGCTAATGTTTTATCTTCCATGGTACTCTGGAGAGAGGTGGTAAGCGCGATCGGAATCGAATATCCCGATATCGAGCTCAACCACATGTATGTCGATAACGCGACAATGCAACTTGTCAGAGATCCGCATCAGTTCGACGTCATGCTCTGCGGTAACATGTTCGGGGATATCATATCCGATGAATGCGCCATGCTGACCGGGTCCATGGGGCTTCTGGCATCCGCCAGTCTCAACGAAACGGGGTTCGGACTGTACGAGCCTGCCGGCGGATCGGCGCCTGATATTGCAGGAAAGGGAATAGCAAATCCCATCGCCCAGATATTGTCACTTGCCATGCTCCTGAGATATACACTGCATCAGGAAGAAGCCGCACGGGCCATAGAGAACGCGGTCACGAATACCATAGAGTCCGGGATGCACACCGCGGATATCGCAACTTCCGCAAGCCGCATTATAAGGACAGGAGCGATGGGAGACGAAATCGTAAAAAATATAATGAACCTGTAATTACCGCATGATCTTCTCGTTCCTGACATAATCGACAAGACCGCCCGCTTCGATCAGTTTTGCCATGAAATCAGGAATCGGGGTTGCAGTAAACACCTGTCCCTTCCCCTCTATCTCTCCCGAGGCAAGGCCGACAGAGGCATGATCGCCGTCTGACAGGGCTTCGCAAGCTTCAGCAGATTCCAGGAGAGGAAGACCGATGTTGAAAGCGTTTCTGTAGAAAATTCTGGCAAAACTCTCGGCGATAATTACCTTAATACCTGCCGCTTTTATGGCAAGGGGTGCGTGTTCACGCGAGGAACCGCATCCAAAATTCTTACCCGCCACGAGAATATCGCCCACCGAAACCTCTCCCGCGAAATCCGGCCGTATATCTGCAAAACAGTTTTTTGCGAGTTCAGATGCGGCGGACACATTCAAGTACCGAGCGGGAATGATAACATCCGTGTCGATGTCGTCTCCAAACTTCCATATTCTCCCCTGTATCATCATCTTCTTCTCCATTTCCGAAAATTCCTTCCCTTTTTATAGTTCATCGGGTCCGCCGACCCTTCCCAGCACCGCCGATGACGCGGCTACGAATGGATTGGAAAGATAGACTTCACTCTCGTGATGTCCCATCCTGCCCACAAAATTACGATTGGTTGTGGCTACGGCACGTTCGCCGGATGCGAGGATTCCCATATGACCCCCGAGACAAGGTCCGCAGGAAGGAGGTCCGATCACAGCCCCCGCCTCCAGAAACACCTCAAGGAGACCCTCTTTCATCGCCTGTTTGTATATCAGGGGAGAACCGGGCATGATTATCAGTCTCAATCCCGGAGATGCCTTTCGTCCTTTCAGGATAGTCGCCGCGTCCCGGAGATCTTCCAGCCATCCGTTTGTACAGGAACCGATAACAACCTGATCGATCGGTACATTCCCGGCTTCCGAAACCGGGCGCACGTTCGAGGGCAGGTGCGGAAAGGCAACCTGCGGCTGTATATCGGCCACATTAATTTCTATTACCTTTTCATATTCGGCGTCGGGGTCACTCCTGAATATATCGGGCTGTACGGATGTTCTTTCCGCAACATAGGCAAGCGTCGTCTCGTCCGGCTCTATGATCCCGTTCTTTCCGCCGGCCTCGATCGCCATATTCGACATCGTAAACCGCTGATACATCGGAAGCGTTCTGATTGCTTCCCCGATAAACTCCATGGAACGATACAGCGCGCCTTCGACCCCGAGAAGACCGATCGTGTGCAGTATCAGGTCTTTTCCCCCCACATGAGGCTGGAGAGAGCCTTCATATTTCAACAGTATGGTTGAGGGAACCTTGAGCCATATTTCACCGGTCGCCATGACCGCCCCGAGATCGGTGCTTCCGACACCGGTGGAAAAAGCACCCAGCGCGCCATAGGTACAGGTATGACTGTCCGCTCCGATAGCAATCTGTCCCGGAAGCACAAGTCCCTTTTCGGGAAGTATTACATGCTCCACGCCGGAGTTTCCCCCCTCAAAATAATTATCCAGTCCCTGCTGACGGGCAAACTCACGAAGAATTTTGACCTGCTCGGCCGATGCAATATCCTTGTTGGGAACAAAATGATCCGCCACCAGAATCACTTTTCCGGTGTCAAATACCTTTTCGACACCTATATCTTTGAACACCTTTATGGCAATCGGCGCGGTAATATCATTCGCCAGGGCTACGTCCACCTTTGCCTCGATGAGGTCTCCGGGTGAAACATGATCCTGCCCTGCATGGACAGCCAGAATTTTTTCTGTGATGGTCATTGGCATGGTAATTATCTCCTGTAATGTAAATAAATTAACTGCCCGGGGTAACAATCGATCCCGAGCAGTTCCTTGTGTCTTTACGCGTACCTGACAAGCGGTGGTCTATATATACTATTTCCCCTTTTAACGCGAGATTTACTTGACGGCACCTTCGCGTGTCTGGAAAGATTCGATTCTGTTCAGCGCATTTATATACGCCTTTGCCGACGCGACGAGAACATCGGAGTCCGAGCCCCTTCCTGAAACAATACGTTTTCCGTATCTGAGTTGAACGGTAACTACCCCTTGCGCGTCGGTCCCCTCCGTTATCGCGTGTACCAGGTACTTGATCAACGTATATTCCGCTCCCGTAATCTTCTTGATGGTGGCAAAGGTGGCGTCAACCGGCCCCACGCCGAAATAGGCCTCCTGAACAACCTGATCATTTATTTCCATCTGGACAGTCGCGGTCGGGATTGCCGCGTTCCCGCTCACGACACTGAGATATAACAGTTTATACTTGTCGGGTTTCCTGAATACATCCTCGGCGATGATAGCTTCCAGATCTTCATCAAATATCTCCTTCTTGATATCAGCAAGTTCCTTGAATCGCTTAAACACCGTATCCACTTCTTCACGGGAAAGATCAAACCCCATCTTTTTGAGGTGTTCACGTATGGCATGACGACCGGAGTGTTTACCCAGGATGATATTTGCCTCGGTTACTCCCACCGTTTCAGGGGTCATAATTTCGTATGTCATTCGTTCCTTGATGAGACCGTCCTGATGAATTCCCGCTTCATGGGCGAACGCGTTCGCTCCCACAATTGCCTTGTTGGGCTGGACTTGTACTCCGGTGATATCTGTCAGCAGACGCGAAGAATGATATATCTGGTTGGTGTTTATGTTTGTGTGCAATCCCAGGATATCCTTCCTCGTCTCAAGAGCCATGACAACCTCCTCTAGGGAAGCGTTACCCGCCCTCTCGCCTATTCCGTTTATCGTACACTCTACCTGCCGTGCCCCGGCTTTCAAGCCGGCAAGAGAGGTGGCAACCGCGACACCGAGATCATTGTGACTGTGAACCGATATAACGGCCTTTTGTATATTGGCAACGGTATCAAACAGATATGCTATCAACTCGCCGAATTCATCCGGCATCGCATATCCGACGGTATCGGGTATATTGACGGTTGTGGCACCCGCGTCTATAACAGCCTCTACAATCTCGCTCAGATATTTCCTGTCCGTCCGCGTAGCATCCTGGGCCGAGAATTCCACGTTTTCGGTGAAGCTGCAGGCATGTTTCACCGCGGCGCACGATTCCTTCAGAACCTGAGATTTCGTCATCTTCAGCATATGCTGTATATGTATGTCAGACGTCGAAATAAATGTGTGTATCCTGGGAAAGGCCGCGGCACTGATCGCCTCCCACGCCCTGTCGATATCTTCAAGACTTGTTCTGGCGAGCGCGGCAACCTGTGACTTGTTTATCTCACCCGCGACTCGCTGAACCGCCGCGAAATCCCCCTCCGAGGCAATAGGAAATCCGGCCTCGATAATATCTACTCCGAGTTTCTCCAACTGCCTCGCAAACCTGAGTTTCTCATCCGTATTCATACTGAAGCCGGGCGATTGCTCTCCGTCACGCAGAGTTGTGTCGAATATAAATACTTTGTTTTTTCTTGATTTCATATATCTGTTCCCTCCTGAACATTCTCGGTTTCGCTATCTCTGCTCAGTTTATACTGCATACTGTCAATGAGCGCATACCAGCTTGCCTCAATGATATTTTCAGACACTCCTATCGTGGTCCACTCTTCACTGTCGTCACGCGATTCCAGCAGGACACGCACCTTCGCCGCCGTTCCATCACTCCCCTCCAGTATCCTGACCTTAAAGTCCACGAGGTGCATTTCACTGATCCGGGGGTAAAACTTGATCAGCGCCTTTCTCAGAGCATTGTCGAGAGCGTTGACAGGCCCCTTTCCCTCGGCAGCGGTGATTTCATATTCCTCTCCGACAGATATCTTTATCATAGACTGAGAGTGAGAGGATCTGTTTCCCGTTTTTTCGTCTATCACGCGAAAAGACTCGAGACTGAAGGGCTCCATGAACGTGCCGATCGCTCTCCTCATTAACAGAGAGAGAGAGCCGTCAGCGGCGTCGAACTGATATCCCTCATCTTCCATTTTCTTTATATCGCGGACAATCTTGTTACTCATATCACTTCCCGTTCCAAGATCAACGCCCAACTCTTTTGCCTTATATTCAATGTTACTCTTTCCTGAAAGATCCGATACAACTACCCTGCGCCTGTTTCCCACGAGTTCCGGGTCTATGTGTTCATAGGCCCTTGGATTTTTCAAGACAGCGCTTACATGTACTCCCCCCTTATGGGCAAACGCGTTGTTGCCGACAAAAGGTTTTGACTTAAGAGGGGGTATGTTAGCGATATCGTTAACATACCTGGAAAGGCCGGCAAGAGATCGAATTGACGATTCAGGGAGACATTTCTTATCCATTTTCAGATCAAGATTGCCGATAATAGTGATCAGATCGGCATTTCCGCACCTCTCACCATATCCGTTTATCGTTCCCTGAACCATTCCGACCCCAAGCATGACGGCGGAAAGCGAATTAGCGACCGCCAGACCGCAATCATTATGCGCATGAATGCCAAGACGCTCCGGGGAAATCAGCGATATAACATCCTTACATATTTCATTCATCTCCCACGTAAGTGTTCCTCCATTGGTATCACAGAGAGCGATGTTGTCGGCGCCTGCCTCCAGGGCTGCCCGTATCGTCTCCATCGCGTATCGGGTATTGTCTTTGTATCCGTCAAAGAAATGCTCCGCGTCATAAATCACCTCTTTGCCCTTTGATTTAAGATACGCCACGGAATCACTGATCAGTGAAAGATTCTCGTCCAGTGAAACTCCCAGGATTTGTGTTGCATGAAGATCCCAGCTTTTTCCAAAAACGGTTACAACCGGTGTGTCCGCCTCAAGCAGGGCTCCTATATTGGGGCAGTCGTCAGGCGACAGGCCGGATTTTCTGGTACTTCCAAAGGCTGTGAGACGCGCATTCTTGAATTCAACCTCCCTGGCCATTTTGAAAAACCGCATGTCCCTGGGATTTGAACCCGGCCATCCCCCCTCGATATAATGAATACCGGCGTCATCCAGTCTTCTGGCTATACGCAGTTTGTCTTCGGCGGAAAAACTTATCTGATCCCCCTGCGTACCATCCCGTAATGTGGTGTCGTAAATCAATACATCCGATCGTTCCATAAAAACCCGTCCTCCAGAAACAAAAAATCCGTTATCAGCAGACCTGACAACGGATTGTATTTTTTTTATTTTCAGAAACTTACTCCATCATCAAGTCGCACATATGGGTTCCCCTATAAGGAGCCCGCTAATTATGATGATGCTAATAAGATTTTCTGCCAATGCTGTACCCTCTCTTTAGAAAAACGAATTTTGTTGATAATACGTAAAGAAGTTATTGTCAATAGAAAGTTTGCGATTTGTCGCTTAAATTTACATTTTAATACAATAAAACAGATGGTATATGGTGTTCTGTGCCCCGTTCTCTTCTTGACCCGGATTTCTCCATTGATTCTACTGAAAAGGGATTTCTTATCATATTGAAGAGCGATATATCGTGTAAATATGTTTATCACAATTGCTCATAACAGTGATTGCTTCTAATCAGCGATTATACTATTATATATCTCACCATAACCAAACCGGGGAGGCGTGATCGGATGAAAAGATTTCTCAGTTTCAGCGTGTTCATTGTCGCGGTCCTTATGTTTGTAATCAGCGGACCCATCTGTGCCCACGCGGGATATAACTCCGACAAGACCGGTGATGCCGGAATCGGCGATGACGGAATATCGGGAGACCGGGCAAATTCATACGCCTGGAGTATGGATATCCTGCCGATGGATCTCGAAAGCGACGCAGATGACGGAGACTACCTCTACGTAGGGGTCAACCGGGGACTTGTCGGCGGGGTCCTGAAAAACATGGGGCTCACAAACGACGATATCGAGGCCATATTCCAGGGCGACATCGAACCACCCGACCCCCTTCCGGCAAACAGGGACAGCAGGGGGCGCATCTTCAGATACAAAACGGACGGCAGCAAAGGATGGGAACTTGCTTTTACATCCCCTCTTTATACAACACTTCCGAGCGGACAGCAGATCCCGCGCCACTTCGGGTACCGGGCGATGAAAACCTTTACGGACAATGCGGGAGAAACCGCCCTGTACGTGGCATCTTCATCATTTAGCTCATTAATACCCACCGAGGTGATAAAGATACCCGACGATTTCGATCCCTCGACAGATACCCCCGAAGTTGTGCTTCGCGTAAGCAACTCCGGGGGACAGAATTCCATACGGGCGATTGAAGTATTAAACGGGTACCTTTGCGTCGGTTTCATGAATGGAGAAATCTACATCACGAATCTGCCCCAGGCTCAGCCTGCCGGGGACACGACATCCACCGAAGGATGGACACAGGTAGCTACATTTACAGATTTTACGGCGGCGAGCCAGGCTAACGGCGATGAAATTCCGCCGCCGACAACGGAAAATAATACGACCTACCCGAACGCACAGTTCGTCTCTTTTAACGATTATCTGTACACCTCCGTCGCCCGATTCAATACAGCGACATCTCCCGGCGGATTCTGGATATTCAAAGGAAAACCGGCCGATCCCGGCGATCCCACGGGGGAGTGGGAATGGTACGAAGTGATGCGCGACGGTGCGGGCGATCCGTGGAACGAGGCAGCGGGAATATGGGTTTTCGACGAGTATGTCTATGTCGGGACGATGATTCAGTTTCCCGAACATCTGATGCGGGAGGACGGAATCTCTCTTCTGTACAACAACATCGATAAACTGAGGTGCGAAGTGTTCCGCGTCGACGCAACCGATACATGGGAAATGATCATAGGGACCCCGGATGGAAACACCATGTTCGACATGCGACTCGGAAATTACGATTCCGGTTTCTGGGAGCCGATTCTTCCGATCTCCCCCTTCAACGACGTAAATGCCTCATTGAATCTCTATTCCTGGTGGATGGGAGTGTACAACGGCAAATTGTTCTGTTCCACCTTTGATGTCAGGGTTTTCCTGAAATATGTCTCCGGACTGCTTGAATTCTTTGAATACAGCCAGGAAGAAATCGAGGGATACATAAAGTCGCTGGACATCGTAAACGATAACCCTGCCGGCGGCGATCTCTATGTAACCGAAGACGGCGTAAACTTCAGTCCGGTAACCCTGAATGGATTCGGTGACGAATACAACTACGGTCTTCGCGTACTGGTAGGAACACCGGATGTCCTCTTTGCGGGAACCGCAAATCCGTTCTACGGATTCCAGGTCTGGGAAGTTACCGAAACGCCCGATGGTGGTGAAGATGGCGGCAGCGGCTGTTTTATATCAACGATGCAATGAGCACAGGGAGGCGGTTATACTCATCATATAAGGGGTGAAAGAACTCCTTCGACCTTTGTGTGTTGATGTGGCCAACGGATCAAACGAAAAAGCAGGGGAAACAGTCACGAAAACAGCACAATTTGAGGGGAGGTAATCCCCGGGTTGCCCTCCGTCATGTTTCGCCGGCGGCTTCGATACGCCATCGCAATAATCTAAAACCCAATTTTGCAAAGGTCTCATGAGGACATCACAAATGAAACAGGCAGCAATCCTTCTGACACGCTTTATCGATTTCATAACGGGCGACATCTGGAGAGTTCGCCTGGAGGATCTCCCACGGAAAAAATCTTTCTTTATTAAACAGCTGCGTATTTTGATTCTCTCCGCGCGTGGATTCGATGAGGACAAATGCCTGCTGCGGGCATCGGCCCTTACATTCTATTCGCTGATCTCCATAGTTCCCGTGGCGGCCATGGCCTTCGGAGTAGCAAAGGGATTCGGGTTTGAAAAACTCCTTGAGAAGCAACTGATGAATCAATTTGCCGGCCAGGAAGCGGTGGTTATCAAGGTGATCGACTTTGCCCATTCGCTCCTCGCAAACACACGGGGAGGCCTGCTTGCCGGCGTGGGAATAATGGTTCTCTTCTGGGCCGTAATAAAAGTTCTCGGGAATATTGAATATTCATTTAATGACATATGGGGAATAAAAGAGGGAAGAACACTGGGAAGAAAATTCAGTGATTACCTTTCGGTGATGCTTCTGTGCCCTATCCTCATGATAATGGCAAGCAGCGTAACGGTCTTTATAACCACTCAGATCACACTGATTACGGAAAAAGTTGCTCTTCTGGGCATGTTCAGCGCCATTATTTTTGCCGTTCTGAAGGTGTTACCCTACTGCCTGATATGGATACTGTTCAGCTTCCTCTATATCTTTATGCCCAACACAAAGATTACTCTCAGATCGGGTATCGTGGCGGGGATCATTGCCGGAACATTATACCAGGTTGTTCAGTGGGGCTATATTACTTTCCAGGTCGGTGCGGCTAAATACAATGCCATTTACGGGAGTTTCGCGGCACTGCCGCTCTTCCTGATATGGTTGCAGATAAGCTGGTTTATTGTCCTTTTCGGAGCGGAAATTTCCTTCGCCCACCAGAATGTGGAAACCTATGAATTTGAGCCCGATTCTCTCCGCATAAGCGATCATTTCAAGAAGCTGCTCTCCCTCCAGGTATGTCACCTGCTGGTAAAGAATTTCGCGGAGGGCAAGATGCCCCTGACCGCCACAGAGATATCCGGGCG
>Ga0272444_10000653_pt1 | contig 35957 bp, 23 predicted proteins | sample SSMForm13_FD_201033 | JGI IMG/M metagenome (GOLD analysis project Ga0272444, IMG submission 201033) | Marine sediment archaeal communities from Little Sippewissett salt marsh, Falmouth, MA, United States - SSM-Form-13 | ecosystem: Environmental > Aquatic > Marine > Wetlands > Sediment ...
TGCATAGCGAGCTTGTTTACGACGAAGAGGAATACAAAACCGGCTCGATCGCCTACCTGCTGATGCATGAGCGCCTGTTGCCGGTGCTGGAACACCAACCCGGCGACTACGAAGGCGGCACGTTGCTGTTCGGTATTCTGATGATTCCGTTCTTTGCCGTGTTCGGGCCGAAGTACCTGGCCTTGAAGCTGCTGGCGATTACGACCACGCTCGTAACCGCCCTGGTCGCCGCTTACTACGCCAGACGCCATAGTGGCTTGCCTGCGGCGATGGCGGCCGGAGCGTTGTTTGTGTTGCCGTCGGCGTACGTGCTGCAGATCGGCTTGCTGCCCTGGGGCAACTACGCAGAAAACGCGATGCTGTCACTGGCGACGCTGCTGATCGCCGCGCGGGTGTGGTCGCAGAAAAAACCCGCTTTACCGGTTGTCTTTCTTTTCGGTGCACTGTTGGGCCTCGGCGTCTGGATGCATTACGGGTTCCTTGTCGCCGTCGTCTTGGCGTCTGTGTTGTGGTGGTTGATTGATCCACGCTTTCTACTCAAACCGCGCGGTTGGGTTTGGTGCGCCGGCGGAGTCGTCGGCTTTCTGCCGTGGCTGATCTACAACATCAACCACAATTGGTGGGGGCTGCGTCGCTTCGGCGATGCGGTCGGTGCGACCGGCAATTTCGGCGACCGGCTGATCGGTTTTTTCCAGCGCCTGGCGTTGTTGCTGACGGTGGATTTGCCCGCGGGGCTGCACTTCCGCGCCGACTCGTTGGCCGCGGTGAAAGCGTTGTCTTACGTTTATTATCTGCTCAGCTTGGCGTTGGTCGTGCTGCTGGTGGTGTTGTTGCGGAAAAAGGCCGGGCAGATGTTGTGCGCGTTGTGGCCGCGTGCGCCGCGTACTGCGCCCGACGCCTCGTTCTGGGCTCTGGCGCCGGTCGGCTATCTGGTCTTGTACATCCTGGTGTACGCCTTTAGCGATTACGGTTTGTTCTCGCGGGAATGGGGAACGCTCGATCCGGAAAGCCACTGCCACATTTTCGCGTTGTATCCGATGATGCTGCTGGCCGACGGGTTGGCGGTCGGCGCGGCCTGGCGCACCCGCTGGCGTATTCCGGTGCTGACGGCGCTGGCCGGATTGCTGGTGCTGGGCGCGGTTGGCTTCGCTGGTTTGCTTACGCCCGAGCGCCCGCAGCACGAGCGCTTGTCGCGTGATGCCTACGACCGCGGCGTGATCTACATGGAAATCGGCACCAAGTGGGGCGCCGACCACGCGCAGTTGGCGAAGATTCAACAGCGGCTGGAAGGGCAGGCGCTGCGGAGTTTCGTGTTCGGTGCGGGCATCAAGTACGGGCACGATCACGCGACCAGTTTCCAAGTGGCTCTGGACAAATGTGCCGCGCAACCCGATGCGTTGTTGCCTTACTGCTGGTTTGGTATCGGCACGGGCCTGTACTCGGCGCGCCCAGTTCCGCTCGATCAACTCGACGCCCTGGTTTCCGGTGCGCCGGAGCAGGTCAAACCCTGGTTGGAGTTAGGCGCCTGCGTCGGTAACATCTGGACGGGCTTGCCCGAACACCCTTCATGTGCCCGGGCGCAAACCATCAAAGTAAAAGAGATTGCACCGCCTGAAGAGGCGGATACGCTGTCGGTCTTTGTCGAAGGACACCTGCTGATGCAGCAGTTTCGGCCGGAAAAGCAGTAGACTAATCTTCGCCGAGAAAACGTTTGGCTTCTTCACGTCCCCAGCAATCGTCGAGGGTCTCCAGAATATTCTGGTAAATCTTTTTAGCGTCGTCCTTGCGATCGGCAAAGATCAGATGTTGTGCGTATTCCGATTTAATACGACAGCAATCCATGTCGTTTTGGCAAAGTTCGGCAGCCTCGGCGTAAAGCTTCAAGCCTTCGTCCGTATTGTCGGTGCGAACAGCAACGATGGCTCGGCCCAGCAAAGCGAGGGACCGCGTACGTTCATGTGTTTGCACCTTTTCCATTTCATCAAAAACGGCGAGGGCGCCCTGCGGATCGTTCATTTGCAATTTGATTTGCGATAGAAGTTCGTAACCCTGAAAGATCAGGTTAAAGTCGGTATTTTGCTCGATCACTTCGCGAAGCATTGCTTCGCCGTCCACCGCAATCTTTTTTGCCTCATCTTCCGGCAGATTGCCGAAGTTGCTCTGCAGGTAAAACTGGTTGACGAACGTCAGCCGCGATGTAGCGCCGACAAACTCGGCGGGCGCCTCGATTTTAATGACCTTTTGCAGGATTGCACGGATGAGTCGTTTTCCTTCTTCGTCGTCCGAGTAAGTGATGTTCAGCAGATTGTAAGGGACGTCGCCTTGCTCGAACGGCATCTCCAGCAATTCATTTAAAATCTCATTTACTTTTTGATGGTTCCCCTGATTTCGCTGAATGTTCATGATTTCGATCAAAGCCCAGAGCCGTTGTTGTTTCTCCAGGTCGTCTTGTGTAGACATTCGTTGCAGTCGTTTAAGCGCCTGCTCCTGGCGATCTGTTTGTTGCAGCAATTCGCAGATGCGCTGTTCAAGGAGCATTTTGTTGTTGGCTTCGTTTTGGAACGTCAGGGCCTGTTCCAGTGATTCCAGCGCCTCGTCCAAGTTGCCGGTGAGCCGAAGCAATTCGCTATATGTCACGAGGTCGGTCGCTTTTTCCATTTCGCTTTGACTGTTTTCAATGGTCAACCGGATCAGTTCGAGAGCTTCCTCGTGACGGCCTTTGATGCGATATGCGTCGACCAAAGCGCGACGAATAAAATTTTTCGTATTGATATTGTAAGACTGATCCAACAAAGGCTGCAGTAATTCGATGGCATCATCATGGCGATCGCGCCTGGATAACGAATTGGCTTGCAGAATTGTGGCGTCGGCATAAGCCTGTTCCATTGCTTCGGTATTGTTCAGAACGTCATCCAGCAAACGATCCGCTTCATCAAAAACTCTTCGATCAATCAACAACGAAGCCAGACTTAATTGAGCTGTTCGGTAAACGATGCCGAAATCGGCTTCGGCGATCACTTCACGCAGCATACGTTCGGCTTTGTCGCGCTCTCCATTGCCCAGGGCGATTTGCGCTTCATGAAGCCTGGCCATCAGCACGTCATTGACGTCGTCGGGGAACCGTTGGCGAAGACGCTGGTAGGTTTGCTGCGCTTGCTGGGGTTTGTTTTGTTGCATGTACATTTCGGCCAGGCTCATCATCGCCCGCCGGATTGTCAGGTCGGGAGCGTTATCGATGGCTTCGATGCTCAAGTACAGTTCTTCGGCTTGGGTAAAGTGTTCCTTTTTTTCGTAGATAATCGCCTTCAACAACTCGACTTGCGCAACTTCGCCGGGTTGAATGAAAACCGCTTTGTGTTTGTCGAGTAAGGTCAGAATGATGTCGAACCATGAATCGTCATTGGTCAGCATCATCAATTGTCCCAAGATGCTTTCCGTATGTTGGCTGATACCCGGATTGACCAAGAGTGTTTCGATTTCATTAACCGCTGCCTGATTCTGCTTGGTATCGATCAACACTTGCACCTTATGCATATGCAGGTCAATTTGCTGCATCGGGTCGATGTACTCAAATCCGAGAACCTGATCGATAAGCGCCAGCGCTTCGTCATATTTTTTCATTGCCTGGTAGGTTTGAATCATGCCTATCTTGATGTTCGCGCAGCGCATCTCATCATTGCAGTAGTTGTCCGCCAGCACATGATAAAGCTTGAGGGCTTTTGCCTGGTTGCCCTGTATGTTGTTCAAATCGGCTTCGTGCATTAAGCGTTCGAAGCTCCAATTGGCCGGATTGTTGCGGTAATGGGTAATGCCGAGCAATACAAAAAGAAGAAGTGCGATAGCGATAATGCGGCCGGGCCAGGAGCCGAACAGCATCTTGCCAATTTTCCGGAATAACCCTTTGCTGGCTTTGCCGCCACCGGCCCGGATCGTTTCGATCATTTCTTCGGAAAGACCACGCGCGTAGCGAAAATTGGCCTTAGTCAAAGTGTTATCGGTCAAGACCAGATCGCTGAACTCGCCGGCGATGAGATCCGCTTTTTGTAAATCACATTGTTTAAACACGACCTGCGTGATCGCAGCGCCGGAAAGATCGGTCTGGTTGAAAACGCAGGCAGTGAACGAGCTGTTTTTTATTGTCGGGCATGACAGGTCGGAATGCGGGAAGCGGGAGTTTTCAATCGCCGTATCATTGAGAACGATGTCCGGCGCGTTGGCTTCGGTGAAATTGCAATCGTTAAAAGTGCAGTTGTTAAAGACGGCGCGGCGTAAATTGGCCCTTGAAAAATTGACGCCGATAAAAGAGCAGTTTTTGCACTCCCATTTTCGGGCGATCAGTTTTGTGAAATCAACGTGTTCGCAACGGACGTTTTCCCAGGTCCCTTTAACTTGTGCCTGAATGGCTTTGACCTTGTTCAGTGTTGCGTTGTTGATCTCGGCTTGTCGTAGATCGGCTTTATTCAGAATTGTGCCGCTTAGTTCCATGCCGGCGAGATTCGCTCGATCGAGCTTAGCGGCCGTGAGGTCGACGTCGGTCAGATTTTCCTTGCGCAGATCGACCTGGCTGAGTCTGGCTCGGGGTTTTAGCGAAATCGTTATATCGTTTCCCGACATTGGTGCTCCCGTTGTCGTTTTATATGCGGATCGTCAATTGTCGATTTGCAATAGTTGGATGCCGTGTCGTCGTCACTTGAGTCGTCGTCGCCGGTGTCGTCATCGCTGGTATCGTCGTCCCCCGTATCGTCATCCCCCGTATCGTCGTCAGCGGTATCGTCGTCGGTTATATCGTCGTCGCCGAAACCGACATAAGTAACGCTTGCACTTGTTTGGTTGCTGCGCGCACCGCAGATATCTTCCAACGCGATGGTCAAGCTGTATGCCCCGTCGGGCAGTTCGGGCAGGGGTAAATCGACGAATGTCTTCTGGCAGCCGCTGCCTGCGGGCAGACTCACACTCAGCGGCGACCAAGTCGTCTGGTCGGTGGAATAGACGGCAACGCCGTATGCCAGATTGCAATCGGCATCGGCCAGGGTCAGATGGAAAACCGCCTCGTCGGCCGGGGTAATGACTGGATTTTCTTCGGGTGATCCGTTAACGCGAATTTCCATCGTGACGGTGGGCGCTGAATTTTCTTCTTCCGCACAATAGGGCTCGCGTAGCCAGGCAAGACTGAGAACACCGTTGGTTGCCGGCGGTACGATTTCGTAGGGCGCTTTCGTGGTCAGATCGATAATCAGGGCGCTGGTCAAACCGGCCTCATCGGTTCGGATAAAAGCGATGTAATCGCCTTGCCCGTTAACGCGTTGGTAATGATTGCCTGTTTCGGGACCACCGGCGATTAACTCGTTGGTTTCCTCGGCCAGATTCCACGACCAAATTTGATCACCGGAAATGTAGTACACGAAATCGTTGGATGCACCCCAAATTGGATGCGTGCCGTTGCTGATGTCGATAACCAGTGTGCCGTCCTGCTCCACCACAATTAATACATTGCGAACGTAGTCGGTATCCGTGTTGATGACCGTCACCGAGGCGGCCAACATCGATCCGTCACTCGACCAACGGGGGAAGAAATCGGAACCGGAAGGCAGGGCAAAAGCTTCGTTGCTTTGTAGCGAAGGAAAATCAACAGGAGTAGGATCGCCGTTGTCGGCCTTGGCAATGACCAATCCTTCCAAAGTCAGGTAGGCGACCTGGCTCAAGTCGGGTGAAAAAGCTGCATAAGACGCGTCGGCGTTGAACAGAACGCCGCCGAATGATGCGGCGGTGCCCGCATAGACGCCTACTCCGGACGGGGCGTTGTAAAAGAATTTACGCCCGTTGGGCGCCAGACGGATTTGCTGGGCGGCGGCGACGATGTTGCTGTCGCCGGTGTCGAGATTGGCGATCAGCGCTTCGCCCAGTTCGTCGACAAAGAGAAATTCGTTTTCCGTGCCGGAGACTTGAATGTCAGTGGAGAGTACATTGTTGAAAAAGGTGACTTCCCGGTTTTCCAGTTCGATGGTTTGAATGCCGGCAAGGTCTTGCCAATAACCGGAGAACAGCAAACTACCGCTCAACTCCGGAGTCGTTTCCGGTTCTTCTTCGTCCGGGGGGTCTTTGGAATCACGTTGGCAGCCGAAAGCAAGGATCAGCATCAGAATGATTAGGCAGATCGGCAATAGACAACGATGGTTTTTCATGAATCCTCCGGGCCTGCGCTTCCGGGAATTGTCCACTTGGGGGATTTTTGTGTCAAGTTCGCCGTATTTTCACGAAGAAGTTTTCCCTAAAAAATAAAGGTGCGGTCTTCTGTCGCGCAGCAGTTGATTGCGCGAGGTCATCATTTTGTTGTCGGCCAGAGTCGGATCGATGTCCGCTGTGACGATGCCGTCGGCGTCATCCGGCAACCGCTCGTAAGTGCCGTCAACGCGGGTGATTTGACTCAGGCCGGTGAATTTCAACGATTTTCCCGTTCGATTTTCCAATCCGCCACGATTGGAAGTAATTGCGAAGACCTTGTTTTCCAGGCACCGGGTGATCATCGCATTTTGGCAGAAGGGCAGAATCAGGTTGGCCGGATGCAAAATGATCTGTGCACCTTGCAGCGCCAGACTCCGCGCCGATTCGGGGAAATACCAGTCGTAGCAAATCATCATCCCCAAACGTAAGCCGCCGACCTCGGTGACGAAGAACGGCTCTTCACCGGGGTCGAGAATGTCCAACTCGTCTTTGAACAGATGAATTTTACGATATACCGCCGCCAAACCATCCGGAGTGACCAGCGCAGCGGAATTATAAATTTTCCCGCTTGCTTGTTCGGGGAAACCGAAACAGATGGTGGTTTTCGTCTGCCGGGCTACATCGGCGATGAAGTTTATACTTGAGCCGTCGCGGTCTTCGGCGAAAGAAGCCAACTCCGCGCGGTCGCGGAATACATAGCCGGTAAATGCCAGCTCGGGCAAAACGACCAGATCGGCGTCGGCCCGGACGATCATTTCCTTGGCGTGCAGTAGATTTTGTTCTACTTCGCCGAAAACAGGGGTAAATTGAACGGCGGCAATTTTCATGTGCCCATGATGACGTCCCAACCGAATTCGCGCAAGGGTGTTGACCGCCATCGATGGCTTTGGCACTCTGCCGGGAATGAACGTGCAACGAATTCTATTTTTTATTTTGCTGATCGTCGCGGTCGCTATCCCTGCGTCGGCTTGGGCGCCGGCCAACGAGTCGTACCGTAAACAATTCGCCCAGGCGGATAAGCTGGTTGCCGACAAGAAGCCCCAGGAAGCCGAAAAGATATTCTCGCAACTGGCGGGCGTTGAATGGCCGTTGGCCGACTTGGCGGCGGTTCGCGCTCGCAGGTTGGCGGAGAAGGCCGGGCGTGATGCCCAAGTTGTAGACTGGAACGAACGGATCGTCGCGCAATATCCGTACAGTCGCTTTCGCCCCGCGGCGATGATCGATTTGATCGAGCATCATCTGGGAAATAATCAATACCAGCCGGCGGCCGATCTGGCTGCGCGGCATTTGCAGGATTATCCGGAAACCAACGAAGCGCAGGTCAGGTACAACTACGCGATTGCTTTAGAGCAACTCGGGCGAAAAAAAGAAGCGGCGGCCCAATATGCGGAAACGGCCTATTGGCATATCGGGAATTACGCCGCCAAGGCCGAAGCCAAGGTCAACCAACTGCGTCGACAGGGATGGATCATTTCATTGCCACCGCGACCGGCGATCTGGCGGAAAATCACCGAGCTTTTCGAGATTCGATACTATTACACGATCGATGTTTTCGCCGAGCGATATGCCCGCATGTATCCCGGCGCCGCCGACGCCTTTCGCGCCCGACTGGTTTCGGTCGACGCCAAATTCGCCCGTCGGAAATCGAAGGATGCCCGACGGCAACTGAAAGAATTGGCGAAGATCGCCCGAAAAAAAGAGGACAAGCTGGCCGTGGCCCTGCGCCAGATTCGCTATGATCGCCAGGCAACCACGGCAAAAAAGAAGAATCTTTATCTGCAAGCGGTTAAACTGCCGGCCGGGTCACCGACGCGCTTGGACGGCCAACTGGCGCTGATGTACCTGGAATGGGACGAGCGCAATTTCGGCGCCGCCGCCGATTGGGCCGAGCAGGCGCTTAAAGACGACAGCCGGTTTCTGTTTGTGCCGGCCGACGCGACCTGGCACGCCGGCTTCGGACGCTACCTTGCCGGAGAGTTCCAACGCGCGAGTGCTTTGTTCACGCGCTATCTGACCGATTATCCGGAAGACAGTAACCGCGATGCGGTGCAATATTGGCTGGGACGCACACGACAGGTTCTGGGAGATAAAGACGGGGCTCGTAAGCAATATCAGCAGTGTTTCGACCGCTGGAAGGGCACCTATTACGGCTTGCTGGCTGAAGTGCGGTTGGCCGAATTGGGCAAGCGGCAACCGCTGTTTGTTACTCAGTCGGACGTGCCGGAAAGTCAGAAAATTCTGACCCGGGCGATGCAGATTCCAGCGCTGAAGCAGAATTGGGAACAGGCCAACGGCGGGGGCACGGCCCTCGATGAAGGCGCGCGGCAGGCGATGGAGCATTACCGCGACAACGCGCCGGACGAAATCAAACCCCAGTTCGCCGCAGTGCCGGAATTGCTGGCGTTAGGCTTGGATGACGAAGCGATAGCGTGTCTCGATTTTATCAAGGATCGCGCTTTCCGGACGGCCGACGGCGCGTACTTTCTCAGTGTGGCATACGGGCTGGCTGAGGATAATCTCAAGTCGATCATCGCCGCGAATGAGGCTTATTGGGCAGTTATCGAAGGTCGCCTCAGCGATCCGCACCACCTGGTGCTGCGTCGTCGTTTTCCGCTGCTGTTTCAGGAGATGATTTTCCCGGCCGCAAAAAAACACGGCCTCGATCCCTGGTTCGCCATCGCAGTGATCAAGCAGGAAAGCGCGTTTCAGATGAAAGCCAGAAGCTGGGCCGGGGCGCGCGGTCTGATGCAGATTATGCCGGGCACCGGTCGGGTGATCGCCCGTCGACGCAAGATTAAAAAGTTTCGCACCAGCGATCTTTACAAACCCGAAGTCTCGTTGGATTTTGGTTGTTGGCTGCTGGCCGATTACATGAAAAAGACCGACGGCGACATCCCTGCCGTGCTTTCCGGGTACAACGCCGGTTTCGGCCGGCCGATGCGTTGGTGGCCGGCGCACGAAGGCCGCACGATGGACGAGTTGGTCGATCTGGTGCCGTTCCGCGAGACCAAGGGATACATCAAAGCCATCATGCGAAACTACGAAATGTACCAGCGGTTGTACAAGGATAAGCCGCATCAGCAACCGCCGCGCCCTTCGGTTTTTGAAGCATTGATGAAAAAGGTGAAATTGTTTTCTTCATGACCGGTTGCCATCGACGGCGTCGGTGTGTAAATTTCTCCTTTCATTTTTCTATGAGGTGAGTGCATGTCGCAAATTGTGCCGATGACGAAAAAAGGTTACGCAGCGCTGAAAGAGCAGTTGCATAAAATGAAGACCGTCGACCGTCCGAAGGTGGTCAAAGCCATCGAGGAAGCGCGCGGCCATGGCGACCTGTCGGAAAACGCCGAATACGACGAGGCGAAAAACAAGCAGGGACTTCTCGAAGCGCGCATCGCCAACATTGAAAGCCAACTGGCGCAGGCCAACGTCATCGATCCGACTGAAATCGACGACGATAAAATTATGTTCGGTGCTACGGTTACATTGAATTACATCGACGATGACGAAGAGCGCGTGTACATGATCGTCGGCGAGGACGAAGCCGATTTGAAAAAGAAACAAATCAGCATCAATTCACCGCTGGCGCGGGCGTTGATCGGCAAAAGAGCGGGCGATTACATTGATTTTGAGGCGCCGGGCGGCTACCGCGAAATCGAAGTGATCAAGGTCGAGTACAAATAGGCGGATCCTACCGGAACAGGCTGGGTTTCAGCTTCTTCAATTTTTCCAGATTCAAGCGCGCCGGCGTGAACGTCGGATCGATGTTCAAGGCGTTGTCGAAGCAGACTTTGGCCTGCTTGTAGCGCTTTTGCCCCATGTGCAACAGGCCGAGATTGTTCCAGGCGTCGCGCGCCGTCGGGGCGATCGGATCGAGGTTGACGGTCTGCTTGTAGGCGTTGATGGCTTCGTCTTTTTGTCCCAGGTTGTCCAGGCAGGTGGCCAGCAACAGCCAGGCGCTGGTGTTGTTCGGCTCCAGTTTGATGACGATGCGGAATTGCGAAACCGCTTCCTGCAACTCGGCGACACCCGCTTTCCATTGTTGGTCGGCAGGCAGCACCGCGCTGTCGCCGCCGCGATTTTCAATCAGCAACCGGTTCATCTGCGCCGCGCGATAAAGCAGCACGCGACCCAACAGGTAGTGCGCCTCGACGTTGCGGCTGTCCAGCGCAGTTACCGTGCGTGCTGCGCGTTCGGCGCCGGCGAGGTCGCCGATCTTAAACGCGTTGATCGCCTCGCGCATGAAATCGTCGGCCGTACGCGGCTGCTCCGGTTCGGGTGTGGGCGTGGGCGTAGGCGTCGGTGTTGCTTCCGTCTGCGCCCAGGCCGCGCCGGTCAGAATCATCAATACGATCAAGGTATAGGCAAACTTTTTCATTCCTTTGTTCTCCTGGCCTGAACGCTAACAAGGGCGCACCACGGCGTCAATAACACTGGACACCCGCCGCCCGGCACTTGTTCAAAACAACAGCCACAGCAAAAGTGCGATGATCAAGATCGGTACGGCGACCATGCCGGCAAAAAGGCGGCGCAGCAAATAAGCCGCGCTACGCAGGGACAGCGGCGACATTTTGCCTTCGAAAACCTCAAACACCGCGACGGCGATGTCGGCCGAAACCGAATCCAAGATTACTTCACCCTCGGCGGCGGAAGCTTTGTGCGGCCAGCCAACGTAACCTTCATTGCGGCCGCGGATGATCCAGGCCAGATCGTTTGCGCCGATGGCCAGCGAAGCCTTGGCCGTGGCGGTTCTTTCTTTGGTCAGGTTCCACCGGTCAATGATTTTTTCGATTCCGCGCTGCAACAACCGAAGCCAGCCGATTTCCGGCGGGCGAATCGGTGGCACGTCGTGGTGGTTGACGACTAGGTCGGGATCGATCGCCAGCATCATCGACGTTTCCATCCGCCCGGCGTGCAGATCAAGCGCGTAATCGCCGACTTCCTGTTCGGACAACTCGACGCCCGCAGCGCGCAAGCGGTCGGCATAAAGCCCCATATACGCACGCCCGGCGATATGTGCCGCCGGCGATACAGCCTGTACCGGCTTTCCGCTCACCGTTTTCCGCCGCAGCCAGGCGCAGACGTCGTCCATCGCGCCGGTATGCGGCACGCCGCCGTGGGCGGTGATCAGCACGAATCGCCGAAAGCCCTGTTTGAGAAACGTGCGCAGGTAGGATTTCAACGTTTTGCGCAGAATGCGGGACGGCACTTTTACCGAACCGACGCCACGGATCGTCGCCCCACCCAAGTGCCAGGCCGGGTGCAGCCAGACGCGGTCGTCGGGATACGTCTCTGCCAGATATTTGCCGACGCGCTCGGCCAATGCCTCACTGACGATTGCATCGGTGCCCAGCGGCAGGTGCGCCCCATGATTTTCCGGTGCGCCGACCGGCAGAATCATGATGTCGCCGTCGAGCGGGTGTGCGGCCAACTCGGCGGAAGTGGCGGTATCGAATCGGTACGTTTGCGTCATGCGATTACGGTTTTTGCGGGTATTTTTTCACGTAGGCGTCAAAACCTTCTTGAACGCGATAAATAAAAGAATAGCCGTTGTCGGCCAGAATGTTGGCCGCTTTCACCGTGTTGTTGAAATCGTTGGCGATGATGTACACGTTCGACTGCTTTGGAATTATGTGCAGATTCTGCGCCAGGGTGTGCATCGGCACCTGCAAGGCGCCTTCGATAAAGACCAGATCGCTGCCCAGAATGTCGCCCTTGCGGATGTCCAGAAGCACGGTGTTGGGCTTGCCCAAAGCGTCGTGCAGTTCGTCGATGCTCGCGTCGCGAATTGCCGAGGATTTCGAACAGGCCAGCGGCAGGCATGCAATGACGAGAACTGCAACAATGATCATCCTGCGGGACATAATTTTCCTCCTTGCGTTTTACGGCAAATCAACCGGCGCCAACAACAATACGCCTTCTACGTTCATCTCGATGTCGGCGCGATCCATCAAACCGGGTACGAGTTGATTGGTCGCCCAATATTCATGTAGGTCGGCATAGTGTCCAGTCAAGGGTTGCCCCCAATTGCCGGTGTCGATGACCAGCCACGAACGCTGTGGCCTCGCCATGTCGACAATGTGACGGAACGTCGGCCCAAAGAAGGTGTCGAAATTGTTCGACCCGATCAGCGTCGCCGCCGCCCAAGGCGTATCGATGCTGCCGTGATGCGGATAGGGCCCCAAGTTGAGCGCCTCGGCTAACGCCGGGATACACCCCAGCGTATGCTTGTTTGTTACGGTGTGCATCCGACCCCATTGCCAGTTATGCGGATCAGGATCCTGGTCGCGTTGCAACTGGGCGTAGGCGGCCGATAGCGCCCGGCGGTAATTGATCTCCCAAGTCTCCACGCCCTGGCTGCGCAGCGAATCCTGGAACGGGTGCTTCTTGTCGAGTACGACCTGCATGCGCGCGCCGTAAGTTTGAAAAAAGTGCGAATAGATGCGGTACAGATCGGGGCCGATGTCGTCTTCCACGACCTTTTGTACCAGTCTGTCTACCGCCAGGTAAAACAACGCCGCGCCCGCGCTGTCGACGGATGTCTTGCGATCCCATCGTTCCAGTATTAGGCGCGCTTCGGTTAGCGCTTCGTCGCCCTTGGCCGCCTGAATGAACAGCGGCAGAAAGCGCTTGGCCAGGCTGCTTTGGATGTCGCCCTGAATGCGCGACATGTCGGCAGCGTCGACTTTTTCTCTTTCGGCCAGTAGTTCTTCGATGCGAACGGCGCGGTCGCCCGGAACGAAATAATACGCCCAGGGATAGGGGTAACGATCGACGTCGAGCGTCTGGTTGTTCGCGGTGACGATGTAGCCGCTTTGCGGATCGCGGACCTGCGGCATTTCGTCGGGCGGGATGTAACCGATCCAGCGCCCTTCGTTTTTCCAGGCGTGGGCGATACGGCGGCCGTCGCCCCGGTTGCGTACGGGGATCAAACCGGCGGGGAAGTAGGCGATGTGCCCGGCGTCGTCGCCGCAGATCCAGTTCTGCACCGGCGAACCGTAATGACTTAACGCGGTGAAGAAATCGTCGCAACTTTGGCTGCGGTTGAGCGTACGCAGGGCCAGCGCATCGTTGCCGCGCACGTAACGACGGTACTTGTCGTAGATTTCCGCACGCTTCTCGGCAGTACCAGCGGTCTCCAACTCCCAAAATGCATCGGGGTGAGCGATTACGTCCAGCCCCGTCCAGCGCAGGGAAAGCACGTCGCTCGTCGGATCTTTGTTGACCAGGTCGGTGATCACCGGGCCGAAGCGGCTGACCCGGACCATCACCGTTTCCACGCGATAGGACGAACCTTCTTTGACGACGATCTTTTCTTCGCGAACAACGAAATCTTCCCAGGTGTCGTTGTACAGGTATCGTTCCGGATGATGCGGATCGACCTTGTGCAGGTAAACGTCCTGCACGTCGGCCTGACAGTTGGTCACCGCCCAGGCCGTGTGCCGATTGTGGCCAAGAATGAGGAAGGGAACGCCGGGCAAACTGGCGCCGATCGCATCGTAGCCGGCGCCGGCGAGGTGAATCAGGTGGAACACCGAGGGCGCCATGTGAGGCAGATGGGGATCGTTGGCCAGAATCGGTTTGCCGCTGAACGAGCGTTCGCCGCTGACCACCCAGTTGTTGCTGGCGTCGGGATTTGAACTGTCCTGGGCGGCAAAGAGACGATAAAGCGTTTCCAGTGAAATTTCTCCGCGTTGCAAAGGCGGCAGCGGTGTCGGATCGAACTGCAAAGACGGCTTGCGTTTGGGAAAGCGGTACTTGGGAAGAATACGCGGCGTCTTCATCGCAAACTTGGGCAGCAGTTTATCGCCGTCGCCTAAAACGATGTCGGATGCGCCGCGCAGCAATTCCATCTTGGCGTTGCTGGCCAGACTCCAGGCCAACATGCGCGCGACCGCGATGGAGTCCAGCGCCCGCCAAGGTTCGGGTGTATAGCCGACGAGACCGAATTCGACCGGCAAGTTGTCTTGATTCTGCGCCAGGTAAGCGTTAACGCCTTCCGCGTATGCCTCGAACATGGCGCGGTCTTCTTCCGGCAGCAACTCTACAATCATCGCCGCCTGGTGCTCGAAGCCGAGCATGCGTACGCCGATATCCTGTTCGACCGTCGTTTTGCCGCCGAGGGAAATAGGGTTGGCCAATGGGCGGTCGCCGCAAACTTCGGAAATCCTTCCTTCAATCGCTCGCCGAAGCGTGTCCATCTGGAATAAGCGATCTTGCGCATGAACGAAGCCCATGGCGCGCATCAGGTCGGTTTCATTTTGCGCGAAGATGTGCGGAATACCCCAGCGATCGCGGATGACTTCGACCGGCTCATCCAGCCCGGGTAATTCAAGTGTGCCGGCGGTCTGCGGGCCGACGGGGTCGTTTTTATAAGCCATCCAGGTCAAAGCACTGGCGCAGGAAGCTAACAACAAGGTCAGAAGGAGCAGAGGGATGAAGCGAGCGTACGGAAGGCGCATTGCGATCTCCTTTGCGAACTATTCGAGATGGAACGGAATGGAACCGATACCCATATTCCGCAACATTTTTATCGGAAAGTACCTCATCACGCAAGGCAACGCCGATTGCCCTGTTGCCGCGTCGGCGTGCCGCGTGCTAGGATTCGCGCTCTGAGCTGATGGAGGAAGCCATGATTCCTTTTGTGATTGACGAAGAGCAAGAAACAAAAATGGCGCTGGATATTTACGCGATGCTGCTCAAACAGCGCGTCGTGTTTATCACCGGCGAAATCGATGAAAAAAAGGCGGATGCGGTCGTCGCGCAATTGCTGTACTTGGAAAGCCTCGACGGCAGCGCCGACATCACCATGTACATCAACAGCCCGGGTGGAATGGTGACCGCCGGATTGGCGATTTACGACACGATGCAACTGGTCAAGCCGGATGTGGCGACGGTCTGCATCGGTCAGGCGGCGAGCATGGGCGCACTGTTGCTGGCGGCGGGCGCGGCGAAAAAGCGCGCTGCTTTGCCCAATGCGCGCATGATGATTCACCAGCCGCTGGGCGGTGCGTTCGGTCCGGCCACCGAAGTGGAAATCCAGACGCAGGAAATTTTGCGGTTGAAAAAACGCTTGAACGAAATTTTGGTCGAGCACACCGGCAAACCGTTTGATAAAGTGGCGCATGACACGGAGCGCGATTTTTATTTGAGCGCGGACGAAGCGAAAAAGTACGGCTTGATCGACAAGGTGATCACCAAGCGTTCGGGTAAAAAATAAATCGCCATTCAACCGAGCTTGATTCGGCAACCGCGAACCATCAACTAGGATCACATGCTTATGCTTTCTTTTTCCGACGCGCGTTTGCGACTTTTCGCCGTCGACGAAACTACCGAAATTGAAACGACACCGTTGCTGATGGCGCGAGGCCGGGCATTGGGCGAAGATGTGGCGGGCGTTGCCGCACTGAAAGCCGGAACGGTCCTGGCCCCGACGCAGATCGGTATGCTGGCCAACTTCGGCATGGACGAGGTGCCGGTGCATGACCCAGTCGCGGTCGCTTTCGTCGGCATTGTCGACGAAGAAGACGATTCACAGGTGACGCCGCAATATCAGCGTCTTAACGAAGCCACCCAGGCCGTGTTGGTCGCCGCGTGCCAACGCAGCGAGATGATTCCGCTTGATCTCGGGCTGGTGCCGGAAAAGGCGGAGTTGTTCAACGCTGCCTTGCATCGTGGTTTGGAAACCGCCCACATTTTCTGCACGATCGGCGCGCCGAACGCCGGCGGGTTGGACATGGCTAAAAAGGTGATTGCCGAACGCGGCGGCAAATTCTATTTCGACGGCGTCGCGCAGCAACCATGCAATCAACTTTGTTGCGCCGAACTGGAAGAAGGGTGGTGGTTCGGATTGCCTGCCGAACCGATGGCCGCGTTGACATGTTACGAGTTGTACGTTCGCCCCTTCAGTTACAAACTGGCCGGGTACGCCGCGTACGATTTGAAACAAATGCAAGGTTGTTTCACCGAACCCCAGCAACGGCATCCGCAGGCGACAAGCCTGATCTATGTGCAGTTGGCCTGGCGCGACGGCGCCTATCGTCTGTACACTTCCGGTGGCGTCGATAATAAGCCGAACGAGACGACGCCGACCGGTTACGGCATCGCCGTGTTGGCGGCGGGAGACCAGGCATTGCCGGCGGGCGAAATGGTGCCGGTCTTTTTAACGGAGTAATCCCGATGGGCCGCGTGTTGATCATCGGCATCGACGGCGCCGAACCGTCGTTGATGTTTACCTGGGCGCAACGCGGCTTTCTTCCGAATTTACAGAAGTTGATGAAGCGCGCCGCCTGGGGACCGTTGCGCAGTACGATTCATCCGCTGACGCCGCAGGCTTGGACCAGCATGATTACCGGGGTCAATCCCGGACGACACGGCATTTTTGATTTCGGTAAGCGTCGAGCGGGCGGATACGAGGTCGATCTGGTCAACAGTCGCGATCGCGCGGCCCCGGCGTTTTGGCAATTCATGCCCGCAGGCGCGCGCGCCGGCGTCGTCAACGTGCCGCTGACCTGGCCGCCGGAACCGCTGCCCGGATTCATGGTTACCGGCATGCACACGCCGCAGATTGAAAACGGTGTCTGGCCGCCGGAGTTGATGGCCGACCTCGGTGAGGATTACATCATCGATGCGATGGTGCACTGGTACGAAGAACCAGGCCGTTTTCTCGGCGACCTGTTTGCCATGCACGACGCGCAACACGCCGCCTTTCTGCGGTTGTGGGATCATCATGCGCCCGATTTTTCGCTGTTCGTTTACGTCGCCGCCGATCGCGTTCAACATGCGTTGTGGGGCGAGATGACCGCGGCACATCGGGAGAACCCCGGCGCGGCGGGCGATTTGGGCGATGCAATTTTTCAGACGTACCAGGCGCTGGATCGCGATTTGGCCGATTGGCTGTCGAGGCTGTCGCCGGACGATCACCTGTTGATCGTCAGCGATCACGGCTTCGGCGATCTGCAGCGCGATGTCTACCTCAACCGCGTGTTGCTCGATGCCGGATTGTTGCGCTTCGACCCGGCCAAGGTGCGCGCGTTTGTCGTGCCGCCCGAACCGGATCAGGGCGACATCCGCCACACCTGGATGCGCCGGCGAAAACCGCAGACCGAACCGCTGCCCGATGACGACGAAGCCATCGCCCGCGGGCTTTGTGACGCCAATCGCCTGACTTTCGAAACGGTCGACTGGTCGCGGACGTTGGCGTATTCGCGCGGGCTGTGCGGCAACGTCTGGCTCAACCTGGCCGGCCGCGAGCCGGAAGGCATTGTCGCTGCCGGGGACGTCGACGAAGTTCGGCAACGCGTGAAGCAGGCACTGACGGCCGTGCTTGACCCGGATGACGGGCAACCGATTGTCGATCGCATTTATGAGAAGGAAGAGCTCTATCACGGGTCGTGTCTGGCAGACGCACCGGATCTGCTGGCGGTGATGCGCAATTATTCCTACACCACGCGCGGCGCCACCGAATTTTGGGGCCGTGAAGCGGTAAGTGAAGTGGTAGTCGGGCACACCGGCAACCATCGTCTCGACGGGGTGATGTTGGCCGCCGGACCGAAAGTGCAGACAGGCGAGCAAGCGGGGATGAATATTTTCGATGTCTTGCCGACTGCGTTTCACCTGGCTGATTGGCCGATCCCCGCCGACTTGGACGGGCAGGTGCTGACGGATTGCCTGACTCCGCAACATCAAACGATTAAAGAAGGTCCGCCGACACCGGAAATCGTGCGCGATCCGCAAGAGTTCGCCGAGGATGAACGCAAAGCGATCATCAAGCGATTGAAGGCGCTGGGGTATCTGGGTTAGAGATTCTGCAAGCGGCAGACGATCATGTTTTTGATTTGTGTCTCGACGGTGTAATTCTGCACGATCATATTGCTCAATTCCGGGAATTTTTGTTTCAACGTTGTCACCGAATCCATCATATGGCCGGTGACCCATGGCATCACATCACCGGTCGCCAGGAGAATGTAAACCGGCTTGTTTTTTTCCAGCGATGCAGCCAGCTCTTCGTACCAATCCTGTCGGTGCCAGGTGACGGTCAAAGGAAAATTCGAGCAGAAGCGCGTCGGCGGGCGACGGTCGGCGAGGTGGTAGATCAGCATCTCGAAACCCCAGACGAAGACCGGATCTTGCCGTTGGGTATGCCGTTGCAGGTAATCGGCGCACAGGTAATTGGCCGAGGCCGAGTAATCGCCACCCTGGGCGATGCTGTCGAATTGTTCAAGGTGTTCCAATCGCGATAGCTTTCCGGTATTGAGTTGCCAGGCGTCGCGGTAGCGGTCAGCGACAGCGGGGCCGAAACGCGCGATAAAAAGGACAAGGCAAACCAACGCTATGGTTTTCCCGGTAATCGCCAGGACGGAACGAATTTCTTTCCAATCGTCGACACAACGGTCTACAAAAACTCCCGCCAGCAATGCCAATGGGGCATACAGCGGCAGCCAATGATAGGCGAAGAATTTGGTCATGATCGCCACTCCGATAAACACGGAAAAACACCAGATGACGACCATCCACCCGTTTGCGCTTTTTCTGCGGGCAAGCATGACGGCGGCAATGATCGCCGGAACGGTAAGCAGGGTGTATTTCACGACAAAGTGAAAGCTGACCGAAGCGATGAATTTGATTAGTGCCCATCCGCTGCTTTGAAACGTGGTGGCGGCGTATCTTGGCGCGAAATGCAAAAGCGTAAAGAAGTAGATATCCAATGCGTCTTTCGCCCACATGTGCAAAAGGAATAAGGCGACGCTGCAGAGAAAGCCGGCGACAACCACGGCAACACGAGCGAAGCTGCGTTTGACGTCGACACGGGCGGTGAAGAGCAGAAACAGCGCGGGGATAAAAATCAGGCCGTGGGTATAGCGGATCAAAAAAACGAAACCCATGAACAATCCGCCTGCCAGATCCCAGGTTAATCGCGGGCCCCGCTTTTGCGGCAGCAGGCACAACAGAGCCAGAATATAGGGCAGGGCGATGAACGCGTCGAAATTGCCCAGGTGCCAGAAGTCGTTGCCGAAAAAATAGGCAACGGGGTACACAATCCCGGCCCACAGACCGGCGCGCTTACCGAACAGGCGGCGTCCCAATTGCACCAGCGCCAAGACCGTCGCCAATTGCCAGAGCAAATCGAAGATCCGCAATCCCAGCGGATGATTCCCGAAGATCAGAATCGATAAAGCATTGATGTAAAATGCACCGGGAGGCTTGATGTCCCAGGCGTCTTGGTAAGGCGCCCCGCCGTCGAGCATGACGTCGGCGATGTACAAACCAATGCCGTGGTCGCGGCCGAGAGGCAGCCAAATCGTGGATACGCCACAGACCAGGACGACCAGGATTACCACCAGAATTTCGCGATGGCTGCGTTTCATGTCAGGCGTTGGCATCGGTTCGGTCATGAAGCTACAAGCCCTTCGTTGCCCGCGATATGTATTTCTCGCTCAGGTGTAGGTTGGTAATTATGGACTTATGATCAGAAAAAAAGGCGCTCATGTCGAGCGCCCTTCTTTCGCAGATTGTATTGTTTACTTAGCAGCCGCAACCATCGTCGTCGTCATCGTCATCATCGTCGTCATCGTCGTCGTCGTCATCGTCATCGATGGTGGTGTCGTCGTCGCCGATGTCGTCGTTGTCGTCGTTGTCGTCGTTATCGTCATTGTCGTCGTCATCGTCGTCGGCGGCGGTAGTAAAGGTAATCGTTCCGGTGTAGGGCGCCATGTTTTCGCCGGTCACCGTTAGCGTCAGCGTGGAACCTTCCGGCATGCTTTCGCTGATCTGTACCACGGCTGCGCCGCTGCCGTTGGCAAAGGCCGAACCGTACAGTTCGCCGTTGTCGCTCAGGCCGATCATTGCGAACGGATGGCCGGAAACGGAGACATCGATGCTGGTCGTGCCCGGCTGCACGGTGCTGTCGTAGTCGGGCGTGACGTCATCGGGCGGAGCGCTGTAGAGCATAACTTCGGGATCGCCGAAGAGGTTGTACATTTCGAAGTAGTGCTTGGTCCGGCCGCCGCCGCTGTAATGTTCAAACATTTTCAGCAGGGAAAAGTCGAGCATCGCCGAGGTCCAAGGCATGCTGGCGAATTTCTCGTTATCGCCATTGAACCAACCATAGAACATGGCTTTTTCGATGATGTCGTCTTCTTCCCAATAGGTGCTTTCCGAAGCGCCCCAGAAAGCCAGCGCGCCGTTGGCGGTGCGTACCCATGTTTCACCGAAGCATTCGGCCAATTGATATCTGCCGGTCAGGCAGGCGTGCGACAAAACCAGCGGCGTGGTCGGGTTGGTCAGGTTGCGAACCTGAGCCTGGCTGATGGGCGGACCGTCGGCCCAACTGGTGCTGGAACCGTGACCGCTATAGGCGTGAACGGTCGGACCGGTATTCAGTGCCGCAAGAGCCTGCTGCGTGGTGCCGCCATGCTGATAGAAGACCTTGGTGCATTCGAAGCCGGCCGGTTCCAGGAAATAGGTACAGACGGTGTTGTGCGTACCTTCCGAAATGTTCCAGTTGTCACGGCTGGCCATGAAGGTAGCGTGTTGCGTCCAATCGTCGTTGGTCGTCCAGGCGTTTTGCTCGTAATTCAGAATCTTGTTGAGCATGTTGACCAAATGCTGTTCGTTGCGAATCGACAGGCGGCCGACGCCGAGATCCGGAAAGTAATCGGTGCCGTCGACCGCGCCGTAATACAAGTCGGTCGCACAATTGGTCTGACCGCTGATTTGTGGCACCAAATGCGTATCACCGACCAGCAACACGTAAGCCGGCGGCACATCCCAATTCTGGTAGGCATCGGTGATGTAATTGCGGATCGCTTCCACCGACTGGCCGACTTCATTGGTGTCGACCGCAACGACGTCGAAGCCGCGCTGGCTTTTCCAGTCGATGAATTCCTGCATCAACGCATGGCCCATTGCCATTTCGTGGCCGATGATCAGGTAGCCGGCGGGGGCGGTTTGCGTGGCTTTGTCGCCGAAGCGCGGCGGATTGAGCAGCAGGTTCTGCGCCAACGCGTAGGTGCGGGCGTCGAGGTAACGATCCTGCAGCGCCAGGGTTTCGGCGTAATCGCCGCCGACGAAATCGAGTTCGACGGTCAGTTGGCGGGCGATCTGCACGGTTTGTTCCGCCGGGTTGTAATTGACCGGGCGAATTTGCAGTGTCGCCACACGCAGACCGCGCAAGATGGCTTCGTCGATGATTTCAACCGGTTGGGTGAAAATCGGCTCGGCGCTTTGGTAGGCGTCGGGATTGATCGTGAAAACAGCCGCATCACGTGCGCCCGGCACCTTGGGCACCGGCAATTGCACCGGCATCAGCTCGGGGGCGCCGGTGAAGGTCGACACCGGCAGGGTTTCGTACTGGCCGCTGACGCGCAGGGTCATTTGCGCACCGACGGGCACATGGACGAAACGGTTGATCACCGGCATGGCCGGGTCGCCGTAATCGCCGGTAACGCCTTCGTCGGGCAGGGCGATGCGAACGTAGCCATCTTCCGGTTCGGTGATGTCCAGACCGGTTAACGAAAGGTGAATGGTTATGCCGCTTTCGTCAGCCCGTTCGAGCATCATGGCTGTTGGTGTGGGCTCATCAACAGTAATGCCATACCAGGCGGCTTGCGCCGGAATAAACCCGACTACCAACAACAGTAAAGTTAGAAAAATGTGCCGATGCATGGAAGTATCTCCTTTATTGTGCCTGCGACTTGTTTTCAGTTCTCATTTGCCAGAGGCGGTCAAGGAACCGCCAAATGAAAATCGACGGGGCATTATAGAGAAGGGCTCAATTAACAGTCAAGAAACTAAATAATCTGCCGATAAATAGAAGTGAGAGACAGCAAAGCAGGAACCATCGACCGTTTTCTGCAACGTTGGTGAGGATTATTGGGAAGCCACCAAAACGGATTCGTCATTCCCATCCCACGACGTCGGCGGTAACGGTCGTTGTTTTATTTAAACCTTTCATTTTTCGCCGTTATCTTCAAATGTTGTCCATGATTCAAAAAAGGGTTGAGCCCAATCGAGGTTTGTGATTATGTACGACCTACATTGGTATGGAGGTCGAATAACGTGAAACGCGGTTTAATCATTGTCTTGTTTTTACTTGTATTCGGAGCGTTGTTGATCGTCGGTTGCCATAAAAACCCGGCCAATGAAACGCCTACCGACGAAAACGGTGATCCGATTCTGGTCGATATCGGCGGGCAATTCCAGTTGACCCTGCCTTACTTTGAGCTTTCCCTTGATCGAGTACCGATCATTTTCCGCGGACAATTCGTTTCGCCGGAAGGAAAACGCGAGTATCTGGAACGGCTCGCCGTCGAGGCGACGTTTTACCTTGAAGGAAAGCGGCGCAAGTATTACCGGAAAAAGAGTTACCAACGCACATTGGAATTACGACTCTATGCCGGCGTACTCAAGGAATATCGGCAGGATCTGGCGAAAAACGTCGAAGTTTCCGAAGACGAAATTAAAGCCGAATACGAGCGTACCGTCAATGAAAAATGGCGGAAAGAAAAGCCCTACGAAAATTACCGTGAGGGCATCCGCCGCGGATTGGAATTGAAAAAGGTCGAGGAAGCCTACCAGCAGAAAAAGCAGGAATTGCTCGAACAGTGGAAGGTTGTGTTGCACGACGACCTGCTGGATCGTCTTGATCCGGAAAAAACACCGCCCGATCAATACCCGAAATTGGACGATCTGCTCGCCGAGAGTCAGGCTGAGGGAATCGATTACAAATACACCGTTGGTCAATTACTCAAGCGAATCGACGAAGCGCCGGAACACGCCAAAGAAAAATTGCGTAAAAACAAAGATCCGAAAAAGATGTTGGAATTTGTTGTCGGCGAGGATGTGTTGTTCACCTGGGCAGTACAAAAAGGGTTCGACAAAACAGCGACTTATGCGCTGAGGAAAAAAATATCCGAAGTGGCCGTACTTAGTCTGGTCACTCGCCGTGAAATCGTTGCCGACGACATCGAAGCCACTCAGCAGGAGGCCAAGCAATATTTCGAAGCGCATCCGGAGATTTTCCAACGCGGCAACTTGGAACGAACCTGGGAGGAAGCTCAAGGTGAGGCCATGCGGCGTGCTACGGAAGACAAACGTCTTGAGGCGATGCGCAGTTTAGCGAAGTCGTTGATGCGACATCGATATCCGACCACGTATTACGAAGCCAATATCAAAGCTTACCTTAAGTAAGTCGATACGATGACCATTAAGATCCTGCTGTTGATTGCCGCGCTTCTGGCAATCAATGGTTTGGTCTGGCTGATCATCATTCAATCGGTGCGCAAGCGTTACCCCTTACCCGAACAATTGCGTGATCCCGATCCTCCGACGAAAATCACCGAGCACATGTCCGGCTATTACTTAATGACCTTGCGCCGTACCAACGGCGGTGAGAAAGGCCGTTTTTACGGATGGCATTTGCTGGCTCGCGGCAACGGCTATTTGTATTTGACCGATCGCGGATTGCACTTTTTACGGCGAGGCACCAAACGGCCGTTGTGGATTCCGGCGGGTAGCTTTCGCGATGTGAACGTGGAAATTTCCAAGCGGTTGAAAATTCGCGGACGCTTGTCGCTGGAAGTCGATTGGGAATTGGCCGGGTATCGCCTGCGTTCCGTGTTTGTCTTGGGCGGCGGCGTCAGCGCAACCCGCCGGGTGGCCGATTGGATTCAGATGCACATCGATCAGAGGTCTTGAAGAAACGTTCTTGTACATGTTGCCGAATCGGCAATGTCGTTGACTTGTCTTGCTGATGACGGGTATTTTGCAGCCTATGAAATTTTTGCGGGCATTAATTCTGTTGATTTGCGTCACTGCTGTGGTGACCGGTTTGTCGACGAGCTTGGCATTCGCCGGTCCGAATCAACTCTTTGAAGAATATGGTGTCAGCCCTCGCGATGCGGCGATGGCTAATTCCTTTTCGGCGATAGCCGACGATTATTCCGCTGCGTTTTACAATCCGGCCGGTTTGGTCTGGGGGCAAGGACATCATTTTCACTTCGGTTATCGCGGCATCATTCCCAATACCTTTATGAAGTTCAATCCAAGCAACGGCCGTAACCTGGGCGAGGCGCCTTCGACCGATGTGTTCCTTTTCGGCTTTTCCACCGATATGGATTTTCGGGAGATGATTAATCCGCGTATCACCGATCGTTTGGGCCTCGGACTGGCGTTGGCTGTCGGTAAGTACCTGAAATCGTTTACGCTTTACGCCGATCCGAACACGCCATACATGTTTCGCTACGCCGAGCGGCCGGTGAGCTTGCTCAGTTTATACACCGGTTTCGCGCTCAAACTGTACGATTGGTTCAGCGTGGGCGGCAGCATTTGCGCTGCGCCATCGGAAACCTACACCGACGTTATCGCCCATACCGAAATTCGCATCCCGTCGATGCAGAACGAGACCCATCAGGGCATGGGCAGCCGCGCCTGGAGCAAGATCGAACCGGTAATCGGTTTAATGTTCCGCGTTCCCTTACAAGGACGGGAAGATTACCTCGGCTTTGCTCTGGTCTGGCGTGATGAAGTCTTTACCGTTGACGGTTCCGGCGAAATCACGACCGTTACCCGTATTGTTTTCGAGGAAACGGGTGAAACGTACGATTTACCGATGAGCAGCATGGAGTTGCACCAACTGACCGGCTTTTCGCCGATGAGCGTGACCGGCGCGGTGAGTTGGCGGCCGACTGAAAACCTGCGCTTCAATCTGGATGGCGTCTGGCGGCAATGGTCGGCCTGGCTCGACGGCGACGAACGACATCCGCAGCCGGAATTTTCCGACACGTTTCATCTGCGGCTCGGTTACGAGCAGCAAACCGCCATCAATTGGGCCTGGGTGCATGATTTAATCGTCCGCGCCGGTTATTACTACGAGCCTTCGCCGGTGCCGGACATGAACGGGATGATGAACATCATCGACCCGGACAAGCACGTGGGCAGCGTCGGATTGGGATTTGTCTTTAATGATCCGCTGGGTGTGTTCAATACACCGGTAGCGTTCGATACGTCCTATCAGCTACACTGGCTGATAACGAAGCACTTGAACAACGACGATGATCCGATTTATCCGGAGTTGGACGCCGGCGGACAAATACACAATTTTGCCGCGGCACTGGCTTTTCAGTTTTAGTAAGGAGACGGTAATGCGCCTAGGGTTGCTTGGATGTTCCTTGTTGGCTGTATTGCTGCTTGTATCCTGCGGCTCGGGCGAGAAACCCGAATTCGTCGAGATCCCTTCCGGTGATCCGATGCCGCCGGCGGGCGAGGGTACGCCGATTCAAGATGCACCGGAGGAAGCTGAAGGCTGCGACGCACCGCCTCCGCAAGATCAACTCTCGCCATATCTGTTCGACAATGGCGACGAAGAAAAAAACGAGCAACCCCAATTCGATTGGGTGCCTTTGCATGAAGCCGATGCCGGTGACAAGCCGGATTTTGCGCCGACCGTCGCGTTGCTGGCGTTACCGCTGGGGTTGGCGGTGACGCTCCGCCGCCGTCGTTGATGCCGAATCGCCTGCGCCGATAATCGGCTGTGTTCTTTTTCGGAGGTTGTGTTGCGGCGTTTGTTTTTCTGGATTGTTTTGTTCTTCATGCTGCTGCCGTCGGCCGCTATGGCCAGTACGGTAAGCGGCGTAGTGCAGGGCGAACAGGAAAGCGGACCGGTGCCCCTGGCCGAAGTCAAATTACTCAATACATCCTTTACAACCTTTGCCGATGACGATGGCCGATATCAATTCGCCGACGTGCCTGCCGGTCGGTATACGCTTTCGGTGTCTTCCGAAGGGTACAAAACAAACAAGCAGCAGATCGATGTTCCCGCCGAGGGCGAACTTGTCGTCGATGTCGTGCTCGCCTTCAGTGCTGTGTTCGAAGAAGACGAATTGGTGATTACCGACCGTGCACCGGTTGACGAATCGACGCAGACTAGCGCCCATCACTTCACCCGCGAAGAAATCGCCGACAACGCCGGCGCCTTCGAGGATATCACCAAGGCTATTCAACAATTGCCCGGCGTCGTTTCCAACACCGATTTCACCAGCGATATGTACGTGCGTGGTTCGGCCAGTTGGGAAAACCTGATCGTGATCGACAACCAATTACTGGCCAATCCCTATCACTTCGGTGTCGGCCTTTCGGTAATCAACACCGACCTGGTCGACAACTTCACCTTTTATGCCGCCGGTTTTCCGGCGCAGTATCCTTTTGCCACCGGCGGGGTGCTCGACGTCACCTACCGCGACGGCAACCGCGACCACCCCGACGGGCAGATCAGCGTGTCGATGTTGTCGGCGTCGGCGTTGACCACCGGCCCGCTGGGCGACAAGGTGACCTGGGTCTTTTCCGGCCGGCGCAGCTATTACGATTACATGCTGCAACTGCTCAACTGGACCGACGTGCCGATACCGGTTTTTTCCGATGTTTTCGGCCGCTTGACCTTCGAACCCAATTCCGCCAACCGTTTCGTCGTTTTCCTCATGCGGAGCGAAGACGGCGCGCGCGCCACCTTGGAAGAAAATCCGAGCACCGTCGACGAAGGCGACGCGTTCTACAACACGTTGACTCAGGTGTACGGCATCGATCACAGCTTTATGCCGGTCAACTGGTTTCTGCTCGGGACGACGTTCAGCTACCAGATTCTGAATTTCGACGGCAACGTCAGCAGCGGCACCGATCAATTTTTCGGTCATGCCCAGGCCAACGGGCTTTATGTCAACGAAGACATCCAGTTCGACCTGGGCCGTAACGTGTTCAAACTCGGCGGCGTCTATTCGCATGTGTCGATCGATATGCGTAGCGCGTTCCCTTTGCAGCAATTCGTGCGCGGTGCGCGTTTCGCCAACGAGCAACAATCGTTCAATATCGCCTTCAACGAATCCGATCCGATGCAACTGTGGGGCTGCTACGTGCAGCACGAAGCGGAGATTATCCCCGACCGCTTGCGGAGCAACATCGGTTCGCGATTCGACTACTACATGGCTACCCGCAACGGCTGGGCGATCAGCCCCCGTGCCAGCCTGGCGACCAATCTAGCGCCGGAAACGATCGCCAAAGTGGCTTGGGGCCTGTATTACATTCCGCCCTACAACTACTTCGCGACCGACGAGGAATTCGGTAACCCCGACCTGCGTTCGGAGCGGCAGACGCACTACGTCGTCGGCCTGGAGCAGGGGTTGGGCGAAAATATGTTGCTGCGCGTCGAATCGTTCTACAAGGAATTCGAAGACCAGACCTACATGAAGCTGGAAGGGCAGACGCTGGATCTGACCGAAACGTTCAGCTTGTTGCTCGAAGACGAACTGCCGGAGATGACCTGGGTCAATTCCGGCTACGGACGCGCGATGGGAGCGGAAGTCTTTTTCCAGAAGAAGCTTTCCGATTGGTGGGACGGCTGGCTGGCCTATTCGCTGACGGAAGTGCGCTACAACGACGGCATGGGCATGTACGGCTGGTATTACCCGATGTACGATCAGCGTCACACGCTTTCGCTGGTTGCGAATTTCCGACCAATGGACGATTGGGTTTTTTCCGGCACTTTCAGGTTGGCCTCCGGGCGGCCTTACACACCGATTCTGGATTGGAAAGAGCGTTATCCCGGTACGCTGCTGCGTTATTGGGAACCGCAGATGGGACAGCTTAATTCGGCACGCTTTCCGCTCTATCACAAGCTCGACGTACGCGTCGAACGCACCTGGCATCCGCATCAACGGCTGAATCTGGTCGGCTTTTTCGAAATCTACAACGTCTACAACGCGCGCAATGTCTGGGGTTACTGGTACGAAGACGAGCAGGGATTGGACAAACCGGTGCGGAAAACGATCTACCAGATTCCGTTTTTGCCTTATATGGGGATCAAGGCCGAGTTTCTTTAAGCGACTGCGCCGTTTGCTCGGCTTGTTCGGCCTCGTCATTTTTCCCCGCCGCGCGCAGCACAAGCGATAGATTGTAAAAGTGTCGCCACTCGCGAGGATTGAGCTCGATCGCCGCGCGATACAAATCAACGGCTTCGTCAAGTTGATCGTTGCGGGCGAAAAGCGCGCCCAACTGGCCCATGACGGCGTCGTTGCCGGGATCGGCGGCCAGAGCCAAACGGTAAGCTGCTGCCGCGCCTTTGTTGTCGCCTTGTTTTTCACGCTGCCGGCCGAAGCGGCTGTAATAAACGCTGTAGTCGGTGGTTACCGTGGCGGTGTGGTGGTCGCGCAGTAGAGATCGATCGACAATCGACGCCGTCTGGTAAAAACGCCAGATGAGCGTCGGATCGTCAATCGGTGCTTGGCCGTCGACAAGCCACCAGGTAATTGCGCCTTCGCGTTGCGTGTCGACCGATGCTTTCAATTTCTGGAATTCGGCATCGTCGGCGGCCGGGGTGATGTGATCGGCGATAAACGCCAACGGAAACGTGCTTTCGTCGATCAGATTGGCAGCCGTCGACAAAAACAGCGGGTTGTGCAACTCGGGCTTCACGTATTCCGGGCGCATGGCGATTACGCCTGGTGGCAATCGTCCGGCGACCATGTCGATAACCCAATCGCTGCGGAAACCTTCGCGCGGCAATACGGCGACCGTCGGCCGTCGCCGCTCGACCATTTGCAGATACCACAAGGGAAACACGTTGTTGTCGCCGCCGACAACCAGGCCGTAACTTAGCGGTCGGTGCGACAGTACGTTCTGCCACGCTTCGTACGCGACCCAATTGGCGCTTTGCTCGTTGGCGCGCGCGTGGCGCATCGTCGGCCAGACAGCAACGAAAACGAGAATCAGCATTGTCAGCACCGGCACCGTTTTAATGCGGAAGCGGCTGTGCAATACCTGCTTGATCCAGTTCAGGGCGGCGGCCAGGCCGATGATCAAAGCCAGGTAACCCGAAATGAGGTATCGCCGAACCTGGAACATTTCGTCTTCGCCGATGTAGTTGATGCGCAGCAAGATATTGACCAGCACAAGTGCCAACAATCCGACCAACAAGGCGCGTTCGCGTTTGATCAATCCGGCCAATCCAGCCAGGGCCAGCGCGAAAACCGGCACACCGACTTCATCGATGAAGCTCCAACCGATCAGCTTGAGCATCTGCCATTTATTGTGCCAATCGGGGTTGAGCATTTTAGCCGAGTACTGTTGCTGAGAGAGGGCGTCGAGCAGGCGCGGCCAGGTATTGGGCTCTCCCCAATTCAGCACCGGTTCGGCGGCGGCCCGCAGGGGAATGTACAGGTAAACCGAAACGCCGAGGCCGGCAAAGGTCAGGCTGAGGAGCAGATCGCGAATCTTGACCTGTTTCCAATTGGCGATGATAAGCGCAATGGGCACGGCGCCGACGACCAGCAAGATTTCGTGGTTGGACAAGCCTAGGCCGAATACGAAGAAGCAGGTCAGCAGGTAACGGCGGTCGAAGGTGTTGCGCCAGCGTAAAGCAAAGTAGATGACCGTGGCGGCGAAGAACGTGTTCAGCGGATAAGCACGAATCTTCAGCGATTGCTCCCACAACGTGTAAGTTCCGGCAAAAGCCAACGCGGCAGCGAGGGCTACGAGTTTGTCGCCGGTCAACTCACGCAGCAGGCGGTAGGTCATCCAAACAGTCAATGCACCGAAAAACACGGAAAACAGATTACCGCGCCAGGCCGCATGGGCTAGGGGCAGTTGTGCAAAGGCATGTCCGAGGGTTGCCAAAAGCGGATAGCCGGGTACGTGCGGCACGGCGAACATTGTCGCACCGACGGTCAGTTCGCCGGAGTCGCCCAGGTGCAGCGTCGGAAGCATTGTGGTCAGGTATAGGACCAGCGGAGAGAAAAAAGCGATCAAGTCGTGCAGGCTACGTCGCATAATAGTTCCTGGAAACGAATGCGACCCACAACCAAATGCCGAAAATGGCCATACCGAACAAACTGATCAACTTGCCGAGCAGCCGCGTCGGCGAGTCTTTGAATTCCACTTTCAGCGCATGTCGACCGGGACCGACGGCGACCAACATGCGCCCGGTTTCAGGCTCGACCCGTATCACGCCGGGAGCGTCATCGATTGTTACCTGCCAACCTGGAAAATAAAACTGATTGATGATGACGTCTTCCTGGATCAACGCCTGGGTTTCGGCGCGAACAAATGGGTAACCCCAGGATGAAGAGAGGATTTCCAAATTGCCGCCGCTGGCTTCAACTGCATTTGCCGGCAGGGCTTCCGGTGGTCGGGTGCAGGCGAAGGGCAGGTAGTCATGCGCCGCGGTGCTGGTGACGCCAAGCTGGCGAATGCGTTCGATGGTGAGGAAATGGTCGGGGCGCACGAGATCCGGCTCGTATTGCACTTGCTTGAGTTGATTGGCCATGACAAAGGCAAACGTGTTGTTCTTTACGTCGTGGTACACATAACGCACTTGCAGGTATTGAACCGATGCGCCCAGAGCCAACAACACCAGAGCCAGTACAACCAGCCGCCGTATTCTTTCACCGACCAGCATCGGCAGCGCCGCGACGAGCAAAGCGCCGAACGCCGTGGCCGGCAACAGGAAGCGCCACGGGAATTGTACGAAGTGAATCAACGGTAATGATTCCCACAGCCACTTGCTGACCGGTAGGGTCATCAACAAGCAAATCGCCGCAGCGAAAAATGCAGCAACCCGAACGCGAATGTTGATCGTTTCGCGACGCACGCGCAGCAACAGACACGATGGCACGGCAATCAACACCGCCAACCAAAGCAACTCGCCATACATAAAACCCATACCGTCATCGAGGCCGGGCTTGCTGGCGCCGTAGCCCCAGAAGCGGACAAACAATTGCTTTGGTGCGAGAAAGTGATGATGAAAGTCGAAAAAACCGCCGGTCAGGCTTTCGGTTGCGTGCACGAATTTTTTTTCGATGATCGCAGGTACCCAAAAAAAAGCGGCAAGTGTCATCCCGAGCAGTAACGAAGACAAGCTTTTCAGAGCGGCTTTCCAATCCAGAGCGACAACTAATGCGAAAAAAAGCAACAGCGGTGTAGCGATCATCGCCGTGATGTTATGCGTCAGCATCAACCCGGCGAAGGCGAGGGCGGCCAGCAAGGGACCAAAAGCACTGGTCTCGCGGGCGCTGCGCCACAGCCCGAGCAGAATCATCGGCAACCAGGCGAAGGCAGCGAACTCGGCAATGCCGACGCGTACGTAAGCGTCGATCAACAAATACGGCGCCGCCAGGTAAGCTGCCGCCGCCGCGTAAGCCCCGTCGCGGTCAATCACTTCGCCGGCCAATCGCCACATGTAAAACGACGCCATCAGCCAAAACAACAAGTAAGTGAGCTTCAACGCCCACATGCCGCTTAGGCCGATAAAGCGAAATGTCTCGATTACGTAGTAAGTCAACGGCGCATAAAAATTAAAAATCGGGCTGCCGTACCGGTAGTAAAAATCGGGTAGCCAACGCGGAGTGAGGTCGCCGCCGCGCACGGCTTGGTGAAAGGCTTCGGAACGGGATAGATCGACGTAGGCGCTGTGCCCGGCGACCTGATGGGGCAGCAGCAATGGATGGACGATCCACGCAAGGACAAATACCAGCGCCAGCGCCGGCAGCCAGCGGATCATGGGCTGTTCTCCACCGGATCATCGACCAGCTGCGGGAAAAAGGAAGGATCCATCAAAATCAGTTTTTGGATGACCTGTTCGGCTTGACCTTGTTGTCCGAGTCGACTCAAAGCTTGCGCCTGGTAGTACAGAATCCACGGATCCTTGCGGGTGATAAACGCCGCTTCGTATTCCGCTGCCGCGCGCTCGTAATCGCCGCGTTGGTTGAAGTGATTACCCTTGACCTGATGCAGCATGCCCGGTTCGGTCACGGCGATATGCGGGGTGATAAACAGATAAAAACCAAGCGCCAGTGCCGCTGCACCGAGGGCACCCCAGCGAAACATCTTCTGCCGCCAGATTGCCTGGGTGTCGCTCGGCCATGTCGCCACGATCCATGTCACTGCCAGTACGACCAGAGCGGCAATGCTCACCACGCCATCGGGTAGTTCCAACAGGTTACCCGGTCCGACGCCTTCCAGCAGCAACGGCATGGCAAATTCCCACAACGGATTGGCAATGCGGTCGGGCATTTGCGGTTCGGAAAAAACGCCGACAGCCATCAACAGGCTGGAGACGACGGCAAGGCCCAGAAAAATGCCGCGGCCGACCAAACCGGTTTTCGCTGCCAGCCAAGCTGCTGCGATGATCAGCGGACCGACGATTGGCGCCAGATGACGCGGTCCCAGACAGGCTGCGCCGCCCGCTTCGTAGTAGCCGCTGAGCAACAGGCAGTAGGAGACAACCAACCCGGCCAACAGCAAGCCGTCGCGGCGACGGTGGCGCACCAGCAGGATTATGCCGATCAAGCCGACGTGCAGTACCGGGTTCCAGAAAAACAAACCCTTGGCCGGCGAAAGCAACAGCAGTTCGAGGTTTTCCATCGAAGGCCAGCCGATACCCATGAATCCTTGAGACATGCCTTCGCTGTAGTGCTGAAAGCGTTCGCTGAAATATCCGAAGTGCAATGGATCGCCAAAGGCGGCGTATTGAAAACCGCCGATCAGCAATGCCGGCGGCACGAGGCCCAAAGCGGCAAAGCCGAGAATGCGTCCGATCTTTCGCTCGAAGGAAAGCAGGTAGATGCCGGCAACGGCTCCGAGCAGGGCTACCGGAAACTCGAAGGCGATAGCAACTCCGAAACAGGCTCCGGCAACCCACAACCAATGTGTACGGTCGCGCCGGTAGCGATATTCCACCAATGCCAGGGTGCCGATCAGAATCAAAGCCATAGCAAAGCCGTGGCTGTACAACATGCTGAAATAGGGCCAGCCGATAGTGCCGACGGCGAAAGTGACCACGGCGATGGCGCGTGTGGGATCGTCCACCTCCCAACGCGGCAGCAACCGCCAAAGCAGAAAGCAGGCCAGCAACGCCAGCGGTAAAAGAGTCAACAGGCGTGAAAGATGGCGGGCTGTATTAAAATCGTCAGTGAACAACCGCACCAAAACATAGGCCGGCACCAACAGCAGACTTACGCCCGGCGCTTTATCTAAATAGTATCGGCCCTCCCACTCGGCGACATCGTTGGTTTTGGTGGCGTACTCTCCCAGCTCAACCGTTCCGTTATCCACCAGGCGCACGGTAGTCGCAAACCGAACCAGCACATTGCTTCCGGCCAGTTGCGTTGCGGGCAAAGCCAGCAAGATAAACAACAACAACAGCACCGGAACAAACGTTCGTTTGCTTCGATCGTGAGTCATCCGCCAATCCCTCTAACAATAGGACAAATCATAACACAGACTTGTGTTGTGGACAGGTGATTTTTCTCGAATCAGTTGCGCCCGATGCCGAAATGCCGGTAGCCGATCAAACGCAGCAAGGTGTACAGGTGCGATAAACCATAGCGGAAAACCTGTGTTTTGCTTTGCCCGGCGTCGCGTGGTTTGTAGTGCAAAGGCACTTCGACGATGCGATGGCCGTTTACGTGCAACTTGGTGACGATGTCCTGCAGCATGCTGAGGTTACCGCCGGTGAAATTGTATTTTTGCATCATCGATTTGTGATACAGGCGAAAGCCGCTGGACATGTCGCGCACCGGCACCCAAAGAAAGATGTAGAAAACAAAGTTAAGAATGCGGGAGAAGATATAGCGAAAAAAATTCATGTCCGAAACACTGCCGGGTACGAAACGGCTGGCAATGCCCAGATCGGCTTCGTCGCGCACCGCCCATAAATCGGCAATGGTTTCCGGCGGGTGGCTGCCGTCGGCATCCAGCACAATGATCGTTTCCGCCGAGGCTGCGTCGATGCCGTCTAGAATCGCGCCGGCGTATTGCGGACGTTTCTGTCGGATGACCCGCGCCCCGCGTTCGGCGGCAAGGTCTTGCGTGTTGTCGGTGCTGCCGGCGTCGACAACGAGAATCTCATAAGGGACGCCGAATTGGCGACAGGTTTCGTGAACGCCGCCGATCACCTCGGTGATGGTGCCGGCTTCCTGCTTGGTCGGCAGCATGACCGTCAATTCAATGCTGTATTTCAACTTGTTTGACGCGGATTGAGTAGCGTCGATCATCGTTGGTTCTCACTTATGGTTAACAGTGTCATTGTAGCTTGTTTTCAACGACTGAGCCACACGAACTTTCTGTCTTGTCGGATATATGGCGGTCGTGCCATCATTTGCCCATGGCCTATTTGTCGGTTTCCTTGGTTAAATTGCTGATCACGACGGTGCCGGTGATCATCCTTGCCGTTTTGGCGGTTCGGTGGTTGTACCCCGACGCTGAATCGTCGGTGCGTACCGCCGCCGGCTTGCTGGTTTCCTTTGTGGTGGTGTTGGTCCCCGGGGGAATACTCGGCCTGGCCGGCGGATTGTCGTTTTGGGGATATTCCCTTTTCCTGTGGTTTGTCCTGGCGGCATTTTTTGTTGTTCGCAAATTCGGTGGTAAGCCGGTATTGCCAGAGCAAGAAGCAGACAAGCAGGCTCCGTTGCCGATTCCGATGATCATTTTGGCAGTGGTGTCGGGAACGCTTGTTGTTGGTGCGGTGGCGGCTAAGTTGGCCTTACCGGTGGTGGAATACGATGAGTTGACCTACCATCTGCACTTTCCCGCACAATGGCTGCTGGCCAAGCGTATCTTTATCATCGATACACCCTTCGGCGATGCCGCACCCGCATACGCGCCGGCCAACGGCGAATTATGGTACGCCTGGTTGATGGCGCCCTTCGCCGGGGTGGTGACCGATATCGCCAATTTCAAATTGGTGGGCATCGACGCTTTGGCCAAAGTCGGGCAAGCGCCGTTTTTACTGTTGCTTGCTTGCGCGCTGACGGTCATCGTTCGCCGGCTGGGCGTAAAATCCTGGCCGGTGTATCTACCGGCGTTGCTGTTGCCGTTTTTGCCCTGGGCTTTGCAACAAACGGCCAGCGCGCACGTTGACCTGATGATGGCCGCGCTATTGGTATCATCGCTGGCGTTTGCTTTGCAATACCGCGATGACGGTCGCATGGCTTCCGCTGTCGTCTCCGGCGCGGCGATGGGTCTGGCGGCGGGCGTGAAATTTGTGGCGCTGGTGTACGCGCCGTTGTTACTTGCGCCGATCTTCATTTTTCTTTTTTCCAAGAGAAATCTGAAAGTCGTCTTTTTATGGTGTCTGGCAGCGGTTTTGTTCGGTTTGCCCTGGTATCTGCGCAACCTGCTGCTGACCGGCAATCCGCTATTTCCAGCCGAATTCTTGTTTTTCGACGGCATCTACAACCGCAGTTTGATGATGCAAAGCGAGTTTCACGTGCCGGATGCTTTGTCGGCCCTGGCGGTGGGTGTGCATGCAATCGGTTTCTGGCTGGCGCCGTTGGCTCTCGGCGGCGTGGTCGGTGGTGCGTTGTTGGCGATGCGGCAGCGAGCCTGGCGGGCATTGGCTTGGGTCGCACCGCTGGCGTTTGTCTGGCACTTCTTGCTGGTGCCCTACAGTTCACAAGATCGTTTTTTACTTTGGGCGGCAGCGATGTGCCTGTTGCCGTTCGCCTTTTGGCCGGCGTCGCGCCGCGGGATGATCGCCCTGTTTGCTGTGCTGATACCACTGCTGGCACTCGATCTTTGCGGGCCGGGCGTCGATTTCCACGTAGGCATTCTACCGGTCTTTCGTAAAGGCTTGCTTGACCTGCGCGCCTGGCCGACGTTGCTCAGCGTTTTGATTTGCTGGTATCTGGCCTGGCGCATCACCGGATTGTTGGCCGAGAAGCCGGCGCACCGATTGACGTTGGTCAGTGTGT
>Ga0272444_10000656_pt1 | contig 35714 bp, 31 predicted proteins | sample SSMForm13_FD_201033 | JGI IMG/M metagenome (GOLD analysis project Ga0272444, IMG submission 201033) | Marine sediment archaeal communities from Little Sippewissett salt marsh, Falmouth, MA, United States - SSM-Form-13 | ecosystem: Environmental > Aquatic > Marine > Wetlands > Sediment ...
GTTATGGTTCTGGTATTTTATAGTCTAATATTAGCAGGTATTAATTTTTTGGTAAGCGAATATATGGTTCCATATACAAATTCAAAAAGCAATGATATATGGTATTATGAAGTTGAGAAAAGGAGTGAGGGTCACTTTTACGGCAATGATCAAATATGGTATCGCGCAAAAAATAGAATATATTGGATAAAGCATTATGATTATCACAATAAAACCCTATTTCGGCCGGCTTTTTACTTTTTTGATGATCATTTTCGGGTCATAAGGAAAATTGATGGGAACAAAGGAGTGTGGAAGAAGGACCAATGGATCATCCAAAATGGAATGATACAAGTTATGGATGAAAAGGGTGACTATACGTCTAAAAGATTTAATGAATATGTTTTGGATATTCCTGAAACCCCAGAGTCATTCGTCAAAGAAAAAAAGGAATCCGAAGAATTGAATGTTTTGAAGATGAGAGAAATTGCCAAGCAAATGAAAGAGGAAGGATATGATAATACTAGATACTTAGTTGATATGCATACAAAAATTGCTTATCCGGTCATTATTGTCATTATGATGATGATTGGAATCGCCATACCTCTGATGCAGAGACAGTCTCGAATCCCGCTTTCTGTTATGGCCGGGATTCTCATCTCTTTTCTTTATATGGTTGTGCTTGGCTTTTCCAGGTCGCTGGGCGTGTCCGGCGTGCTGCCGCCCTTTTTTGCGGCATGGCTTGCCAACCTCCTGTTCCTGCTGTTCGGCGCTTACCTCATGAGCTGTGTGGACCGCTGAAGGGTGTGGGAAGGGTTGGACATCACCTCTGGCCGGTCTGGTGAGAGCTGGAAAGCCTTGTCAAGGACATGAAACGCTTGTATAGAAGGGCGTTAAAAAGAGGGACAAAGGCCAAAGGATAAAGGTGAATTCTCTGACCGCATACCACTATCTCGCTTTTTTCGCCGCGAGCTTCGGGCTTTCTCTGGTCCTGACACCACTGGTGCGCCGCCTTGCTCGCTCCACGGGGCAGATCGCCGTTCCCCGGGACAGCCGATGGCATAAAAAGGAGACAGCACTTCTCGGCGGAGTGGCCATCTTTGTTGCCACCACAGGGACCTGGTTCGGGGCCGCGGCGGTCGCGGGATGGGAACCGTTCGGGAAACCTTTTCTGCCGATCGTCCTTTGTGCCTCGGCCATTTTTCTGGTGGGCCTGATGGACGACATTGTGAGCCTGGTGCCCCAGCACAAACTCGCTGCACAGATCGTGATTGTATCCGTGTTCATGACCTTCGGGTTTCGCCTGGACTGGACCGTCTCCAGGACGGCCGACCTATTCCTTTCCATTCTCTGGATCGTGGGGATTACGAACGCGTTCAATCTGCTGGACAATATGGACGGTTTGTCGGCCGGGGTCGCCTTCATCGCAGGCACCTTCCTTTTCCTTACCCTATACACGAACCCTATCAACATTCCCATGAGCGGGCCGGTTCTCATCCTGGGCGCTGTGTATCTTGGTGCGCTGTTGGGTTTTCTGATCTATAACTTCAATCCCGCCTCCATCTTCATGGGGGATGCCGGAAGTCTCTATATCGGGTTCGTGATGGCCTGCCTCACCATGGTGGGTAGTGCTGAAGAGGCGCTGGGACACAGTGTCGGGCGTCTTCTCTCCGTCATCGCCATCCCGATTCTGATCCTGTTCATCCCGATCCTGGACACGGGCTTCGTGAGCTTTATGCGCAAGCTCTTCCGTCGCCCCATCTCGCAGGGAGGACGGGACCACTCCTCGCATCGGCTGGTCGCCATCGGCTTTTCCGAGCGCATGGCCGTACTGGTCCTGTATGGCTTCTCCGTAGCATCAGGGCTCATCGCCCTGGCTGTCCAGTCTCTGAGCATCGGGATCATCCTGGTGCTCATCTTGTTCTACCTCCTTTTCGTGGGATTTTTCTGGATCTACCTGGCGCGGGTCAAGGTGTACGAGGAGGGATCCATCCTTTCCGGGAACGGGCTTGGGCCTATGACCCCGATCGTCATCCAGTTCACCTACCGGCGAAGAATTTTCGAGGTCCTGCTGGACCTGATCCTCGTCGCGGTCGCTTACTACTCGGCCTACCTTCTGCGTTTCGAAGGCCCGGTCTACTACCTGATCGGGGAGAACTTCCGTATGTTCCTGCGGTCCTTGCCCATCGTGGTGGCGTGCCAGATCTTCTGCTTCTACGTCCTGGGGATCTACCGGGGCATCTGGGAGGCCACGGGCCTGAGCGACCTGATCGATTACATCAAGGCCATCACGCTGGGGACCGTGATGTCCATGCTGATTCTGCTGTTCATTTACCGTTTCGAGAGCTTCTCGAGAGCGGTCTTCATTATCTATTGGATCTTGATCCTTCTGCTGGTTTCTTTGTCCAGGCTTTCATTCCGCCTGGTGGACGAAGGCGTGAAAAAGGGCAGGCAGAAGGGAAAGCAAACCGTGATATACGGCGCCGGTGCCGGGGGACAGATGGCGGCCAAGGAGATCGAGAACAACCCCTCCCTGGGCCTTGTGATCAGGGGATTTATGGATGACAACCCCCGAAAGCTGAAAAAGAAGATCATGGGGTACCCCGTTCTCGGGGGGCGGGAGGACCTGGAAAAGATTATCAGGAAACGGGGGATCCAGGAGATCATCATTTCGTTTAAATCCCATGCCGAGGAAACCCGGCGCGAGCTCAGCACCCAATGCAAGAAGATGAATGTGGAGGTCGAGGTGCGTCAGATGAAGATGGTCCTGGAATAAACGTTTATCCGGCAGGTCACACAAGAAAGAGGGCGGGAATCCGCCCTCTTTTTTTGTTTCGGCCATGGTGTTCAGTGTGTGGATCGCGTTTTTCCAATTGACAGAATTCGGTTTGTCTCGATATAGTCACCGAGCGGGTTGTTGAGCCAACCTCTCGTTTTCTCAATTGATCTTGTTGATTTTATTCCAAGACAGAGAGAGGCTTTTCTCACTCAAAGGCGTATGCTTTCCTTCCTGTGCCCGATGGGGCCTTGCCCGCGATTCGCCTCTGAGAAAGCCGGTTTGGGGAGAAGTCAGCACACGTAACGCATTGCGAAAGCGACGGATAAGGAGCGCCTCATGGACTTCAGCCTTTCGATGGAGCAGGAGATTCTCAGAAACTCGGTGCGTCAGTTCGCGGAAAACGAGATCAAGCCGGTTGCAGCAGAGCTGGATGAGAAGGAGGAGTTCTCTTACGACACCATGCAGAAAATGGCGGAGCTCGGCCTTTTCGGCATGTTTGTGTCGGAAGCCTATGGTGGACAAGGCATGGACTACGTCTCCTACATCATCGCCACGGAGGAGATTGCACGGGTGGACGGATCCCACGCCGCCACCGTCGCGGCGGGGAACTCGCTGGGCATCGGTCCGCTGTATTACTTCGGGAATGAGGAGCAGAAGAAAAAATACCTTCCCAAGCTCTGTTCCGGGGAGGCCCTGTGGGGGTTTGGCCTGACCGAACCGAATGCCGGGTCGGATGCAGGGAACTCGAAGACCAACGCCGTGTTGGACGGAGACGAGTGGGTGATCAACGGGAGCAAGATTTTTATCACGAACGCCGCCACGGATATCACTTCGGGCATAACCGTCCTGTGCCGCACGGGTACGCGGGAAAACGGCAAGCCGGAGCTGTCCTGTATCCTGGTGGAGAGAGGAACCCCGGGGTTCGAGGCCCGGGAGATGCACGGGAAGATGATGTGGCGGGCTTCCAATACAAGCGAGCTGTATTTCGATGATTGCCGTGTGCCCAAGGAGAATCTTCTAGGAGAGATCGGACACGGATTTCACCAGATGCTGGCCACCCTGGACGGGGGGCGCCTGTCCATCGGCGCTATGGGCCTGGGAGGGGCGCAGGGCTGCTACGAGCTGGCGCTCAAGTACGGCCGGGAGCGGGAGCAGTTCGGGAGACCCATTTCCACCTTCCAGGTGAACGCATTCAAGCTCGCGGACATGGCTCTCGAGATCGAGTGCGCCCGGCTCCTTCTCTATAAAGCTTGCTGGCTTCGGGACAACGAGAAGCCGTTCTCCAAGGAAGCGGCTATGGCCAAGCTCAACTGCTCCGAGGTCATGTACCGTTGCGCCAACCATGCCGTGCAGCTCCACGGAGGCTACGGTCTCATGAAGGAGTACGATGTGGAGCGGTTCTACAGGGACCAGAAGCTGCTGGAGATTGGAGAGGGCACATCCGAGGTCCAGCGTCTGGTGATCTCCCGGTTGATCGGGGCCGTATAACGGTCGGGCGGTTGCTTTGTGTTTTGTAAGCAGGGCGGCCGCGTTTTCGATCTCCGAATGGAAAAAGGCGATCCCGGGCTGACTCGACCGAGGATCGCCTTTTTGGTTTCGTGGTGAATCAATTCCCGAAAGTCAGCCGCTATGCTTGAACGCATCCTCGGAAAGGATATCGCCCACTACGTCCGCGTTCACCGGGGTCTGATGGTCACGGCCGTGCTTCTGACGGCCGTTTCCGCACTTTTCGTGGTGGTCCCGGCCTACCTCCTTCAGCCCTTTGTGGACGAGGGCATGAAAACCGCGTCCGAGCCCGCTTCCTGGAAAATTCCCTGGATTGCGTTCGATGGGTCGATCTGGTCCTGGACCCGGACGGAAAAGGTGATCATCGATCACATCTCCCCCAATCGCCTCCTGCTTATCTTGACCCTGGTGGCGTTCGGGGCGGTGCTGTGTAAGTCGCTCACGCTTTACCTCAGCCAGCTTTCTGCTGCGGCCTTTTCCAATCGAGCGATTCGCTCGATTCGGGTCGACCTGTTCAAGCGGTTCGTTTCCCTGCCTCTCAGCTTTTACCACAGGCACAAAGTGGGCGAGTTGATCTCCCGCTCCACCGCGGATGTGACCGTCATGCAGGAAAGGATCGCCAACATCCTGATCGGTCTGGTGCAGCATCCCCTGACCGCCTTGGTGTTCCTGGCCTACCTCTTCCTCATGAACTGGAAGCTCACACTGATCGTCTTTTTTGCAGCCCCGGTGATCGTGGGGTTGATTCGCCTCTTCGGCCGAAAGGTGAAAAAGCACTCGGCCCGGGTACAGGAGCAAATCTCACATGTCACATCCGCCTACCAGGAAACCCTTCTCTGCCTCAAGGTCGTTCAATCCGGATGTACCCAGGAGCGTGAATCGGAAAAGTTCCAAGGCCTGGCCCACGAGCTGTATCGAAAAATCATGAAGTGGAACCGGTGGTTCCTGGGGCTGGGACCCATGATGGACTCCACCGTGTTTCTCGTGCTGCCCGGCGTACTTGTGGTCGGTAAAATCTACTTTCACCACACCCTCGGGGAGCTGATGTCCATGATCTATGCCTTCTCCAGGGTGTACTCTCCGATCAAGAACCTGGCTCGAGTGAACAACGAGCTCCGGACCCTTCAGGGAGCCACGGAGCGGGTCTTCAGCATCATGAAGACGGAGCCACAGATCCACGACAACCTGGGAGCCAAACCGCTTCCCCGCCATGAGCGGTCCCTGGATTTCGAAGACGTGTCATTCTCGTACGATACGACCACCCCCGTCTTGAAGGGGCTTTCCTTCCACGTGGAGGCCGGTGAAATGGTGGCGTTTGTGGGGTCCACGGGTGCTGGAAAAAGCACCCTCCTGGACCTGATTCCCCGCTTCTACGACCCCACCCGGGGGGAGGTACGGATTGACGGCCGAAACGTGCAGGACGTCACACTGGAATCCCTCCGCCGCCAGATCGGTATCGTGAGTCAGGAGGTGCTCCTGTTCCACGACACCCTGGCGAACAACATCCGCTACATGAGGCCGGACGCCCCTATGGAGGAGGTGGTGAGGGCGGCCAAGCTTGCCTATGCCCATGATTTCATCCTGGAGCAGTCTGCCGGATACGATACGCTTGCAGGGGACCGGGGAAGCCTTCTCTCAGGGGGACAGCGTCAGCGTATTGCCATTGCCCGGGCCATCCTTGCAAACCCCTCCATCCTCATCCTGGACGAGGCGGCCTCCGCGCTCGACGCCGAGAGCGAGCGTTTGGTGCAGGAGAGCATCAATGCGCTCCAGGGAGGCCCGACCATCCTGGTCGTGGCCCACCGGCTGAGCACCGTACGGAAAGCGGATCGCATCTATGTGCTGGAGAAAGGGTGTATCGTGGAGGCCGGGACGCAGGAGGCGTTGCTCGAGCAGAACGGGCGCTTCCGGCAGCTTTACGACATGCAGTTCCGGCCGTGAGAAACCCTCTGCCAGAGGCGCTCCTCCACCTCCTTCGGGGTGAGGCCTCGAATGAGAAGGGTCTTGTCCCGGGATTTGTCCCCGGACGAAATCTCCACGTCCCGCTTGGGAACCCGAAGGGCTTTTGCAATCAGTGCAATCAAGGCCTTGTTGGCCCGACCTTCGAGGGGCGGCGCCTTGACCTTGATCCGGTAAACCCCGTCTTCCTTCCCCAGGATGGCATTTTGGGCGGATCGGGGGGAAAGGCGTACGTGAATCCGGGTGTCCTCATGTCCTGCTTCATTGGGCTTCGATTTCTGTATCCTGCTTCCGGCGCAGGGAGGCCGGTGGGATGGGCGTGGTTTCATTTCATAACCAGCCACTTAGCTATTTCATAGAGGGATTGGACCAGGAAGGCCTTGAGGAAGATGATGGCGAGGATCACCAGGATGGGGGAGAAGTCAATCCCCCCGAAGTAAACAGGCAGGCGCCTTCGAAGGGGGTAGAGCACGGGCTCCGTGGCCGCGTGAAGAAACCGCACAATGGGGTTGTACGGGTCCGGGTTGACCCAGGAGATCACGGCCCGGCCGATGATGATCCACATATACAGGCTGAGCACGATACTCAAGACTTTTGCAGCCGCGACGAGAAAGTTGGCCAGGATGAACATGGAGGTCCTCCGAAAAATCGGGCGAACAGATTTTTATGGAAACAAACGGACTTATCGATGCGGGCGGACGGCCAATGCGCTCACCACCCCGTGGCATCGACAGGCCGTGCCGATCAACCACTTCCCTTCTCCTGAACTTTGGACGCGGTCGCAAAGGTCGCGAAGGTCCTGGACTGTGTACCCACCCAGGCCCGGGGCCAGTTGCCGGCTCTGGATTACGTGGATGCGAAATCCGGGGACATCAAGCTCGCGAAGCACACCGTACAGGGGGGGACGAATTTCACCGGTCACGGTGCAGCCATCCTCGGGTTCCGGGCAGTCGTCCGGGCAGAGGAAATCCACGTGGCTCACCAAGAGTGTGCCGAACCCCCCGTCCCACGTGTGGGGAAGGGCGGGCGGCACCACGTCCGGAATGGCCACAGGCTGAAGAGACATTCCCGGGATCGGCGTTCGGCAAAGCCAGGTGGCGGCCAAGTGAATGGGAAGGGCCGGCACCACCACGACCTCGGCCTCGAGCCGAGGGACCCATTCCACCAGGAAGTCGATCCCGTCGCCCAGGATCCGTTCTACGCTCGATCCCTGGACCGGCTCCGTTTCAGCCGGATCCACCATCCAGATCCGTCGATCCGAATCCCGGGACAAAATGCGAACGGCCCTTTTGCCGAAGTGTCCCGCCCCAATGATCATGACCCTTCGTCGCCCGGGAAAACCCGGATCAAGGGCTTCCTCATGGGTATGCTCCGACACCTGGGAATCGGATGCATCGGCGGGATGTGGGGGCGGGCGCATACTGGAGCCGCTCATAAGCCGGGTTCTGTATCCCTTCGACGGTTCACACGGGACACCACCGAAGAAAGGGTGACCATTCATCTAGCCCCGGCGTTACCGCCGGGGTCCAGCGACCTACCCGGGAACTCGGACGGACCGTCCTCCAGCGTTCCCCTATTCGGTCTTGCTCCGGGTGGGGTTTGCCGAGCTCCCGCCGTCACCGGCGGGACTGGTGAGCTCTTACCTCACCGTTTCACCCTTACCCCGGAAGGGGATGCCCCCCTTGCCGGGGCGGTTTGCTTTCTGTGGCACTTTCCTTCCCGTTGCCGGGACTGGGCGTTACCCAGCACCCTGTCCTATGGAGCCCGGACTTTCCTCTCTTCCGCGTTTCCGCGGAACAGCGGCCACCTGACCTGCTCCAGTACGCGCCCAGGACCCGTGTGCCGCTTGTCCTTCATGATAATGAGGCTCAGGGATTTGTCAAATCCTGAAAATGGGCGTCTTCTCCCCAGTAGATGATACGATTGCAGTGGGGACAGCTGGTGATTTTGAAGCACTTCATCAGCTCGTTGAACATCTGCGGAGGGATGCCCATGTGGCAGCTCTGGCACACGCCGCCGACCACGGGACTGATGGCCGATGACCCGATACGCTCGCGAACCAGCTGGTACCTTCCCAGAAGATCGGGGTCCGCCTGCTCGGCAATGGCCGCCCGCATCTTTTCCTGCTTTTTGAGTTCCTTGTCGAGCTGACCCAGCTCCTTCTGGACGGCTTTTTTGTCTTGCTCGAACGTCTGTTTCAATTCGCTCAGCTTGTCCTGGTTGTGCTTGCAGCGCTCCGTGACCTGCTCCAATTCCTCCATTTGTTGAAGGAGTTCGTCCTCGATGCGCCCCTTCTTTTTTTTCAGGTCCTCGATCTCTTTCAGCGCTGCGCCGTACTCCTTGTTGGACTTGATATTAGAAAGCTTATCATTGCTTTTTCGGGCGCTCTGATCCAAGTCCTCGACCTCGTTTTCCAGGGAGCGACGGTTTTTCTTGAGCGTGTCGAGGCGTTCTTCGTCCTCCCTGAAACCGCTTGAAACGAGTTCCATTTCATCGGCAAGGGTTTTGATCTTCAGAGGGCCTTGCTTTTTCCGGTTCAGCAGGTCCTGAATTCGATTGTCGGCCTGTTGAAGTTCGATAAGTATCTTGATTTTGTCCTTCAATGGTTTCCCCTTTGTTCTTTCACAGTCTCGTAAAACATGCTCGACCGCGTTGTTGGCAGCGCTGTTCATTCTTAGGAATCACAGGGGCAAGTCGCCGGATTCCGGGCCTTTTACGGCTTCGTCTTATCTGTATTGCATGGGGGGCTCCTCTTCTCCAAAAACACTCACCTCGACGGCCCAGCCACGGGACTGAAGGCCGGACCTCAGGGTGTGGCTGAAGCCTTCCATGGCGGCTTTTTCAGTGTGGAAGTGTCCCGCATCAATCACGGCGAGTCCCAGGCAGGAAGCCGTGAGCGCATCATGGTGTCCCAGGTCCCCTGTCACCAGCACATCGGCGCCTGCCCGGGCTGCATTCGGTATCAGGCTTCCACCCGAGCCCCCGACCACGGCCACCTGCTGAACAGATCGATCCAGAGGTCCGACAACCCCCACCATGGGGATGTGGAGGACGGTTTTCACGTCCCGGGCCAGATTGTCCAACAGACGAGGGGCATCCAGGGTTCCGATCCTTCCGATCCCCGGTTCCGACGGATCGGCCCCTTCGTCCGCCAGCGGTCGGACGGTCCCCAGGCCAAGGATGCCGGCCAGCTGGTCGTTGATTCCACCGACGGCCGCATCCAGGTTCGTGTGAACGGATACGAGGGCCACACCGGTTTTCATCGCGTGGAACAGGACGTCTCCGGGATAGCCATTCCGATCGATGGAATAGAGGGGCTTGAAGATGAGGGGGTGGTGGGAGAGAAGGAGCTGGGCCCCGATATCGGCTGCCTTGCAAACCGCTTCGAACGAGGGGTCCAGGGACAGCAGGATGCGCTCGATAGGGTCGGATCGACCACCGATCTGGAGCCCCGGGTTGTCCCAGCTTTCGGCAAGCCTTGACGGGGCCACCTCCTCCAGGACATCCAGAATCTGCTGAAGACGGGGGTTCATGGTTGTATCCCCAAAGAGATCCGGTTCAAACAGGCATGAAATGCAGGACGTTCGAACGCATGCCCATCTTAAAAAAACGCAGAGGGCGCACCTTGGAAGGTGCGCCCTCTGCCGGGAAAGGAGCCGGCGTTTCAATCGTATCGCATTGCAGGTACATCGCCCATGTTTTTACTTACGGCTGCAATTGGTGGGCCCACCTGGATTCGAACCAGGGACCTACCGGTTATGAGCCGGTGGCTCTTCCAGCTGAGCTATAGGCCCCATGAAAACGAACCGCTTCCCCGTTGTCCGTCCCCTGGAAGGGGCGAAGCCGCGGGCGAAGCGTACGGCGTTCCCGTTCTCAACACACCTTGTCATTCGGGAGCCCCCGACATGCTGCGGGGTTCATTGTCTTCCCGTTTTTTCAGTCGAATCTAACCATTGCAGGGAGTCCCTCGTGTTGTCAAGGGAAAACCACGCTCCCGTGATCAGTATTCCTGAAACCCCTTGAGCTTTTTTGCGCGGCTCGGATGACGCAGTTTTCGAAGGGCCTTGGCCTCTATTTGACGAATGCGCTCTCGGGTGACGTTGAAGTCCCTTCCCACTTCTTCCAAGGTGTGATCGGATTTCTCGCCGATGCCGAAGCGCATGCGCAGGACTTTCTCCTCCCTGGGGGTCAGGGACGTCAGTACCTTTCGCGTTTGCTCTCCGAGGTTGTGATTGGCCACCGCATCCGAAGGAGACATGATCTTCTTGTCTTCAATGAAGTCCCCGAGGTGGCTGTCTTCTTCCTCCCCGATCGGGGTCTCCAGGGAGATGGGCTCCTTGGCGATTTTGAGGACCTTGCGCACCTTTTCCAGAGGGAACTCCATCTTTTCCGCGATCTCCTCAGGTGTAGGCTCACGGCCGTGCTCCTGGACCAGGTAGCGGGAGGTTCGAATCAGCTTGTTGATGGTTTCGATCATGTGCACAGGGATGCGAATGGTCCGGGCCTGGTCGGCAATGGCCCTTGTGATGGCTTGACGGATCCACCATGTGGCATACGTGCTGAATTTGTAACCGCGCTGGTACTCGAATTTGTCCACGGCCTTCATCAAACCGATGTTCCCTTCCTGGATAAGATCCAGGAACTGTAGGCCGCGGTTCGTGTACTTTTTCGCAATGCTGACCACCAGGCGCAGATTGGCCTCGATCAGCTCGCTCTTGGCCTCCTTGGATTTTCTCACGCATTCTTCGACATTTCGAAGGGTTTCCTTGAGTTCTTTGGGTGTCGAATTTGTACGGCTTCTGATGTCATCGATTGTCTTTTGCGCTCGCTCAACTTTTTCCTTCATTTCCAGAAGCTCCCTTTTCGGCAGCTTCAGCGGTGTCACCTTCTGATTGTCCTTGGCGGTCTTCGGAATCTGGCGAAAACACTTTTTCAAGTAGCTGACCGGCTTGCCTCCGGACAAAACCATGCAATTTTCAATGGCCTTTTCCGCTTCCTCGATGGCCCTCACGGTTTCACTGAGTTTTTCCACCATGCGATCGAGCTGACGTTTCTCTAGCTTGAAGGAATTAATCAGTTCCACGATTTCCTGGTGACTTTTTTCGATGGTGGTCTGTAGCCTCTTTTTCCTGGTTGCGGAGCATTTCTTTTTCTGCATCTCCGTCCGGTTTTGGCAGCATGCCTCATATCGCGTTTCGATCTCGTCGATGAGCTGAATGATGGATTCCCGTCTCTCGCCTGTTTGAGCGTGGCTGTCGTCATCTTCCAGATCGTTGATGACGTCTTTGATCTTGATTTCTCCCCGCTTCAGGCTATTGCCTAGGTTGATGATGTACTCGATCCCAATTCGACATTTCAGGAAGGCGTTGAGGGCCTCGAGCTCTCCGGCCTCGATGCGTTTTGCGATTTCCACTTCCCCTTCGCGGGTGAGCAGGGAGATACAACCCATCTCTTTTAAGTACATCTTCACGGGGTCGGAAACCTTGCTGCCTCCATCTGCAGCCTCCGCCCGAAAGGGGCCTTTTTCAGAGGTTTTTTCCTCCTTTTTTTTCAGCTTTTTGTTTTTCTCGATCTTTTCCTTTGCCGCTTCGTCGATGACCATGATGTCCAGTTCTTCGAACATCATCATGAGATCATCGATGTATTCCGAGGAAGTGATTTCATCGGAAAGGTCGTCGTTGAGTTCCTCGTATGTGATGTATCCCTTGTCCTTGCCGATGTCGATCAGCCTCTTCAAGTTCACCATATCGGAACTGCTGCTCATGCCCTTTCCCTCCTGCTCAGATGCTTTCTTTTTGAATGATAGTAATCAATAACGTCATTGCACTCTCGAGTGCTCTTTTCATTGCATGGATCGATTCAGTCGCTCTCTTTTGCGTTGCAGCAAGGCGTTGGCCCGCTCCAGATCGCCTCGGCGTTCCTGCTCTGCAATGGTCTCCACTGCCCGCTCCTGAATCCGATTCTTGAATTCCTCGACCGCCTGGTCTACCGTATCTTCCGGATAGATGTCCGGGGACACCAGGACCTCCCTGAAAAGGGCCCCGGCATCCTCTCCTTCCAGCCGTTCTGCGATTTCGGCCGGGGCAATGCCTCCCTTTGCCGAGAGCAACTCCCGGGCGACTCGAAAGACGGATCGAGCCGCAGGATGGGGTAAGAGCACCTCCCAGTCTTCGCAATCCAATAAATCGGCCGCAGCTTCGGGATGATGTACGAGCAGATTCAGCAAATACTGCTCATCGATTCCCGGTTTGTCCTCGTCCAAGGGAGTGCGTATTTCAGAGGCACGGCCGTGCCTTTTTCCGACCTGAGTCAGTTCCTTCAGAACCACTGCCTCCGGGATTCCGGTGCGGTCGGCGAGTCGCTGCACGTAAAGACTCAGACGCGCCTTGTCCTCGAGTCCGGTCAGGGCCGAGAGGATGTCCCTCAGGGCGGAAGCCTTGGCTTCAATGCTGTCCCCTGCATTGGAGAGGCTGGTGTCGATGTAGTGGTCGAATACGGGCAGGGCCTGTTCAAGCTGCTTCAGGAAACGATCCAGCCCATATCGATTCACATAGCTGTCCGGATCCTCTCCTTCGGGGAGGATCAGCGTCCTGCATTCCAGGCCTTCGGCCAGGAAGAAGGGGAGGCTCTTCAGAGCGGCCGTTCGTCCCGCCTCGTCCGAGTCGAACACCACGACGACCTCCTCGGCATATCCCTTGAGCTTTCGGACGTGTTCCCTCGTCAGCGCGGTTCCAAGAGTAGCCACGGCCTCCGGAAATCCGCATTGGTGAAGCGCCAGCACATCCGTGTATCCCTCTACCACCACCGCCCGCCGGCTTCGGCGAATGGCCGTTCCACCGGCATGCAGGCCATAGAGAAGCTCGCCCTTTCTAAAAACGGGCGTTTCCGGGGTGTTCAGGTACTTGGGCAGGCCGTCGTCCAGGACGCGGGCGCCAAATCCTGCAATTCGCTGTGTGGCCGTGAAAATCGGAAAGACCACGCGTCCGCGGAAACGGTCGTACCATCCGCCTTGCTTCCTCGCAATGACCAAGCCGGCCTGGACGGCGTGATCCATGTCCACGTGCCGATTTTGCAGAAACCGGCTCAGGCCGTCCCACCGGTCGGGAGCGTACCCGAGCTTGAAGTCCGAGATGGTCTCCGGACGGATGCCCCGCTGCCGGAAGTATGTCTTCCCGGGATCACCGGCCCTTGCCTCCGACAGCACTCGGCAATAGAAATCGACCGCCAGTATATTTAACTTAAACAGGGATTCCTTGAGTTCAAGGCGTCTTTTTTCCCCCGGGGTTCGGGTCGGTTCGGGCAGGGAGATATGATACCGATCGGCCAGGTCTCGGAGCGCTTGAGCAAAGGAGACGTTGTGATAGGCCATCCAGAAGGCAAACACATCTCCGCCCTTTTTACAGCCGAAGCAGTGGAACATCTGCTTGGACGGGCTGACTGTAAAGGACGGGGCTTTTTCCGAGTGGAAGGGGCAGAGTCCGAGGTAGTTTTGACCGGCCTTTCGCAGTTGAACGAACTGTCCTACGACCTCCACAATGTCCGCGGCCTGTCTGACCTCTTCTTTTGCCGACCCGAAGGATTCCATGCGCCGATCCCCATGCTGCATATGCGACGGAAGGGGCCTGTCATTTTTACCGTCTTGCCGAATGCACACGGACTCGGTCATGCGATTCAAAGATCCTGACTGGGAAAATCAGGAGCCCAGCAATTTTTTTGCGATTTCGTTGACCTCTTTCCCCTGGACCCTTCCGGCCATCTGGGCCATGGCGATTTTCATGACGCGCCCGATGTCTTTGGGTCCCTGAGCCCCGCACTCCGAGATGACTTGTTTCAGGATCTCCTCGATCTCCTCGGAACGGAGCTGGGCGGGCAGGTACTCGTAATAGATCCGAACACCCGCTTCCTCGTGAGCGGCCAGGTCCTCGCGATGACCCTTCCTGAAATCCATCGCCGCCTCTTTCCCCTTTTTGATCAGGGAGGCGATGATCGAACGGATTTCCCCGTCGTCCAGTGCCCGGGACTTCTCGATTTCTGCATTCTTGACGGCGGTCTTGAGCATTCTCAGGCAGTCCGTGCGAACCTTGTCACGGGCCTTCATCGATTCTTTGAGATCCAACGCGATTTGCTCGTTGAGCGCCATATCTTTTACCAAAAATAAAATGCGTCAAACTTTCAGATTATAAATCTGATATTTTTTGTCAAGGAAAAAAGGATTCAGGGTCTTTCGCCACTCGGATGGCCTCTGCCAGATCCAGCGTCCCCTGATACAGCGCCCGGCCTGTAATCATACCGACGACCCCGTCCCGGGCAAGATCGGCAACGCGTGCCACATCCTGGATTCCGGAGATTCCTCCGGAAGCGATGACCGGTACCCGGGTGGACTGCGCCAGGGCTCGGGTAGATGGGATGTTGGGCCCCGTGCTCATGCCGTCGCGCTGAATGTCCGTGTAGACGATGGAGGAGACGCCGAGATGCTCACATGTATGGGCCATGTCCCGCAAGGTCGTTCCGGTATCTTGGGTCCAGCCTTGCACGGCCACCCGGTCTCCCCGCGAATCAAGTCCCACAATGATATGTCCGGGGAAAGACTGACATGCCGTTTTCAACAGGCCCGGGTGGGTGATGGCTGCGGTTCCCAGAATGACCTGGTCGATGCCGAGTTCGAGGTAGGCTTCAAGGGTCGCCAGATCCCGGATACCTCCTCCGAGCTGGACAGGGACGGAAACGGACTCGGCAATGATTCGAACGGTTTCCCGGTTGACCGGTTTGCCCTGCACTGCCCCGTCCAGGTCGACCAGGTGGAGGCGTTCGGCTCCCTGCTCCACCCACCGCACCGCCATGCGCTCCGGAGCATCCGAGTATACGGTTTCCCGATCCATTTCCCCCTGCTCGAGCCTTACACAGTTGCCGGCCCGAATATCAATGGCGGGGATGACAATCAAGGTTTGGAACCTCGAGAAGCACTCGGCGTGGAAAGCTCCTTGATGAGTCGGTTGAGGCCCACCTCTGCGAGGCGATCTGCCGTCATCCACTTGCCTCCGCCCTCGATAAAGGTATCCATTTCCAGGAGGTTTTCACTGAGGGATTTTTGGGTCACATCGAACACTCCCTTCCAAACGACAGCTCCATTGGAAGGACGGATCAGGTAGAGATCGTAGGCTACCGAGGCCGGGGTACGGACTGCATAGTCCGTGCCCTCCCTTTCACGCCAACGGTAAAGATACCCGGCCAGAACAGTGTCTGCAGAGAACGCATTCCCTATGCGCTTCAGGATTTCGAGTTCACTCAGGGTGGATTGGGAGTTGACAAGGGTAGAGTAGACCCCTTGTGCCTGCGAGGGAGATACAAGATCGTATCGATTGATCCGAATCAGCCGGTCGAACAGCTGTTGCGTCAGCCAGTCGACCTTTGAGCCGGGCACCGGTTCGGCGTTGAATGCACCCCCGGAAATCGCACTTCGAATGACATCCGGAGAGCTTCCCTGCTCGCGAGCGGAGCGGAAGCCCACCACGGCCACTTTTTTCACGAACTGGGGAACCGGCTTGGCTTTCCGTTGGCGCTGGCGGTTGAAGCTGCATCCGGCATTCCATCCGATCATGATCGTGAGGACGAAAAGGATGGCAATCTGAAGGATGCCTGTTCCCAAAAATCGGGTATGCATGGGATTGACTCCTGTATGAGAATGCAGGGTTCGGTGTTCCAGGTGCGACTCCCTACGAAAGGGTCCCCTTGGTCGAGAGAGGATGCCCGTTCAAGCGTTCTTCCGGCTGCGTCGCCTGATCCAGGGCTCGTCCGAAGGCTTTGAAGATGGACTCGGCGCAGTGATGGGCGTCCTCGCCCTCCAGGAGGTCCACATGAAGGGTCATGCCTGCATGGGTGACCACTGCCCGGAAGAACTCGCGCATCAGACCGACGTCAAAGGCACCGGCCTTGCTCGATTTCAGGTCCACCCGATAGCGAAGGAAAGGGCGGTTGGACATGTCGATCGCAATGCGGGCCAGGGCCTCGTCCATGGGCACGAGAGAGAAGCCGTAGCGCCGAATGCCGCTCTTCCCCTCAAGGGCCTGCCCCAGGGCGGCCCCGAAGCAGATGCCAAGGTCTTCGACCGTGTGGTGGTCGTCGATTTGCGTGTCTCCTCGGGCTCGAATCTCCAGATCCAGGAATCCATGCGCCGAAAGTAGCTGCAGCATGTGGTCGAAGAACGGGATGCCGGTGTCTACCCTGGAAGTTCCCTGACCGTCAAGATCCAGGTGCAGCCGTATGTCTGTTTCCCGAGTTTTTCTTTCGACCGTGGCTGTTCGTTTCATGTGTCGGTACCCTGAAGGCTTGTGGGCAGTCAGATGCTAAAACCAGAGCCTTGGGTGTGGAAAATGGGGGGCGCCGTTTTTTGCGTCGCTTGCGCCGTGTTCCTGGACCGTCCGAGAAAGGGAGGTTGAAGGATCATGCCCGTAAATCAAAGCAAAGGGACCCGAGAGATGATGTTGGTGGAGATGATGGGATTCGAACCCACGACCTGTACGTTGCGAACGTACCGCTCTCCCAGCTGAGCTACATCCCCACTTTGACTCCGCATTCCGGAGCGGGAGCATTCTCTGTTCAAAGCGTTCGACCGGCTGCAACTTCTTGAACAAAGTACATTACTGGCTTTTCCGCGAATAGGCAAGGGAAAATTGTTCCAGGTATGCTTCAGGTTCAAACCGCTTGAAACAGGCCCAGCCACGGAGCGGTGAAAAGGATTCCATTCCCAAAGACATGGAGGAGCACCGGGGCCGAAATGTGCTTGGTGACCTCGTATCCTGTACAGAAGAGGAGGCTGCCCACAAAGGGAAAAACCGCCTGTCCACCGAAGAGCACGTGCAGGCCTGAAAAGACACCGGAAACGGCGAGGATGGAAAGAACCGCGTTCCAACGCCTTCGAAGGCTTCGGTAGAGGAGGCCCCGGAAGACCAGTTCTTCGGCCAGGGGAGAGGCGATCGAGGTAGTGAGGAGAAACGGCACCCAGGCTGTTTCAGGAACGACCCGCTGGGGAAATAGGCCGGGCGGAGGTGAATGGAAAAGGATTGCCCACAAGCCCACCCCGAGGAGGCCTGCAAGCGAGACGGTCAGCGCGAGCAAGAGTCCGTGAATCGCGGCCCTTTGGTTGGCCCGGCCCCGCAATGACCAGGGGCCGAGCAAAAGGAGGAATGTCGCTTCGACGCCGCGCGTGATGCCCGTAAGAGAAAGGGCATCGATCGGGACCAGCGCCCGGGTTCCGATGGCTGAAACCTCCAGGGCCAGCACACATCCAAGGAGGAGAGATGCTCTTTTCAGGCCCGGTGTGGGATCGTGCCAGACTGGAGAAATTTGGAAAAAATCATGCATCGGACGTACCAGTTGGGGTCCTCGAGAAGAGAGGGAAGAAGGATACGCAAGCTTGCCTCGCCAAGAATGCGGTAGATCGAGAGGGCGGCTGCATATCGAACGTTTGGGGAAGGGTCCTCCAGACATTCGATCAGAAGAGCGGGGCTCGTGGAGTTGAAGCCATGCACCCCCAGGAGCTTGGCTCCCCAATACCTTATCGCAACGGAATCGGCCTTGAGCATGTCCTGGGCCATGGGGAGGGCCTCCTCGGGCAAACGGTCCTGTTCGTAAAAGGCGTAGGCCGCAGCCAGAGCTCGGCCTTTGTCATTCAGAAGATCTTTTCCCGGCTTCGTTTCAAGGCGGTGACTGCCTTGAAAACTGATCACCGCGATCAGGATCACCCCTGCTAAGCCCACGGACACGCCCACGCCCAGGAAGACCCTCGCGCTTTCTGCGAACAATCGAACCCCCAGAAAGAGGCCCATGAGGAGCCCCGCCGGAAACGCGTACAGCGAGATCCGGGTGAGCTGTTTGAATCCCTTCATGGCAAAGAGGCGTTCCGCTTCGGCTCGAAGGGTTTTCGCATCCGTGGAGGCCACGGAGATCCGTTCGCCGTAACGGTTGATGAGGACGGTCTCCTGCCCGTTTTGTTCCACGCGGAAGTCGGCCCCTTTCTCAACCGACTTCCTGCCACTCAGGACGAGCCCGTTGCCGAGGTGCTGGAACGGTCTTCCGTTATACGTCCCCTGGTACACGAGTCCCTGGTAGACGCCCTGTGCGGGTGAGATCACGGCGGCAGCCAGGGGCGAGTACGTGTAGTAGTAGGAGATCACTCGATTTCCAAAGGCGCAGTCGAAAAGGAGCCGGTCCCGGGCTTTGATAAAGAAGTTTTTCTTCTCTCCGAGAAACAGGCTCAGAGAGGCCACCAGGCACAGACCCAGGAAGACGGCCAGGTGTTTTCGCGACATCGGAATGTGCGCGTCCAGGGTGAGGATGAAGAACGTTGCAAAGGAAAGGGCCGTAACCAGCGGAAAGGCGATTGCGACCCGGTCGCCGTGCAGGAGAAAAAAGAGTCCGCCGAGGATCGCGCTCAGGAACACGATACGCAACCAGGAGCGCCGAAAACAGAGGGACAGGAGCTGGAGCACCACGAGGACCACGCCCAGAAGGATGAGGAAAAAAAGGGCGCTTTTGAGAAGGAAGACCGTCCCGAGGCTGTTGAGGAAGTCCGTGCCGGGGACCGCGAGCAACCCAAGGGATTCCAGCGCGCCGTTCCGGGTCAGGAGGACCTTGTGCTCGTGACGCACCAGATGAAAGAAGTAGGCGCCATACAGAACCAGGCTGACCAGCACAGCAAAAAGGATGCGCGTTCGACAGATTTTCAGGGAGTCAGGCATGGGTATCGCCCTCTTACACTTGGGTGACCCGCAACACCTCCTCGGTGGTGCTGATCCCTCGCATCACCTTTTCGGCGCCTTCCTGGCGAAGGGTCCGCATGCCCTCCCGGATCGCCTCCTTCTGAATGGCATTGGCATCGGACGTGGCAAGAACCGTTTTTTTGATGTTCTCGGTAATTTTGAGAATCTCGTAGATGCCGGAGCGGCCCAGGTAGCCTGTGTCCAGGCATTTTTCACAGCCCTGTCCAGTGCAGATGGTGGCCCGTTTCAGCTCTTCCCTGCTCACGTCCAACTCCTGCAAGAGCTTGCTTGTCAGGTCTGTAGACTGCTTACAGTAGGGGCAGATCGTTCGAACCAGGCGTTGAGCCACGATGGCGAGGACCGAGGATGTGATCAGGAACGGCTCGATGCCCATGTCGATGAGCCGGGTGATGGCGGAAGCCGCATCGTTCGTGTGGAGGGTGGAGAAGACGAGATGCCCGGTGAGCGCTGCTTGTATGGCGATTTCCGCGGTTTCCAGATCCCGAATTTCACCCACCAGAATGACGTCCGGGTCCTGGCGCACAATGGTTCGCAGCCCGTTTGCGAAGTTCAGGCCCACCTTCCGGTTCACGGGGACCTGGCCGATCCCCGGGATCTGATACTCTACGGGGTCTTCGATCGTGATGATGTTTTTCTCCGGGGTGTTGATCTCGGAGAGGGCCGCATACAGGGAGGTGGTTTTCCCGCTCCCCGTAGGCCCGGTGACCAGGATGATTCCGTGGGACAGGGTGATCAGTTTACGCATCTCCAGGAGATGCTCCTCCGGCATCCCCAGCTCGTGGAGCTGAAACATACGGGAGCTCTTGTCCAGGAGGCGAAGGACGATACGCTCCCCGTACACGGTGGGCAGGGTCGAGATCCGGATGTCTATGTTCTTATCGCCCACGCGGATTTCGATCCTTCCATCCTGGGGGACACGCTTTTCGGCGATGTTCAGTCCGGCCATGACCTTGATTCGAGACGTGATAGCCGGATGCAGGCGTTTGGGCGGCGAGAACATGGGGTAGAGCAGTCCATCGACACGAAAGCGGATGGCCAGCTCCTGCTGGTAAGGCTCGATGTGAATGTCGCTCGCGCGGTTTTTAACGGCTTTAGAAAACATGAGGTTGACGAACTTGATGACCGGTGCCTCGGAGGTGTCCTCCAGCAGGTCGGTGGTTTCCTCGATCTCGGCAAAGATCTGCTCGCTGTCGTTTTCGTCGATATCCTTGAGGACCTGTTCCGCCTGGTGGGGGCCTTCTTCAAAGGCCCGGTTGATCGCCTTTACGATTTCCCTTTCCGGAGCCAGGATGGTTTCGATGAAGCCCAGGTTCAGGTTGCGGGTAATGTGGTCGATCGTCTCGTAGTCAAATGGGTCGTTGAGGGCGATGACCGGGGCCTCGCTTCCATTGCCCAGGGGCACGGCCTTTCGTTGCCTCAGGTAGGAAACGCTGAGCGTACCGACCAGCCCCGAGTCGACCATGGCAGACGGGATGCGTTCCAGGAGCCGCAACCCGAGAAGACGAGAGAAGGCCTGGAGCAGGGTGTTCTCATCCAGGATGCCGTCGGCCTGGATTCGGGCGGCCACGGATTCGGTGCCCCCGCTCTCCAAGGCCTCGACGGCCTGGACGCGGTCTTCGTCCACATGAAGCTCACGGCGAAGGATGTCGGCAAGTTCCGTGATCATGGCTCAGTTCGTCGTCTCCTCGGATTCCTGGGGTTGGTTTTGAGGAGGAGCTGCTTCCTTCTGCTTGAACCAGGGCTTCTCCTGGTATTCCATGGTATCGTAGTTCAACCGCTCCCGATCCATGTGCTGACGTTTCTTAATGCTCAGGCTGTCTGTATCCGCAGGGCTGTCGATCACATGCGGGCTGAGAAACACCAGAAGATTGGTGCGGTTTTCATTGACCCCGACGTTCTTGAACCCCCAACCCGCAAAGGGGACCCCTCCCAGGCACGGAACCTGCCCTTTGGAGAAATCCCGCTGTTGCTCGATGAGCCCGCCGATGACCACGGTGTGACCGTCCATCACCTCGACCACGGTTTCGATGACCCGTTTCCGGGTAATGGGCTGGGTCTCAGTCACGGAGCCGCTGATGCGATTGACCTCCTGGTTGATCTCGAGTCGGATCTTGCCCTGCTTGTTGATGTGGGGTGTAATCTCCAGGATGATGCCCACGTCCCGGTAGTCGAGGTTCTGGGAGGTGCCCCCGCCCTCGAGCTGGGTCTCCGTGGTCTGAAAGGGGCGGTTCTCCGAGATGTTGATCATGGCCGTCTCGTTGTTCAGGGTCAGGATTTGAGGTTTGGAAAGGACATTCACGGAGTCGAGGCTGTCCACGGCCCGAATCAGGATCCCCAGCGAGGGGAAAATGTAATCCCCGATGGCGATTTGCTCCCCAAGAAGGCCCAGGGAGAACCCGGATCCAAGAGAAACCGTTCCGTCCTCCCCGGTGAACAGGCTGCTCAGGTCACCGGTGTATTCATTCCCTCCAAGCACACCTACGCGCGCACTCTCCGTGAAGGGATGACCAATGTCCTCCAGGGCCTGCCACTCGGTCCCGAACCGGAACTCCTCGTTTGGGGAGACCTCCATGATCAGGGACTCGAGAAAAACCTGCTTTCGAGGAATGTCCAGCTTGCGGATCATCTCCTCGATGGCACTGTAGTCATCCGGTTTGGCATACACGACCAGGCTGTTCGTGCTCTTGTCCGCGGTGATGGAGATCTCTTTTCCCAGGGCCGTAAAGGTGCCGCCCACCACGGTCCCGCCGCCCTCTGTGGTCGTTCCCTCGACGGGTTCACTGGGGCTGGTCGTCTCGGAGAGGTCCCCCGCACGCTGGGTTTGCGTGAGGATCTGGACCAACTCCTCGGCGTCTGCGTTTTCCAGGTAGTAGACGTTCAGGAGGCTTTGCCCTTCAGGCGTGGATCGATCCACCTTGGACAGCACGCTTCGTATCTCCATGGCCACATCGGGGGGGGCAATGGAGATGATGGCGTTGATCCGCTCGATCGGCACCAGCTTGAAGACCTTGGCCTGGGTTCCCTTGCGGTCCTTGCCGTACTTGGCCTCCAGGATCTCCGTGATCGTGGAGCTGGCTGCGGTCGCCGAGGAATGCTCCAGGTTCAGCCGCTCCACGATCGTGTCCGAGATGTCCACATCGATCTCGTCGAGGAGGCGGTCGATCTTCCGAATGTTGCTCTTGTAATCCGTCACGATCAGGAGATCGGAAGACGGGGGAACCAGGATGGACGCTTGCCTGGACAGGAGCGGCTTGACCAAAGGTTGCAGGACGGCGGCGTCCAGGTACTTGATCGGGATGATCTGGGTGATGAACTGGTCCTCGGAATCGAGCACCTTTTGCGCGTGGACCGGGAGATCGTACCCGCTCATGTTCGTGGCCGGCACCACCTTGGTCACCTGGCCCGACTCGATCAGGGCGAAGCCGTTCACGGCCAACACGGACTTGAACACCTCGTAGGCCTGGTCCGTGGTGAGCTTTCTGGGAGAGATGACCGTGACCTTGCCCCGGACGTTGTTGTCCACAATGAAGTTTTTCCCTGTGAGCTCGCTGATGACCCGGATGAAGAGACGGATGTCCACGTCGTCAAAATCGAGAGCCACCTCCTTGACCTCTTCCTGGGCACGAAGGGGCAGGGGCCCGGAAACCGCGAGGAGGAATATGGCCAGGAACGCGATGAGTGCGAGCGAACGCGTTTTCGTCTCTCTCTTCATGATCACCTCACCTTGAAGTTCAGGGTTTTAGGCTGCTTATTTCGAATCAGGCCGATGCCGAAAAAGTTGCTGTCCTTGAGAATATTGTACAGGCGCATGACGTCTTCCGCACTTCGAATTTCCCGGCCGTTCACGCTCCGAATGATGTCCCCATCCTGAAACCCCATGGTTTTCAGGATGCTGTCGCTCTTGATGTTGGTTACCTGAAACCCCGCAGGCTTTCCATCCTGGAAATAGGGCTTGACTCGGACACTGGCCATGATGTCGGCGATGTTGTTCACGCTCTGCTGCACAAAGTCCTTGCTGATCTTGTAGGTCTCTACAGCCCCTTTCCCGGTGGCTCCGGTGCCCTTCCCCGCTTCCCTCTGCTCCGCCCGGATCTTCTCGATGCCCATGATCAGCAGCTCTTTTTTCCCGTCGATATCGAGCACGACCTTGTTGCGGAGGATCATGACCAACTCGGCATCCCGAATCGTGTCTCCGACACTGTACCGGTCCTCCTTGCCGCCCCGGTTATCCCGGATGATGGCCCAGGATGTGCCTCCATCGTTGATGATGGTCCCGACCAGGGTGCAGTTCAGGGTGGTCAGGGAGAGTTGGTCGATCTGGGCCAGCAGCCTCTGGGCGCGGTCGGCTTCGCTTTCCTGTACCTGGACGGAAAAGAGGTTCCTTTCCCAGATGTCCTTGTAGTGCTCCAGGGAGTGACGAGTGTCCGCAGGGGCTTTCTCCGGGCCGGTCGGAGCTGCGGCGGGTGGCAAGCGTTCCGCCGTTTTCCACTGGATCGAGAAGACCACCACCGTGCTGAGGAGATAGGCCACGAGTGTGGTTGCGACGAACATCCCCAGGTATCGCGTCTTACTAGACTGGGTGACGGCGGCAAGGTCTAGGGTCACGGCTTGCTCCTTACGATGCTGGGACGTTCCAGGGTGCCTCGGACCTGTATGGGGATGGTGCGTTCCCCTTGCATCGCCCGTCCGAGAAGACGTCCCAGGAACGGGTTTTCCCGGATTTCAGGACCCGGAGTCAGGGTGCCTTGAACGGATAGCCTGCTACGGCTCAGCCGTTGTCGCAGCTCTACAGTGCCGCTGAGCGATCCGGTGAAGACAGGGCCTTGCATGTCCGCTTCTTCCAGTTGCACAAGCCCGTCTTTGACAGAAAAAAGGACCTCCACCCGTTCAAACGGGATCGTATCCAATCCCGGAAACCCTACTTTGGTCTCCACGGCCCCGTCGATGATCGTGATGTGCCCCGATCCCTGGGTTTGCACCACGTCTTCCAGGTTGCCCTGAAACTGAAGCTCGCCGCTCAAGGTGCCTTCCACCTTTCGGCCGAGTGCCGAAGCCATCCCCTGAAGGCGCGCCAGTTCCAGCCTCTCGGTATGGACATCCAGATAGGCATCCCGCATCCCGACGTCCCTGGAAAGCCCGAACCGTCCCTGCACCCGTCCGGCCGAAAGCTCGCCGGTGAATCGAGCCGGCAGGTAGCCTCGAATCAGGCGCCGGTAGTCGGGCCGAAGGACCGCTTCGGTCACTTGCTCCTGAATCGAGGAGGCCTTCCCCGGAATTTCGATCACAGCGCCTTTCAGCCGCAGCCGATCCGGGAGTCCCAGGCCCACCTTCTCTACGCTGAAGAGGGCGCGGTCGTTGAGGGCGCGGTTTACGGTGTGGACCACCACGCCTGTCCACGGTATTCGGATCAGGGTCAGGACGATGAAAAGCCCGATACCGAAACATCCCAGGATAATGCCGAGGCCTATTTTCTTCTTCAATCCCCCTCACCTTGTGAAACGTCAAGTGTTTTTTTCTTCGTGCGCTTCGTGCGCTTCGTGGCAGATCGTTCAGTTCGCGAGCAACTTATGGGTTTGCCCTCTATTCTTTTATTCTCGCCACAGCCGGTTGCACCACGGCATCCAGAAGGTCCCCGTCCTTTCTCGCGGAAAAGCGTTTTACATAGATGCCCTGGTCCGCTGTACGGAGCAAGTACAGAAAGTGCGTAATTTCCTTGAGAGGGGCCTGACTCAATTGGACCTCCACCCAGTCCTCGCGGGTTTGACTGTCCAGGTCCATGGAACCGGGACGCATGGAATCCACGTGCACCATCAGACCACTCTGGGTAGCCAGTTTTTCCAAGGCTGCGAACAGGTTGAAGTTCGGATCGGCGCTTCCGTTTCGAGGGCTTTGGGCGGTCAACTGCCGGTATTTTTGCACGATGCCCGTAAGCTCGGCCAGCTCCTGCTCCTGTGCCTGAATGCTTGCCTCCAGCCGTTCGCGTTTTTGGCTCATGGGCTGGAACACAAGCTGATACAGGAGAAAAAGCCCCACGACCGCGGCGCACACACCCAATGCGATGCGATCCCTCCGGCTGAGGGCTCGAAATTTATTCACCAATGCGGATCGTAATCTTGAATTCCACATCCTCTCCGCCTTCCCGTTGCCTTGCGTTGCTGATGGCCACATCGGAAAACTCGGGCCTGGCTGCCAGGAGTTCCTGGATGGTGTTGACCGTTTTAAAGGAACCCGTCCTTCCGTGGAGCTCGATTTTTCCGGTTTCCCAGAACAGGCTCATGATCTGGAAAAACGTTCCCTGGGGAATGGTGGCGCTGATTTGGTGCAGCGTGTCCAGGAGATCCAGGTTGCCGGGGCCCGCGTTTTGCCCGCGAAGACCGGGCTGCCGGGTAGCCAACAGATTTCGCGCCTGCTTGACCTCGTCCACGACCCGGCTCACTTGGGGAAAGGCCGAGGTAAACGTCCTTCGGATCTCTGCGGACAGAAAATCGTGACGTTTTTGAAGCGCCGCAATATCCAGGGCATAGGACAAGCCGAGGATCAGGAGGAACAGACCCAAGAACCCGAGGCTCCATCGAAGGAGCCAACCGGTTCCCGTGCCCTTTTCCGCGTAAAGGAACTCGTCCTTCATGAAGTTGAAGAACGGTCCCTTGCGTTTCCAGAGGCACACGCCCAGCAGCGAACCAAAGGCGTTAAATGCCTCAGGCGCCTGATCGGGGTCCTCGAGCCGGCACTCGAGGTCTTGCTGGGAACGAAGGCTGGGCTGGAGCGCTAATCGGTTTTTCAGGGCCTCGAACGCTCCATCCCGCTGGAGCAGTGTGCCTGTGATCCATAGGCAGTCGAGGTTCGAGCCGGACTTGGCATTGAAGGAGTGGATGGTGCGCTTGATCTCCCCTTTCAGGAGGGAGAGATCCCGGGGTTGGACGTCCTCAGGCTTGTCCGCCACCTGGCCCAGCCCGATCGGTATGGTGCGGAGAAGCACAGGCTGCCCATGCTGGTACAAGACAAACAGGGTGTGCTGCTCTCCGGTTTCCATGACCAGGGCCTCGTCCTCTTCCCGGAAGAAGAGCCCCAGCGTGGAGAGATCCGTGGTAATGCCCTTGATCTTTAGACCGGCGGATTCGAGCGACCGAATGCGTTTGCGCAGGATTTCCCGGCTCACTTGGGCGGCGATAAAGCGATGAAAGCCGGGCTCGCGGCTTGCGGCCTTCACATGATCCAGGAGAAAATCCCCGGCTTCAGGGTCCGAGGCCAGCTCAAAGGCAATGGCGTTCTCTACCTTGCGTGCGTTGTCAAACGGGAACGAGAACTCGTGATAGGTCACATCGCGGCTCGCAAGCACGAGAATCGCCTGGCGGGAATCGAATGGGAGGTCCTCCACATAGGCCTCGAGGTGGGCAGCCGGATCGAACAATTCAGCCTGGGCTCCCGTTTCAGCGCGAAGGGAAAGGGCGTCCCGCGCGAGCATGGTGCCGTTTTCAGGCACCAGCTCCAGGACCTTGAGGTCATCCTCCGTGAGGGTTACGGCGATCCAAGTTGGGTTCATGATGCGGTTTCCTGCCAGTACACGATGCGCGCATTCTTGTTTGAACGTTGAATCACGGCACGCACCTGCTTGCTGCTTTTTCTCAGCCTCCCTCGAAGGCGGATGGAGAAAAAGGAGGAGGACGTCTTCAGCGAACTTTCGGGAAGCGTTTCGTCATAGGGCCACAACCGCCTGTACCATTCCACTTCCTGGAGCTCGCCCCGATTGGCCGGTTCCCTTCGAAAATCGTCCATCTCTTCGGCCACGCTCGGGTTCATGTTGTCGGACAAGGCAAGGAGAACAGGCACCGGGGCGGTGTTGATGTTGATGGTACCATCCCCGTACACTGTGAAGCAGTCCCGAATGCCCTCGCGCCGGCCATCCCCGTAAAAAATAGCTCTGGTCACGCCCCGGACGAGGAGCATCTCCTCGATCGTGTCCATGGGACCGTTCTTGCAGCGATAGCCTTTTTCCCGGTAATACGCATCCTCGGCCCCGTAAATGCCCGAGACATCGTCGTCCGGGTCGATCCAGTCCTTGACCCCGTGAATGATTCGGAAGATCTCCTCCGGGACGAGACCGAAGCGGGGTTGGCTCAGGAGCCGCTCCCAATGCTTTTCCTGAAGCTTGTTGACGCAGAACTTCCCGTCCTCATCCGTGATGTCCCCGGACACCTTTCCCTCGCCGAGCAGGGAAGACGCGGAGGCAAAGTAGGTCTCGCCCTGGTTCCACTCCTCGAACAGGGTGTCGGTTTTGGAGTACTGGGCGTCCAGCTTCAAAAGCTCCTTGAGTGCATGGACGCCCGAGATTGTGGTGTACAGGATCTTCTTCTCATCCACAAAATTCGAGGTCACCTCGATGTCGGCCACGGCATTGCGGTTGAACTCCACGATCACGGCTACGAGGAGCGCGATGACGAGGAGCGTGGTCACCAGGGCAATGCCCTTCTGACCGCCCGGGTGGCGGCGAAACGTTCTCCCCGGCAGCCGGTGCCATATCCTATTCGGGCGTTTCATTCGATATCGCTGTCGGCGTCGCCACGGGGCGCACCTTGGTCACGAAACGTTCCCGGTCCCCGTCCAGGTTGAGGGTAAAATCGACCAGGACGGCAGCCGGGAGTAAGGAAACCGAATCTTCCTTATTAACATTTCCTTTTTGGATTTCCAATCGAAATTTTTCCACGATACGGCAGAGGGGCACCTCGCGACCGCCCTCATCCACTGGAGGGCTCGGGGGGGATTCACTTCGCCTCCACAGGGAGAAGAGGTTTCCTTGCGGATTCCTTTTGAGCCGGTATTCCACCTCCGAGAGAAAAGGGCTCTGCTCCCGTCCCATGGTCAGGGTGTTGGTGGTGACGAAGCTGGTGAGTCCGCTTTCCCGGGCCGAATACTCGAAAGAATCCTTGGAAAGAAGGCTTTCCTGATCCTCCTCCCCTCGTGAGAGCATGCAGCGGATGTCCGTGGTGACCAGGTCCATGACCGCGCGGCCGGTCTGGTACAGCTCGGCGCGCTTTTCCGCGGTCCGCGCGCTGGAAATCACGCCTGTAAACGTGCCCAGGATGGTGGCCATGATCAGGGCGAGGATGAAGATCGCAAGGAGGATCTCGACCAGGGTGAACCCTTGGTCCGTTTGGTGTTTCCAGTTTCGTCTTGATTCCACTTGAATCACAGGGAGGGTCCTATCGAATTTCCTCGATCTTCAAGGGCCTGGAAAGCATGTAGGCGGTCAAACGGACGCCGCCGCTCTTCCGGTTCCGGTTGCGCACGTGGACGGTCACGCGGCTCCACGGGGCGATTGCTGCGGGCTCCACGGACACCTCCCACTGGTAATCCGGCGCCAGGTCCTGGAACTCCCCGGACTGCAGCCCCAGGTTGGCCAGCCCGGCCAGCTCCAGGTCGGTCATTTTGTACTGGGCCAGCTCGAGTGCCCGTGTTTTGATACGGCTTTCAATCACCATGTCCATGGAATCGGAATAGAGGCGAAGCACCGCGGCAAAGGCCGTGGCCAGGATCGCCATGGCCACCATGACCTCGAGCAGGGTGAACCCCGGGCGTCCTCCGCTTCCAGGGAGAGAGGCTCCCGTCCCATACCGAGGCTTGATGAGGATGCTCCGAATCCTCCATGTATTCATTCGTCTTTGCACGCTGTTCCCGGATATCACGATTCGGCAGGGGGAAGGGCCTTGCTCCCGTACTCCACGTCCACGTACTCCTCGTACAGAGAGAACCGTCCCGTGTAGGCGTTGATGATGATGGTCAGCACGCGATTGCCCTGGTCCGCAAGGTGAATGACGGTTTCCTCGATCACCCCCTTGGAGTTGAGCAGGGAGCACACGCGTCCGGTTTCCCTCTTGGGCAGCCGAATCGTGGTGGCGTCCATGAATCGAATGCCCTCTGGCAATGCCTGAAAGGGGACCACAGGGGAGGAAGGTTTTGAACTCCTCATCGCTCTGTCTGCCTCGGGATCGTCGAACTCTCCCCAGTACCGGTCCCGGTCCAGGTCGACACAGAGCACCGTGTTTCGGCCGGTCACAATGCTCTTGGATCGAAGAAGCCGAACCGTGGCCTTGAGAGAGCGGGCCACGGTGCTCAAGTCGCTGTGGAACAGGAAGCTCTGGACATTGGGCAGGGCGGCGAACAGGAAGAGCCCCATCAGGAAGAGCACCACGGTCAGCTCGATCAGGGTGAAGCCCTTCTGGTTTAAGTGTAGGTGTTGGTGTAGGTGGTTTTGCACCACGAGCCTTCTTTCCGATTACTCCAACTCCCACAGGTTGATGTCCTCGTTATCGCCTTCCCCGCCTTTTTCCCCATCGCGGCCGTAGGAACTGAGGTCGTAGTCCCCGTACTCCCCGGGCATGACATAGACGTAATCGTGCTTCCAGGGGTCCTTGGGCACCTTGATGCTGTCCAGGTACCCGCCCTCACGCCAGTCCGTGGGAACGGTCCCGGTCTCGGGTTTGTTCACCAGGGCTTCGAGACCCTGCTCCGTGGAAGGATAGACCCCATTGTCCAGCTTGTACAGCTTGAGGGCCGAGTCGAGGCTTCGAAGCGTGAGGGCGGCCTTGGTCCTGCGGGCCTCTTCAGGGCGCCCCATGATGCGGGGCACGATGAGCCCGGCGAGAATGCCCAGGATCACGACCACGACCATGATCTCGATCAGGGTGAACCCCTGAGATTTTTGGCGTTTCGCCAACAATCTGGAACGCGGCTTTGCCGCTTCAGGAAGACCCCTGTCGATTTCTTTTCCCGCGTATGGATTTCGTTTCATGTGGCATCCTCACAGAATGAGTGCAGGAACCCTCACCGCTTGCGGCAGGGGCTGGAAATTCATGCTATTGAAGCACGTGTTGTTCTTCTTTTCAAGGGACAGCCCGACATTGCGCAAGATGAGCCCACAGCGAATGATCTCTATTGAACTGGATGGTTGACTCAGAGGGGCGTAAGCCCCGACACATAAAATAATTTCAAGATAACATCTTGAAATTATTTTATCAATTGGTTCATCTCAAAAATCGGCAACAAGATAGAAATCACGATGAACGCCACGATCGCTCCCATGATGAGAATCATCACGGGTTCCAGCAGGGACATGAGCCGTTTCAGGGTGCTGTCCAGCTCGGATTCCATGATCCTGGACACGCGGTTGAGCATGTCCTCGAGCTGCCCGCTTTGCTCCCCCACGGCGATCATGTTCACCACCACAGGAGGAAACACGCCGCTCTCGGCCATGGGCCGGGAGATTTCCCGGCCCTCCTGAATGTCCTCGCGCGCCTTTTCGATCTCTTTCGAGATCACCGTGTTTCCCACCACGTTCTTCACGATGTCGAACGACGTGACAATGGGGACGCCGTTCGAGAGAAGCGTGCCCAGGGTCCGCGTGAACCTGGTCATGATGATCTTTCGATACGGGGACCCGTACACCGGGGCACGCAGCTTCCATCGATCCACCAGGGCCCGTCCCGGTTCGGTTCGCTTGAATTTCAAGAAACCCACCCAGAGAAGGGCCAGGAGCATGAGCAGGTAAATCCAGGTGGCCTTGAGAAAGCCGCTGAACCCGAGCAGCATCCGCGTGGGCAGCGGAAGCACCTGGTTCATGTCCTCAAAGATCCCGGTGACTGTCGGGACCACGAATGCAACCAGGAAAAACACGACGGCCGTGGCTACGAGGGCCATCAGCACGGGGTAGGCCAGGGTGGCCGTGATGCGGGAGCGCATCTCCATCTGGCTTTCCAGGAAATCGGAAAGCCGTTTCAGGACGATCTCCAGGCTCCCGGAGGCCTCTCCGGCCCGCACCATGTTCACATAGAGCGGTGGAAAGTGGCGCGGAAAGAGATGAAGAGCGTCGGCCAGGGACACTCCCTTGTTGACCTCCTCCTTGATCACCGAGAGGATTTTTTTGACGGAGGCCTTTTCGGTCTGACGGATGGTGATGTCAAAGGCCGTCACCACGGGCATGCCGGCCTCCACCAGTGCGGCAAACTGGGTCGTGAAGAGCGCGATGTCCTTTCGCGTGACCCGCTGGAACAGGTCCCTGAACGAGAGGTCGGACCCACGCGTTTCCTCCAGGGTCTTCCGCGTGGTCTCCTGGATGGTGACCGGGTAGAGGTTCATCCGCTTGAGCGCCTGCCCGGCGGACACCCGGCTCTCGGCCTCGACGATCCCGGTGGTTTCCCTTCCCTTGGTGTTCAGGGCTTTGTATTCGTAGACAGCCATAGAATGTGTAGGTGTATGTGGGTGTGGAGGTGGCTAAACATGCCCATGCCGGAGGTCGGATTTGCACGAACTCCTATCAGACACTCCTTGCAAGAGATTTTGCCAGCCCGGTAAGCATCTTGGCAATCGTATCAAATTCGGCTCGCAGTCGCTTGTATGTTTCTACTTGGATATACCCCAAATCCCTTGCCAGAATCAACTGGTACCTGATTTCACCGACCGATCCTCTTGCGATGCTCACGAAATGGCGATACTCCTTGCGCCCCAGTCGGCTGGCTCCCTCCGCAAGATTCATGGGAATGGAAAACGCGGCTCTGCGCATTTGAGGCGTGAGCCCGTACTTTTCTTCCCCAGGGAAATGTTGTGTTTGATTGTACACCTCGAGCACCAGGTTATGAGCCATTTTGAACACATCAAGGTCTTCAACCGATTCCATCGAGAGGCACCGTCGCTTGGTCCACACCGTCGATACGGTGTTTTCACATGCACGAACACATTCACCTTCACACTTTTAACGTATCTTAATCATCACCCGATCGTGAGTCTTGATGACCTGATTCACCTCTTCCAGCTTCTGGCGTGCGGGTTGAAACTCCGGGTTGAAGTAGAGGGCCTGCTCAAAGGCCTCGCGTGCCTCAAACAGGGCTCCACTCTGGAACTTCAGCATCCCCTTCATAAAGAAGACGGACCAGCGGGTGATGTCCCCGTTGAAGTCGAGGATGGCCCGCTCGAGGTACTTGCCGGCCTCGGGAAAATTGCGGAGCGCATTCATGTAAAACTGGGCCGCATAGGTGCAGTACGCCGTGTTGTGAGGGTCGAACGCGATGGCCCGAAGCAGGTGCGTCTCCGCCTCCTGGAGCTGCCCTTTTTGGATGGCCATCTTGTACTGCCAGTGCTCCTGCTCCGATCGAAAGGGCTTGATTCCCGTGTACCAGACCCACCCCACAAGGACCAGGATCACCACGGGGATCAGGAAGCGTCCTGAGACGCCTCCCCATCCGGGAGTTGGGGTGCGCAGGCCGTTGTGGTTCACGTAGAGCCCCTCCAGGATCCCCATGTTCAGGACCGTAATGAAGAGGGTGCTGTTGATGCGAAACGAGAAGAAGAACACCGAGGCGAGAAGAATCGCGATTAAGGAGCAGAACGCCATGGCCGCCAGGACCCGGTCCCGGGTCGGCGCGTCCTCCTGAAAAATGACGTGCCACCCGTGGCGCAGGACCACCACAAGGAAGAGCGCCAGCGCGGCGGCCGCCACCAAGCCCCCGTCGTTCAGGATCTCCAGGTACTCCGTGTGCACGCGCCGGGGCTTGGGCTCTGTGTAGCCTTTAAAAAACCCGGGGTTTTTCTTTTCGATCTCTGCCTGGGCCCAGTACACACGGTTTCGGAAGGACCAGAGCCCGGTGCCGAAAAGCGGGCTCTGCTTGAAGAGCCACCAGGAACCCGCATAGTACTTCTGTATTCTCAGGCGCAGCGTGTCGGACCGCGTGACTTGCCGGAGGCTCATCATGTTGTGAAACCGGTCCGGAGCCGCGAACCAAAGCGTGGCCAGAATGACGATCCCCAGGATCGCACCAGTGGCTATGCGCCTGGGATGCGACCGCACGTAGGAGAGCACCCGAAACCGATGGATGCGTCCCAGGAGCCAGAGAAAGAACGGAAGCGAGAGGAAAAAGCCGAACCACCCGGCCCTTGCCCGGGAGAACAAGAAGGCTCCAAGGACAAAAAAGAACGCGGCCAGGGCAAGCAAACGCCATGGCCCCCTGAACAGGAACACGAGGGCGGCTACCGCAAAAAGGGGAAAGACCAGGTATGCACCCAGGTAGTTGGAGTTGCCGATGGTGCCCATGACCATGATGCCCTTATGCGCCCAGGGGAACAGGAGGAAGTGCCCGGTGAACTGCAGGTAGGTCACCACGGACACGAGCACGCCGGCAAACGCCGTGATCGTTACAATACAAAACGCGCGCTTCCCGTCCAGCCGAATGGACAGGAAAAAGAGCACGAGCAGGCACGCGATGTTCAGAGCGGCAGCGCGCGTGGTGAAGTAATCGTTCTGGGTGTAGAAGAGGTTGAACAGGTTGAGCAGGACCAGTCCCACCAGGAGCCGAGGGGTGTAGGAGGTTGTGGAGAAAACCTCTTTACCGCGAAAATACTGGAACCCGTACATCCCGGCCATCAGGGCCGCACCCGTGATCAGGACCAGATTTTTGGGCGTGTTGAAGGCATTGTCCACGATCCCCGGGAGCACGAGCAGGGGAACCCCCAGGGTCATCCCGTAGATCACGACCATATACGGATCGAACAGGCTGCGAGTCGTGCCGGTCAAAGGCTGGTGCATGAGGTCTCTCCAGAAGCCCGCCCTCGAGGGGCCGGGACAGGGTGCCGGTCGCCGGACGGTTCACGTTCCGTCTGCTTGGGTTCGGAATCTGTCTTCTAGTACAGGGCCGCCGGTCTGTCAACAGGAAGGGCGCGGGATCGGAGAGTCATCAATACTGAGGGTTCCCGGAGATAAAAAGGGGGCGCCTGTAAAAGGCGCCCCCTGAAAAGGGTCCGTGGGATGCGACACACGTCGCATCCCGGACGGTTGGGTTTACTTGATGGTGGTCAGGAAGCACCCACTGCTGTCGCCAGGATAGTAGTCATCATCGTCCACCCGGGTGGCATCACCGGTCTTGGCCGCGTCGAACTTGAACTGCGTCCAGTAGGAGTGGGCTTTCACGTCGTCATTATCCAGGAGATTTTTGACGGCCCACTTTGTGGCCTGGGCTGAAGAAGCCGGAGCCAGGCCATGAGAGAAGGCCCAGAGCTCGCGGTTGACCACGATGGGGGATGCGACCGCACCGCTGTTGAGCGGGTATACGTCGGCAGGATTCAACTCGCCGGCTGCGGTAAGATCGGCCGCCCTTGCGTTGATCTTGAAGGCGTAAACGGCGCCGTCGCCGCCAATGGTGTCGATCACGGGCACCCACACGTAGTCGCCTGCAACCGCCGGGGTTCCCCAGATCTGGGAACCAACTCCGACATTGGCCGCAAAGTCATACCACCACTGCCTCTGGTTTGCGAGAAGACCGTGGTGAGGTGAGGTGATAGGTGAGGTGATGGTGATAAGAATTCCCTTTTTTGTGGAGTTTCAATAGGCTAAAAAAGCTTGTGTGTCAAGTTCACAGGAAACCCATGATGTAGTGTGGAAAGGAGAGAGAAGGAAAAACACCCCGGTAAAGAGAGGGGAATGACTCGGTAGTGAAACAGAATAATATCTTGATTTTGCAGAAGCTGTTGAAAACAGGGCAAATCAGGACAGAGGTCTCCACCAAGCCCTATTATTTCTCATTTAAAATCAACTTGAATAGGCGTCCGGATACTCGGCGTCCATGAGAAGCAATTCATCAGGGATGAATTTTTGGGACTGTGTGTCCTCAATATATTGGACCCGTGGGATTGGCGGGGTCTTGCTTTTGGGCGGCGGCCTTGTTTTCCTTTCCCAAAGTCCCACGTGCTTGAGGATCTTCTTGACGACCTCTTGATCCTGGATGAAAGCGATAATCTTCATCCTTCCTTTGCACTTAGGACACGTTAATGGGTCTACTTCGTATATTTTTTGGATCAATCGTGCCCAATTTTTTCTGAACTCCTTGGAAGATGGGTCGGGTTCCAGAATGGCGGGGATGAGGCCTTCCTGGTCGTTCTTTTTGCGTTTGCCCCGGCTTACATTACTATAATGCCCATAATAGCGCACCATTTGCTCGCCTTTGTTGGGGACATGGCAGCACATGGCTGCGAGCCATTCCAGGGCGTCAAAGGTTGTCTCCTTTTTGTTATCCTTGGATTTGTAAACGACCTTGGATTCATCCGGGAGATAAGTCATCCGTTCTTGGGAGAAAGAAGCACGAATGATATATTGGGCAAGGTTTTCCATGGCTTTCTTGTCTCCGGGCTGAATCCTCGGGCCGCAAAACACATTAAAGCCGGAGTGACGCCACCCCTGCATCATTTTTACCAGATCTTCGTTGATCTTTCCCTTTTTAAGGAGCATTTTAAAGACCTTATGCCAAAAGACCTTCTCCAAGGGCTTGGCATCAAAATGAGGAGCTACCCTGAGAAGACCATCGCCATAAAAACAGCCGTCGGAACACAGAACATGAAGATGTGGATTGAAGCCCAGAAAATCCCCGAAAGACTGGATGGCAATGGTTGCTCCGGGTACGGCATCCTGTTCGGGAACAGCTTCTTTGAAAAAGGCCTTTAGGGTGTCCCACCCGCAACGGCTCAGATCTGAAAGGAGCCTTCGATTATACAGGAAATACCTTCTAAGGATCTTGGGTATGCTGAAGACCAGATGGCGGTGTGGGAAAGCTTTAAGGACCTCTGTGCAGAGCCACTCCCCAAATTCGACAACCCGTTTCTGATGGCAGGATGGACAAAAATGCCTCCTCTTGCAAGAATACGCCAGAAGGCATTCGTGACCGCATTCGGTACAT
>Ga0272444_10000657_pt1 | contig 35695 bp, 33 predicted proteins | sample SSMForm13_FD_201033 | JGI IMG/M metagenome (GOLD analysis project Ga0272444, IMG submission 201033) | Marine sediment archaeal communities from Little Sippewissett salt marsh, Falmouth, MA, United States - SSM-Form-13 | ecosystem: Environmental > Aquatic > Marine > Wetlands > Sediment ...
TTACCTTCCGTAGCTTCATGGGGATCACACTGCTGGACGACATGGACCATATGTGTGTGAACCACAAAAGTCTGACACAAAGTGCATTATACCGATTCGCCGGCCAGAAGGTTGACAACCACCCATCACATCTCTATGATAGAAAACCGTTTCAATACTATCTGCGAACCGCGGAAGCGTTTCGCTCGCAAGGAGGTGGACAGCTTTATCACGCTTCACAGTGCTCTTTTGACTGCTTCACAAGGCACCACAGGAGGGAGGAAAAGACACACATGAACATGAAACGAGTCGTTGTTTTACTCAGTATGCTCGCGTTGGTCTTCAGCATCGGGTGCGTCGTGCTTGCCGAGGACTTCCCGACACCGAGTCTGCTTCCCGACAGTCCCGTGATCGCGTTTGTCGGTCATTCGTTGTCGTCCGAGTCCTGTCAGAGGAATGTCAAGCAGTTCGAGATCGAGTGCGAGCATCGCGGATGGACTGCCCGCGTCGAGATGGCCGGAGGCGAACTTGGTCCTCAGCACGACATGCTGGAGACGCTGATCAACGCTGGCGTCGATGCGATCATTCTCCAGTATGTCCACGTTCAGGGACTCCAAGATGTCATCGCCCAAGCGCGTGAGCAGGGGATCGGCGTGTACTGCCTTGACACCGAGCCAATGCCCGGGGTGATTGTCAACGCCACGATGCCCGGCGGAATCGCGGGCGCCGAGATGGCATACTACGGACTGAACCGTCTCGGGAACGTCGGAGGAGTCGTGTACCTAAGCTGTCGCTGGCACATCGTTCGACGCCGAGCCTATGCGGCGCAGCCAATCATCGACGACTTCCCGAACATGGAATCCTTGGCCACGGAGTGGGTGTCCATGGAAGACTACTCCGGTGACTCCTACAACTTCATGAACAACTGGCTGACTCGTTTCGGAGACGAGATCAAGTGGGTGTTCGGTGGATGGGACACGCTGGGGATGTTCGCCGCGAAGGCGATTCTTGATCGCGGGTACACCGCAGACGACATCTTCTGCACAGGCGTCGATGGTGGCGCGGAGGCGTTCCGCCTGATTCGCGATCCGAGCGAACCGTTCGTTGCGACCTACGCCCAGCCTTTCGAGTTGTACTGCCACACGTGCATGGAGGTCATCGACGAGATTCAGGTTCAGGGTGTCGCGCCGTACACGGCCGACTCCATGGTTCCTGTGTCCAAGGTGATCTACTGCAAAGGTGCACTCGTCACCGAATCGAACTGCCCTGCTCCAGGCGCATCCGTCCACAGCCTGTTCGACTACTACGATCCGACGTCGTCGGATGCTTGGTACAACTGGGGAGAGCCTTACACGATCTAGTTCTCCTTGGCTCCTGGGTCTAGCAGCGACCCGATGACCGTCTCCCGACAAGTCGGGTCGCTGCAGCCCCATCCCGCGAAGCCGACGGATAAGGACACTCGATGGAGAAGCGAACCGCCCTCGAAACACGGCACCTCACCAAGGAGTTCCCGGGGATTGTCGCAGTTAACAACGTCGATTTCGAGGTTCACAGTGGTGAGGTTCATGCGTTGCTTGGGGAGAACGGGGCTGGCAAGAGCACCTTCTGCAAACTCCTTTCCGGCGTACATCGTCCCACCGCTGGCGAAATCCTTCTTGACGGGAAACCCGTCACATTCCGATCCCCTCACGATGCGCTTCTTGCAGGACTCAGTATGGTCTACCAAGAGCGGAACCTGATTCCGTTTCTCACCGGAGCCCAGAACATCTGCCTGGGCAAGGAAGAGACGCGTCTGAAGTGGGGCGTGCATGACTCGCGGACCCGACGTACTGCGGAGGCGATCAGAGATCGCGTCGGGGCACAGGTCGATCTCGGTACCGAAGTTCAGGCTCTACGGCCATCCGAACAGCAGGTCATCGAGATCCTGCGGGCGCTGTTCCACGAGCCTCGGCTTCTCGTGCTGGATGAGCCAACGGCCAGCTTGACTCACCGGGACGCTGAGATGCTGTTTGAGGTGATTCACAACGTGACGTCCCAAGGCGTGGGCGTCATCTTCATCTCCCACAAACTCGAGGAAGTGTTCCGAATCGCAGACCGCGTCACGATCTTCCGAGATGGTGTCAAGGTCATCGCAGAGGAGGCAGCAAAGCTCGACAAGGAAGCCAGCATCCGCCACATGACCAACCGCGAGATCGGCGAGCTCTACCCAGAGGTTCGCGCAAAGCCATCTGAGAATATCCTGCTGCAGGTCGAAGACGTGGGAGATGAAGCCAGGCTACACGATGTCTCGTTCATGCTGTCCCCGGGAGAAGTCGTCGGTTTCTACGGTCTTGTCGGCTCCGGGCGAACGGAACTGGCGGAGCTGCTCTTCGGCCTAACCCGAAAAGCATCCGGCACGATTCGCCTGAACGGGGAGGAACTGGATCTGCGCAACTCTGGTCAGGCGATTGAGCACGGCATCTTCCTTATCCCGGAGGATCGAGCTCGTCACGGACTCTTCGACCTATTCAACCTGAAAGAGAACCTAACGATCCCCGTGCTCTCACGCCTGCTCAACAAAGTGGGGTTGATCGATCATCGTGCCGAAGCGCACATCGCTACGGACATCGCAGAAAACGAGGACCTTCGTTTGGTCTATAGCAGCATTCATCAGGATGTCGACAGCCTGAGCGGGGGGAACAAGCAGAAGATTCTCATCGCGCGGTGGCTGGCAAAGCGAGAAGAGGCCTCTGTGATCATCCTTGACGAGCCCACGCAAGGGATCGATATCGGTGTGAAGCACGAGATCTATGAGCTTCTGAGGCGGCTTGCCGAGCAGCATCAGTTGGGGGTTGTGTTCATCTCATCTGAGCTGGGCGAGGTGATCGGCATCTCTGATCGGATCTATGTGTTCAAGGATGGAACGATCGTGAAGGAACTCAAGCGAGACGAGATCGACAGCCAAGAGCAAGTGCTCAAGTGGGCGTTCTAGGGGGAGCCGGTCAGTGAATACGAAACGAAATCAGCGGGCTAATCAAGAGGAAGAGCGAGTTCCCAGAGCATCGAACAGCTGGAATTGGCGCACGTTCTTGGTGAAGTATGGTCTGCTGGTCGCAGCTGTCGTTACTTGGGTCATGTTCTCCCTGCTCCAGAGCAGGTTCTACAGCGCAATCAACATCTTCAGCATCATCCGCCAAGCCAGCATCATTGGGATTCTTGGCTTGGGCCTAGGCGGGATCGTGATCAACGGGGATTTCGATATGTCCTTCGCAGCGACCACATCGCTTGTTGGCGTGATCGGAATCACGATGATGATGAATGAGGCGAATCCCGTCCTGATCTTCATCACATGTCTGGCGATCGGTGTAGGTGTAGGGCTTGTGAACTCCGTTCTTGTGGTTCGCGCTCGAATCCCGTCGTTCATCGTGACGATGGGAATGATGATGTTCCTTCAGGGGATCGCGAAGTACATCACCGGAGGCGCCGAGATCTATCCGCTCCACGTTCCCCAGTTCTTCAAGTTGTTCGGGAGCAGCTACACATTCGGGGTGATCCCCAATGCTGTGTTCACTTTCTTGATCATCGGCGGCGCGGCGATCCTTTTCTACGGGTACTCGAAGCGTGGACGGTACATGTACGCAACCGGAGGAAACCCTGATGCAGCCCAGCACGTCGGTCTCAATGTGAGTCTCAACCGGACGCTAGCGTTTGTCCTCGGTGGCCTGCTGTCCGGCGTCGGCGGGTTGCTCCTGTTGTCGATGTTGCGGGCCGCCAACCCGTCCATGGGGCAAGGGTACCTCTTCCCCACAGTCATCACGGTCTTCCTGGGGAGTCTTTTCCTCAAGGGAGGTGTGGTCAACGCACCCGGCATCATCCTGTCCGCAGTCTTCATGGCAAGTCTCAACAACGGCTTCACAATGATCGGTCTTCCGTTCTACGCCAAGGACATCGCGCAAGGGCTCATTCTGGTCATTGCGCTACTCGGTATCTGCATTCTCGGCCGAAAGCCGATGCGAGACATCAAGCTGTAGAAACGATCCACCTGACCCACAAAGGAGGGCTCAGATGATACGAGTACTTTATACGGGCGATGAGGTCATTCTCATCACGACCTATGTGAAAGGGATGAACGCCTGGACGGACGGAATCGTCCACAGCGAAGCGGGGCATATGCTCGAAGCTCTTCGAAGCGATCCAGAGCTTGACGTGGACTACGTCCCCACAAGCAAAGCACAAAGGGACTTCCCCTCCGACTTCTCTGCCTACGACGTCGTCATCTACAGTGACGTAGGCACCGATACCATCATCATGTACGAGGACCGTTTCCTGAACTGTCCGATGGGCAAGAACCGCCTAGGGGCCCTGCAGGAATTCGTGAAGAAGGGAGGCGGTCTGGCGGGAATCGGAGGATGGCTCTCGTTTGGCGGGATGTACGGCCAAGCGAAGTGGCATAACACGCCCGTGGAGGAGGCTCTACCGGTCACATGTCATCCGTGGGATGATCGCGTTGAGCTCTCGGAAGGGATGAAGCCAACCATCATCGATCCTTCCCACCCGGTCATGAAAGGGATCGACTGGGATTCCGCTCCTGTGTTGTTCTCCGGGTACAATCAGATCCAGGCAAAGCCCGACGGCAAGGTTCTTGCAGAGTATGACGGCGACCCGATCGTGGTTGTCGGCAGCTACGGGGAGGGTCGAACGTTCGCGCTTGCTTCCGATTGCGCTCCTCACTGGGGACGTGGATTCGTTGATTGGCCTGGGTCTCGGACATTCTCAGTCAATCTCGTGAAGTGGCTTGCGAAGAAGCTGTAGGTAGTCCGCAAGCGTAGCTCCAGGCAAGGGGGACCGATGAAGAAAATTCTCAACTCAGCAGACAGATACGTCGATGAGATGATCGACGGCATTCTGGCCGCGTTTCCGGATCACTTGAAGGCATCAGCCGTTTCGGAACGTGGTATCCGTGGTCTGGTCGTCGCAAACGCTCCCATCAAAGACAAAGTAGCCATCGCAACAGGCGGCGGCTCCGGACACATTCCTCTGTTCCTCGGATACCTCGGGGATGGATTGGCCGATGGGGTCGCTGTCGGAGATGTCTTCTCGTCCCCCTCCGCTGGTGAGATGCTTGACGTCACCCGCGCGATCCACAGTGGCAAGGGCGTCCTCTACTTGTACGGCAACTACGGTGGAGACGTGATGAACTTCGGCATGGCCGCAGAGATGGCCGCGGCCGAAGGCATCGAAGTACAGACGTCGCTCGGATGCGATGATGTAGCTTCAGCTCCGCCGGATGAGTGGGAGTCTCGACGCGGGATCGCCGGCATCTACTTCACCTACAAGATCGCGGGGGCGCGAGCAGCCCAAGGCGCACCGCTCGCGGAAGTCAAACGCGTCGCCGACAAGGCCGGAGCCAATGTCAGGACAATGGGCGTTGCGCTTTCCCCTTGCACGATTCCTGCAGCAGGCGTTCCAACGTTCACGTTAGAAGAGTCGGAAATGGAAATCGGTATGGGGATCCATGGCGAGCGCGGGATTGAGCGCGGTCCGATCAGCTCCGCGAATGAGGTCGTGGATTTCATGCTCGATCGGATACTTCAGGACCTTCCCTTCGAGAAAGGCAACCAGGTGTCCGTTCTTGTGAACGGACTTGGAGCAACAGCTCCATCTGAACTCTACATCATGTACCGACAGGTCGCCAAGATTCTTGAGCAAAGGAAGATTCGCGTTCTGCGCTGCTTCGTGGGTGAGTACGCCACATCCATGGAAATGAAGGGCGCATCCATTAGCCTTCTCCGGTTGGACGACGAGTTGCTGCAACTGCTGGATGAGCCGTGCTATTCACCGTTCCTTCTACAGCAAGTGCAGCACCGCTAGCTACGAAAGGCCGGGCCGGCGGTGCCAAGAGCGCCGGCCCTCTCGGGTCCTGCGGGATCCGCAGCGAGATCTGCATGCGAAACAAGGGGATTCAAGGATGTCACCGGAAACACTGAATGCTGAGCAACTCCGCTCCGGCCTCCGCGTCGTTGCGGCACGCATGAAAGAGAGGGCCGATGAACTCCGGGAGCTGGACGCTGCCTGCGGGGACGGCGATCTCGGGATCACAGTCACGAAAGGGTTCAAAGCCATCGACGCTCGGTTGGACGAACTGCAGGGCGATCCTCCCGGACGTCTTCTCGCGACGCTTGGAATGACGTTCAACAACGCTGCGGCCTCGACGTTCGGCGTGTTCTTCGCCACAGGCTTCATGCACGCAAGCAACTGCATCGCTGATCAACAGGATGTCTCGGCGGCCGACTTCTGCGAAATGCTCGCAGAGGCTGCCGAAGGAATCAAGACGCGCGGACATGCGGACGTCGGAGATCGGACGATCCTCGATGCTCTGGTGCCTGCTGCCGACGCCGCGCAAACCGCACTGTTGGCAGGCGGATCCTTCGCCGATGTTCTCTTGGCGGCCGCGGGGGCTGCGAAACAAGGTGCTGCGAACTCGAGCAACCTATTGCCGAAGACAGGAAGGGCTCGTTGGCTCGGAGACAAGGTCAAGGGAACGCAGGATCCTGGTGCCACCTTTGTATACTTCTTCCTCGATGCGTGTTGTGAAGCGCTTAACTCAGTTCGTGAAAGGTAGGTCACCACATGAAGATCTTCATCGATACCGCCAACCTCCGCGAGATCGAGGAGGCTTGCTCGTGGGGAATCGTTGATGGACTGACCACGAATCCAAGCCTGATCCGCAAGGCGGTCCAAGAGAAGCAGAGCGAGCAGTTCGACATCGAGCAACACATCGAGCAAATCTGTCGAATCGTTCCGGGGCCAGTGAGCCTTGAAGTAATCAGCCTGACTGCCGATGCCATGGTGGAGGAGGGAACCAAGCTGTTCGCGCGCTTCAACAAGCTGAAGGGGAATGTCGCGATCAAGATCCCTGTCAATACGTGCGACGGTGGTCGGAACCAAGACGATTTCGAGGGGCTCATCGCGATCCGTCGACTCGCCGCTCAGCAGATCCCCGTCAACGCCACGCTCATCATGACGCCAGAGCAGGCTCTCCTTGCTGCCAAGGCAGGTGCCCGGTATGTCAGCCCCTTCATGGGGCGCATTGATGACTTCCGGGCGGCACAGGATGTACAAGCGTCTTCCCAGCCACAGCTACCTACCGGAAGCGAGATTGTCACCCAAATCGCGAGAGTGTTTGCGAACTACGGCGTCGACACAGAGATCATTGCCGCAAGCATTCGGAACGTGCATCACGTTCGAGCGGCAGCCCTTGCCGGTGCACAGATCGCCACGATTCCTTTCGCTGTATTGAACGCGATGTCCTCGCACCCGAAGACCGAAGAAGGCATCCGCCGCTTCTCCGCCGACGTTGTTCCGGAATACTCGGGCTTGCTCGGTTTGCTATAGGGCTAACCTTTCGCTACGATTTGCGCGTGGGTGACGAACGTTTGGTGTTGTTGCGATGGTGTTTGAGGCATCATCTATCACAGCTACTGGGAGTCACGAAATGACGAAGCGGGGACCAACGATCAAAGATGTGGCGCAACGGGCTGGCGTTTCCATCGCGACCGTCTCCAATGTCATGAACGGCACGCGCTTTGTCAGCGCCGAACTCCAGGAGCGCGTCCGTGCAGCCGTTGGGGAGCTGGGTTATCGCCCATCATCGCTTGGGAGAAACCTCCGGAAAGGCCAGTCACGCTCGATCGGTGTGGTGTTGCCCGATCCCCGGAACCAGTTCTTCCAGATCGTCGCTGAAGGGATCGAGGAACAGGCAGAGCTTCACCGGTTCAACATCTGGTACTGCGTGTCGCAGGATGAGCCTTCCAGAGAGCGCGACTACATTCAGTCGTTGATGGGAGGCGGCAGCGCTGGTGTCATCGTTGCTCCCAGTCCTGGAGGTCGGGAGAACGTCCGTTTGCTTCTGGAAGCCGGCGTCCCTGTTGTCCTTATTGTCCGTCAGATTCAGCGATTCGCAGTCGACCAGGTCTTCGCCGACAGCATCGGTGGCGCCTACGACGGCACGCGACATCTCATTGAACTCGGCCACCGCCGAATCGGGTTGCTGACCGGTGTTCGAGAGATCCAGACGTTCAAGGAGCGTCTGTTCGGCTACCAACAGGCCTTGATGAACCACAGCATCCCGTTCGACCCGTCGTTGGTGTTGGATGCATACTCGCACATTGAAGAAGGCTGCGAAGCCACGAAGTTTCTCCTTGAACACACCGATGCGAGTGCAGTCTTTGCCACGAACTATCCGATGACGCTTGGTGCCCTCAAGGCAATTCGTGAGATGGGTTTCGACTGTCCGCGGCAGATCTCCTTGCTTGGATTCGACAACCTTGACTGCGCATCTGTGCTCGTGCCACCGCTAACGGTCGTGGATCAGAAGCCGTACGAAATCGGCTACAACGCAGGTAGCTTGCTCTTCGAGCAGATTTCGGGCGACGGGAAGCACGGCCGCGAGCCTCGAACAATCCAGATTGCGCCTCAGATCGTCATGCGGGAATCAACGATGGAGTACTCGAATCCGGGAACCACATAGCTGCTCCACCCGGCAGGGCGCTCAGCGGTTCTTGCCCCGCTATCTTCTGTTCTACAGAGCCGCTTGCCCGAACGCTTCGCTGATCCACTCATTGGCAACCCACTCCAGTGTCGATAGCGGCATGGGGCCATGTAGCAGGATCGTGTCGTGGAACGCCTTGATGTCGAATGCGTCTCCCAATGCATCCATCGCTCGTTGGCGTAGCTCTAGGATTGTGAGATAGCCCATCCCGTACGCGCATGCCTGTCCGGGATACGAGTCGTATCGGATCATCTCGGACATCCGCGAAGCTCGCCCTGTCTGCTGCTGCAGATATGCTGCCGCTTGCTCCCAGCTCCACCCAAAGGCGTTGATCCCCGTGTCCGCGACCAGCCGTACCAACCGCGCCAACATCAGGCGCAACTGACAGAGATGCCCAATCGGATCATCCTGGTACACCCCCATCTCCGCAGCGAGGTGCTCCGCGTACAACGCCCAACCTTCTGTGTAGGCCTGGAACAGAGGATGGCGTGTGTAGACATTGCTCATCAAGTCGCGGCGGAAATCCGGTAGATCGAGGTCGCGTGCGAGCGCTAACTGCATGTGATGTCCCGGGATCCCCTCATGGTGCATCAGAACCGGTTCATCGTACGCCAGGAACGGGACAACGTTCACCAGGCTGGTGACGATCTGCCCCGGACCGGAGCGGTCGATCGGTGGTTCGATGTAGTAGGCGGGAGGCCCATCCAGATCCACGGTGATCACCAGATCGGACTCCGGGAGGACGTTGAAGAATTCGCGAAGCCGGCCGTCCACTTTCGCGATGTGCTGCTCGTATTCCCGGAGAAGCTCATTCCCCTGTAGGATCGGTACGTTCGCCGCGACGATCCGGTCTTCGAGTTCGGCCATCGTCAGCGACTCCGGCCAACCCAGCACCTCAGCAGCGAATACCCTCATCTGATCCTGAAGCCCTCTCACCGCAGCCTCGCCTGCGTTGCGGATCTCCTCTGCACTAATCGGCTTGCTCACGTGATGCTCCAGCAGCCACTCATAGTACGCCGCTCCCCCTTGATAGCCGGCCACGCCAACGTCGCCGTCGATGTCGAGCAGGGACGAGACGTATGCTCGATAGGTGCGGAATGCGGGGATCAGATTCGCTTCGATCGCATCTCGCGCGGCAGAGAGGATCCCACTTCGCTGGATACCGGTGATGCCCGGGAGTTCCTCCAGTCTCTCCTCAAGGGTTGTATATGCGGAGAGGGATTCCGGATCGCATCCGCCTGCGTCCTCCGGAGGCACGGTCATGTCTAGTTCCATCACTGTCATTTCGAGACCGTAGCCCGGGGGGATCACGCCGGCCGTCTCCCTCTCGCGGTACGCGGCCAGCAGTTGATCCATCCACTCATCAATCGCCTCAATCCGTGTGATGTACGCCCATGCGTCTTCGGCGTCGCCAATCGGTAGACCATCGAGAAGATCCAAGGCCAGGTTGTGTGCCCCGTAGCTCGACATGCCGATCACGTATCCCCAGTAGGGGTACGCCGACTGTCTGACGACATCTTCCAGAAGCCACTCGTAGGCATCGTAGTTGATACGCTTGTCCAGGGAGAGCTCATTCCGAGGGTAGCCATCCCGAAGGCGGTGGAGGATCTCGGAAGCAAGCGCCGCTCTGATCCCGAGCACATCGTCGGAGATCTCCGTCCACTCCGACAGGTCCTCCAGTCCGTACTCTTCTGCGGTCCCCCAACCCCAAAGCGTGTCGGGATCATTCCCGACAAGAAGCTGGTAGGATTCGTCGACGAACTCCTCCAGCGGGAGGTTGGTCATCTCCCCGACGATCCAAGCCGAGTCGTTGGCCTTCGCCATGCAAGGAAGCATCGCCACGGCAATCATGCCCCAGCACGCCACAACTGCAATGAGAGAGCGCTTGTACACGGAACCTCCGAGCACCTTGGGATTCGAGTTCCGAAATGTGCCCAACGATATCCATGATTCGGTTCAACATGCAAGTGCTGTTACCGCTGACATCTGATTCGGGCTGCCCCCTCTACGCGCCTTGGTGACGGCCTCCAGCTGAAGGGCATCCAGCAGCCGCGCCCATTACCTCATTCCTGGCGAGAAGGAGATTGGCTTGGATGCGAAGTTTCTCCCCCCGGCGAACGCTTGATCCTGCTTCGCGGTGCGGTATGCTCCGGTTGGTCCACGGGAGCGTGGTCGACGATTCCGTGGGTGATGAGAGTGCGATGGTCCTCGGAGCATTGTGGGCCCACACTGCCGCGGGAGGCTCAACATGATTGCGTTCGGTCCTGTCCCATCAAGACGATTGGGGCGTAGCCTAGGGATCAACAACATCCCCCCCAAGATCTGCAGCTACTCCTGTGTCTATTGCCAACTGGGAAACACGCACAGGATGAAGATTGACCGGCTTCCCTTCTACAGGACGAAAGAGCTGATGAAGCAAGTGGAAGAGAAGGTCGGCAAGACGCGAGCCCGGGGAGGATCGATCGATTATCTTGCCTTTGTGCCCGATGGCGAGCCAACGCTTGACGCCCGCCTCGGCGCTCACATACGGCAACTGCGGAAGCTTGGAATCAAGATCGCAGTGATCTGCAACTCAGCGCTCCTCGGAAGGGCGGATGTTCGGGAGGATCTCGCTGAAGCAGACTGGGTATCCCTGAAGATCGACGCGGTAGAGGAAACCCTTTGGCGTCGTATCGACCGTCCGCACAAGGAACTCCTGCTAGACAGGATCCTGGACGGGGTCGCGAGATTCGCGGCAGACTACGGTGGGGTTCTGGTCACGGAAACGATGCTCGTCCACGGACTCAACGATGCTCCAGAGGCGCTGAAGCCGACCAGTGATTTCATCACGACGATCGACCCCACGGCCGCATACCTATCCATCCCTACACGACCACCGGCGGAGAGCTGGTGCCGATCTCCGGATGAAAGCGCGATCAGCCTTGCATACCACCTCTTCAACCAGCAGATCGACCGCGTCGAGCTCCTAATCGGCTACGAAGGGAACGCCTTCGCCTTCACCGGAGACGTGGAAGAGGACCTCCTAAGTATCACATCGGTGCACCCGATGCGCGAAGAGGCCGTGATCGGGTTCCTCAAGCGCGCCAACGCCGACTGGTCAACGGTTGATCATATGCTTGCTCGCGGCAGGCTTGTCGCGTCGCGTCATGACGGACACCGTTTCTACATCAGAAGGCTTAACATCGGTCGCGATTGCTGACCGCCCCGACGGATCCGTTCAACTGCGATCTCCAGCAAGCCAGTGTGCGCCACCTGACAAGCTGGGAATCCCGGTTCGTCGCTTCGGCGAGCCCCGGCTTGGGAAGTCGTGACACGGCGCGCACAGTTTTTCTGAGTCGCTGGGTGATGTTGGTCTTGGTATGCTTGTGTGTTTCTCAGAGTTCAGCTACTGGCTCTGCGCAGCAAAGCCGGAACGAGTTCTTCCGAGAGGTGCTTCCTCTTGGCGCGCGAACCAGGGGAGAAGGGAGTGGATGTCTTGATCGCATCGCCGTCCTGGCATCGAGATAGATCCGAAGTATGTGCTTGGGTTGTCTCCCTTGATGTGTCCGAGAGAGTCGTGCAAGCGTACACGGAGCACCTGACAGAGGATGAGGCACAGCGCGCCACGCGTTTTCGGCGTCCGGTAGATCGGCGGCGGTATGTCGTTGCTCGGGGAGTCCTGCGCGAGCTCCTCTCATCTCACACAGCCGAGCCCCCCCGCGGGGTTCGGTTGACAAATACTCACAGCGGGAAGCCCATTCTCTTGGGCCGACAGGATCAGGTTACACCGCACTTCAATCTTTCTCACGCCGGCGATTGGGCTATGTTCGCAATCTCGCCTTGTGCCCGTGTCGGTGTGGATATTGAGAGGATCGACGGCTTTGTCCGTGCGCTGGCTCTTGCGGCTCGCTTCTTCTCGCAGGAGGAGAGCGCCGCCCTGTGGCGAGTCGCTCCCGCGGAGCGAGCCAGGAGATTCTTCACGGTGTGGACAAGCAAGGAAGCCTACATCAAAGCCCGCGGTGAGAAGATCGCCAACAGGCTCCGCACGTTCACGGTGGCCTCTCACGACCCATGCGGCCGTCGGCTGCTCATCGATGAGCTTGATCCCGATGCGCCGGGGCGGTGGACGTTGTGCGGCCTCGAAGCTCCAGACGGCTACGCGGCCACGTTGGCCGTAGAGACTCCGGACTGCACTGTGCGAATCCTCCCGTGGCAGCACTCATCAACCTAGCTCCACATCTGCAGCAAAGGATGAGAGGGATCGCATGCCGGATAAGAACTGCCGTTGTGCGAACGCGGCTCCCGGAGGTGTGGGAGCCACGAGTTGACAGCAGGTCACGATGGTGCTGTAGGTTAGGACAGCTCACTGCTGGAGGAAGATCATGCATCACAGTGCGCTCCGGCTCTCGATGTCGGAGCCTTGCTTGTGTTGCTTGGCGTCTCCGGACTCGCTACGTTCGCAGCGAGAGAGACTGCTCTTCCCGAATCCGTCTTTGTGGTCCACTGCGAGCCAACAACCGCCCAGGAGATCTACTGGAATGGCCTTGTGCAGCTCGTGTCAACTGCAGAGACCTACCTTGTTCCTCTGACCATCATGTTCACCGCCCAGTGGGCGCAGATGATCCACACGGATGAGTCGAAGATCTCACGCGTTGAGGCTTGGCTTGCCTGGGGGCACGAGATTGCGTGTCATCATCACGGCTATTGGGGAACGAAGGAACGTGCGGCGTCGTGGGACGGGTACACCAATACGCCGGTTACCGACATCGAGGAAGCAGATCTGGACAGCTACCTCGGCCCGATGGATGACTACATGGCGCTACTCGAAGCTCTCCCCGGCAAGAGAATCTCGGCGTGTTTCGGCACAAGTGAGCAAGACGAGGTCGATTGGTCGGGTTCGATACCCTACTCCACACGCGGAAACAAGCTAGAGGATGCAATAGGTGTTCCAGACGCGCTCGAACGGAATGGGTGTGAGGTGATTGAGATCGGTTACGGCCTTCTCGCGAACCAGCCTCGGGGAGCGATGCAGGCAGCGTACTCGACATGCAGCTCAAGCGAAACCTTCGGCGCCAACGGGCACGTCTACAACTTCGTCGAGTTCCGTGCGGACTTCGACCAATGGTTCGAGTTCCTCCACAGGCTTGATCCAACTGGCTCAAACAGGTGCACGATCAGCGGGCTTCTCTCGGCCTCTCAGCACGAAGAAGAGCCGTCGTAGACATCTGCCTGGCACGCCATTGGCCGCCCGGTCCAGGCGGCGCTTCTTGCCGAACTTCGAGAGCTTCCACCCGGAAACCGGAGTCGAGTGACGGAGGCGGAACCCTCTCTTCCGTTTTTCGATGGCGTAGGGGTGAGGATCTGCCTCTGGTTGAAGTTCTTGACTTCCAAACCAACTCGGTTCTAGGCTGAGGTACTTCAACAGAACGCGATCGGGGACCAGCGAACCGCAATCCTCGCTCCCTGGCAGGGCGTATCGCACTGCCTCTCGCCGCAGTCCCTCGCACCAAAAAGATCTTGCCAAGGATCTCCGTCGCGTTCGACGGCGTGATCTGTCTGTGCCAGAAGCTTCGTCACAGGCAACGGAATGGATCATGGGAGGTGGCAGGAATGTGGTATGTGGACAGAGATGCAAGCAGCGGTTCGGCAGACCGCACGCGAGGCGTACACGGCTTCGGTGGGGGGGCACTCGCAGTGATCTTCTTCGTCGCCGTGCTCGGAGTCCTTTGCTTCGGCCAAGCTCGGGATGAAGGGACGCCGATCGGCCCCTATCAGGGCGTGAGTTTCGCGCAGGTCTCGTTTGAGTTTGTGGAGGCGAAAGAGCCGTTCTCCGCGTGGGGACGAGTCACCATTGATCCTCGAGTGGTCGCCGCATCGACCGGCCTTTCGCGAGGGTATCTTAACGTTCGCACGGAGATGGGGTGGGTTGTCTGGAACCTGCCGTTCAGCGTGGAGGATCCCGTTGGTCCAATCTCCTCGTACTTCGCGCTCTCCAGGCAGGGAGGGGAGCCGGTCTACCAGCTCCCGGCCACGGTCACCGCAACATCCCAGCCGGCCTCCTACATCGGTACGTCGGCAACGCTTCGGCTCTCGAACCTAACAACCGTGTTCCCGATGGAGAGGATTGTGTGGAATGCAGAGGGCGTCGGGGATTCGCTGGTATGGGCAATCGACGCAACCCCGACGCTGGCGGACATCTACGTGGAGATAGCCAGGATGCTGGCACCGCTGAACACACAGCACACGCAGCCCAACGCAGTCAACGTTCAATGCGCGGTCAATCAGTGCTTCCCGATGTCGATAGCCAACAGTCTACAGTACTTGGAGAACCGGTACGGCATTAGCATCCCCCACAATCATCAAACAGGACTAAAGGGAGACAATACGCTTGTCGGCAAGCTCGACACTTATGCAAACAGGTACGCTCCAAGCCGGACGAACGGTTCCGGCGTGTGGTTCCAACCGATGCTCGACGGCAAATTCGAGTACTTGAGCGACAACGGACTCTCGAACAGCCTCGTGCATCGGCATCAGGGACGCGGATACGGGAGTGCAGCGTCTGGGCAAGCGCTCCCCGCCGGGAACTTCACCCGCCACGGCATCACGTCAACCGATGATGGCGCCGCGGTGACGTTCACCTGGCTGTGCGAACAGATCAAGAAGGGCGAAGACGTCGAGCTCGTGTTCAGCTACGACAACTCAAGCGGACACCCGACGGGAGGGCACGCGGTGCGCGTGTTCGAGTGCGGTACGACGCTCGGCGTTCCGTGGATCGGATACCTCCACGATGCACAGCAGAGCAACGATTCAGCAGGACTCGAGACCGTTCGCGTGAACGTCGTTGATCTGGATGGGGACGGGATGCTCAATCTGGGCACGACCAGCCGTGAGATCCGCTTCGCGATGTCCGAGTCGAGGATCGAGCCGTTGATCGCGATCCCGATCATTCCGGACATCACGCTTCGTCCACTGACCCCGGTGACCACCGGCCCGACGACGCTTGTCAACATTGACATTGTGAACGTTTGGCCCGAGTTGGTGAACGATATCGAATTCATCTTCTACGAGCCGTTCTCCTCAGAGTGGATCACCGATTGGTACGATGGCTGGGGATCTCCTCCGGAAGTCCAGCGGTCAACGGATGGCGGTGTTCGCGTCCGCTGGTCGAGCCCTCGCATGGGCGTTTCGCCCGGCCAGAGCGTGCACATCGGACTTGAGCTTGCCGGCAGTCAGCAGTTTGAATCCATCATCAACGCGGCCGCGCTCTGGTCGATCAACGGTCAGCCCGTTTTTCCGATTCCTGTTCCGTGGCAGAGTTGGCAAGTTGACGGCAATGAGGTCGTCGACCTGATCTTCCTGTCGCCAGCGTTTGATGATGCCGTTCAGATAAGGCGCTGGTTCGCCGTGGTCCCCGAACCGATTCCTCTGAACCAGCTGATGTGGGAGGAGTCGGATGCGATCGTCCGGGAGATGGGCGGCAGCTGGCTTCTGGTTGACAACCGGCATGTGACCCTGTACCCGGCGCAAGACCCCTTGGAGCTTGTGATCTCGGCGGATGCGGCCGCGGTTCTGGTTCGCTATGAGGTCTTGTGGAAAGAGTCCGTTGTCTCCCGCGTGATCAACGAATTGATCTTCTGATTGCGCGGTTGACGCAAGACATGAGGGGCCGCTCCTCGGGCGGCCCCTCTTGCTGGTGATGACAAGCAGATTCCGTGTACGACGAGGACGAAAGCGACACATCCTTCAACCACGGCCCGTCGCATGCTCGTATCTGTCACCCTCTAGCGATGAACCACGATATACGCGGAACGCCACACATACACCGGGACATTCCCGTCTCGCTAGCAGCATCCCTCAGACGACGAAGCGGTGGCGCGATGCCACCGCTTCATTCATTCAGCTCTCTCTGGCTCAAATGGGAGCCTGGCCCCCAGTGGCTACAGCCAGTCTGGGCGTCGGAGCAGCCCGCGTTTCTCGAGCTTGATCTCGATGTACCCACCAGCGTCCTCAGCGCATTCCGCCTCGAGAAGGCTCTCGTTGGTCTCTACGTCTTTCTCGATGTGCTCGATCTTCCCGCGAAGGCGCTGCTCCCGACGGGCAAAGTTCTCGGCCGGTATCTCGCCGAGTTTGCTCTTGAGCTCCAGATCCTCCAGTTCCTTGGGGAATCGCTCCAGGTCGCGCTTGAGGGCCTCAACCTTGGTCGAAAGCGACGTCTTGATCGACTCGACTTCCTTCTTGCCCTCTTCGATCAGCTGGGTGTATTGCTCCTTCTTGCTCGTGTACTGCTCCTCGGTAACATCGCCGGCGTCGTTCAGCTCCTCCAAGCGGGCCAGCAGTTGCTCTCCCTTCTCCTTCTTGGAGAAAGCAAGTTGTAGTTTTCGCACGGACTCCTCCTTTTCCCCCATCGATGCCGGACGTTTCACTCTACAATACCACGGTTTCGTGAGGCACGACAAGAGCCGCCACCTTTCCCCGCATAGCTCGCAGAACCCGACAGAACACGGCAGATCCCCTTGGTTAGGCGCAAACACCTGCACATGACTCGCACAAGCTTCATGGCGTCGGCTATCCTTCCGGCATGGGACGAATCAGGATTCCCCTCTTGATCGCTGCAGTCGTCATGACGGTGGCAAGTTCTTGCCCAGCAACCGGACGGTCGAAGTGGGGGGTTGGTTTCGAGCTTCCCGCTGCGATCTCGCTTCACCTTGCCGTTTGTGCCGACGTGGAAGTCGCGACGACGCTCCCATACTCGGGACCCGCTCGCTTCACCCTGCGCGAGAGATTGCGGACAATCGAACTCGGCAACGTCCAGACGCATCTTGTCTTGGGAGCAGGTGCTGCCGCTGCACAGATCTCCACATGTCTTGCCTGGGGGACCTGCACACTGGTCGGCGTCGAGGTGGCCTCTCATCGGTTCCCCGTTTGCCTTCACGCCAACATCGTGATCCTATTGCCCTGGTCGCCCAACGTCGGAGGTGTCACGCTTCTTGCAGAAGTCGGATACCGATGGGATCTCTGGTAGCCGTGTCCGTACGCTTCTTGAATCCTCGGGCCTGCACAATCGCACGCAAGCGGGACTCCCGTGGGGAGCTCTGCGGGAGTCTGATCGTTGAAGCTGCTCGTCGGTTCGGCTGCTCGCGGCACGCGAATGTGGAGATCGCGATCTAGAAAGGCACGACTCCGTCGTTCAGCACGAGGGCTTCGGCTTCCAGGTACCGCCCGTTGAGCGCGGCCGTTTCGCAGTGCGTTATCCATAGCCGCTCCACGGGCACGGTCAGCTTCAGCAGGTACGACGTTCGTGCTGCGCTTCCCGCATCGAAGTCCGTGAACGCCTTGGCCACGCGAAGACTGAACGTGCAGGAGAGGATCGAGCTCGGAAGGTCTCTCCAATCCGACGCGGATGACATCCCCCTGTAGACCACGACTTCGCTGTGCCCTGCCAGACGAAACACCGCCCGCACGAACGACAACCGCTGAAGAAGGTACTCCGAGCGTCGGCTCTTCGCCCCTGCACCCTCGAACAGATCGGGAGTACGAACGATCTTCCCGGAGTAGGTCGCAAGCCCCATCTCCGCAAGGACAATCAGCATCCCTTTGATCCATTCCCCGGAGCTCGGATTGGTGACGATCGTTGAGGTTGTGAGATCTTCCAGATCCAGCAAGCCTTTTTCGTCGAGGAACCGGCGAAGGTCCTCAGCCAGCTCTGCGGGGCCCCGCCTGGAACGAAGCGAGAGAATGCTGTGCTGGGCAAGGAACCGCGATTCCCGCGCCAACCACTCTGTTGACTCCTTCTCCAGTCGGAGAAGCTGCTTGTTGGTCACCGAACGGACCGACGGCTTTGCTTCGACAATCAGACTCCGGGCAAACCGGTCAACCAGCTTCTCCAGGTCCGCCACAGACTTGAGATCAAGTCGCGGCGACCCCAGTTCAAACTGGTATCGGGCAACGTCTTCGATGGGAACATCCCAGCTTCTCCCCTCGTCCTCGAAGGCGCTGATGCGCCAACGGAAGAAGCCACTCTCCCTATCGATGCTTTCGACCACACCTGGCGTCCGCCTCCCGTCGAGTAATCGGCATTGATTGCCCTCAATCAGCAACGCGAGTTCCCCAGAGGTGAACTCGCTGTCGGGTCTTCGGTTGGGATCGGATTGGTGAATCGGCATGACGTTGCTCTGCGGGGTCAAGTCCTTCCTCCTGCATCGTTTGATGCAACAAGAAGGACCTGACCCCGGTTCTACTCCTCTTCCTTCAACGCGCGGATTTGCTCCTCGATCTGCTGGAGCATATCGCGAAGCTGTTCGGCTTGGCTCTGCAGGGCTGCCGCCTGTGTCTCTCGGTTCGGTGCGGCATACGGCATGGGACCATAGGCCGGGACCCAAGGCGTTCCCATCCAACGCGCACCTGGACCAGGAACGAAGCCACGACGCGCGTAGCCTCGTGGGCCGCCGCGTCCCCACGCCATTCCCATGCCGCCGCTCCATGCGTTTGCGTAGCCAGGGTTCGCATAGCCGGCACAGGTGCCAGCGCCACGCCCGGTCATCGGGCCTTGGCCCATCGGACCACTTCCATCTCCTCTAGGCATGATCTTCCTCCTCAACAAGACATCGAATCCTTCAGTATCCAGCTCGTCCTTGCCCTTGACCTCGACCCGCGCCTCGTCCCCGGCCTCGGCCGGCTCGACCAGCGCCATACCCCTGTCCAGCTCCTGCACCCGGATAGTCCTGATTGCCGGAGCGTGGAATCCCCATGTTCGTGCGGTTACCGAACAGGCGGCGGATTCCGCTCACACAGAATCCAAGCCCCCGGCCGGTCATTGGGCCTTGCCCGCTTGGGCCTGTTCCATCGCGTTGTGGCATGTTTGGTCACTCCTTCGAAACCACGATCGATGAATATTTGGCATATGCACAATATCCGAAACACGCACTCACGTCAAGGAAATCCGGACCACCTACTTGCACAGGAGCACGTTGAGGTCGGTAGAACGTGTCGCGGTCGACCTTCACCAGCTTTGCCCGAAGAACCATCGGAGTATGTGAGCGTTGGTGCACTGGCTGCGCTTGGATCGCATAGAAGGGATCTCGGACCCTCCAATCGAGGGATTCCTCAGGTCCAACGGTGTCGAGGCTACTTCGCCCGCAGCGGCGATTGCGACCTGGCACGACACGTCCTGCCAGGACACATCGCCAAGTGGGACCAGCTCCCCGACCATCCTCGGCACTCCGCTTGACCCCGCAGCAGGCGAAACGTCTTCTCACCATGCGGCAGACACCCGCTCCGCACCCAACATCGACTCGGATAGCGTGCGCGGGATGTGTGCTCTGACTTCTCTCTAGAGGATGGGGATGATTCTCTGCTGAAGCGGGAACTGGAAACAGAGCGTGTTGCCGTAGTATCGGCTAGCCTCGAGGCAAACGTACTCAAGCTCCGATACTCCCACGTGGGCGGGGACAATGTACGTGGCGGCGATCGTTTCCACAAACGGCGCGTAGCGATCGGCGGTGAGGTAGAAGTAGGGGATGAACGCGACATCTACACTGCGACCTGCTGCGGCGTGTTGATCGACCGCCGAGCCCATTGCATCGACAACAACATCTCCCGGATGGAACAACGTCGCCGCTGCAAGCTCGATGAGGAACCCAACGTTGCGCGGCGACCGCTCCTCGGAGTGAGGGAAGTCGACCGCCTCGAGATGAGTACCTGCTACATCGAACTCCGTAGATCCGTTCGCCTCTAGGTCAACCGCGACGAAACGCTCGCCTCCAACCTCGGGCGCAGCATCACGGACCTGACGCACGACATCTGGAGGCGCAACAAGGATTGCTGTCGGATCCGTGTTCATCTGCTGAGCAACACACGCGGCATAGAAATGGTCGGCGTGCGAGTGCGTCACCAGAATCAGATCAATCCCCGCAAACGGGTCTTCGCCAAGCATCATCCGCTGCTGCACATCCGGGTTCACCCCGTAGGTAAGCAGTGCATCGATCGCGACTCTCGTCCGGCCATCATCGATGATGTAGCCTGCGTTCCCGACAAGCGTCACCGATAGCGTCGATGGAGCACGGGCAATCATCACCGTTTGCTCCGCACACCCTCCCTCCGGGTCGCAGACGGCGAACCGCACCCTCTCGATCCCAAGCCATTCCTCGCTTGTCGCGACGATCGAAGCGACATCACGATCAATGCGTATCGCAAGCTCCGAGTCGCCTTCAAGATCCCAGGAGAGTTCCCCGAGATCGTGATCCGGATCGTAGACAACCTGTGCCAGGTCTATCTCAGCGAATCGCTCGCCCTCACGAACCACGATATCAGGAATCGACAGCACGGGCGCATCGTTGACCGGCGTGATCGCGATGTGGATGTCTTGCTCTGCACAGGCACCCTCCGGATCACACACCCGAAACAGGAGCGTCGTCTCTCCCGCCCATTCCGGATCTCTCACGCGGATGCTGATTCTACCGCCTGCCATGGTGACGCGAAGGTTCTCGTGTTCCTCGAAGGTCCATGTGAGTTCGCTCACGGCATGGTCCGGATCCGAGACAATTCGGCCGACCACAAGGGGGAGGAAGTTCTGTCCTTCCTCAATCATCATCGGCTCGATTTCCAGAAGCTCCGGCGGTAGGTTCGCCAACACGCCAACGCTGAAGCTGATGGTGACAACTCCAATCAACATGGCCCGCATCCGTCTCATCCATCCCTCCCGCGATCCTGTTTTCCGCTTGCCGATCGCAGAGACAACCGCCTTCGACCGTTCAACGATATCATATCAGCTGCAGGAACAGAACGGATCCGCGGCCACGCGCCCGTCGAAGTACTCGTTGACCTTCAGCAAGTGTTCCTTGCTGTTGACGGCGTTTCGCCCGCCCTGGCTGCAGGACGGCGCCGAGTGAGATTCATGTTCGCTTGGCGCGATGCCTTCCGTAGACTCCAATCCCCACAAGTAGCAGCATCGCCACGAGCCACACGGATGCAGCCGCGATCAATCTCACGTCCCGCACGTGCTTTATCACATAGACGTCGCTCTTCCCAATGGTCGGAAGCGGAATCGGATCCCACGGTAGGCCGTACCGAAGCGCAAGCTCTTGGATGTTCAGCAGGTGAATCGCCGGGATGCCACGGCTGAGGAACTCAAGCAGCACCCCCCGCCGATCCGGCAAAGGCGGCTCGTCCGCGCCAAGAAGAACGCCTGGCGACAGCCGCAGCACGGCCATATCCGTCCCCAGGTTCGCCCAGGCGCCGCCGATATTGATGAAGCATGCGATTCCCCGGTCCGTGGCGTCCTCGTACAACGTCATTCTTTGCCCAACAGCGTCTGCGAGATCAGCCGGCACCAGTTGGGGGATCTCGCGCGAGACGATCTCTTCTTGTAGGCCGGACCGCGCCTCCTCGGAGATGTACCTGCCAACATCGCCTTCCCCGCCGATAGCCGCCCCAACCAGGCGGGGCGGCCTATCCGCACCACCTGGAACCTGCGAGAGCATGTCGAGAATCGTGAATGCCGGATCGTTAGCACCGTAGGTCGATGCCGTAAGCGAAACGATGAGTCGTGGAACTGCGCCGATCGCTTCAACAGCGTGCAGGCACGCGATCACAAGCGCAGGAAACGATGCCGAGGCCCCAATCGCAACGGAGTCGCCCTGACGGACGCCGGCCTCCGTCAGGAGCAGTACGATCAGCGCAGCAACATCGGGATTGGTCGTCGTCCGCTTTGCCTCGAGATGACCGAGTGTGGTGGTGATCTCCGAGCTCGGCAAGCCGATCAGTCCGGTCCCGTTGGGATCATCGATCGGATCAACGGGAACTCCATATGCATCCCGGAGGTGTCGAATCCGATCGAACGTCTCTGCAGTGTCCTGGGCCGCCTGGCACATCGCTCCGTGCAGCTTCCACTCAGACGATCGCGGCCCGAGCTGGTACCCAAGCAGGCAACCCAAGCTGATCGAGCCAGCGAGCACAAGGAGAATCCAAGTCGATCGAGCGAGTCGTCGCTGCTGTGGTCGACAGCGTTGAAAGCTCATGGGATGATGATCCCGAGCAAGCGAACCACAAAGAACGTCCCCACCGATGTCACGGCAAGCGCAAGCAGCGTTGCCGCCGGATTCTGGCGCAGCAGTGTGTTGGCAAGTAGCCCCGGGATCACCCACCCGATCGTTCTCCAAGCCACAGACTCCACGCCAAACGACGGCATGAGAAGCTGCAGCAGCAGTGACCACGTAGCTCCGAGAAACAGCAACAGGACGAACTGCCTTCTGCCGAAGAGGATCACGTAGCGCGAAATCACCCGGTATGTGAGAATCGTGAGCACTGCTGCGATCAGTGTCCCGGCCAACCGGAGCGGCTGATCAAGATACAGGGCAACGTATCCAGGAACGATGACCCCACCTGGATAGATCCCGATCAACTCGATGACGATCGTACTGAGCAGCAGGCCGACAAACAGGGTCTCAGCGCCCATACTCATCACAGGTCCTCTGCCACACGTCCGTCAGCTCCTGTCCGATCCCCGCGAAGTTCCCGAAGCACAACAGCAATCGTTGCCGGTACATCCTGCCTAGCCGCACTGCCAATTGCTCAGCACCACGTTCCCGCAATGTGATCGCAGGGATATCCGTGAACTGGCGGATCATCCGAACCGCCGCATGGCCATGCGCACGATCGCCGACGAGCACCATCCCGGCAAAGGGCAGCATGTTCCGCCGCAGCGCCGACAACCAGAGGTGCGTGCGATCCCCTCGATCGTGACGAACGTTAAACACGCCGATCATCGGCCGATGGACGAGTTCAGGATGTTCCGCGTAGATCGCGGATACGGCGAGTTCCGTCGAGAGCGGCTCGTTGGCTGAAAACGCATTCGCAATCACCACGTCGTTCTCCGGATCAATGAGCACGTGCAGTTCCCCCGGATCCGCGTGGAAGTCGGCGGGAAGCCCACTCCGAGGTTCGCATGGGGACAGCAAGCGAATCCCAAGATCCCTACAGCACGCTTCCGCCAGCTTGAGATTGGAGACAAACTGTCGAGCCCCAGTGTCTGCCACAAACTCGGCCTGCGGGTTCGCGTTCCTGCTTGCTGCGTCGCTTCCTCTTGCAGCGTCGTTCCGCCTGGCCCCACCGTCATCCGGGACGGCGATGATGTGGCCTCCGCTGGACTGAAGCACGTCGCGAACCCCGCCGTTTCCCAGCTCGCTCTGAGGGATATACACGGGGACACCATGCGGAATCGCCCACGTCAGCGAACGTGCCACTTGGCGTTCCGTGCTCCCGGCGAGTTCAACATGATCGACTCGTGCGTTGGTCAGAAGGATGTGCGTCGGTTGGATGATCCGCAGCGACTCAGCCTGTGCATTCTCCGGTGAAATCGCCATTCCTTCGATGACAAGAACGTCACACAGTGTTTCCACCGCACGGCGCAGGACCCGCTTCTGCTCAAGAATCGAGGCGGCTCCTCTCCTTGTGATCGGTGTCTCCTCACCATCGGGGAGAAGGATTCGAGGCCGCGAGCCTGTGGTCTTTCCGAGAACCCGGCACCCCGCATCCCTCAGCCGAGCATGAACCAGGCGAGTGACACTCGACTTCCCTCGGGTCCCGATGACAAGAATGCGGATCGGCAACCGTCGCCGCATTCGTCTCAGCAGCAATGTCTCGACGGCTAGTCCGATCAGGGCAACAGCGAGTCCTCCAATAATGACCCAGAGCGTGTGCAAGAGATCCCATCCTTCGATCTGCCGTCCGGTCGATTGCCTCCCGATACCCTTCGTCCCCGCTGCAAGTCCGGCATTGAGTGACGAACAACGCGATGATACGGGCATGCCCCATCGACAGCCACCTCTTGCTCACCGCCCAGGGCAGTCTCTGGCCGTCTGCTGGATCAAGGATGAAGGTTCCTTCCTTAGGGGGAGGGCGGTGCGAAGCTGTTCTCGCACGATCCCAAACGACCACCAAACGCTGGGCAAGGAGCGTCACTCCGTACGGCGCGAGCTAGCCGGCTCAGCGCTCGCCGCATCGTCGGTCTTAGCTCGTGTGCTCGTAGCTTCCAGATTCCCAGGTTCGCTGCGTTTGCTTCGACTCCAGAAGATCCACACTCGCCGACAAGGTAAGATCGCGTAGCCATCCGTCCGGACTCCGGGTGAGATCAAGCTGAATAGCCATGTCCACTGTTCCGATCTCGAACATGAGTTCTACACTGCCACCTGCAACCCAAACGGGCTGCGCATTCCGGGCCTTGCTCCGTTGGTATGAGAGCAATCCCTCGAGCGACGCGTTCTCCTGGAGGATGTACTCGTACGATGCCGACGCGTTCAAGTTGTACTCGGATGTAAGCGCAAACGGCCCGGAAAGTCCCATGTGGAATGCCCACTGGACGCGGTATCCGTCGGCCTGGGCCGAATCGGCTGTGAACGAGAGGAGCACATCGGTCGGATCCGCGATCGACGAGAGCCCAACGCCGAATCCGGCTTGCGCCGTCCATCCGCAGTATCGATTCATGTCCCCGGAGTCGAGGGTTTCCTCGATGAGGAGAAGCGCCCTTGCGTCCAGGAAGATCCCCGTGCTGTTCTCAATGATTGTCTCGATGATGGTAACCAGGTCGCTGGTGGTTTCGTACTCGATCTCTCGTCCGACCTCGGTGGCAATCACCATGAGGACTTCATCACCCAGGGGCTCAGAGAGCACGCCGATCTCCATCAATCCCGCCTGGAATCGGAGCGTCTTCGCGAGGGGCGTCACGTCGTAGAATCGCCCATATCCGATGCCTGCACGCAGGTCCAGCCCCAATTCCGACGCAATGGAAGAGATGTCGGCTACGCCATCTGCCTCACCGAACACGTACACGGGGAACTCCTGTTCGGCGTAGTAGCGGGCCGTGCTGCTGAGCTGGCCGGTTCCTGCAGACGGCACAATCGAACTGAGGTTGATTCTCGCGAGTCCGCCCAGCGAATACCCAAAGTCGGGAGAATCATAGATCTGATCATAGCTGAGCTTCATCCATCCCGAATCGATTTCGGGTCCCGCCGTCATGGGATCATCGAAGTATCGGTAGCTGAAATCGAGCCGCGCGTTCACAAGATCCGTCTGCGGCGCATGATAATCACACACCGATACTGCCACTGCCGCAAACCCAACCACGACGATCCATCCCAATCCCACGACCGCAAACCGACCCAACATCCCCTTCACAACGATCACCCCACTGTCTGATTGACGACGATGCAGGATACCGAGCGACAGTTGAAGTGGCAAGCAAGTCGCCCACGATACGGAGATCCAACGCTCGCCCGCCTCCCACATCAGAACCTGGATCGCAGGTACTTCAGAGGGTTCCCCATATCTCGGTACTGCTCGGCCAGCCTCTCGGCCACGTTGCGATCGATTCCGTGACGCCGCAGTCGCCGTTCGAGCCTCCACGCCGAAAGGTCGCGTCGCCAGCGAAGCGAGACGAGAAACCACCCGATCTGTAGGATCAGCAGAATCACTGTGAGGACGATGTCGGGCACAGCCAGAATCGCCCGAGCGATGCGAAGCACGCGGTTCAGTCTTCCTCCCTCTCCCGATCCCGGTCCCGATGCACGTGCGTACCGCCCATGTCGAAGCCCTTCGACGCAAACACCTCGCGAAGGTTCAGCATGTACCCCTGTGCCATCTCCAACGCAACTTCCTTGGACATCCCTGAATCTACTAGTTTCTTGTAGAACGCTCCGACGGCATCACCCATGTTCTCCGCGGCGCTCTTTGAGTACAGCACATCTCGGAGCCCGCTAAGAAGGTTTGGAAGCATCGTACTCACCGTTTCGAGTACGTCCCTCAGCTCTTCACCCTTCCCGCCATGACGGCCGCGCCGCTCCTCGTGATCATCCAGTTCGATTCTTACGTCTTTGATCTTGCTGAGTTCCTCGTGAATTCGATCCTTGATCTCCTGACGCAAGTCGTCTGCGAACCGCTCATCGCTCATGGTTCCCTCCTGATTCAGATTCGTTCCGGTTTCCGAGGAGCGGAATCCGATACCCGAGGAGTTTCAGGTCTGCCTTCAGCGGAGCCCCCTTGCCCCGCGCCGACAGCCCCACCGACAACCCAGCGAGGAAGGACCCTATATCGACCCCACTGGACGGCAGCCGCTTGATCTTCCGCGAGATCTTGCCGAAGCCGTCTGACGGGATCTCCGGGAGGCTCTTCAGCGCTGACTCCAGGTCGATTCCCAACGAGACGTCCTGTGCCAGATCTGCGCGACAGTCGCTGCAATCGGCGATGTGCACTGCCAACTCGCCGACCTCGTGCGCTGACAGACTTCCAGCAACGTACCAAGGAATCAGCTCTCTTGCTTCATCGCACGTCATCATGCCAGGACCTCCGCAAGCCTTCTCTTCGCGTGGTACATTCGGGATTTCACGGTTCCTTCCGGAATGTCAAGAAGCTGGGCGACCTCTTGGTAGGCAAGCCCTTCGTAGAACGCCAGGAACACAACCTCGCGCTGGTCTGATGACAGCGTGTTCAGTGCATGGAGAACGCGCTCTTCGCGGGAGATCGCGTCCGCGGGATCAGGCTCCACAAGCTTGACGTCCGGATGGCGGGTTCCCCGCTCCTCCCGACGCAACAGCCCGAACGCCTTGTTTCGAGCGATCCCGAAGACCCAAGTTGAGACCTTGGAGAGGCCTGCATACTTCGAAGCTGATTGCCATACGGCGATCATGGTCTCTTGTACGACCTCCTCGGCTAGATGCCGGTTTCGCAGCAGGGTAAGAGCGTAGCGAAACACTCGATTCGCGTATTCGTCATAGAATCGGTGGAACGCCTCTTCCCTTCCTTCCGCTACGAGGGAGAGCATCCTCTGGTCGTCCATCACGGCCCTCGTCTCCGACACGCGGTTCCTTTCGTCTGCGGATCCTTCTTCGCTAGGCCGACAGATGCCACTCCTCGGGCAACGTCGTTCCGCTCCAACCAGTATGTCGCACCAGTTCACGGTGAGGTTCACCAAGTCGGCCACGACTTGGTCGCCGGTTCCCCCTCCGCAATACGGCTTCATCGGTGAGCTTCGGCGAAGTCTCCGTGGGAGATCAGCTTCTTGGATTCTCGGCGAAACGATGGGAGGAAATCAATCGGCCTACCCGATCAAAGATCTGGCCGCAGATCCTCGTCCGGGAACGGATCGACCCTTGCGTTGGATCCTTAGCGCAGCTTGATTGCTGAACGCAGATCATCTGGACGAGTGTGCGCTGGTAGGCTGTGCTTGCCGGCACAGCTACTGCGGCTGTGGCTTGACACCGTCTCCGTGTTTCGTCTTGGGAAACGCAAAGCGAGCACAAGCAAGAAGAGCCGCGCCAACGATTGCAACTGCTATGCCGATCACAGCTGTCGCGCGTTGCGCGGATAGATTCCCTCGCACCAAGAGCGAAACCCCGGCGATGGCTCCCACCCAACCCGCTCGGCATAGCTGTAGGCGCATCATCATCTCCTCCTCTGCCATCGTCGCGTGCTTCGCGGTTCCGGCAAAGGACGGAGGACAGCCTTGAACCAGCCGGATGTCTCCTGGCCGCCTCGCCGCAGGCCCAACTTCAACCGTGCAGTTCGCGGCCGGTTGCAGAGCCGGGGTTCCCGCTTGGTGCACCGATCCACCAGTGACCCGCAGGCGAGAATCCGGAACTGCCTCGCTTAACTAGAGTGTCGTACCGGCTCGGGATTCGAGGCCGGCTGTTGTCTGAACCACATCGTTGGCGACCACTCCGTCGACGAGCGTGATCCGCCGATCGACGCGATCGAGGAGACGGTTGTCGTGGGTCGCAAACAGGAATGTCGCTCCGCGCTCGGTGTTCAATCGGCGCATGAGATCAATCAGATCAAGGCTGGTTGCGCTGTCGAGATTGGCCGTTGGTTCGTCGGCTAGAACGATCGACGGATCGGAGACGACCGCCCGCGCGACAGCAACACGCTGCTGCTCACCGCCCGAGATTCGGTTGGGGAACTGATCCGCATACTGCTCGATTCCCAGCTCACCCAGAATCCTCCGCGCCCGGCGAATCCGCTCGCCACGAACCACGCCCTGCAACTCCAGCACGAACGCCGTGTTTTCCAACACGGTGAGCACAGGAATCAAGTTGTATGCCTGGAAGACGAAGCCAATGCTGGTCATCCGCAACCTGGCAAGCTGATCCTTCGACAGCCCGGACATCGGTCGGTCCCCGAGGTAGATCTCCCCCGACGTTGGCCGATCGAGTCCACCCATCAGATGTAGAAGGGTGGACTTCCCTGAGCCCGATGGTCCAGCGACGGCAGTGAATTCCTTCTCGTGCAGTTCGATATCCACGCCGCGCAGCGCCGGGGTCTCGACCGCCTCCGTCCTGTACGTCTTCTGCAGTTCGATCGTCCGTATCAGAGCGCTACTCGACATATCGCATCGCCTCCACAGGTTCCAGCTTGGAAGCCCTCCTCGCCGGCAGCCAGGCAGCGAGCACCGCCACGACGGCCATCGCGAACGCGGAGAGAAGGACCTGCCCCACATTGATGCTCAGGTGCAGCACTGGCGCCATCCCGATCGTCTTGAGCATCTCGGCCGCCGATCCCCACAACGGAATCCCGCCGAACGCCTCGATAATCAGAATCAGCCCAACCCCAACCACCACCCCGTAGACTGCCCCGGCTACGGCAATGAGTCCCGCCTCAGCAAGAATCATCCCAATCACCCTGGATCGTGTCGCACCGAGAGAGATGATCAACCCGAGTTCTCGCGTCCGCTCCATCACCGACAAGTAGATCGTGTTCATCACTACCAGAGCGCCGAGGGCAAAAAAGATCACGCCCATCAAGAGCAGCGCCGGCGTCAAGATCCCCATGTAGGTCGAGATCATCGGCAGAAGCTCCAGCCAGTCCTGTACCTCGTATCCCGCGGGCAAGACGGCTCGTAGATCCGTGACCGCCCGATCGATCGCGCCACGATTCCACGGCCCAGTGACTCCGTCGACGCGGATGACAATCGATGTCGCCGCTGTCGCGCTTCGCGCCAACTGGCGCGCCGTATCAAGGCTGACGTAGACGACCGTCCGGCCGATCGTCGTTTCCGGTGCGTTGTAGATCCCAACAACCGGGGCGCGTATCGCCCCGAGACTCGCGTCTGGATGGGCCCCGAGGAGAACCATGTCGTCACCGATCTCGATCTTCAGAAGCTCTGCCAGTTCCTCACCGACAAGCACGCCGGTGCTCCGCCCCGTCAGGAACGCACCCGCGACGATGCGATCGGCCATGTTGCTGATCGGCTCGATCTCCTCCGGAATGACACCGCGAACGTAGATCGCCTGTGAGCGTTCGTCCACGCTCGCCAGCGCCGGTAGATCGAGCCGTACCGTCGACCATGTGATCCCCTCCACAGTAGCAAGCGCGGCAAGCGCGTCCGCCGGATCACGCATCAACGGAGTTGCCGATCCCGTGGCCCTCGCATCCACGGCACGAATCTGCATGTGTCCCGTGTCGAACCGTGTGGCAGTGTCAAACATGTCGCGCAGGTTGGCGTTGGCGAACCCAAACATGATCACCAGGAAGTAGACCGGGATGAGCACCGCGAGGAGCGTGAGGATCGTCCGTCGCCGGTTGCGCATGAGGTGGCGTATTGCGGCTCTCATTCGACTCCCTCCAGTCGCTCCAGCGTGAAGAACGTCTCATCGAGGTCAAGATCAAACTGAGGATCGACGATTCTCTCGACCGTACGGTCGCCGCTGGCATCAACGATCTCGATTTCGGTTGGGAAGACCGCCTCGCCGAGGATGATCGTCCCACCAAACGTCGCCGTGCGGATCACCTCGCCGCGCTGGTCGTAGTAGACCGCTTCACGGATCACGAAATCTACCGAAGCGGTGACCACAAGCTTGCCGTAGACCACTGGTGCATCCGGTCGGGGGATCAGCGTCAACACGTAGTTCGTCGGTGCATCGACGTCGTCCATGATGACCTCGACGCTGGCCTCGTAGTCGTCGGAGAGTGTCCCTTGCGACAAGTCGCCGATCGATGGTCCGGCGCCAAACAATGCGTCGGTCAGCCCAAACGCCGGCAGTGCAATCGACGTTCCCACCGCAGGGCTGTAGTACCACAGTTCGTCCTTGATCTGTAGGTAGCCCGAGCCGGCGTCGATCTCCGGTTGGCGGATCCGTAGCAGGGCATGATCGTCGCCGTAGGTCCACACCTCAAGCACGTGCGACTTCGTTTGCCCGCCGAGCACGATATCGAGTTCAAGCACCGCATGGAAGCTGTCGCCCTGCCATCTGGAGCGGACCTGTTCAAGAACCTGCGTCGCATCTGGCGCCGCATCCTGTGCCTGCACGAATACTGCCACGCACATTGTCAGGATCAAGACGCCGAGAAGCACTCGTATTCTCATTGCCATGGCCTCCCCTACCCTTCGCGAATCGCGGGAACTGGCTCCAGCCGATTGACCCGCCGTGCGGGGTACCACGCAGCCGCCACTGCAGTGAAGACCACCACACTGAATGCCGCGACCCAGTACCATCCGGATGTTGAGGTGTAGATGATCGTCGGCATGCCGAATCCACTACCGAAGTCCTTCAGAAGCGGCCCGAAGTTGATCCCGGTGCGGCTGAGGTACAACAGGAGCCCGTACCCGACACCCCCGCCAACGACAAACCCGATCGCCGAGACAAGGATCGACTCGAGCAGGATCACGCCGGCAAGCAACTTGCGACTCATCCCGACCGCCGTCATGACGCCAAACTCGCGCGTCCGCTCGAGCACCGAGTAGAACGCTGTGTTAGCCACACCGAACCCCGCCATCAAACTGATCATGATCACGAACGGAATCAGCTTGATCGTCGCTCCCGAGATCATCACTCGCGCCAATGGATTGAGCGCGAAGTAGTCTGCCACCTCAAGTGCCGGTTGGTCGCCCAGCATTCGCTCCGCTTGAGCCGCGGCATGGCCCGCTGACGTCCCCCGCGGCAGCCCGACTGCCAGTGCCGTAGCACCGCTCAGGTCAAGCATAGTGCGTGCATCGTCGATGGTGATCATCGCTACCCGCTCCATTTCGATCACCGTCGAGCGAAACAGCCCAACAGCTGTGAACGCACGGGAGTCCGACCCGCCACCTCCGGTCGCCAGCACGACAACGCGCTCACCGACTCGGATATCGAGATCCTCAGCCAACTCCACTGACAGCAGAAGCTCCCCGTCGCCATCGATGTATCGGCCCTCGACGATCAGCTCGGCAACCATCGTCACCCTGGATTCCGCGACCGGATCAATCCCGCGCAAGCTCACTCCATCTGTTCCGTAGGCGCTGCGCAGTATGCCGACCGCCTCGATCCGTTGCGCAATGCCCGTCACTCTCATGCCGGCCAGCGCATCGGTTGCAGCGGCGACTTGCTCAGCAGACAGGCCGTTCTCCGGAATCGGATCATCGGCGTAGCCGGCCGCTCGCACCTGGAAGCTCCCCTGGTTCTCGGACACCTGCGAGATCGTCATCGATCCGATGAATCCGTCGGTGATGCCGAACATCACAAGGATCACCCAACTCCCAAAGGCGACCGTTGCGATCATCAGGATGGTTCTCTGCGGATGCCGCCACAGATTGCGCCAGGCGATCCTCAGGCCCATTCCGCTCATCCTTCCCTCCTTCGGGGTAACACAAGCATCGGAGGCCGTTGCCTCGAAGAAGCCGCAGCGCCACCCGTGGCTTCTATCGATCGCCGCCGCGAGCGGCTGCGCCATGACCGACCGCGGTCAGTCCGTTGGCCAGTACCTGCGGCACGAACTCCATCATCGACTCGTACAGCTCCGTAGGCATCTTGTCGCGGTTGAACACGATCAACTTGATCAGCCCGAGCGAATAGAGGATCTGTTGGGGATCTGCATCGACGATCTCTCCACGCGATTGGGCGTCGATGACCCTGCTCACGAGTGGTGCATACGATGCACCCGCACGCTGTAGGACATCATCGAAGTCAAGCGACGCTGCCAGGCGCCGCAGCTCGTCAGGATCATCCAACATGATCCGTGCGAACTCGTTGGCTTCGATCTCGCCCGCAATCCCCTTGGTCAGTCGAATCAACGCCTCTCGCGTGTCGTCCGTGGAGCCAAACGAACCGTCGAGCAGGCGCTTCATCATCGCCGGAAGCTCGTCCAGTATCAGCTCGACGTACAGTGCCTCCTTGCTGGCGTAGAACAAGTAGAAGCTTGCTTTCGCGATCCCGGCCCGTTTCACCAAATCCTCAATCGTTGTCTTCTTCAGGCCATATCGTAGGAAGCAAGCACGTCCCTCTTTCAGCAACCGCGCACGTATCGTTCGCTTCTCTTCCGCAGTGAACGCTCTTGGCATGATTATGATCCTGTGACTATGAACGCTTTGTATTCGCAGAGTATACAACAATCTCTCCTCATGTCAACCCGTGGATCGAGATGATCTTGTTCGTGCAGACGCACCACACATCACCTCGGCACACAAGGCTGATTCCAGCTGCTCCGCAAGCCCAGTCCCCACGCACATAGGTCTCCCATGCAAACGAAACGTGTCCGCCTTGATGAAGCTGCAATCCCGGATGATCGAGAAACGATTCAAACTGGAGGTGGGTTGATGCAAAGGAGATGGGTGATTCTCACCATGGTGGTGATACTCTGCTCCCTGGCGGCGTCCGCCCAGGCAGCGGAAATCAGTGGAAGTTTCGGCATCGGCGCAGACGCTCTTCCGGGATTCACGTTGGATGCAGACTTCGATGTAACGATCGCTGATGACGTCTGGAGTATCTCGAGCAGCACAGGTATCGGTCTGGTCCCGGATTTTGCCATATCCGAGCTTGTTTCGGCAGCCTACGACCTTGACTTCGTCCATCTGGCGGCGAGCATTTCGATGGCGCTCGATCCGTTTACTGCAGAGGCGGGGATTCTAGCGGCAACGCAGCTATTCGCGCTCTCACTTCGCGAAGAAGCTCCCGAAATGGAGTTATCCTCCGATTTGACGATCGGGACTTCGATCGCGGCAGCAATTGATCCGTACGCTCAGCTGTACACAAAACTCAGCCTGGGCGATCACTGGCTCTCGAACACCACAACCGTCGCTTTCATTCCGCTAGACGTCACATCGTCCGTGCTGGGTTACGTGTCGTTTGGTCAGATCGGCGTGGCTGACGCAGCTGTGATCGTGACGCCTACCATCTACGTATCGCTCGGCGTTGTGCCGTTTGGTTTCGGCTACGTGCAGGCGAACGCTGACGTGGCGTTCGATGGCGTCACCATCCGAAACAGCGTGACCTATTCCGGTGGCTCGGCGTTCGCCATTCTGTCCACCGCAACCGTCGACCTGGAACCCATCACAATCTCCCTCTGGGGATCGTTCAATTCGGTGGGAACCAATCCGTTTGGCTTGGGCGCGAACGCCAGCGTTTCGTGGGGTCCGCTATAGACGTGTAGCGGTTCTGAAGACTGAAACGACAGCGCGCAGTGTGACTTCCACTGCGCGCTGTCTTCTTCTGCCGTGATGGTCTGCTAGCTCTCCTCCTCCTCGATGATCCGGATCGGGATTCCGTGGACCACGCCGTCACCCATGGTGACAAACAGCTGATAGTCGCCGGGCTCAAGCTGTGAGACATCCACGGTCACCAAGCACGTGTTGTTGCTCTTGCACGGCTCCACTTGGATCGGAGCCGTATCTTCAAGGATCTGCGTAAGAAGCACGCTGATCCCAAGCCCCGGCTCATCGACGGCCACACAGAACGTCGGACACACTGCGCCACCCGCCCCCGCTGCGAGCGGACCGACCCCGAACAGGATCGGCTGCGGATAGCCCTCTTCCTCAACCTCCGTCTGATGGAGCGCCACGCTGACGACAGCCCCTTCTCCGCCAACCACGACGATCGGCTCCGGAGCGTTCGGTCCGAGCAGAAGCCGTAGGATGAGCGCCTCGTTGATGTATCGGGCTGTTGCGGTCAGCAGATCATGCGCTGCATCGACACCGTAGATGAAGATCCCGAGGTTGGTGCTCCAGTACTCATCACGATCGATTCCATGATCGCGGTCGAACAGGAGCGGATCGCCAAGCTCCATGCTCGCGAACTCCGATCCTCGCTCCACGGCTCCTGCAGGCCAACCGGTCCAACGGACCACCTGCACGATCTCCTCGCCGCTTGCTCCGATGAGGGTGATCGTCGGGTAGTGGGTATTGGCGCTACTCACAAGCTCGCCCTCATCGTTGAAGAGGAAGATCTCCTCCCCGCGGATGTCGCTGAGGTTCCGGGCGTCGTTCGGGGTCGGCTCGTAGACAAGATCCGCATCAAGGTCGCCCACGGTGTCGTCCTCTTGCCGTTCGAGTAGGAAATACCCCGATCCCGGCATGACGCCTGCCAGCGGAACCTGATGGCAGACCTCGCCACGGTTTCCGCAATCCTGGAGAAACTCATCCAGCGTCAGCGAATGGAGCCACGACTCGTGCGCGGCGACGGTCCCGCCGTGAAGTTCGTCTTCGCTCGTACGGCGTGCACCCCAAACGATCGTCCAGCCCTCAAGGTTGATGTTCGTCGCTCTGGATCCGGCCGGTCGCGTGCTGTACAGCTCGATCCACTCGTCCTGACCGCTGAAGTTCGTCCCGGTCCACGCAACTTCATTGATCACGATCTCGGGTACGGTCGCACCCCATCCGGCTGGATCACAGTCAAGAACCCGAATGCGGATGACTCCAGTGTCGCGAGCTCCGTACGGATCCTCGACCACGTAGGTGATGATGTCTTCCCCGACAAAGCCAATCGGCGACACGTAGCTCAGCTCCACGTACGCCACGCCCTCCGGCGTGTACCTCACGTCAGCGAGGTTGCCGCTGACCGAACCATGGAGTGCCGTGATGCCGTCATCCGGGAACGAGAGCGAGTGGAACCCAGGATGGTCCGGGTTCATCGTCGGATCCAGATCCGGATCCGTTCCGGTGATCCGGAACCTCAGCCACTCGTACTCCGGGTTCTCTTCTGTTCCGACCTGGCAGGTATCGAGATCCTGGTCGTAGGCCTCTGGCGGCCGGTTCATCACCGTACAGGCTCGGGCCGTTACCGGTCCGACCGGCTGATCGCAGATATCGATCGCTGTGGCCGTCGCGATATTGCAGATCTGCCCGACAAGTGCCTGGGCCCCCGCTTCGTCGCTGCCCGAGAGCGTCGCGGCTTCTCCAACAGCAAGAAGCGGGATGACCTCGTCGATGCCCAGCATGGCATCAAGGACATGAACGGCGGTCAGCGCAACGTTCCC
>Ga0272444_10000658_pt1 | contig 35683 bp, 47 predicted proteins | sample SSMForm13_FD_201033 | JGI IMG/M metagenome (GOLD analysis project Ga0272444, IMG submission 201033) | Marine sediment archaeal communities from Little Sippewissett salt marsh, Falmouth, MA, United States - SSM-Form-13 | ecosystem: Environmental > Aquatic > Marine > Wetlands > Sediment ...
ACAAAAGATATTACAAAAGATAATGTCATAATACCCTTTCAGGAGATCATCGAAGACCTGAATTGTCGGCTCAAAGAAAGGAACCTGCGGGGCAATTACCGGCACCAAAGCAAAGCCACCAGAGGGATGATATCGGCGCGCTGGAAAGAGGGGGCGCAGCTTGAAGATTTTCAGCACGTCCACAGGGTCATGGTATCGAAATGGTGGAACGACGACAAGATGTCACAATATCTCCGGCCGTCGACGCTGTACCGGGCATCGAAGTTTGAGGGGTATCTGAACCAAAAGTCACAAAAGGAACAACAGGATGACAGATTCAAAACAGCGTTTCCGCACTAAGGAGCCACCACATTCGATTGAGGCAGAACGATCTGCACTCGGGGCTATAATGAGATCACCTGACGCCCTTGAGGGTGTGATGGAATTCCTACCTAACGCGGAGGCTTTCTATGCTCCGAAATATCGAAAAATCTATAATGCCTGTCTGTTGTTGGTGGCCAAGAATGAACCTGTTGATATCACCACGGTGTCGACTGAGCTGGATACGTCGGGGGATCTCGAGTCAATCGGCGGTCGGGTTCACTTGGTTGATCTGGCCGAATATGAAGCACTGGTGTCGAACGCGAAACACTACGCGCTAATCATTCAAGATTGTTGGGTGAAGCGACGGGTGATCCAAGCCTGCGATGAAATCATAGCCCTGGCTTATTCCGGGGACGTGTCGGCTGAGGAGTTGATATCGATTGCAGAAACAAAGATTGCAGCGGTTGGGATCGGTGTGGTGACCCAAGATTCGTTCCACTTTGGGGATGTTATGCCGCAAATCCTCACTGAGATAGATGGTTGGGTAAGTGGGGAGATGCAAAAGAAGGTTGTTGCAACAGGGTTCCCAGGCTTTGACAAGAGGTTTGTCGGATTTATGGGAGGCGACCTGGTGATCATCGGGGGGAAGCCGTCGCAAGGGAAGACACAGTTGGCGGTCCAGATATCCATGCACGCGGCGAAGTCAAGGAAAGAACCTGTATTGTTTGTGTCTATGGAAATGCCCCGGGTTCAGGTTGGCTCCCGTTTTGTTTATGCCGATGCCCGAGTCAATTCGATGGACGTGAAACGACAGGCCTTGCGGGATGGTGACTTTGACAAGATAACCAAGTCGGCAAATCGCTTGGCGCAGTTACCTATCTACTTCGCAGACACCGTAAACCTGACAATCAACGCCCTGTGGGCGATGGCGCACAAGCTAAAGAGGAAAGAGGGGCTCGGTTTGGTTGTGGTGGACTACCTACAGCTCATGCACCCGGGGATGAAAAAGGAAAACCGACAGCAGGAAGTGGCGCACGTTTCTCGAATGCTCAAAGCGTTGGCTTTGGCGCTGAACGTCCCAGTGGTCGCTTTGAGTCAGTTCTCAAACACTGCCTATCAGAGAGATCGGGCCAGCCTGGGTGATCTTCGGGATAGCGGGGCAATCAGCCAAGACGCCGACGATGTGCTGTTCGTTTGGGAGAGCCGAGATGAACGGCAGCAGTACATTTCGGTCGAGAAGATGCGCAACGGAGAGCGCGGGGACCACAAGATGCTGTTTATCGATGGGCGCTGGGAGGAACCAGCTTTCAACCCACCGCCGGAACCGGCCCTATCATACGTTGACGGGAAGACGGCGCAAGCGGGGGATATGCCGTTTTGAACAGACACAAAGCACAGTTCTCCCTGTATGCGATCAGGTCCGGTCTCTGGCGCGAGATCCGGGCGGCAGCCGATCCTGTTGAATGCTGGCGTCTGATGTATCGCAACTGGTGGGGCGGGTATATGGCAAGGCAACGAGAGGAGGCTACGGATGGCTAAGACAGCAGAAGAAAGACGGGCATACCAGCGGGATTATTACCACAAGAATGCCGAGGCACGCCGGGCGTATCACAGGCGATGGACAGAGAGGAACCGGCCGGCAAGGAAGATATCGAAGGCGGGTGAGTCCCCGTATGGCGATACCAGGACGGCCGAGGGTTTGAAAGCGTACCGAAAAGCGTACTATGAAGCCCACAAATACAAGGCTGCCGAACACCAGAAGCGGCGGGATGCCCAAAAGAAGGCGGCTGGTACACCCCGATGGAAACGGCGGTTACGCGAACAGTCCCGTCAAGCCGGGCAATCCTACACGGCTTCCGATCTGGTGCATATGCCAACGGAGAAAGCAGCACAGGCGTTCGACAAGATACTGAGGGGTGAGGGGGTGCTGGTCCGTTCGGCGGAGACCGGCGATCATCCTGTGGCTTTGCGGGCAATCGACTACAGCCGTGAATCCCGTTTCAGCCGGGACAAGGTGGGGGGGAAGCTGGCGTGAAGTGGCCTGACGACTACATCGACAAGATCATCTGTGGCGATTGCTTGGAGGTGATGCAGGGCATCCCCGATGGGGCAGTTGACCTCGTTGTCACCGATCCGCCGTATAATATTGGCAAGGATACGTGGGATAGAAGACCCGATTACGTTGGGTGGATTAGTGGTGCTTTTATTGGGTGTGATCGCGTCCTAAATGACCGAGGCTGCTTGTGGTTCAGCCATATGGTATTTCCGCTCTTGGCGGATATTCATCAGGAAATAATACAGACCACAGACCTCCGTCATGTCCAGTTTATCACCATAGACAAAGGGGTGGAGTCTATTGCGGGAAGGACGTCGGCAAGTCTGAGAACGTTTCCTCGCGCTACGGAGTATTACCAGCTTTACGCCTACGAAGACCCAACTGGAGCAGAGCAGTTGAGTGGCGAGATTGCATTAAAGAATCCGATGGCTCTATATTTACGACAAGAAATTGATAGGTCGGGGGTTTCGCGTAAGGAAGTCGCATCCATTTTCCCATCCAAGACGGGCGGATTGACTGGTTGTGTATCTAATTGGCTCCTTGGCTATAACCTGCCATCCGTAGAACAATACGAGGCTATACGGGGACGCCTTGGGAAAGACTACCTGAGGCGTGAGTACGAAGACCTGAGGCGTGAGTACGAAGACCTGAGGCGTGAGTACGAAGACCTGAGGCGTGCATTCAATTTGCCGTTTGGAGTGACCGATGTTTGGCGATACTGCTTCTCTGACGGTAAAAACAACGGGCATTGTACGGAAAAACCAATAGGGGTAATGAGCCGAATCGTGTCCGCGAGTTCCCATACTGGCGACATCATTCTCGATCCCTTCTGCGGTAGCGGCACGACCTGTGTGGCGGCAAAGCAGCTTGGGCGGCATTACATCGGAATCGAAATCAACCCTGACTACTGCAAGATAGCCGAGGACAGGTTGCGGCAATGCGAGCTGTTCCCGGCGGGGAGTGAGGCATGAAGTGGCCTGACCACATCGGACGAATCATCTGTGATGACTGCCTGACCGGGCTTCGCTCCGTCCCTGACAACGTGGTGCATTGTGTTGTAACAAGTCCACCCTACTGGGGCTTGAGAGATTACGGCGTTGACGGCCAGCTCGGCCTTGAAGGGACGCCAGAGGAATACATCGGCAAAATGGTGGAGATATTCCGAGAGGTCCGGCGGGTGCTGAGAGACGACGGCACCTGCTGGCTGAATCTGGGGGACTCGTATTGGGGCGGCAAGGGGAAGTTGTCACAGGCATGGTCAACCGAACACCAAGACCGCGAGACACTCCAAAAATCACAGCACCAGATTTGCACGACAGGCGAGACGCGCCCGCAGGACGGGAAACACGACACAATCAAGCCTAAAGACCTCTGCGGCATCCCTTGGCGCGTGGCGTTGGCGTTGCAGGCGGACGGCTGGTATTTGCGTAGTGACGTTATCTGGTGCCTATCTGGTGGCACCCACGTTTACGCCAAGACACAGAAGGGCGAAATGCCGATGACAATCAAAGACCTTTATCGGCTCAAGCCTGAAACGGTGCAGCTCTGGAACGGTAAGAGGTGGACGCAACTTCTCGGTATGAACAAGAACCATCGGGCCGGTGATGAATTGGAAATCGTATTGAGATCGGGCGAAAGAATCTCATGTACGCCAACGCATAAATTTCCCACTAAACGCGGGCTATTGGAAGCATCAGAACTACGGCTCGGTGACATTCTCAAGCGGGTCCGCCTGCCTCAACCGGAGCATCCGAGAGATTGTGCTATTGACCATGATGCGGCTTGGTTCGCTGGTCTTTATCTTGCCGAAGGTTCACGCTCTGGCAGTTGCATTCAGATCGCGGGGCACGTCAAGGAGTCGTCCAGGTGGCGGGCGGTTACTCGGATCGCCGCGAAGTATGGCGGTTCGGCTACGAGAACCATCAACGGTAATAAGATGGACATTCGCGTTTATGGCAAGGTGCTGAACGCGATCATTGACGAGTTGGTGTCTGGCAGGACGGCGCACGATAAGTGTTTCGCTCCGGTTGTCTGGCAGTACAGCAATGATTTTGTCGACCGTATGCTTGCCGGGTATATGTCTGGCGATGGCCACTACGACGAAAAGAACGGGCGGTATCGCCTCGGTTTCTGCCGGAACTATAACCTTGAGCGCGACCTGCGGACGGCCTGTGCGCGACTCGGTTTCCACCTGACACTCAAGATGTCCCATTCAAAATGTAACGAGAAGTCTTTCCCTTCATTTAGGGGCGAGATGCGGTTTACGCTCAGTGACCACCGGAATAAGCGATCAAGGAACGAGATTGTAGAGATTCGGAAGTCTCGATGTCGGTATGTCTACGACCTCGGTGTGGCCGACGATCCCCATACGTTCGCTTTGGCATCGGGTATTCTGACGCACAATTCAAAGCCGAACCCGATGCCAGAGAGCGTAACGGATCGGCCGACAAAGGCGCATGAGTACATCTTCCTACTCACGAAATCGGCGCGGTACTTCTACGACAACGAGGCGGTCAAGGAATCGACCACTGCACAGCCCAGAACGTGCGGAGCGAATAGCCGTGCTAACTGTGATCGTGATCCTGCCCACCAAACCAGGAAACAGGACGCTGTCGGAAGCCGCAGGTATGCAGGGTTCAATGACCGATACGACTTTGCGAACCCGCCTACTGGTCGCAACCTCCGCACTGTCTGGAGCATAGCAACCGAGCCATACCCCGAGGCCCACTTTGCCACATTTCCCCGGAAGATACCGATGACCTGCATCCGGGCCGGTACATCCGAGCGGGGCGTATGCCCTGAATGCGGGGCACCGTGGGAAAGGGTGGTGGAGAAGGACAAATCGTTTGAAAGCGGATCCGGGCGCAGCGGGAATCCGATAGCAGGGAAGAACGGACCCGACCTGCAAGGCGGAGGAGATACGGGAGACATCCGCAAGGGGCCGGTAGTGTCTACCACGACCACCGGATGGGAACCGACCTGTTCCTGTGGTCTGCCTGATACGGTCGGCGCGATCGTCCTCGATCCGTTCATGGGGTCCGGTACGACGATGCTGGTGGCGCGGGAGATGGGGCGCAGGGCTTTCGGGTTTGAACTGAACCCGGGGTATGTCGGTCTGGCAAACAAGCGTAATGGGCAGGAGGTTTTGTTCCAATGAAGACTCAGCCACGGACGGCGTTTTGGGCCACGGAAGGCCCTGTCGAGTTTCGGGTATTCGGGGTGCCCCGGCAATGGCCGAAGGAAAACAGCACCACGACTATCGACAAGAATACAAGCCGGGTTGTGGGGCGGCGGGTGTTCCATCGGGACTACCGGACCCGCAAGAATCCAATCACGGGCAAGGTTGAAAAATACGACCACGGCTACCTGAAGAAGTGGAGGGATATAGTACAAGACCAGATCCACAGGCAGATGCAGGCGTTGGGGTTGAAGCCGTTTCCAAAGAACCATCCTTTGGCTATCGGGATATTGATTTTTAAGCCGAAGCCGAAATCGTGCAAGCTCGAATTGCCGTCGCAGATGCCGGACATGGACAACTACGAATACGCGATCAACAACGCCTTGAAGAGCACCCGAACGAAAAAGGGGCCGGGGCTATTCCCTGACGGGGTGCTGTTCTATGACGATGACTGTCCGGTCTGGATACTGGACCCGACCGGCAAGGTATGGGCTACGAAAGAGCACCCTCCCGGCGCCCTGATAACGATTCAGGATGCATGGTATCTGAGAGGAAAGATATCTGATCGGTTGAAGATCATCCGAGAAGAGAAGTGGCAACCAACAGAGCAAGGAGTGACGATATGAATCTGGCAGAAAACGAAATCATTATCAGGGTCGAAGATCTGGACTGGGTACTTGAATTCGTCGACGACCTGATGGGCGAGAAGGTGATGATCCCGACGGACGCTGAGAAGTACGACCGGTTGCAGGCGATACTGAGGTCGTCAAACTGTCGCAACATTCCGGGAACGCATGAGTATATGCGGGTCACCCCATGCGACGAATAACCCTCCTAACCCTGGTCCTGGTCCTGCTGCCGATATCCCCCAGGTCAGCGGAGTACCGGATGGTCGAGGTCATGGACCCACTGGTGACATCGACCACAACGATTGACACGTTTGTCTACCCTGCGCCCGACACGGCATCGGCAATCGTCATGGCGCAGTCAGGGCTTGCCTACGTTGGCGGAGGGGTGTGGACGGGGCAGTACGATTGCAGGGATAGATGGGGCAACCGCGTGAAGGCGCGTTGGTTGCAGGTGCAGTTTCCCGGAGATGCCAATAACGATAATCGTGTCAACATCGGCGACCTGTGTTGGCTGGTGTCGGTGCTGTTTGGAGGTGATATGTGAGTAAGAATCTGAGTCCGAGAATGCAGGCGGTCGTGGACAAGATGAGGGAAATCGAGAAACCCCTGAATGTGACTCGTTGGGGCGACGAATACACGATTGGCACCGATGCCAATGGTGACAGGATAAACTACAGTACCGTTCGCGCCCTGATAAATCGCGGGCTGCTGCAGTATGCGGGGACAGATCGTCTTACCGTCTCCTACACCCTAACCCCGGAGGCGCTTCGTGAGCAAGGATGATCGTGACGCCTTCACTCCGGCACGGCATACCACCAACTGGCAGAAGGGTGAGTTGAATAGGATCAAGCGATGGTGGAACAAGTTACAGCGACGCCTTACGGGGCGATCAATCAAACGGGAATTGGAGGCGCGAGATGAGTGAGATAGAATACGAACTGTGGGAGCTGGACGCTCACCGCGCTGTCCCGACGCCGGACGGTGAACCAGTGGACCCATACAATCAGGAGAGGTGTAGCGCAGACGAGGCCGATAATGCGTTTATCCGTGACATTACAGGCACGCTGGTAGATATGACACCTGTCACGATGCGGCGAGTAGTTGACGCATGGAACCTTTGCGCCGACCACCCCGACCTTGACGGCTGCGTGGTGGTGGAGAAGAAGGATGTGGAGAGAGCTATCAGAGGGCTAAAGTCTCTCAGTGGTGGCGGGTTCAATGTAACACGCGCCGACGATATGGCTATCGACCGCCTGGATTCTGCGCTGCGGGGGGATGAATGAGTAAAAACACCTTCAAACATAGGGAGATTTGTTATGTCGAAGAAACTTGAGTTCATGGAAGTGGATGAACCAACTCGGACGTATCACTACGCTGACGGCTCAACACTCGAAATCCCGTCCGGCGTTAAGTCTATGGCCGTAACGAGTAGCGGGACGCATCGTATCAATGCCAATGATGGGCGGCGGTGGATTGTCGTGCCTGGGTGGATAGCAGTAGAGTTCACTGCCGACGACTGGACGTTTTGAGTTGTGCCCGCATTGGATTGTTGGTCAGGATGCCGAACCGGAACTCCGGCAATTATACGAACGACACTATTCTTGTTATCACTACAAGGATGGTCGCAAGCCAAAGAAGTTTACGGGGCCGGGGCAGGTAATCGTCCTGACCACGCCAATGCGGGACGCCCTATTTGCCTGGAGGAAATTCAAAGATGACAGCGGACAGACCGGAGTCAACTGTGCCGTCTTTCGGAATGAATCGCAAGTCCTATCATCGGACCTTATCCGAGAGGCTGACGCCATTGCTGATTTCGCGTGGCCTGGTGAGCGGCACTACACGTATGTTTGCGCTTCGGCTGTTAAGTCGCGGAATCCCGGCTGGTGTTTCATATGCGCCGGATGGCAGCGGTGTGGACACACAAAGTCAGGGTTGGTTATTCTCGAACAATGCGCTGCGGAGGGATGATGAATCACAGGCGGGCATGGAAGGAGAGTAGACGAAATGGCAGTGAATCCAGAGACAAACAGAATTGAGGCGTTGCAGGAATCACCTGATTCTGACCTGAACGCGAAGATGGAGAAGTTGCAGGAACAGTTTACGGCAGCGAAGCTGGTTCGCCCTGACGGCTCACCTGTCCCGAAAACCTGGACGACGTTCACGGTGGGGGAATTGGTGGTCATCAAAGACTATACGTTCAGCGTCGCCTACATCGGCGAAACGAACGTGCTGTTCGAGCCGGTGTCACCGACGGACGCACTGGAGGCCAGCAATGGATGACCAGCGCATAGCGGAGATAAAACAGCGGCTTGAGGCCGCGCCCACCGGGCATGGAAGGAGAGTGAATGATGGAATATCTCTTGCTGATACTGTTAGGGGTGGTGGTGGTGTTGGTTGCTTTTGTGACCTACAAAGTGGTACGCAAAATGGAACAGAAGATAGAGGAAAAGCGGTTGCGGCGAGAGAAGGAAGAGGAGGGAGAGTATTTGGGATGGTAATGGATGACCAGCGCATAGCGGAGATACGGGCGCGGCTTGGCGGCAGAGTGAAAATGCTTAACTATGCCGAAATGAGTCGGGCGCTTAGTGCCGAGGAACGTTCTTACAAGTTGTTTTTGATCGACGCTGAGGACCTTCTTGCCGAGGTTGAGAGGCTTCGGGGGACACTCGACACAGTGAGGGGTGACAGCAATATGCTACAAGCCCTGATGGAAGCCCACGGCGATCACATCCTTCAACTCACAGAAGCACTTGAGGAACATCCTGACGGTTACGATGGCCCATGTCAATGTGAAACCTGCCGGAGCTATGGAGATTGATGATGGTTGAACAAATCAAGACAGAGGAAGAATACCGGCAATGCCTTGCGGATGTTGATCTTCTAATGAACACGGTTGCCGATGATGGGTCAGTCGAGAGATTGCAATACGACCTACTGAAAATGCGCATTGTGGAATACGACCTTCTTGCCGAGGTCGAGAGGCTGAGGGGAATACTCGACACGATAAAGGCTATGGGCGACGTAATAGCGGGCGAACCCGTCACCGAGGACACAGCGAAAGAGGTCGGCAAGGTGCGGTGTTCGCCGTCCGGCAGGCCGCAAGACACAGTGAAAGGAGGGGAGTAATGCCGCGCATCAAAGTGATTGAGCAAACGGCGGACGAGTTTCATGGACGCTACAAGAAACACGACATCAGCATTCGCCGAGAATCGGACTACATCTACTACATCATGGTCGCCTGTCCAGACGGAACATACGCTTACTACGGTTGGTGGGGAGATGATCTTGAGCGGCATACGATGGAACAGGCAGTCCACGAGGCGTTGGAGGGTAGCCTGCTAACCGCCCAGCCGCAAGGAGGGGAGGCGAAGCCGTGATCTTACGCATAGACCCGATCAAGTTGACGGTGCTCATTGTGCCGGACGGCGAGGACGAAGGGGAACGCATAGAGGGGTTGCTGTCGGCGATACAACGGTTCGAGACAACGAATCGCTGTAGGGCCGTGGCGACAATTTCAGATGATGAATCGGTAGCCTACGATACGCCGTGCCTGCGCTTCGACATCGACGCGGCGGGAAAGGAGTGAGGATGTACACGCGAGAGATCATGGTTGACTTGGCCCTTAAGATGTTGGGGACGCCTTACGTGTGGGGTGGCAATGACCCTGATGACGACGGTGGAGTGGACTGCTCCGGGTTCGCGCTCTACCTGTTGCATCGGGTCGGGCTGGTCAAGTGGGGCGAAGACATGACAGCGCATGACCTATACAAGTCGATGCCGATGCCAGAAGGCAACATACATCCAGACTATGTGGACGCGGGTGACTTCGTATTCTACGGCACCAAGGAGAAGATCACCCATGTGATGATGGCCCTTGGCCCTGGTGTTGTGATAGGGTCGATAGGCAAAGAGGGGGCTGTGGATATACGGCCCATGAATTACAGGCCCGACATCGTGGCCGTGAGATGGTTTGAATAGGAGGCTGTGTATCTATGTGGTCGTCAGGCTTAACGAGGGATCAGGAGAGGTATTATGAACGAGAGAACGCTGCGCGAACTCGTGAGGAACTTGAATCTCTCAAGAAAGAGGCGGAAGCCCTTCGCGTTAAAGCTTCTGGTTTAACGGAGGAGTTGACACCCCGCGAACGAGGGATGATGGATCGTCGATTTGGGGTGTCAATGTATTGTCCACCGTCCCAATATAATGACGTACAGCAACAGCCAGGGTTGGAATGGTTGGATGGGTGGTGCACCCAAAATCGAGACATAGAAAACGAAGACCAGAGGAGGAATCCGTTAACTGTTTGGCTGGCCGACATTGTACCTATCGACCATAGCTTTCGGTTGACAGATATTGTTGTCCCCATTAAGCACTACGACCGTTACGAGCACGGAACTGACAGGGTTGTCTTTCGTCGGTGGGTGTTCCGGACTACAGAGGGGCGGTGGGTGGCATATGATGGGAGTGGGAGGTCGCCGAAAGTAGATTATATAGACTGTGATCGTTACGGGGATGCACCCAAGGCAAACTTGTTTGGTAGTGAAGAGGATGCGTGGCATCGCGCAAGGTGTGGTTATTTCAGGCTTTTACGTTATGCTGCTATGATAAGAGACAAGGGTGGGTGGTGCGCCCTGGCGCCAGAGGTTCGTCGTAAGATTGACGAAATGAAGATAGGGGTGGGAGGATGGTTTCAAGATGCACAGTGTCTTGATTGTCAAATCTCATTCTTTAAGGCAGCGTGCCATCACATCAAAAAGCAAATGATTGAGAAGGGGTATATTGAGGACGACTCCAAGTATGTCATGAACCCCTTTCCATACTGAATAGGAGGCGGTGAGATATGAAGAAAGAAGGAAACCACTTGAAGGGGTTGTTGGTAGCCCATCTCTTGGGGCTTGCTCTCATGGCTTTTGTAGCGTGGCTATCATGGCCTGACATTTCTCCCCCCGCCCCGGTGCCTCGGCCAGTGGTGATGTTTGAAATACCGGGTTGTGATGGGGCGTTCAACATAGAAATGTCCGACGACTTTCTTGATAGTTTGTGGTCCGATACTCTTTGGGTCTGGTATCCCAACTATCTTAATCCCGACAAGTACAGGCTGGAATACAACCCAACAACCGGAAGGTGAGAGATGAGGTGGTTAAAGTGGTTTATGCTATTCTTGTGCGTCATTAGCCTGATGATTTGCTTACTGGACCCATGCGTGACGAAGTGGGTCTGCGTGGCTACGATGTGCATAATTTACCATATCTATTTCGTGGGGGATATACTCCTCAAGGCCATAAAGGAGGAATAACAAATGAAGTTCACAATATTGTTAAGTTTGCTACTCTCCCTGCCGCTTGGCATCCCCCGCTCACCCGAAACCGAGAGGTGAAGTGATGGAAACAGAAATAGTGGAAGTGCTGAAGGGGATCAAGGATGTTCTATGCTATATTTGCTTATTACTGGCCTGTATAAGTATAGCAATCACCCTAAACATAAGATCAAAACACTAACCCCCTAACCCCGCGAGGCGGGAAAACTAAATGAACCGTTGGCGAGCAGAATACGGAGTGCCCGAACCGAACCAAGTTATCGAATCCTTGGTATGTCCTGCCTGTGGTTGTATTGCTGGCTGGATGTGGGGCGAGGTGTGGCGGTGTCGGGGCTGCGGCCGATGGTTCCAGCGCGAAGAAATAGACGACTCAAACGATTGGAACTGAGAGCGAGGTGATGCCTATGGCCTGACCTGAACTACAAAAGAAATGTTAATAATCATATCGGTCCTGCCGGTCGTCCGTAACCCGGAATCCCCGGCCGGCAGGATCTTATTTGACAAGGATGTCTGCATGGAAATCGAAAAGTTAATCATCGACGGGATCAGGGAGGAGAAGGGGTTGCGGTACAGCGTGCGGATCAACGACCGCAGGGTAATGCTGTCTCTGACGCTGTTCGTTTACCTTGTTAGGCTTGCGGCCGGCCGGGTGGGCTTGCCCGGCGTCCCGAGTGATGGAGGTTGGGTGTGGAAGGGAGATATCAGCCCTGTCCTCCACAGAGCAAGAAACATCCAGCGATTGAATGATGCTGTTCGGTCCCAGATGGATGCTGATCGGCGGTTCTATCTGGTCGAGAATAATCTCCGATGTTCATACAGGCTGAAGGTGCGGCCGGACCTGGTAGAATTAAACGATGATCTGCGGGACTTCTGTGACAGCTACGAGGTCCGGCAGGTGTTTGAGGAGGTGGAGTGATGGGACTAACAGCAAGGCAGCGCCGTGATATTGAGTACAACCGGCGACTGTTCAGGGCCACGGACAGAGTTGAAGGCGATCCTGGAGGAGAAGGGGAAGATGGAGGCTGCGAAAGCCCTGGAGGAGGACAGTGATGCCGAAGAGAATGTGGAGCGCTCCGATGGCGACGATTGAGCTTAGCCGAGATCGGATGGAGGAGGAGGAAAATCAGGGCATCCCTTTGAACGAAATGTGTTGCACCGAGCCAGACTTAATCCTGGTCTGTGATTGCGGTTATGAATCCGTACATCGTTGTGACGCTGTGGAGGTTGAATGTCCCTGTTGCTGCGCCCGGTTTGAAGTTGGCCTGACGGTTCAGAAGGTTGGGCGTCGGGCCTTTGGTCGTAGGCTGGTCTTCATGTTGGATGCGTGGAACTACCTGCGATTTGCGGACAGGAACCGCAATAGGGATCTGCGACCACCGGCCCGGCACGCCAACTGTCGATGTATAGGATAGGAGGATATGATTATGCTGGATCGTATGTCGTTAGGGGATATAGGCAACCACCTATAAGGGGGGCCGACGATTCTTCACCCGATTTGTTTCACGTTAAACACTTGCGCCATTCTGCCCCATAATGCACCAATATATGCACTTTGTTATACTGATGTTATAGACAAATAAAACACCCGGCACCTATCCTGCCAACAGATAAACGAAACTGCTGGCGGGAGTCATGGCCGATACAGGTGTCCACTACATCCCCAAGTGCGAGATCGACCAGCTCAAGCCGTATGATCGAAACCCCCGACAGAACGATCAGGCCGTCGAGGCCGTCCGTAAGTCCTTAGAAGCCCACGGTTTCCTTAACCCAATAATCGTCGATGCCGACTTCCGTATCTGCTGCGGGCATACAAGATTCAAAGCGGCTACGGAAATGGGGATGGACACCGTCCCGGTCATTGTAGCGCCCCACCTGGTCGGCTCTAAGTTCGTATCCTACAACATCGCGGACAATCAGACCGGCGCCATTGCCGAATGGGACACCCCGGAGCTGGCTAAGATCATATCGGAGCTACAGGCCGAGGACTGGGACATGGAGTCCCTGGGATTCGACGGCAACGAGATCGAAACGATCTTGGCGGAGATGGATGCCGGGGCCGGGACGGGCGGTGATCCCGAAGATGTTCCCGAACCGCCGGTCGATCCGACAACGCAGCCCGGCGACCTGTGGCTGTTGGGCGACCACCGGCTGCTGTGCGGGGACTCGACGAAGGAAGTCGATGTCTGCCTGCTGATGGACGGGACCGAGCCGTTCATGATGGTTACCGATCCGCCGTATGGGGTGGAGTACGATCCGGGATGGCGGGATGAAGCCGCGAAGGCTGGTCACCTGTCCCCTGCGAACCGCAGGGTAGGACAGGTGACGAATGACGACAAGGTCGACTGGTCTGCCGCGTGGTCCCTGTTCCCCGGCGATGTTGTGTATTGCTGGCATGCTGACCAGCATGCCAGTGAGGTCTTTAACTCATTGGCCGAATGTACATTCCTTATTCGGGCGCAGATAGTGTGGGCCAAGCCGGGGTTCGTTATAAGCCGGGGACATTACAACGGCCAGCACGAGCCCTGCTGGTATGCTGTGCGCAAGGGGCGAAAGAGCCGATGGTGTGGCGATAATTCGCAGTCGACTCTGTGGCAGATCAGCAATCACCTGACAGATCAAGAGGGAAAGACCGGCCACGGCACCCAGAAGCCCCTGGAGTGCATGGCCCGCCCCATCCGCAACCACGGCAAGCGTGGCGATTCCGTCTATGACCCCTTCCTTGGCTCCGGCACGACCCTGATCGCCTGTGAGCAACTTGGGCGGAAATGCTACGGAATGGAGATCGATCCTGGGTACTGTGACGTCGTGGTCGAGCGGTGGGAATCCCTGACCGGCAAGACAGCCGAACTCGTGAGGACCGGCAATGGCTAAAGCGAAACGCAAGGCCAAGCAGGTCAAGAAAGCTGATGGGCGAGGCCGCAGGAACAAGTGGCCGACCCATGTGAAGCCGAGGCTTGAGACAATCAAGGCATGGAGACGCAAGGGGCTGACCGAGCAGGAAATATGTAAGGGTCTTGACGTAGCTGTTTGCACCTTCGCCACTTACAAAAATAAATATCCCGAATTGGTAGAAGCCTTAAGTATCAGTAAGGCCGATGCTGACGGCCAAGTGGAAAACGCCCTGTTCAAGCGGGCTGTCGGATACACGTTCGAGGAAACCGAGACCCATGTAACCCAAAGAGGGGATGGGACGGAGAAGATTGTTCGGGTCAAAAAGACCCTCAAGCATGTCGAGCCGAACACGACTGCCATGATGGCTTACCTGTTGAACCGGGTGTCAAAAGACTGGCAAAACAAATCACGACATGAGCTATCCGGCCCTGACGGTGGACCTATCCAGACCGGCGGGGTGCTTTTGGTATTGCCTGACAATGGAAGAGACGAAAAGAATGCCGACGGCAGCCTTAAAACAGACGACTGATCTGCCGAAGATCAAGCCCCAGCCCGGGCCGCAATACGACTTCCTGGCTACAAAGGCGGACATCGGTATCTTTGGCGGTGCGGCTGGTGGTGGAAAGACCTACGGCCTGTTGATGGAGTGCGGTCGGCACGTTATGGTGCCGAACTTCTATGCTGTTCTGTTCCGCCGTGAATATACGCAGATAACCCAGCCCGGTGGAATGTGGGATTCGGCTTTGAGTATCTACCCGGGGCTCGGTGGACAACCCCGATACGGTCCGCTTGATTGGGCGTTCGGGAACGGTGCAAAGATCAAGTTCGGCCATATGCAGCATGAGCAGGACCGGTACAACTGGGATGGTTCCCAGATTGCGATGATCGGCTTTGACCAGCTTGAATCGTTTACATGGCGCCAGTTTTCGTACCTGTTGTCCAGGAACCGATCGACTTGCGGTATCAAGGGCTATGTTCGGGCAACCTGTAACCCGGTGCATGGGGATGACCCAACCGGGGGATGGCTCCGACATCTTATAGCGTGGTGGATTGATGACGATTCGGGGTTGGCTATTCCCGAACGGTCCGGTGTGATCAGGTACTTCGTAAATATCGACGACGAAATCGTATGGGCTGACACCCCAGGCGAACTGATAAAGCGATACGGTGCAGACACGTTGCCTAAATCCTGCACGTTCATCCATTCCAACATATACGACAACAAGATACTGATGGATGCCGACCCTCAATACTTGGCGTCCCTGAAGGCCATGCCCCTTGTCGATCGGTCCCGGTTGCTCGGGGCGAACTGGAACGTCAAGGAAGCGGCCGGAATGTTCTTCAAGCGGCCGTGGTTTGAGGTTGTCGACGCTGCGCCTGCTGGTGGACAGGAGATCAGGTACTGGGACCGGGCGGGCACGGATGCGATGGATAAGAATGCGGGGCAGGCCTCATGGACGGCGGGCATCAAGTTGCAAAAGCATCCATCGGGGGTATGGTATGTGGTTCATTGTGTGCGCTTTCAGGGTAGCCCCCTCAAAGTACAGGAACAGGTCAAAAACGTCGCCAGTCAGGACGGTACGGCCGTGCAGGTTGGTATCGAAGGAGATCCCGGCCAGGCCGGCAAGGCCGAAGCCGAGCTCCAAGTCCGCAACTTGGCTGGTTACGATGTCCGAATAAACACGGTTAGGGAATCCAAGGGCACCAGGGCGAAGCCGGTATCTGCGCAGGCTGAAGCTGGGAATGTCAAGCTCGTTAAGGGTGACTGGGTTGAGGCGTTCTTGCGAGAGGCAGAGAATTTCGACGGCACAGACAAATGTACATCGGATCAGGTCGATGCCCTGTCCGGTGCCTTTATGATGCTGAACAACACGGTCCAGATCGGTGTGTATTGAGGATGAGAAACCCGTACAGAGGAGAGTTGTGATGGCTGAATATGCTGGTCCAATATGTATCGTGGTGGGGCTGATAATGATTATTAGGGGATGGCGAGGTTTATCTCTGGATGTAAGACGGGAGACCCAGCGTCGAGGGAAGGCAAATCTATGAGTAATTATCTGAGTATTATCGTGGGCTTGGCTATAGCGGTGGCCATCATCGGCGGCATCGCGATGTTCGTCCGGGGTCAGTGCCGAGCCTACGACGCAGCGTGTGATGCCGACGAAGCATGCCCTGATACGCGTGCAGTGTGGGGCGATGGATGCGGAAGGGAAGGGGCACCATGAATTGGGGTGAGGTGGCCGACTTGTGGGCCTCGGAACCTTTCCATGCTCAGATCTATTACGTGGTCGCAGTGGCGCTCACCCTGTTTGCCATCGGTTTAATCATTATGGTCCTCAAGCATTATCTGGCCCCTATGCACGTCGAAGAACCGTGGGATATTTCCCCGGAAGTTGCAGAGGCTATAGCCTGTGGTGCTAAGAAGAGAAGGCAGGAAGATTGGGACAGGAAACACCCTGAAACATTTTGGATGGATATAGATGGCAGCCAAGGCTAAAAGTAAGATCGACGAACAGAAGATGATGGAGCAGGCGATGGCTCGCGTCTTGTCGAGCGCCCTGCGCCCCAGGATAGCGGGCAGGCTCGGTAAGTCGGGCTATACCGACAGGGAACTGTATACCGAGCTCGGATACGTCGAGTCTCTGACGTATGCCAACCACTACTATCCTGCATTCCGTCGCAACCCGATTGCTAACGCTGTTATCACCCGGCCTGTCGACGAAAGCTGGCGCCTTCCCCCGACGATAGACGAAAACATTGCGGGTGAATCCACCCTTGAAAAGGAATGGGGTTCACTGTCCGACCGCCTGCAACTCTCGAATAGGTTCAAGCGGGTTGACAGATTGGCAACACTCGGACAGTGGGCGTTGATGCTGATTGGGTTCAAGGATGGGTCGATGAATCTGTCTGAACCTGTGGGCGCGGCGCAAGACGTCCTGTATGTGACACCATACCCGGAATCATCGGCAACAATAGAGGCTTATGAGACTGACACCCAGAACGCCCGGTATGGATTGCCGAACATCTACAAGCTGTCCGTTCGCATGGGCACGACCACAACGACACACCTGGTTCATTGGAGCCGGGTCATCCATGTGGTGCAGGACAACGACGTGAGTGATATCGAGGGCAATCCGGCACTGGAATGCGTTTACAACTTCGTCACCGATCTGGAAAAGGTGGTCGGTGGCGCAGGCGAGATGTTCTGGCGCGGGGCGATGCCGTGGATGAAGCTGTTAATTAACGACCAGGGTCTTATCACTGACACGGTTAAATCTGAGATGAAAGACAAGATCGAGTCGCTGGTGCATGGCCTTCGCCGGTATCTGATGCTGCAAAATATGGATATGCAGCAGATATCGCCGCAAGTGGCCGACCCGTCGAACCATGTCTCCGCCATCTTGGACGTGATAAGTGCAGGGACGAGGATCCCGAAGCGTATCCTGGTCGGTTCTGAACGCGGGGAATTGGCGTCAACGCAGGACAGGGAATCGTGGGCTGAGCAAATAGGAACCCGCCGCGAATCGTATTGTGAAACGCAAATAGTACGACCGTTTATCGACAGGTGCATCCAGTACGGGGTATTGCCCGAACCGAAAGAGGGTACATACGACGTAGATTGGCCCGACCTCATGTCGTCGTCGGATAAGGATTTGGCCGAGGTTGCGAAGTTGCGTGCTGAGACGGTCAAGGTGTACGCCGACAGCGCAGCGGCCGGTGATATCATGCCGTCCGACATCTTCTTTGACAAGATTATGGGCTTTACGCAGGAAGAGATCGAACAGATAAACGCAGCCCGAGACACTCAACGAGACGAAGCCGACAACGACGATGATCTGCCGCCTGATCCTGACGGGGGACCCGATGTCGTATGACCCCACCAGGACAACGGCGTTACGTGCCCGGTTTGTATCGCAGGTCAATCGCCGATGGCGGACGGTGAAAACCGACCTGCGCAAGTCAATAGTCGACAACGATTGTTTCGGTATTGCTGATCGTATGGTTGCGCTGGCGGCCTTACCGCCGGAGGAACTGGCAATGTTCCTCGATGCTGCCAAGGTTGATAGGTTCATGGCGTGGCTGAGAGAACAGGAAGAAGCCGGGATACTGGAGACGGTATTCATGCCGAGCCGGTTATCGTCCGAACCGTGGTCAAACCTATATATCGACAGCGCATACCGCCAAGGCATTCGCCGGGCATACTCGGAACTGCATAAAGCAGGATACGCCACCCCGATCCCGATCGATATGGCTTTCGGTCAACCGGTCCATGCCCAGCGGGTGGCTCTGCTCTACAACCGGACGTGGGAAGACCTGAAGACCGTGGCGCAGGTGGTAAATGCCAGGGTAAGGCAAAAGGTCACGGATGCGCTATCGAGTGAACTGGCCAGAGGTATTGCCGAGGGAAAGGCGCCGAAGGTTGTGGCGAAGGAACTGTATGCAGAGTTGGGAACTATCGTCGACGGCATAGGGCTCAACAGGTGCCGGACGATTGCCAGAACGGAGATCATTCGAGCACACCACCATGCCAATATCCTTGAATACCGGCAAGCGGCAAAAGATATGGAAGTCGAGGTGTTGGTGGAGTGGAGTACGGCCGGCGACGAACGGGTCTGTGAGAAATGTGCAGGCATGGCCCATCACACCTACACCCTCGATCAGATAGAATCTATGTTACCAGCCCACCCTAATTGCCGGTGTTCTGCTATACCGGCCCGGCGGGCTACAATGCGACGGAGAGCGGCATGAAAGATAGACAATCGTATGTATTCAACTTCTCTGGCGGGTACAGACAGGAGGTGCTGGACGGCCGGGACTGTTTAGTGGTCTCTGTTGTTCCGTTAGTCCCGGGTGTTCACACGGGGATGGACGGTAACCCGACGTACTATTCGCCAGAAGCCTTATCAACTGCGGTGTCCTACAACAATGGCCGTCCTATCGTGGTCAATCATCCCGGTGCGGGTCAGACCGCAAACAGGCCGGACATTCTGGAGGATACTGGTGTCGGCACCATGTTCAACCTGCGATATGCTGACGGGAAGTGGCGGGCCGATCTGTGGATTGATGTGGAAAAGGGCGAACGGATTATGCCGACCGTCATGTCCCGTATCCGCAACCATGAGGTGGTTGAGGTGTCGACCGGTTTGTACGGTCGGTGGGACCAGACACCCGGCGTGTGGAACGGGGAGGATTACACTGCTGCGGCCGGCGACTTGATCCTCGACCATCTGGCTATCCTGCCGGATGCCGTTGGGGCGTGTTCGGTTGCGGATGGGTGCGGAATTCATGCCAATAAAAGCGATAGAGATAAACAGAAGGAGCAGCCTATGATAAGTCGAGCCAAGGCTTGGCTGCGGCAGTTCATCCAACAGGAACAGCTTGAGGCCAGTCACGATGATGTCCGGCGAAATATTCAGGCGTTGCTCGACGGGATGGACAACGGCAGTTGGATGCACTGGGTACGGGATGTCTATGATAACAAGGTTATCTATGAGGCGTCGACGACCAATCCCAGTGAGATGGCGGACGGCCAGACATCCATAACCAAGTTGTACGAGCGTTCTTACACCGTCGACGATGATGGCGTGGTGACTTTGGGTGAGGAAGCCCAGGAGGTTATTGAGGAACGCAACTATGTACCGGTAGACAACGCGGGGGGGGATGAGAACCCCGACAACAATAAAGCGTCCAACGATAAGGAGTTGAAGACGATGGAGAAAGAGCAGAAAGTCAAAGCACTGATCGCGTGCGAAGGCACTCGATTCGAGGATGGCGACAAGGATTGGCTGATGGCGTTAGAGGAAGGGCAGCTTGATAAGTTGGCTGCACCGGAGACCCCGGAACCCAAGCCCGAAGAAACGCCGGACCCCGAACCGAAGGAGGAGCCGACTGAGCCCAAGGAGAATGCGGAGGCCGAATCGAAGGCGCCGACATTCGAGGGGCTTCTGGCTAACGCATCTCAGGAACACCGGGAGCTATGGGCTCAGCTGGAGGCCGAGAGGCAGGATCGCCGGGACAAGTTGGTTTCGGGCCTGACCGAAAACAAGGCGTGCAAGTTCACCTCCGAGGAGCTACAGGCGAAGCCGTTGGCCGAGCTTGAGAAGATGTCGGAACTGGCGGCCATACCCGTAACCTATGCTGGTAACAGTCCAGCGCCTGTGAACAAGGAAACGGCTCCCGTTCCTCCGCCCCTGGTTCCCCTGGAGAACGTTAAGGAGTAGGTTCATCTGTGCCTGCAAGTATTGAAAAAGCGATAATGATATGGAAGTTCCCATACCAACAGGAGAAATGAGCAATGGCTTATAACACGATTGCAGTTGTCGAAACCGGACTGCTCCGCAAAGAGGCGGTGGCTAACGCGGCTATCACTCCGGGACACCTGATCGAAAGAATGTCCACGGGCAAAGTCCGGGTCCATGCGACCGCAGGAGGGACCGCATCGCCCATGTTTGCCCTTGAGGACAGCATTCAGGGCAACGGGATAACCACGGCGTATGAGGCCGCAGACCGCGTCCAGGTGGGCATCTTCAACAGCGGCGACGAGGTCTACGCACATCTATACAACGGCGAAACTGCTGTTATCGGCAGTAAGCTGGAGTCCCAGGGCGATGGCACCCTGCGCGTAGTCGATGCCGATACGTCTGTCGGCACCGTGGGCGTCCAGTCTGTCATAGGGACGGCGCTTGAAGCGGTCGACATGTCCGGTTCTTCGGGCGTTGATCCTGACGGCCGCATCCTGATCGAGATCCTGTAGTCCATGAAGAGAAGTAACACACACGTTTCGGAGGATACGAACAATGGATAATCACCTCATCGACCCTGTTGGGATGGATGATTTACGTCAGGGCACGAGCCTGATGGCACAGAAGATTCTTCAGGGGGGCATCGGTCCTCACCTGCGAGAAAACACCGTCCTGACTTACGACCAGTGGAAAAAGATCGATACGGCAGTAGTGACGGCCGCCCGTCAGAGGATGGTCATTACGGCTGATGTGATGGGTAGGGGTCTGACTGAAGACCTGGGTTCTGATCCTCTTGGGGTTACTGTGATGGTGTCCCAGAAGGCTTCTGGTATCGCTGCGGCCCAGATGGACATGAACGCAGATACCGAGACCAGGAAGGACCGCATTGAGTTGGGTACGGACTACCTGCCTATCCCCATTGTCCACTCTGGTTTCTGGCTGAATGTCCGGGAACTCAAGGCCAGCCAGCGCAACGGTATCGGTCTTGATACCACCCTGGCTGAAGAGTGTGCCCAGGTCATCATGGAGAAGATCGAAACGAACTTCACCAGCGGGACCAGCAGCTTCAAGTTCGGCTCTGGTACTATCTACGGCATCGAGGACTTCCCGAATGTCTCCACCACGTCCCTGACGGCCAACTGGGATGCGTCCGGTGCTGACCCGGTAGCGGATGTCGTCGCTTTGAAGCAGGCAGCTATCAACGACCGGCACTACGGCCCGTACATGGTCTACGTCCCTACGGCATACGAAACCCAGCTCGACACGGATTATGTGAGCGGGTATCCGAAGAGTGTCAGGACCAGAATCCTTGAGATTGACAAGATCGAGGGGATTAAGGTCGTCGACAAGATGTCTGCGAACCATGTCGCTCTCGTTCAGATGCAAAAGAATACTATTCGAGCCGTCACCGGCTGGGGTGGTGCTTTGCAGACCGTGGAGTGGGAGAGCCAGGGCGGGATGCGCGTGCATTACAAGGTCATGGGCATCATCGTTCCGCAGATCAGGTCCGACTACAACGACCGCTGTGGTATCGTGATTGGCACCTAATGTAACCAACAATAATCCCCGCCGTCAGTAAATGGCGGCGGGTGCCTATAGGAGAGACCCTCATGGCTAAGTATAGAATCAAGAGCGGACGACATTACGGCAGAGACGGCAAGATTTATGACCCTGGTGACATCTACGAATACGTCGGAGAATTACCGCACGCCCTCGCTTGCAAGTCGGAACTCGTCGAGGCCGACCCCGAAATCGAACAGCCCCCTGAAGCCGTCTTGAAGGTGGTCAACACCAGCCCCGGCTGGTATCTGGCAGTCAATCAGGCGACCGGCAAACCTATCAACGATAAGAAACTGCGCAGAGACGATGTTGTCGCTATCGCAGGAGAAGAAGCCGTCGTGGCTGCCGAAGCCGATGAGAACGGGGATGATCCAGAGAAGGAAGATGGCGAACCGGAAGACGAGGACAACGAGTAAACAGCAATGAAAGTGGAGTCTTGGACAGTTCCCAAGATATGGGAAGGCGGAGAGTGTTTTGTGCTCGGGGGCGGGCCGTCGGTGAATAACCTCGACCTGCCTCGCCTGCATGACAAGCGGGTGATCGCTGTTAATAACTCATACCAGCTGGGACCGTGGGACGTGTTGTTCTATGGCGACTGTCGGTGGCGGGAATTGCATACACAGGGGCTGGCGGACTTCACGGGACTTAAGGTTCATGGGTGTCCACATGCTGAAGGTATCGGCGATATCAAGCGGGTCCACAGACACCATACGCCATACGGGATTGATCGCCGGCCGAATGAACTGTGCTGGAACCGTTCAAGCGGTGCCTGTGCTATCAACTTGGCTGTCCACTTCGGGGTCAAACGAATCGTCCTGCTCGGCTTTGACATGCGGAAGGTCGATGGTGAGACTAATTATCATCGGGATCATCCGAAGCACCGCATGAAGAGTAGCAAGGTGCCGTACCCCTACCCGTCGTTCCTCGAACCGTTCCCTGTCATCGCCAGAGATTTGAAGAGACTGAAAGTCGAATGTGTTAACGCGACGCCGGGGTCCGCACTTGATGTGTTCCCCATTGTCGAACCAGATGAGGTCATGTGATGGGCCTCCATAAAAATCACGAGTCCGCCAGGCCCGGCGGTCGGTTTTTCTCCGTTTCCCCACCCCGGGTCTGGCGCCTCCTCCTACGGGAGAATACATGATCACCGTTGCCTGCCTCTATAAGACCGGTGGGGACTTTTCAACCCACGACGTACACCGACTGTCTGACGCCGTTGCGCGACAAATGACACAGCCCCACCGGTTTGTTTGTATATCCGATTCCCGTGTTTGCGGGATCAAGACCATCCCACTCGACCCCGACGTCCCGTCATGGTGGGGCAAGATGCAGGCGTTCCGAATACCTGGACCGGTGTTATTCCTTGATCTCGACACTATCCTTGTCGGCAATATCGACGGTTTGGCTGATGCCGTTAAGGGTTTGGGTGACAAGTTACTTATGCTCGACGACTTCTATCACTCTGGTGTACGCGCCAGTGGCATACTCGGATGGGCCGGGGACTTCTCGTCACTGTCTGATTCGTTCAACGAGATCATTCAGGGCAACCACAAATTTACAACTGCCGTCAATGCCTGCCGGTTGCGATGTCCTGGTGGGACATACCGGGGTGATCAGGAGCTAATCAACCGGATGGTAGCAGACAGGAAGATAGCGACCGTGGCTGCACAGTCTGTGTTCCCTGGCATCTACTCCTACAAGGTCCACGTCAAAGACATAGGCACTCCACCCGACGATGCTGCGGTTATCTGTTTCCACGGTCGCCCTCGTCCCAAGGAAGTCAATCAGCCTTGGGTCACAGGATATTCACAGGAAAAGGACAAGGCTTGTCGGGCCATTCAGATCAGGAAGAGTGTGACCAACTACAAAGGGCAGCATACTGGAACGCTGGTCGTTGCCGGATCCGCCGAATGCCTCCAGGACGATCTGGATCGGGTTCGGAAGATACGGGACGATTTCAAAATAGCCGTCGTCGGTCATGCGGCGGGCATGATCAAAGCCGACCTCGTTGTCAGTGACCATTACGAAGTTCATGCTGAACTGCGACGATTGCAGGAACAGTTTCATTCAGATTTCACGACGCATTGTACGTTCACCGCGTACTACCTGGAATATCCCAGCGTTGACTACTGGTGGGGATGGCCCCGGGCGCAAGCGACATCGATGGAAACGGCCGTCAGAATAGGGCTGCACACAGGGTTCGACGAAGTCATTCTGTGCGGTTGCCCTTTATCGGCTGGAGCGATACAACACCCCGATCAGCAGCGTAAGGACGGTCAGGTCTGGCCCCCCCCTCGTGACTTGAGCCGATACGCTCCCTGTCCCAGCAGGACATCCTCTGATCAGATATTAAATGGGTTCAGGGCAGGCTTTGCAAACGTAGCGTCGAGGTGGCGGGGGAGAGTCTTTTCGATGGGCGGGTTTACGAACCGGATGCTCGGCGATCCCCCCGACGAACCGTTGCCGCCGACGGCAGAGAATGAAGTTGACCGGCAGGTAACAATAGATCACTGGACAACGAGGGATTCGGTTCACCGCGTATATCCCAAAACGGCGGGTAAATGGGCCGACCCCGAGACCCCGAAGATACTGAAAGACCTGTGTGTCGGGACGGTTTGCGACGTGGGGTGTGGAACGGGTCGGTGCTGTGACCTATTCGGACCGGAGCTGTACGTTGGTGTTGATATTAGCCAGCACGCCGTTAACCGAGCCCGCAAACGATACCCTGCCCATGACGTCCGGTCTGTGATGTGGGATGACGAATACCCCGAAGCCGATACGTATCTATTCCTCACGGTCTTACTACACGTCCCTGACAGCGAATTGCCCAGGGTGTTGGCTCGAACAACAGGCAGGGTAGTAATCTGCGAAAGCATGGATCATCGATACCGGAGTGAGGGGCATTGCTGTTTCAACCGTGACGTCTCGGCCTATGTGGACCTCCTCACATCGTTAGGTCGCAAAGTAGTGAACCGTAAACGCCTCGAATCCCAATACAACCCGGGATTCGTGGACTTTCTGGTGGTGGAATGATGAGCAAGACCTTCTCGATCCTCTGTCCTTCGCGCGGCCGGCCGGACCTGTTTGCCCGTATGGCCGAGTCTGCGAAATACGCCCCGGATGCTGATTGTGAGATACTGGCATTCCTGGATGACGACGACGAAACGGCCCTGGATTACCGCCGCGACTTGATTGACGATGTCGTTATCGGTCAGGTCAAGTCGGTGGGTGTGGCTTGGAACCGGTTAGCTGAACGGTGTTCCGGCCAGTACCTACTGATGGGCAACGACGACCTGGTCTTTGAGCCGGAATGGGACAAGAAACTGCTTAAAGTATTCGCCCAGAGATTACCGGTCGATGGGCTCTTTGTGGCGTGGGCTGAAGATGGGTCTAAGCGTGGGAACGGCACATTTCCAATTATGACCCGGCTGTGGTATGAAGTGCTGGGTTACTTCACCCCGACCCGGTTCCATTTCCTTTGGAATGATACGTGGGTGACAGACATTGCCCTCCGGGCCAAGCGGGGGTTCTACATCCCCGACGTCCTGATCGAGCACAGACATTTCACGTTTCACAAGGCTGAGTACGACGCCACTTACCGGCGCCATCGTGAGGGGCAGGGGCTGAAAACACAGGAAGACAGAAGGGTGTACACAGATTCGTTGGCCGACAGGAAGGCCGACGCCCGGGCTATCCTACGGAAGATTGAAGAACTGAAAGGCATTACAAGATGAAGACCGGCATCATAGGATTGGGCAAAATGGGGTTGCCGATAGCAACTGCGATGGATTTCGGTGGCCACGACGTCATGGGGTATGACCTGAACCCCGCACGTATGAGCCTGGACCCACAACCGTATCGGGAAACCGGGCCGGATGGGCGCAGTGATTTCAATAAGTGGCTTGCAGCGTCGACGGTGAAGTTCGGGTCGATGGAAGAGGTTGTCGATCATGCGGACATCCTGTTCGTCATGACACAGACCCCGCATGACCCTGAATTCGAGGGGTTGACCCGGTTGCCGGCGGACCGCGTTGATTTCGATTATCAGTACCTACGCGAAGCCGTTCGGCAGATCGTTGATGTCGTCAAGGAACCGACCGTACTGGTGGTTGTGTCAACTGTCCTCCCCGGCACTCTGTCCCGCGAACTAAAGCCGATCATCGAACCGGTCAAGGATACATTGGCCCTGGTCTACAATCCGAGCTTTATCGCAATGGGTACGACCATGAAGGACTTCCTGTATCCAGAGTTCATTCTGGTCGGGCAGGAAAACGTTGATGAGGCCGAAACCCTCAAGACGTTCTACTCCTCGTTTATCGACGCCCCCCTGATGACCATGTCTATCGAATCGGCGGAGTTGTCTAAGGTTGCCTATAACACGTTCATCGGGGAAAAGATCATATTTGCCAATCAGGTCATGGAGATATGCGATCGGATGGCCGGTGCCGACTGCGATGAAGTTGCGGGGGCATTGAAGAACGCAAAGCGGCGACTGATTTCAACGGCCTATCTGGATGGTGGCATGGGAGATGGTGGAGGATGTCATCCGAGAGACAACATCGCTATGTCATACCTGGCTCAGAAACTCGGATTGAAGTATGACCTATTCGAGTCGGTCATGCTGTGCCGGGAAGGTCAGACCGACTATCTGGCTTCGATGGCGGTCGGCTACGCTAAAGCAATGGATCTGCCCGTTGTCATTCTCGGCCAGGCATTCAAGCCCCATACAAACCTGACCATCGGAAGCCCGGCCATACTGTTGGGCAACCTGATAAAGGAAAAGGGAGTTGCTGTTCAGTATGCAGACAACGACGTCGGCACGGCACTCAAGGAATCGGACGTACTCCAGTCGCCGGCGGTGTTTGTGATTGGATGCAAACATGACAGATATGCGAATGCTGTGTTCCCCAAGGGGTCGTGGGTGATCGATCCGCATCGGATGATTCCCCCACAGGCCGGGGTTCACATTGAAGGTATAGGGTCAAAGGTCCGGGCAAACCCGGTGAAGGGATAAGTCATGGCCAGGGTATCCACAAGTGACGTCAAGGCGCTACTGATCGGGTCAGAGTTAACAGACGAACAGGTGGAGCCGTTCATCGAGACGGCTAATGTGGTGGTCACGAATCATTGCGCCGGATACAGTTACGACGCTGACGTATTGAAGCAGATCGAGCTTTGGCTGTCGGCACATTTCGTTTGTCAGGCCGATCCGCAGATTTCGAGAGAAGGGGTCGAAGGCGGTACGAATGTCACCTACGATGGCAAGACCGGCATGAACCTTGACAGCACCCGGTACGGCCAACAGGTGAAGATACTGGACTACAAGGGCACCATCAGGGAAGCCCGCAAAGAACCGAGCCTCGATGTTATGATGGATGAATGATATGGCGTTCAAGGGTGCAGGCATATCGAGAGTATTAACCCAGACGGCTGTGTATTGGGCACCGCCCACAAAGGATGCACACGCCAAGGGTACGTTCACCACGGGGACCGAAATGTCGGTACGGTGGGAGGAGAAGCAGGAGATTTTCGTTAACGCACAAGGTGAAGAAGTTCGGTCGGCCGCCGTGGTTATACTTGGCAGCGACGTTGTGAAGGGCGGCTATCTCTATCTGGGTACTCTGTCAAGTCTTGGCTCGGACGCCAGGTCAGATCCAACCAAGGAAAGTACGGCGCATGAAATACGGGCGTTCTCAAAGGTGCCTAATCTGGCCGGTACGAGTTTCGGGAGGAAGGCATGGCTGTAACGGTAAAGGGTGGCTTCAACATCAGGCGCAACCTGGAGAGGTACAAGGCCCTGTCTGTGAAGGAACAGCGTGGGCGCATGAGGGAGGCCTGTATGGAGGTCCAGCGGCGGTCGCAGTTGGTTGTGCCGGTTGATGTGGGCAACCTTAAAAACAGTTGCGAAACAAGGGTTGTCCACACGGCGTCTGGTGTCCGGGGGCAGATCATGTACCTGGCTGCCTACGCGGCATTCGTCCACGAAAACCTACGGGCCAGACACAATCCTGGTAAGCGGGCGAAGTTTCTACAGGGGCCGCTACAGGATTCAACCCATGAGGTTGCCCGCATACTTGGAGGCCGGGCATGAATTCCCCTGCTGACGACATAATGACCATCCTGACGGCCGTCCCGGCTCTCGGGCTGACGGCCGCAACGAATATGTTCGTCGGCCACATGCCAGAGGACAAGACGTCTCTGGTGGTCTGTGTTTTTGACACCGGTGGTTATGACCCGGCCAACATCATGTCGGGATCGGGAGTGTCAAGGCCAACCGTTGAGATCATGGTGCGGGGAATACCGGGAGAATACGAGGATGCTTACGCCAAAGCGGCAGCCATAGATGCACAATTACACCTGCTGACAGGGACCACAGTGGACACTGCGCGGTATCTGATCATCAGCAGGATAGGAGATATCAACAGCATAGGGGTCGACAAAGGTCGGCAACCATTACTGACAATCAATTATCGCATGGAACGCACAGCGAGTTAACAGGAGGATATTATGTCTGATGCAGTATCAGTAGTTGGGACACTATTCAAGAGGGGGGACGGTGCATCGTCCGAAGCGTTTGTGTCTTTAGGTGAAATCACCGGGATCACACAGGGTGGAATGAACCGGGATACTATCGACGTCACGAACCTCGGGTCAACGGGGGGGTATCGTGAATTCATCACGTCCTTCCGCGACAGTGGGGAGTTTACCCTACAGTGCAACTATGTCCATGATGCCTATGAGACATTCAAGGCTGATTTCGAGGCTTCGGCGTCAGTCAACTATCAGATCGTTGTTGACGATACCGACGCCTCAACGTTCAGCTTCGCAGGTTTCGTTACGGCTATGCCTGTGACGTTCAATACGGGGGAGCAGGCCAAGGTGGCGATCACTATCAAGGTCACAGGCGAAATGACCCTATCCAGCTAAAGGAGATCGACGTGCTTAAAAAAGATGAGATACTGAACGCACAAGACCTCAAGACAGAGGTCGTCCATGTTCCCCAGTGGGGCGGTGATGTTATCGTTCGAGAGTTGACCACGGCACAGCGGAACGAGGTCTATAAGTACATCGCCGACAATAGGGAATCGGCGGTTGGCAGGTTTCAGCCTATGGTGGTCAGGATGTCCGTTGTCGGTGAAGACGGGCATCCTGTCTTCTCCGAAGATGACGAGGCCGCCTTGGCTGGGAAGAGCTCGAAGGCAATGGACATCGTGTTTGCTGCCTGCTGTCGAACCACAAAGCTGCGGAGAGCAGACATTGCTGAGACGGCAAAAAACTCAGAGGAGACCCCTACCGACGGTTCCTCTTCCGACTGAGCCTGGCGTTGGGGTTTGCGCACCCGGACCACTTGGAGCGGGTGCTAACCCCGACACAGTTGGTGGAGTGGCAGGTGTTCTCCGAACTCGAACCCTTTGGTGAAAGAGGTGACTATTTGCGCACATGGATGCTGGCACAAGCGATGGTTGCCCCATATCAGAAGAATGGGTCGCCGGGATTGCAGATGGATCAGTTTGTCCCCGGCATAGAACCGAAACGACAGACGGTGGATGAAGCGAAAGAGATACTGAGACGATTTGCTGGTAAGGAATAGCCCGATATGAATATAGGCCATCTTGTAGCGACCATCGATGCCGATAATACCAAGTTCATCCGTGGTATCACTCAGGCCAATACCCACATGGCCGGTTTCGAGAAGCGGATAACGAGGTCCGGTGCCGTGGTAGATGGTGCGTTCAACTCGATAGCTGCATCGGCCAAGCGTATGGCCGGGGCGCTGGCTGTTATTGGGGTGACAACCGGTCTCGGTGCGCTTGTGGGGCAGGCGGCGCGTGTCGGTATTGAGTTCGAGCAGTCGATGGCAACGGTTGCTGGTATAACCCGGGCCACGGCTGACGAGTTCGAGATGCTGACCGGCATTGCAAAGGAAATGGGCGCCACGACCGAATGGACGGCGTCACAGTCGGCTGATGCCCTCAAGTTCCTCGGCATGGCGGGATTCGAGGCGACACAGGCCGTCAAGGCATTACCTGGAGTCCTGGACCTTGCCACGGCCGGATCCCTTGATCTTGGCAGGGCTGCCGATATCGCGTCGAATGCTCTGACTGCGATGCAGATACCTGTGGGACAGTTGTCTCGGGTCAATGACGTATTCATCGCCACCATCACCCGGTCCAATACCGACATCGAACAGATGGCGGACGCCTTCAAGTATTCGGCGCCGATAGCTAACGCCTTCGGCTACAGCATAGAACAACTGTCGGCCATCATCGGCAAGCTCGGGGACGCAGGAATCCAAGGCAGTATGGCGGGCACCTCGTTGGCCCGGGCCATGCAGGACGCCCGAGAGTATGCGGCGGAGATGGGGTTAGCTTCTGGCGATCTACTGTCCGTACTGGATCACCTGAAATCTTCCGGTGGTGATCTGGGCGATGTAATCTTTGAGGTGTTTGAGCAGCGGGCCGCGAAAGCAGCCCTGATTCTGGCGGACGTTACCGACGAAACCCGGTCGTTTACCGAAACGCTTGCAGGTGCGAAGGGTGAATCGACAAGGCTTGCCGACATCATGCGGGACACCGTGGGCGGATCGTTCAAGACGCTTAAATCGGTTCTTCAGGATGTGGCAATATCGGGATTTGATTTGTACGGTGGCAACCTCAAAAGCCTAATAGATGATGCCACTCAGTGGGTGCGGGAACATAAGGAATCTATCCTGGCCTTTGCCGATGTTTCCGTTACTGCCCTGAACCTGCTGGCCCGTGCCGTCGGTGGGGTGTTAGAGGTCGTCGGTGGGGGATTGCAGGGTGCGACAATCTTTTCGGACATTCGGACACAGGCGGATGAAGCAGCAAGGAGTGTCCAGTCGTTAGACGAGGAAATCTCCGGGGTTTTCGATCTGGACGATCAACAACTGACAGCAGAGAAGTTCTTCAAGGCTCTGACATATTCGCTCGTTGATGCGGCAGCGTTTGCTGCGGCAGGAATCACCAGTATTGTCTCGTTTACAGCGGGAGCCATTTGGGAACTTATCAAAACGGTTCTCAAAGATATTGCCCAAATAGGTGTTGTGATTGATGCTGTCGGTAAGGCCATAACGGGCGCTGGCACGTTCGATGATGTCACTGCGGCATTGTCCGGGATTAAGGCCCCCGATGTTAGTGGCCTGTGGAAAACCCTATCCGATGAAATGACGAAAACGTGGGGTGACTTCTATAAGGAAACTGCCGCTGAATGGCTTAAAGCGATCTACAATCCCGCCACGGCTGACGTGTTGATAGCCGGTTTGAATCCACAGGGTTCCCCCGTGGCACAAGGCGGCGTGGCTGGGGCCGGTGGTGTATCTCCGGGGGCATCACCCTTTGCGGGTGTCTCAGCCCCCCCCCTTATCGGCGGTGAAGACATAGACCCTGTTCACCAAATGATGATGGGGGGAGTTTCCCCTATAGAGACGATGTGTAAGGCTGAAGAAACATGGCAGATGACGGTGAAGCGTGTAGTTGATGAATGGGAGAAGGGGGTCACCAATATCGAAGGCAGGACGTGGGATGCCCTGTCTATCATGGAGTCGTCCTTTTCACAACTGTCCGGCGGCGTTACCGAGATGATGTTCGGTATGCGGGATAGTCTTGCTGACATCTTCAAGGGCATCGCAATGGACTGGGTTAAGTTCTTCATCGATGAGGCATTGAAGGCGTTGAAGGTGAAGTTCGTTGGGCAGGTGGTCAACCTTGTCACCAGCATATTCGACAATCCCGTCAACGACGCCCTTGCCGCGAAAGAGGGGTACAGGGTCGCCATGTTTATGCAGCAGGGGTTTGTCGCTGGGTTCTCACAGCAGGACATGGCCAACATCGTGACAAAAGCGGTCGGGGATGCCGGGGCCAACGGCGGGCAAGCATCGCCTGTCGTCAATCACTACCATTTCGACGGTGTGGTCACAGAAGATTTCCAGAGTGAGACTATCCGCCGGGCGAGCCTGGCCTCAAAACGGAGGGCTGTACAGTTCAGAACAGTCAGGGATGAGCAGTTCGGGGATTCGATAGCTTTAGGGGGGCTGATAGGGTAATGCGTACACCTCCGACCAAATTCAGCAACTTCCAGAAGCGGGGAGATGTCGATCGTGTTTGGGTTGTGAAGATAACCGACGGGTCGAATACCCTGATGGTTGCCGACAGGGACATGGAACTGACGGACGGTCATGTGTACGCCCTGCTCAAGGGTGATATCACTATTGAGCAGAGTATTGACCCTCTGGCCCGGTCGTGGTCGGACGCTTCCTTTGAAGTCATCCTGCGCAATTCGCCCTACCGAAAAGATACGTCCGGTAACTGGGTAAGACCGTCAGACGAAACGGTGTTTGACGGTTCGCAGGTGGACGTTACTATTTACGCTATCACAGGGCCGAGTGCTGCTGCCCTGACTGATGGGCTACTGGAATTTACCGGGGTGAGTACGGCACCCTGCCAGTACAACGGATCCGAGCTAACGTTGTCGGTGGAAGATATTGGGGCGCAGAAACGACGAGAACAGTTCCCGATCACGTCTATGTCGGAAGTCGATTCCGGTCATCCCGAGGAAGACGCCATCCTGCCCGTTATCGGCGGATCGTTCGAGGACGCGACGTTATGGGGTGGCCCGGAGCATTTAGTCAGGGGATATGCGAGGGAGTCCGGGGGAACAATAACCTATCACATAGCTGATCATCTGTTGGCTGATGTTCATGCGGCATGGGTTCGTATCGATGAATTGGACGCGTGGATGAAGCTGGACTGGTCTGGGATGAGCTTCACTGAGACTACAGGTTCAGGAGATGATGGCATAACGAGAACGATTGTGACCGTTGCCACCTCATCCAACCCAATCAAGGGGCACCTGTTTATTCCCCCCAGGCGGGTAGAAATTGAAGCGTTTACGGGGGCTTATAATAACGCCGACTATTCGGGAGGCAGGAACAATTGCCAAAACCCGCAATATATGTACGACCTCAACAATAAGACTTGTTCGATACTGAACCAAGGGAGCACTGCCGGGCACGCCTTAGTATCCGTCAGATGGGAGGACGTTGAATCGTTCCAGATAGTGCCGGGAGGGACGGCGACATATGAAAGTAGGCGGGGGAATAGTGGGTGTACTCCGTTCCGTAGTCAGAGGGGTCCGCACGGCCCGGATCAGGAAAGAGAAATCATTCGAGGGACTTATACTCTACCGGCAATAAAGAAGAGCCGACTAACGATGCACGGCACTGACACCTACTTGGTGTGGAGGGCTTTAGCGAATCCAGATTTGACGTATAGCTATGGATGGTCGGGGAGTCCAGACTACGACTTCCTGTCATGTGCGATGGGATGGTTCCCGAATGCTCCCGGTGGCGCGCAGTATTTGATGTCTGAGGAATCAAACATTTATGATGGTTCTATCCGTGAAATGCATCTCTGGGCTGATGTGCCGTCAGGTGCCGCCGTTGAGGTACAATTCAGTCGGGACGTTGGCTGGGACTTCTACACCAACGGGTTTATAGCCAGATTCCTCGTGAAGACATCCGCCGCCACCGAAGACTGGATGCTTAAGATATACCAAGTTGCGCTGCGGCTTTACACCACGACTGATATCAACATATCCGAAGGCATCCCCGTATATTTTGAGGTGTCAGGCATCCCAGTATCGTCCAGGCAGGGTACGGCTTATGCCTCTGTGACGGCAGGCGATGTGGCTGAACATCCCTTGTTGCAGAGTGAACTTCTTCAGTCGCAGCCTATCGGTTTGTCTGCCGGTGAGATCGATACGGATTCTGTTGATGCTGCCTACACGGCCTCAATTAGTGAGAACACGGTAACAACCGACCTGGAAACCCGCTTTATCATCAGGTCCGAAGATCGGCATACCATCGGGTCGTTCCTCCAGGAATTGGCGGAAAACTCTCACCACCTGTTCTATTTCGACGCAGATGGAGAGGCCCGGTTCGTCGATATGTTGTACGGTGACACACCGTCGCCTGATGCGACCATCCCGTATTACGACCTGTCGACTGCCCCTGAAGTGTTCGGCACCGACTTCAAGAGCATCATTAACCGACTCGGCATGAACTATGGCTTCGTCCCTGTTCGGAATCGATTCTCCGAAAGCATGATAATCGACAACTCAAGTTCACAATCCACCTATGGGATCAAGACGCGGCCGGGGGATTTCAGGTTCATCGTCGGCGATACTACAGCAACAAACATCGGCAAGGGGCTGGTGTCCGAATCCTACTCCCTCCTGAAGAACGTGAAGCACGGCATCAGGATCGCGACCAGGGGGTGGACCTGGTTGCACTTGCAGATCGGTGACTGGATCGAGATTGATGATTCGAGCGTCGATCCTCACTTGGAGTTCAGGAGCGCAACCTGGTCGGGTGAGGTGTTTATGATCATCGGCAAGCAGAGAAGAATGGGCGGGGTGGTGTTTGAGGCCCTGAAAATATACGAGTGATGACATGGCAGCAACAGTAAAAGCAATCACGACCGGAAACATGGCGGCGGCTACGGTGCTGTCTGTGACGTCTGAAGCTACCGGATACCCGAAAGAGAACGTGCTCGACAACAACCCCGATACGTATTGGAAGTCTACGGATGGATCCGTCAACCAATATTTTGACTTCGACCTGGGATCGGCCAAGACAGTGGACACCGTGGTGCTTTGGGTTCATAACTATGAAGATCTGACCAGTTCCAGGGTGGTGCGCCTGTACTATTCTGATGATGAAGTGACGTACACGTTTGAATCTGGATCACCTGAGTTACCCGATTCTGCCGGTCCGTTGAGGATAAGGACGTTAGGCACAGCGAGAACCCACAGGTATTGGAGAATCATTATCGACGGCGACGCGTCGTCTCTGGCCGAAGTCCCAGAGATATCGGGGGTCTGGTTTGGAACCTTATGGCAGCCAACGGTTGGCAGTAGGTATCCCGAATCCGATGCTGTCATGGCGGGGAATGGGGTTGCGATATCAAATGCCGGCCGACAATTCGGCATGGCGTACAGGTCATGCCTCCAGCACCTGTATACCAGATCATTCCGTGTCACTACGGATGCTGACCTTGCGGAAGTGCAGGGAATGTTCACCGACAGTTTGGGACGGTTGAGGCCGGTGTTTCTGTGGGAAAGTTCAACGCAAACGGACGCCCATATGTGCTATCTGCAAACCGACGAAATGAACATAACTGAAATAGGCCCGGACATACACGATACGGTACTACAATTCTTGTCGGTGCCATACATCGGACCAGGGGACAGCTACTGATGATTGATGTCGGCTTTATAATATTGGCCTTCGCGATTGGCGCTTTGTTTGGCGCCTTCGTGGCAGGCGCGGCTTACAGAAGAGGAGAATATGACAGTAGATTATGTAACGGTTCTGATACTGGGGGCGTTCGCAGGATATCTCGTTGGGCACCTGTCGTGGGTGTGGAGAGCGAACGGCAGGAAGGTGGTCTTTGTAGACCCGAATCAGAAGATAGTAAACAAGGGCCG
>Ga0272444_10000662_pt1 | contig 35563 bp, 28 predicted proteins | sample SSMForm13_FD_201033 | JGI IMG/M metagenome (GOLD analysis project Ga0272444, IMG submission 201033) | Marine sediment archaeal communities from Little Sippewissett salt marsh, Falmouth, MA, United States - SSM-Form-13 | ecosystem: Environmental > Aquatic > Marine > Wetlands > Sediment ...
CTCAACAAGGCCACAGGCCCTGTCAGAATGGTGGTCCCGGGCCAGGGCTGGTCTTCCGTGGATGCCCCGGGCAATGCCACGCACGATCCTGTAGAGGACCGCGTTTTTATCGACGAGCTTTCAAAGCGCCTCACCAAGGACATCTCCATTGTGGAGGTGGATGCGAACATGGAGGACCCGGCGTTTGCAGAGGCCGTGGTTCAGGCCACGTTGGAGGTGCTCAAGGCGTCATAGCGATTTCCATGGATCCCTATCCGTTCACTGGCCAAGGGGCAAAGACGCGAAGGGAGAGAACAACCAGAACGCGACTCAGGAGTGAATGTGAGCACTGGAGCAAAGAAGCGACTTGTGGTCGGCATTGCTGGCGCCAGCGGCGTCATTTACGGCGTGAGACTTCTCCATCACCTCCGGGAGACGGATGTGGAGACGCACCTGATTCTCTCCGAGGCCGGGAGGAAAAACATCGAGATCGAGACGTCCTATGCCGCGGACGAGGTGACCGCCATGGCCACGGCCACGTATGACAACCGGGATGTGGGCGCGGCCCTGGCAAGCGGGTCCTTTCTTACGGAGGGCATGGTGGTGGCTCCGTGCACCATCAAGACGCTCTCCGGCATTGCCAACTCTTTCACCACGAATCTCCTGATCCGGGCTGCAGACGTGACGCTGAAGGAGAAACGCAAGCTCGTGCTGCTGGTGAGGGAAACACCGCTCCATAAGGGGCACCTTCGCCTCATGACGGATGCAGCCGATCTCGGAGCTCACATACTGCCACCGGTCCCATCCTTTTATCACGCCCCCCGCACCATCGAGGACATTCCGGACCAAACCATCGGAAAGGTGTTCGACTTCCTCGGCATCGAGCACCATCTCTTCAGGCGCTGGGGAGACGAAGAGAAGCAGGAGTAAGAGGCAAAGGGTAAGGGAAATATGACGGGCATCATAGTACTTCGGCCCTCGGGTATTGTATCTTCCCATTATTTTTTTTCCTTTGGTCTCGAACCTCGATCTTCGATCCTTGACCCTTTAGTCTGAATGGGAGGGAGGAAATATCATGCTGCTACCCCGATTCGAGTTTCACGAGCCCCGCACCATGAAGGACGCCTGTCGCCTGATGGGGGAGCTGGGAGAAAAGGCCCGCCCGCTTGCCGGCGGCACCGACCTTCTCGTGAACATGAAAAAGAAAATCCTTGCACCCGATCATCTGGTTTCCCTTGGACGCATTGAACCGCTTGGCAAGCTTCGCACCGAAAACAACGGGCTTCGACTCGGCGCCGGATTGACCGCCGCCGAAATCGCGGAAAGCCCGAAAGTAAAAGACCGTTTTCCCGCCCTTGCCGAAGGGGCCTCTCGGCTGGGATCCCCGCTGATCCGCAACCTTGCCACCGTGGCCGGGAACCTGGCCTCAGCCCGTCCAGCAGCTGATTTTCCACCGCCCCTGATCGCCTACGGCGCACGCGTTGTCGTGCGGAATGCGTCAGGAGAGAGGATTCTTCCACTGGAAGATCTCTTTCAAGGCCCGGGAGCAACGACCCTTGGACCGGAGGACCTCCTGGAGGCCGTTCAACTGGACGCCCCCGAAGAGCGCTCCGGCGCGGCATACCTCAAACTGGGAGTACGCCAGACCCTGGAGATATCCATCGTCAATGTGGCCGCGTACCTGGGTCTGGAGGACCACACGATTCAAACCGCGCGCATCGTGCTCGGTGCCGTGGCACCCATCCCCATGCGCGCGCCGTCGGCCGAAAAGGCACTCATCGGAGAAGCGCCCTCCCCGGCCCTCTTTGTCAAGGCGGCGGAGGCCGCTGCGGCAGACGCCAAACCCATTGACGACTTTCGGGCCTCTGCAGCCTACCGCCGCGACATGATCCGAACCCTCACGCGCCGGGCCCTGGAAACCGCCCTGGCCCGGATCGCATAGGGCACGCAGTGTCGGAGGGCTTCCTCCTGCAACCCTCTGCCATGCCCTTTCCCCTGGAGGAACACGATGACCCAGCTTATCACCTTGACAATCAATGACCGGACTTACGACCTGGCCGTTCCCGCCAACCGTACCCTGGCGGACCTGCTTCGCTACGACCTCGGTTTGACAGGAACCAAGAAGGGATGCGAGGTCGGAGACTGCGGTTCCTGCACGGTCCTTCTGGACGGACGACCTGTCAACTCGTGCCTGGTGCTTGCGGTTCAGGCGTCGGGAAAAACCGTCACGACCATCGAGGGGCTGGAGACGGACGAAGGGCTTCACCCCTTGCAGCAGGCCTTTGTGGACCACGGGGCCATCCAGTGCGGATTCTGCACATCCGGAATGATCCTGAGCGGAAAGCACCTGCTCGACGGGAACCCTAGCCCGGATGAGGCTGAAACCCGGATCGCCATCTCGGGAAACCTCTGCCGGTGCACCGGGTACCAGAAGATTGTTGAGGCGATCCGGGCCGCTGGAAAGTCCACACAGGAGTGACCCCAGACCGCTCGCGCAAGGCCTTTGCGAAAAGGCCCTCGAGGAGCGGACCCAAAGGAGGAATCGAATGGCATCCTACGACGTGATCAATCGGCGGTCGCCCAGGCTGGACGCTCCGGACAAGGCCACGGGCCGCGCAAAATATATCGACGATCTCTCTCTACCCGGTATGCTTTACGGGGCCCTGCTTCAGAGCCCTATCGCGCACGGTAAAATCCTGAACATCGACACCTCCAAGGCCCGGGCCCTTACGGGGGTCAAATCCTTGGTCACGGCCGAGGACGCCGGGCTGGTCAAGTACGGCGTGAGCCCGGCCCGGTACGACGAGCAGGTCTTCTGCAGCGACCGGGTCCGATATGTGGGGGACGAGGTCGCCGCCGTGGCGGCCGTGGACCTGGAAACCGCCATGGAGGCGGTATCCCTCATTCAGGTGGACTACGAGGAACTTCCAGCCGTCTTCACCGTGGAGGAAGCCCTGGCCGAGGGCGCCCCCCAGCTCCATGAGAAGTACCCGGGCAACCTCTGCGGCGAGGTGCACCAGGAGTTCGGGGACGTGGAAGCGGCCTTCAAGGAGTGCGACCTGATTCGAACGGACACCTTCCTGAACAAGCGCCAGGACGCCGCATTCCTGGAGCCGAACGGCGTGATTGCAGACTACAACCTCGACGGCTTTCTCACGCTGCATACCTCCACGCAGGTGCCGCATTACGTGCAACGGGTCTTGGCGATGGTCCTGGGAATCCCCGTGGGCAAGGTCCGGGTGGTCAAGCCTTACGTGGGCGGCGGATTCGGTCCCAAAGCGGGCACCAATCCCATGGAGCTGGCCGCATGTCTCCTCTCCATGAAGACCCACAAGCCGGTCAAGATGAACTACAGCCGGGATCAGGTCTTCCTGTTCTCCCGCGCGCGTCACCAGTTCAGGCACACCTTGACCACGGGCGTGAAAAAGGACGGCACCCTCATGGCCTTGGTGAACGAGTGCACCCTGGAAGGGGGGGCCTACGCGAGCTTCGGAATCGCCACGGTGTACTACGCGGGTTCCCTGCTCGGGGCGCCGTACCGCCTGCCCAGCATGAAGTACGACGGGTGGCGGGTTTATACGAACCGACCTGCGTGCGGGGCCCAGCGGGGACACGGCGGTGTAGCCGCCCGCGCCGCCTTTGAGCAGCAGATTGACATCATCGCCCATGAGCTGGGCATGGACCCGGTGGACTTCCGGCTCAAGAACGCTATGGGCGCCGGGGACATCACGTGCAACGACCTCAACGTGAGCAGCTTCGGAATGAGGGAGTGCATCGAAGCCGTAGCCGAGGGTTCGGGCTGGAAGGAAAAGAAGGGCAAAATGCCCAAGGGCCGGGGTATGGGTGTGGCCTGCGGCTTCTTCGTTTCGGGTGCGGGATACCCGATTTACCGGTCGGATACGGCTCATTCCACCGTGGTCATCAAGCTTAGCGAGGACGGGGGCACGGCCCATCTGCTCACGGGTTCCGCCGAGATCGGGCAGGGCTCGGACACGGCCATTGCCATGATCGCAGCGGAAGCCCTGGGCGTTTCCCTGGACTGCATTCGGGTGAGCTCCGGGGACACGGAGTACGGTGTGGACCTGGGAGCCTATTCCAGCCGACAGACCCTGATGACCGGGCATGCGGCCAAGCAGGCGGCCGAGCACGCCAAGCGTCAGGTACTGGACGTTCTCGCCGACAGTCTGAAGGTCCCGGCCGAGGACCTGGATGTGAAAAACAACCGAATCGTCTTTCGGGGACCTACGCCGGACTTCAGTGCGCTCCGCACGCGGTACATCAAGGAACACCGGGGGTTCAACGACAACCCGGACGAGGAGGACGCCCTGACGTTCAAGGAGGCCGCCCGCATGGCCTTCCTGGAACGGGGGAGCATCGTGGGTACGGGGAAGTACAGGCCCGGAGAGCTCGGCGGCAAGTTCAAGGGAGCCGCGGTGGGGACCTCCCCCGCCTACGGCCCCAGCGCCCAGGTCGTTGAAGTGAGCGTGGACATGGACACCGGCAAGGTATTCGTGGAGAAAATGACCGACGCCCACGACTGCGGGTTCGCCATCAACGTGACCTCGGTGGAAGGGCAGATGCAGGGCTCCCTCTCCATGGGCCTTGGAGAGGCCCTGTTCGAGGAGGTCAAGTACGACGAAAAGGGGCGCATCTTGAATGCCAACCTGGCCGAGTACAAGATCCCTACGGCCCTGGATATGCCTAACGTGGACACGATCATCGTGGAGAGCAACGAGCCCAACGGTCCGTTCGGCGCCAAGGAGGTGGGTGAGGGGGCCATCATGCCCACAATCCCCGCGATTTTAAACGCAGTGAGCGACGCCTTGGGTGTCCGCATTCAGGAACTCCCACTGACCCCGGAGCGGGTCTTCACGGCCATCAAGGAAGCACGGGAAAAGGAAGGCAGCGACTAAAACTAAAACTGGATCTGCATGCGTTTGCGGTTCTGCCCCTCGTCCTGAACGGAGAGGAGCGTTTTGGAAAGGCGCTCGCACCACGTGCGGATATCCCGTTCAAAGGTCGGGCAATCCCCCAGAATCTCCAGGATGTCTCCGGGCCTCATGTCCGGAGCCTTGACCGCGAGCTTGAGAACGGGCTGCGGGCACTTCATGCCGAGCGTATCCAGGATCTCTATTCCCATACCTGTTTCCTTTCAACCCCCGGGCCCAGCGGCTCGGGGGAATCCTTATTTGTCAGCCCGTTCGGGCGCAGGGCGCCGTCATCAAAGGCTGTACAGGGTTTCGCCCCGGTGATCCAGGATCCGGATCCGTGAGGGCACCCGTCCCGAGGCCTCGATGCGATGTGCAGCGCAGGCCAGACACGGGTCATAGGCCCGAAAAGCCATTTCCACCAGGTTTTCCACGTTTTCCGGAATGACTCCTCTGCGGATGAGGGACCGGGCGGCCCCTTCCACGGACATGCAGATGGCCGCTCCGTTGTGCTGCGTGGCCACCAGCAGGTTCGCGCTCTCTACGATCCCGTCCTGGTCAATGACGTACTGATGAAAGAGGGTCCCCCTGGGGGCCTCGCAGACGCCGGTGCCTTCTCCTCCCCCCTGTGCGATCGGGTTCCGGATGTCCGGTCGGGTCAATCGCTCCTCCCAGGCAAGCTCCTGCATGCGCTCCGCCGCATACAGGGCCTCAATAAGCCGTGCCCAGTGGTAGCCCATGGTCTGGTGGGCGGGTCGCCCCCCGAGCCGGTCGAACATGCGCTCGGTCTCGGCCTGGGCAAGGGGCGTGGGCAATCCCTCGGCCACGTTCAACCGGGCCAAGGGTCCAACTCGGTAGATCCCGCTTTCAGGGCCATCCGTGTAGCCCTGCCATCCGACCCTCTTGAGGAAAACGGGCTTCATGTAAGTCCAGGGCTCGACCCGTTCTTCCAGGTGAGCCTCGAACGCGGCGGCCTCGAATTGGGCGAATCGGTTCCCCTCCGGGCTCACCACACGGACCTGCCCGTCATAAGGGCTCAACCTGCCCTCTCCGTCCACGAGGCCCATGGAAAACAGGCGTTGGGAGAGGTGCGGGGCGGCCAGTAGGTTCGAGTAAAGCGGCGACGGGAGGATTCGCTCGTGAAAAAGCTCCAGGGCTGCCTGTGCGGCGTCCACAGCCTCTTCCGCAATCCCTTGAATTCGCTCCCGGTCCTCCTCCCGAACCGCCCGGGAAACGCCGCCCGGGATCCCGAACACCGGATAGAGGGCGCTTCCGCTCGTCAGGGTCGCCAAGTCCCGAACCCTGGCTCGAACCTCCAGAAGCTGCCTGAGCACGGAACCGTAAGGGCCGTTCAGCAGGCCCGGCAGGTTGCGGCCGGTCTTCGCACCTTCCGTTGCCAGGAAGTCCGGTCCCCCCATCACCAGGAAATGGAGCAGGTGATCTTCGAAGAGGAACCCTTGGTAGGCCAGCTCGCGAACGGCCTCGGCCGCAGGTGGAGGCACGGCGCCAAACGCTCGATCCAGGGCCTTGACCGAAGCAATGTGGTGGGCCGTGGGGCAGACACCGCAGATCTTTTGAGTGAGGGTGGGCATCTCCTCGGCCGCCCGCCCGCGGCAAAAGGTCTCGAAGCCCTTGAAATCCACCACGCGGAACCTGGCGTGCGACACCTCACCCGATGCGTCCAGGGCGATCTCGATTCTTCCGGCCCCTTCGAGCCGGGTGACAGGGTCGATGGAAATAATCCGGCTCACGGGTCTTCCTTCCGTAAACGCCCACCCAGCAGAGAGGAAGGAAGGCTGTAGCGGTAGAACAGGCCTGCGGGATCCGGCAGGCTCGCCACGGCGCTCTCCAAAGCCTCAGGAGCTGCGTCCTCGAGCAGGGAAGCCACGAAGCCTATGACGGCGCCTCCTGCATCCCTCACGCCCTCCACCGGACCGTAGCAGCCCCGGCAGGGGACGTTCGCACGAATGCAGCGCGCCTCGCACCCGCCCCGGGTGGCCGGGCCCAGACAGAGGAGGCCCTGCTCCAGAAAACACACCTCAGGATCCCAGGAGCCCTCGTGAAATCGCTTAAATCGCCGCACACGCGTATCCTTCCTGCGCGTCTCCCGCCGGGGGCAGGTATCGCAAAGAGCCCGGGTCTCGGCGAACACCTCTCCCCCGGTCGGCAGCCGTCCCCCTACCACCGCGGACAGAGCGTCTCGAATCCCATTCGATGCCGGAGGGCACCCGGGGATCACCGCATCCACTTTCACCACTTGGTCCAGAGAAAACACACGTTCCAGGAGCTTCGGCAGGGGATGCTCTGCCTCCCCCGCCGCCGGGGCACCCCCTCTTTCGGTTGAAACAGAGGGGGTGGGATAGGAACGGTCCAGGATCTCACGCACGGAAGAGAGGTTCGCCAGGCCGTAGACACCCCCGAGGTGGGCGCAGCTTCCATGGGCCAGCACCACTCGTGACTTCCGCCGAAGGAGCCGGGCGGTCTCCAGGTCCTCCTCCGTTCGAACCGCCCCGTTGACCAGGCAGGCTGTAATCTCGCCATCGGCCATGCGTCCAAGGTCCTCCCTACGGGCATCCAGAGCCACGGGCCAGTACACCACGCACACCTGCTCGAGCAATCCGGTGAGATCCCGGCCCAAGTCCAGGATCGACTCCTCGCAGCCTCCACACCCGGACAGCCACGTCATAGCCAGCTTTGGCTTGCTCATACCCGCCTCAAAGGACCGAGGGTCTGAAGGGTTTGTACCATCTCTGCTGTCACGTCGGCGAACCGCTCGGCCTCCCCGGCCGCCACCCACGCCAGCACCAACCGCTCCGGCTCGATCCCAAGGGAATCCATCACGTGCTGTAAAAGCACTACCCGCTTCAGGGCCTGGACGTTTCCGTCCCGGTAATGGCACTCCCCTATCCGGCATCCCAGGATCAACACACCGTCCGCGCCTGCAGCGAACGCCTCCAGCACGTGACGCGGATCCACTCTGCCACTGCAGAGCACGCGTACAGTACGCAGACCGGGCGGCACCTCGAGCCGTTTTCGGCCCGCTTCGTCCGCGCCCTCGTATGCGCACCAGCGGCAGAGAAATCCGATGATGCGCGGCTCGAAATCCGTCATGCGCATGGCGTCTCCATCCGCCGGATTCGTAAAACGGATGATTATGACGGCCAACTGGAGAGACTTCTTTTGCCCTCAGGAAAAACGGTGCAAAGCGCCTAACCGTTCAAGAGCGCCGTCACTTCAGAAGAGATCTGTTCATCCGTATAGTGAAGGCAGCGGATCGCACCGGACGGACACGCGGCCGCACAGACCCCGCACCCTCGGCAGAGGACCTCGTTCACTGTCACACGCCGTTCGGAGCCGTCCCATTCCAGGGCGCCGTACCTGCACAACCCTTCGCACAGTCCGCACCCTGAGCAGCGGTCGGCGTCCACTACCGCCTGCACCGGGTCCAGCCGACACACCTCTCCTGGCACGAGATCCGCCTGAATGCGGCCGGTCACAGCCAGGCCCTGGGCCGCGGCCCCCGGGATATCCATGGCGCCTCCGGCGCAACCCGCCACCAGGACGCCGTCCCGTCCCGTGCCCACCGGGTCCAGCAAGGTCTTCCCTGCATCGAAAAAACCGGCAGCCCCTCTCTCCAGGTGAAGAGCATCGGCCAGTTTCCCACTACCGGCAGCCCCCAGCATGGCGGGGGCCAGCACCGCAAGATCCACTTCCCGGGAGAGCTCGCGGCACCCCTCATCCCGGAACCTCACCACGAGGCGGCCTTCGGACACATCGATTCGCGCGGAGTCCGGCTTATCCATCCGCACGAATGCCACGTCCGGCCTCTCCACCAGGTCCCGGTAGAGGTCCTGGGCTTCCCTGCCCGGGAGGTGGAGGTCGGCGTGAAACACGGTGACGGCCGTTCCCTCGCAGGACGCCAGGATCCGTTGCATGGACTTCAGAGTGTAGCGGCAGCAGACTTCCGAGCAATGCCGATTTGTGGCCGGGTTTCTGGATCCCACACAGAGCACGAATCCGATGCGGGACGGTCTGCGGCCGTCCCGGCAACGAAGCTCCCCACCGGTGGGACCGGACGCATTCATCATCCGCTCAAGCTCGAACGCGGTGATCACGTCATGGATGCGGGGGTACCCGTACTGCGGGGAGCGGGAGGGGTCGTACAGATCGAAGCCTGTGGCCAGCACGATGGCCCCTGCTCGAAGCTCGATCACGCGGTCCTCCTCGCCGTAGCGGATGGCATCAAACGGACAAACCTCCTCGCATGTGCTGCAGTCCTGTCCTCTCCACCTGAGGCAGGCGGCTGGATCGATAAGCGCCAGGTGGGGAAGCGCGCCGGGATAGGGAAGATACACGGCCCTGCGAAAGGCGAGACCGGGGTTGAAAGGATCAGGAACCTCCACCGGGCAGGCCTCCGCGCAGGCCCCGCATCCCAGGCAGGCCTCCTCATCCACGTACCGCGCCCGCTCTCGAATCCGCACCGTGAAATTCCCTTTGAAACCAAGCAGTTCCTCCACCTCGGCCTGGAGATGAACCTGAATGCCTTCATGGTGGAGCAGCTCATCCATCCAGGGATCCAATACGCACGAAGCGCACTCCATGCCGGGGAACACGTCCTCGAAAAGGGCGACTTTCCCCCCCACGCAGGGAAGGCGTTCCACCAGGTGCACCGCCCGGTCCTTTCGGGCCAGGGCCAGCGCCGCATGCATTCCGGCGATCCCTGCACCCACCACGACCACGTCCGGCACAGCGGTGTACTCCCTTGGCTTCAGGGCTTCGTGCCGCAGCACTCTTGCAGCAGCCGCAGCAAGGAGGTCTTGGGCCAGTCTGGTGGCCTGATCCCGCTCCCTCACAGTCCAGGCACACTGCTCCCGCAGATTTGCGATCTGGAGTCGGTACGGATTCAGGCCTGTCTCTAGAAGCACACCCCGGAACGTCGCCTCGTGCTCCTTGGGTGAGCATCCGCCGATCACCACCCGGTCCAGTTTATGCTCAACGATGTCCCGCGCGAGGAAAGCCCGCCCTTCGGGCGAGCATAGGAGTTCATGGCGACCGACCCGAACCACGCCCACCCCACGCCGTGCGGACTCCGCCAGCGCATCCATATCCAGCGCCCCGACAATGTTTGGGCCACAATCACACAGGTAGATCCCTACACGAGCCATTCCGGCACTCCTCTTTGATCCCCACGAATTCCCTCTGCGTGCGGACCGAAAAGTGGGGTCCCTGCGGAACCTGGCATGCACTTAGGGGCGGAATCCACACGGCGGGTGACGGAAGGGGCGTCACTTCGCTCTTCGGCGGGCGAAAAACGCCTTCCACGGGAAGTAAAGGCAATCTCCTCACTCGAGCGTAAACCGTAGCTCCCCGGTTCCTTTGCCGGAACGCACCTTCACGCTGTCTCTCTCGATTGCAGTCACGGATATGTCGTCCAGGTTTCCACCGGCCCGGACAATTTGTCCGTTGATCACGGCAAAGCGGCTGTTCGGGTTGGTGGACCACACAATGGCTTCCAACCTGTAACCATCAAGATCGATGTCCCGAGTCTGGACCTCTCCGCCCGGCATGGGTTCCGGGCTTTGCATGGGAGCCGGCTCGGGCGCGGCCGCAACGGGGGACACGTCGACAGCCGACTTCTCCACCACCGGCAAGCCCTTCTCTGGAATCGCTCCTTTTGAGGTGGAGTCACCCACAGAAGGCGCCGAGGCCGTTTTTCGGACCGGGGATTTCACGGGGCTCACAGGCGTTTGCTGGGCCTGATTCCGGGAGGGGGAAGCCGCCCCCGGCCGGGCCTTGGATCCGGTCCCTGAAGACGTTGCAAAGGTTCCGGAAGCCCATCGCCCGATCACGGACCGCTGGTCATAGAGGGACCACCCCCCCACGGCCACCAGGACAACCGCGAAAAGAACAATGAAGACCGTTCGAGTCCCCCGGGACCTGCGCGCCTGTTTTCGAAGGGCCTTGGTCGTGTCGAACTCGTGGGACCACGACTCCATCCCGCTGGTTCGGGACTGCCTTTCTTCTGCTCTGCGAAGTGCCTTGAGTATGGAGCTCACGCGTATACGCCCTCGAAGAACCGTTCATCAGGTGTTAATAATGTTGAGGTATTGAGGTGTTGAGGTATTGAGGTTCACGAATCACGAACCATGGGCCGCGCATCACGGAACCCCGAAACCCTACACGCGAATGACGGGCCGCAGTTTTCCCCTTCACCTGCACCTTCACCTTCACAATCTTTAGCCCCTTCAGTCCTGCCCCCTCCGTTCCTCACGAATGAACGGGATGCCCAGGGCCGTCTTTTCATTGTACAGGACAATCTTCGTAAGCGGTCCCACAAGGCCGTCCACCTTGACTCTATGGCGTTTCTGCACCACTTCCACGGCATCCTGCACGGCCTCGTCGTAGTAAGGCGTAATCTCGATGTTCTTGAACCCGATGTCCTGAAGCAGCATCTTGAGTGAAACAATGGACTCGCGGGTAGCGTTGTTCGGTATAGTCCCTTCGAAGTTCAGGAAATCCTTCCACACCACGAAGGCCTCCCCGTTCCAGCGTGCCGCCAGCACGTCCGGGGCCACCCAAATCGTGCCGTCGCCCGATCCGACGCCCCGCAACGCCACCTCCCCTTCCCGAATTCGATGCAGAGTCACATACCGGGGAGCCACGGCCTGGGGAGGCATCAGGGGAAGAATGGCCGGCACGTTCAGGGTTTCCACAAGGGGCAGCCCTCCGTGAACCCTGTGGATCCGCAGCCCGTTCTGGCGGGCGGCGAACCGGAATACCTCCTCGTCCTGTTCCATGGTATCCAGGTATGGGCTCAGGACCGGCTTCTCCACCCAAAGCGCCAGAGCGGTCCGAAGAGCCGACCGCCTGGAAGCCAAGGCATCCACCCCGGCCAGCTGGCGGTCCAGGTCCTCCACACTCTCGGCGCGTCGCACGGTTTCGTGGACCGAAGCGGGCGATGCCTCCTTCAACGGAGCTTCCACCGGCTCGGGCTTCTCTGCAGGAGCGGCGACAGACGCCTCATCCGCCTGGAATTTCTCGGTGTCGGGTCCCGCCGGGGAAACCGAGGGCTCCTCGGAGGCCGGGGCCTGTTGTGTTGTGGCGGTGGACGCCTGGAGTCCATCGGGCTCATTCGACCGGCCATAGTAAAGAAGACCGGCCACGAGGATCACCAGCCCCAGCGCGGCGACCAGGGGCCATCTCGGGTAACCGAACGCCAGGATGTTCCGCTTGACGGCCCGCCGGTCGGCGAGCTCCCGGACGGCGGAACGCGCAATCCCGGCGGTCACCCGCTTCCGGTTCAGTCCGAATGCCGTCAGCAGGGCCCGATCGCACGCAATGTTAATGAGCCTGGGAATACCGCCGGCATACCGGTAGATGATTTGGACGGCCGGAAGGGTGAACTGCACCTCCTCCTTGCGTGAAGCCACACGCAACCGGTGCAGAATGTACTCCCGGGTTTCCCGAAAGCTCAAAGGGCTCAAGTGACAGCTCAGGGTGATCCGCTGCCCGAGCTGTCGAAGATCGTGGGAATCGAGCATTTCTCCCAGCTCGGGCTGACCCACGAGAATGATCTGAAGCAGCTTGCTGGTATTGGTCTCCAGGTTGGAAAGCAGGCGTAGCTGCTCCAGGACGTCTTTGCTCAGGTTCTGGGCCTCGTCGATGAGGAGAATGACCGTCTTCCCTTCCGCCATTTTCTCCAGCAGGAACCCATTGAGAACGTCGATCAGATCCTTGGTGTTGTCCGCGGTCGAGTCGATGCCGAACTCGTCATTGATGGCCCGGAGAAGCTGAATGGCATCCAGTTTCGGATTGAAGATGTAGGCTGCTTCAAGCCCCTCCTCTCCCAGGTTCTCCAGGAAGGCACGGCAGAGTGTGGTCTTGCCCGTGCCCACCTCTCCGGTGATCTCCACGAACCCGTCCCCCTGGCGGATGGCGTATGTGAGATGGGCCAGGGCCTCCTCATGCCCCCGGCTCAGGTAGAGGTAGGCCGGGTTGGGTACCAGCTTGAAGGGTCGTTCCTTGAAACCGAAAAAATTTTTATACATGCGACTTGCCGTCTTTGGGTTGTCGGTTTACTGGGTGAACGGGTCCCTCGGGCTCTCTCGCTCCGTGCTCCCTGCCCTTGAAGGCCTGAGGGCGCTCAACGGTTCCCTCCCCGTCCGGGCTTGGGGTCCGCGTACTGCTTGTGATGGGCCTTGAGCCAGTTTTCAATGGCCCCCTTGTCGTGGCTGAGGTCCACCCTCAAAATGCGCTTTTTGGCCGTGCTGGGCCCCTTATAGACGAAGAGCCGCGCCTTTCGGCTCAAACGCACCGAGTAGACGTCCTCCACCCCCTGATACTTATGAATGTTCGCACCGGGCAACGACATGGGATCCCGATCGAACTGGACGAGTTCATCCACGAGATGGCTGAACATGTCGTACCGCTTGTAATAGATCCCCTCCAGGTCCTCAATGGCATAATCGGTCATCTCGGAGTTTTTCAGAATGTTCCCGATGACCCCTCGAAGGCTCTCAAAGGCCTTTTTCCCGTCCGCGCTCGCCAGTTTGTCCTGGATCTTGTCCCGGTCCTCCTCGACTCGTTTCACCTCCTCTTCCAGCAGGCTCTGATAGTCCAGGTGCTCTTGAATTTTCTTTTCCAGCTCGCGGATCTCTCGGGCCTCGTGCTCGCTCTTACCCACGTAGAAATCGATCATCTTGATCAGTTGCTCGCTGGAAACGGGCTTGGGAATGAAATATGTGTTCGCAAATCTCTCTGCCTCCCGAATGGCCTCCGTATCCATCCCGGTGAGCAGGATAATGGGCACGTACGGAACCTCTTCCCGAATGAAAGGGATCGCATCGAGCCCGGAAAGCCCTGCATTTTTGAAATGGATATCCAGTAGAATCACGTCAACGGGATCCGTTGTCGTTTTTAGATACTCAAGCAGGTCCAACGGTGCATAGAGCGACTTGAGCTCTTTCAAGGCGCTGTTGTGCTCAAGATAGAGCCGAATCGTTTGATGCACTTTTTCTTCGTCGTCCACGAGAACGACAAAATATCCCTCGGACATGGCGGATTCAAGCTCCTTGGACAGGTTCCTCATGGGCCTGAAAAGACCCCCGCTCGACGGGCATCTTCAGGATGACCCGAAACCCTTTCCCGTGATCCGTGCTCACGTTTCTGCCCTGGACGGAAAAGCCCATCCGCTCGGAGAAGAACTTGACGAACGTGGTTCCCAGTCCATACCCCTCCCTCTTGGACGAGGGGATCGGTTCCTTGAACACCCGATCCACATCATCCTCGTTCACGCCTCCTCCGTTGTCCGTCACCTCCAGGATCAATGTGGATCCGATCCCGCGAAAGATCATGGAGAGGTAAGGCTGAAACGAGCGGTACGCTTCCACATCCTGTCTCATCATTTCGATCTGCCGAAGCTCGATGGCTTTTTGAGCGTTTTTTATCAGATTGCGAAGAATCTCCACAACCTTGTAGGGATCGCAACGAACGGTCGCCCCGTGGAACCCGTTGAAGTTGGAAAGCTGTAGATCCAGCTCGTACCTGTCCCGAAGGGCAACGAGGTCCTCCGATATCTCCTCCTGGAGCGTGGCACCCAGGTCCCGAACGCCCATAGGCCTCGGCTCGAAGGTCAGCTTGCGCTCCAGCCCCTTGAGGTGCTTCAGGATCGCCTCCTGGAAGGGCTCGATGATCCGGCGGTAGATGTCGTCCTCCTTGGAGGCCGGCAGGTCGTTGACGATGTTGTGGATCTGGGATCGCCATGCTCCCTGGAGGACCAGCAGCTCATCCTTGGCGAAGTTGGACTGGGCCACCACGTCCTGGGTGATCTTGCGTTCCGTGACCAGGAACTCCAGGAGCCTCGATTTCTCCTTCTCCTCCTTGGTCTCGAGCGCCATGCGCTCCCTTGCCGTGTCCGCCGGGGACTTGAACACCACCATGAGCAGCATCACGACGATGAAGCTCACGGAGATGATGATGAACGAGCGGCTCAGAAATAGGGAGCCGTAAAGGGTCCCTTTCTCGAAAAGAGGCTTCGAGTAAATGAACGAGAAAAACAGAGTGAAAAACGTCACGTAAACAAAGGCGGCCCTTCCGCCCAGAAGCCAGGAGAAAAAAAGACTGGAAACCACGAGGCCGAAGACGAAAAGCACGTATCGCTGCTCGTTGACCTCCAGGTAATCGAACACGACAAAACCCGCCACGTAGAGCAGAAACAGACCCAAGGTCAGCAGGACGAACCGTGTCTTGGACGCGATCAGCCCGGTGAAAATTTTTTCGTAACGGCTCTCTTTCATCACTCCCGCCCGACCGGCGGGACCTCTCTGCGAGACCCCTACCCGATTCGGTTTCCCTTTTGAAGCAAGCACTTAGAAAGTAATGGATTTCCCTTGGGCTGTCAACGCACATCCCGCGATCCGCCTATGGGCCTTCGGAGCGAAAAACCACGCCGAAACGGTCAACCCTCCCGCCACCTCCCCGGAACCGGAACCCCGCAGAACGCGCATCGTCCGTCCTGAATGCGAACGGGGCCGAGATCGTATCCCCGCCTCTCGATGAGCAGGCGCCCACACTGGTGGCAGTACGTGTGAGACCCTTCATGACCGGGGACGTTCCCTACGAACACGTAGCGGACTCCTTCGTCGAGAGCAATGCGGCGAAAGCGCTCCAGGGTTTTCACGGGGGTGGGCGGAAGGCGGGTCAGGCGGTAGGCCGGGTGGAAGCGCGTGAAGTGCAGGGGGTGATCCGGACCCAACTCCTTCAGAATCCATGCACACATGCGTCGAATCATGTCGGGATCGTCCACATACGTGGGAACCACAAGCGTGGTGATCTCGAGCCACACGCCCTCCTCGTGGAGGGTCTTGAGTGTGCGAAGAATCGGCGGGAGCGTTCCCCCGTTCAGGCACCGATAGATGCGGTCTTCAAAGGATTTCAGGTTGATGTTGGCGCCGTCGAGAAAGCGCGATAACCGAAGGAGGGGCTTCTGGTTGATGTAGCCGTTGGAAACGAGCACGTTCCGGATGCCGGCCTCTCGGGCCAGACGGGCCGTGTCGAACATGTACTCGTAGAACGTGACCGCCTCGGAGTAGGTGTAGGCGATGGAAAGGGTTTTCCGCTGCAGGGCTTCCTGCACCACGGCTTCCGGAAACAAGTCGCCGTGACGCACCTCCTCGGGCTTTCGCTGGGAGATCTCCCAGTTCTGGCAGTTCAGGCACCGGAGATTACAGCCGGTCGTGGCAATGGAGAACACCCTCGTACCGGGCAGGAAGTGGTTCAAGGGCTTCTTTTCAATGGGGTCCACGTGTACGGCGCAGGGGTTTCCATAGGTCAGGGAGTAAAGCTTGCCGTCGAGGTTCACGCGGGATCGGCACACGCTCCGGTCGCCGGGTTCGAGAATGCACCGGTTGGGACACACTCCGCACTGGACCCTGCGGCCGTCGGATGTGTAGTCCATGGCCTCGATGGACCACTTCCAGAGCTGGGACGGGGCCTCGCCCTTGAGCACGTGACCTCGGATACTCCCGGTGCAGGGGCTCCGTGTGCTCGCTCCCGCAGGAGCTGCGCAAAGAAGCCCGGGGACCCCCAGGGCCACGGCCTTGAGAAACTCCTTTCGGGTCATCCCGTGCTTGTTTTGCAAAAGAGTGTCGACTTCAGGTCTGTCCATCCTTCTTCGTTCCGTAAACAGGGTTGGAGTTTTATCATCCTTTCTCGCCTTTGGGTTTTCCCCCAAAACGCCCATGCCTGGTATATTGGACGACCCTGTACCTGGGTTACGGAGGCCTGGGTTTTCTTCCGCTCCCTACGCTCCCGGAATGACGAAGGCCTCCCGCTGATGTCCGCTTCAGAAAACCCCGGCATCCTCCGCTTTCAGCCCCGGTGCGGGACGAACCTCCGGGACTTAATACGGTAGAAGCGGTAAAAGTACGGCCTTCATTCCCTAGCTCTGGTGGCCTTTCCCCGGAAGGCCTAGAGGAATGCCCACAGACGGTTCCTGCACCCCGTGGCTCCACTACGCCCTGGCAATCCCTCCGAACAGGATCCCCATGTTACTCGAAACCTTTACGAGGATCAAAACGATGGTGGCCACCTGGAGGCCCAGAAGAGGGATCAGAATCGCCCCCACCACCAGAGTGCCTATTGCCGCTCCGGTCAGATCGGCGGCCAGGCACCCGGCGGCCGGGCTCTTGTCCTCCCCGATGATCGAAGCGGCCGAAGGGAACTGGAACCCGCAGAAAAACGAGAAGCAGAACCCATAGACGAGAAACCAGCCGGAATGGATCGAGGCCCCGTGGTAGCGGAGCCATGCGTAGAAGCCGATGAGGCCCAGCACGAGAATCATGTCGGCGGCCAGGAGCTTCCGCCCGGATCGCTCCCGCCCAAGCCGCCCGGCAGCCGCACCCGGAAGCAGACCAGCCAGGAACGCGGTTACGATGGCCCCGATCTTGAGATAGACGTAGCCGTGAAGCACCTGGAAAGCGAACACCACGAGCATCTCGGCCCCCATGGTCGCAAACCCCGTGGTGAAAAGGACGTACTCCTCCCGCCGCATGAACAGCATGTAGAGCAGAGTGAACCCGGCCACCCCCCAGAGAAACGGCTTTGGGGACGTGCCGTGCTTCACGAACCACTCCTGGAACACAAGGCTCATGACCTTGGGCTGAAAGTCCGTGTTCACGTGCTCCGATGCATCCAGGGCCTCCTGAATCATGGCGATTCGATCCGGAGTCACATTGCCCCGGTAGTAGCCCGAGATGTATGCCGTGGGCACGGACTTGGTCTCCAGGCGCTCCGGGATGTCCAGGGTCAGGGGGCCGTTCCGGCAAAGAAAGTAGGCCTTGCCCCCGGGAATGATTTGAACATTTCGAAAGTGAAGCAGGGCCGTGTTTCGGATGGAGGAAAGCTTGCGCCGCATCAGGTCCGTTAGGTAATTCGGGTAATACTCCAGGCTGAAGCAAAATACCCCGCCCGGGGTCAGGCGCTCCCGAACCAGGGAGAAGAACTCCGATGTGAAGAACCGATTCATTTGAAAGGTGTCCGGATCCGGCAGATCCAGGATAACGGCATCGTAGCGCTTTTTCGTGGAACGGATGTAGCGCCTGCCGTCCGTGTTCTTCACGGACACAAGGGGATGCTCGTGGAGATAGCCGATGTCGCGGGCAATGCGCGTCAGGTTAGGGTCGAGCTCCACGTAGTCCACGCTGCCGGGTCCGTGCTTGCGCACCTCGTCGAGAGTCCCTCCGATCCCTCCGGAGACCAGGAGGACATCCCCCACATGATCGAGCTGGCTCAAGGCGTAGTGGACCTTTTCCTCCACCGCCGCGGGGTCGGAACCGGCCTCCAGCGGGGACCCCGATTCCCAGAACGTGTGCAGGCCCTGGTCACGCGTGACCACAATGCGACCATAAGGGGACTCCACGTAGCGGACAACGTTTCCGAACTGCCCCTCCAGACTGTGCACCTCCAGTTGCTCGTTCAGGCCGATACCGACAAAGGCCGCAGTCAGGACAGCGGCCAGCCCCAGCAGAAAGCCTCTTTTGGCCAAGGCCAGAATGAGCAATCCCACCAGGAGCAGGAGCGCGGAGGTCAGAACAACGGTCTTGAACGGGTGGAGCCAGTACACGAGGAGGAACCCGAACAGGGCCCCTCCTGCGATGTCCCCTATGCTGTCTGTGATGTACAACCCGCCGGATGTCAGAGAACCGCCCTCGTTGCGTAGGACCTCGAGAGCGCAGGGAAGGATGAAGCCGGCCATGAGGCAGTAGGGCGCCGTCATAGCCAGCACGTAACCGAAAATGGCGTAGAACCCCGGGTCGCTCCCGTGAAGGAATGCCACCTCACGCCCCCAGCGGATAACCAGCAGCTGGAGAAGCGGCCAAAGCCCCAGGATCACGGAAAGACCGCCGTAGAATCCCAGCCCGCGCCACCCCACCCATCGGGCTGCGAGGCTTCCGATCCCGGTCAGGAGAAGCCAGCTGAACAGGACCAGGGAAATCGTGATCTCATTGCCATGAAACTGGGACAGGAACTCCCGGACCGTTAGGAGCTGGGTCGTGACCGTAGAGATACCGGTTCCGATCACCGATACCAGGATGAGGGATCTCATCAGGCGCATCCGCGGTACCTGTGTGCGATTCTACTCCTCCTCAAAGGCCTGGACCTGATAGGTGGAGACCTCGAGCGGCTCCCTCTTCCAGGCATCCCCGTCCAGACCCGCTTTCATGCAGAGGTGAGTCAGGAAGTCCTCCTTCCTGGAAAGCTGGTCCCAGACCTGAGGCAGGAACGTGGCCTGGTACATGCCCTTGCGCAGGATGACCCCATCCACGCCCGGGCGGAGTTTCTGGAGAAGGTCTTCGGCCCCGTCGTAGGGAAGCGGTCTGGGATCCGTGAGGATCGAGACCTCCACGTGTACACGGTCCCACTCCCTCGCCGTGAGGGGCTGGAAGCGGGGGTCTCGAAACGCGGCGTTGATGGCGTTTTCCTGGACTCCCTCGACAATGGTTTCCCTGGGGATGATGTGCCCGATACAGCCCCGCAGGCCGCCGTCCATGGTTAAGGTAACGAACGTCCCCCGCTTGACCGAGAACTTATCAGGGAAGGGCCTCTCCGTTGTCGGCCGCGTCCCCTCTCCTCTCAAATGCGCCTCGATCGTCTCGCGTGCCAGGGAGATGAGCTTCTTCCCTTCTTCTTCTGTGATTCTGTCGCTCTCCATCATGTGCGTTCCCTCTTCGATGTTCGAAGTCCCGTTCTCCCCTTGCCGTTGAGAACACTTCGCTCGCGCAATCCTCATCCCGCCAAGGCGGGAACGCGGGGAAGGCGAGCAACATTCGTATGGGCAGAATGCCTGATCATCCAGGATTCCCCGTCCCGTCTCGGCGGGACTGCTGGGAGATTCAAACCCGACGGCTGGAAACGGTTTCGCCACCACAAAGATCCCTAAGGCACACGATATGAGGGCGTGTCCCCACACAATGGACACTGCCCTGCGCCGTGCTTGTCGTCCCGTAAACCTTGCCACCTGGAGCTCCCCGTTCGCTTTGTCCGCGAAGGATGCGGGTCCGCCCTTGCCGGTACCGAGGCTGAAAACGTTTCGCTCGAGCCCTCCCCATCCCACCGAAGCGGGAATGCCGGGAGGTTTTATTGTATGCAGGTTTTGATGCGGTTTCAATGGCAAATCCGGATACCTTTCCCTGTTCGCCCGTGAGGAGGGACGAGCCATCGCGCACCGTTGAACGTTTGTTTCGCGGTGCCTGGGGAGGTGTGGGGATCGCATCAAAGAGGATCGATGATTCACCGGCCGATCAGGCTCGTCCACGCAAAAAGGGGAAGAGGAGTAACCCCCTCTTCCCCGGTGGAATCCTTCAGGCTTCGATCGGTCTAGAAATCCTCGAAGTCTTCGTCCTCCATGGGAATCACGCGATCCGGCCGGACCTCGCCTCTGCGCGTCTTTGCCCCTTCGCGCGCACTCTTCTCGGGCGGGGATGCGAGATCCGATCGATTTTTATCGAACCGGTGCAGAGCCGCCTCCTGCGAAGCCGACGCATCGGTAAGGACCTGTGAGATTGCCTGCGCTGCCCCCCCGATCAAGACCACCAGCTCATTCACCATGCCCTTCATTTGTGAAGCCTGAGCGCTCATCTCCTCGGAGGCCGATGCCGATTCCTCTGCGCTGGCGGCATTCCGCTGGACCACCTTGTCCATCTCGGCCACGGCCTTGTTCACCTGATCGATGCCCTGGGCCTGCTCGCTGGAGGCCGCTGCAATCTCTCCGAGCAAACCGGCCACCTTCGCCGCCTTGTCCGACACCTCGGAGAATTCCTGATTCGTCTTTTCCACGAGCTCGGAGCCGCTCTTGACTTTTTGTGTGGTGTCCTCAATGAGCGCCGAGGTGTTCTTGGCGGCCTCGGCTGCGCGAAGGGCCAGGTTTCTCACCTCGTCGGCAACCACGGCGAACCCTGCTCCGGCCTCACCGGCCCGGGCGGCTTCCACAGCCGCGTTCAGGGCGAGAAGGTTCGTCTGAAACGCGATTTCATCGATCGTCTTGATGATTTTCGAGGTTTCGTCGCTGGCCTTGGAGATCTCTCCCATGGAGAAGGTGAGCTCGTTCATGGAGGTGTTCGCACTCTCCACACTCTCCTTGGCCTCCTTCATGAGGTTGTCCGCTTCGTTTGCATGATCCGCGTTCTGACGGGTCATGGAGGCCATCTCCTCCAAGGATGAAGAGGTCTCCTCAATGGAAGCGGCCTGCTCAGAGGCCCCTTCCGCAAGGGACTGGCTTGCCGTAGACACTTGAGAAGAGGCCGAAGCCACCTGTTCCGAGCCGTCGTTGAGCCCGTCGATGATCCGTTTGACCGGCCGCGTCACACTTCGCGCGAACAATAGAACCGCCAGGATGGTGAGGGACAGAAAGGCCGCGCCGAAAATGAGGGTGACGTTTCGAATGTTCCGTGCATCCGCGAGAAACTCCGCGGTTTCCTGGGTGAACCCCACACTCCAGCCGGTCAGAGGAATGGGGGCGAAGCCAGCGTGCTTGGCCTTCCCCTGGAACACGTACGTATCCACGCCCGTCTTCTGCGCGAGCATCCGTTCCATCATGCCCTTCATCCCCTCCTCGCTCATGAGATTTTTCTCGAGGATGAAGTCGGTTTCGGGGTGAGCGATGACCAGTCCGTCTCCGTTCACGACAAAGGGATAGCCCGTCTCCCCCACCTTGATAGCCTGAATGCGGTTCATGAGAAAATCGATCTTGAGAACGGCCATCAGGGCGCCTGCAAATGTGCCGTCCTTTGCGAATATCGGGGCACACACCGGCACGACCAGCTTGCCGGTGGAGTTCGACTTCACGGGATCAGACACCACGGCGGCTTGATCGGCCTTGACCCTCTGGAAGGAGGATCGATCCGCCACGGAGATCCCCTGCTGGCTTCCCTGATCGCTATCGGCAAAGACATCCCCGTTTTTGTCCACCGCCAGGATGAGCTCGTAGTCCTTGCCGATTTGACCCATCGAGTCCACCAGATCCGCCTGGAGCTCTTCCACGTAGACCTTGGAATTCTCCACCCCGTAGTCCCGGATCATGGTGGCGGCCTCTACAATGGTTCCGCCGGTGGCCAGTTCCCTGGCGATCTTGAGTTCCTCCAGAAGCACGAGTTGGGTCATCTCGGCCAAATCCTGGGCGATAATGACGGACTGATCTCTGGCCATGCGCTCGAGCCCGTTCGAGGCCCGATCCACGGCAAAGAGGCCCACCACCATCAGCGGAATGACCGCGATGGCGATTCCCCCGAAAACAAGCTTGAATGTCAGCCCTCTTTTTCCCTTCAACACACCCTCCTCCTTAGGTGTTCCCTTGAGGGCGCACGTCTCCCATCCTTCCCCGGCACGGAGTTTACAAGCTACGGCCCCTTGCCTGCCTGGCAAAACCTTCCGCTTAGGCGGACTTCTTGAGCTCTGCGATCTCCTCGGCGGTCAGCACCTTGTCGATGTCCAGGAGGATCTTGACCCCTCCCTCCATCTTGGCCATGCCCAGGATGTAGTCGGTGTCGAGCTTCGTGCCGAAGGACGGTGAGTCCTCGATGTCGTCCCCCTTGATGTTCATGACCTCGGATACGGCGTCCACCACGATTCCGGTCTGCACCGTGCCGGTATCCCCGGCGATCTCCACCACGATGATGCACGTCCTCTCCGTGTAACCGATCTCCTCCATACCGAACCGCAACCGGAGATCGACCACAGGAATGACCTTGCCCCGGAGATTGATGACCCCCTTGACAAACTCGGGGGTCTGGGGAACCGGGGTGATGGGCATCATCCCGATGATCTCCTTGATCTTCAGGATACCGATTCCGTACTCTTCCTCTGCCAGCGTGAAGGTGAGGTACTTTCCTTCCCGATCGGCCTTGGCATCCGCCACCTGATTCATTACCTCCGCCAACTCTGCCATGTCCTTTTCCTCCTTGCTTTCTCTACAAAATTCCTTGTGGTGAAATCGGGCGCATTCCTTCCCAACCGCCAGACGTCGGGAATTGCGCGTTGTTTCACTCCCCCATCGCGCTTCCCCTGTCCCACACCTGCGGGACGAAAGGACGCTTGAAAAGCGGTTTCCTTCCCCTTCCTGACGATGCCGCATGATGGCCTCGCATCGTTGCTGAAGGATTATTCGACCATTCCTGTGATTTTCTTGAATCCATTTTGAAAATCGACCATTTATTCCGCATCATCCAATACGCACCGCACGGTATTTAACATGGAAGCCATGTTATGCGGCTTCCGCACAAACCCCTTGGCCATGCCATTCAGGGAATGGTCGTCGGCACCGCATGCGCTGTACCCGCTGGCGATGACGACTTTTGCCGAGGGTTGAACTTCCAGTATGGATTCCAGGCACTTTTTGCCCCCCATGCCCGGCATGATGAGATCGAGAATGACAAGATCGACCTCTTGTCCGCTTTCTCGATAAATTTCAAGGGCCTGCTCCCCATTCTCCGCCGGAATGACCCGATACCCGAATCGCGCCAGCGCCTCCTGTTCGAGTTCTCGAACATTCGGGTCATCATCCACCAGAAGGATCGTTTCGTCGCCTCCCATAGGCATTTCCGTAGCCGCAGGGTCCTCGACTCCGACCATGCCTTGAAGTGAAGGCAGGTAGACCTCAAACGCGGTGCCTTCCCCGGCTTTGCTCCAGCATCGGATATATCCTTTGTGGTTCTTTACGACCTCGCGGGCCATGGCCAGCCCAAGCCCCGTTCCCTTTCCTTCTTCCTTTGTGGTGAAAAACGGCTCGAAAATGAGTTCCTGCACCTCCGGAGCCATGCCTTGCCCCGTATCCGACACGCGAATCAGGACGTAGTCTCCGGGTGGCGGCGTTGAGTCCTCATCGCCGCGCCCTCCGGCCACATGGGCGTTTCGGGTCTCGATACGCAACGTTCCCCCGTCTGGCATGGCGTCCCGGGAGTTCAGGGCCAAATTCAGGAGGAGTTGCTCCATCTGTGCGGGATCGGCGTTCACCGCATTCAGGCGCTTTTCCGAGTCCAGCTCGATGGCCACCATCTTGGGAATCGTGCGCTTCAGGATGCGAATGATCTTTCGGGTCTCTCGATTGAAGTCCAAGGGCCGAAGATCGCTTTTCACTTTCCGGCTGTAGTTCAGGAGCTGTTCCGTAAGCTCCGACGCGGAGCTGGCCGCCTTCTGAATTTGACGAATGGCGTGACAGTCGGGGTCCTCGGATGACTTCCTGTAAAGAAGCAACTCGGTGTACCCGTGAACCGCCTGAAGCATGTTGTTGAAATCGTGTGCAATGCCACCGGCAAGCGTTCCCATGGCCTCCATTTTTTGGGCCCTCATGAGCTGAGATTCCAACCGCTTCACCTCGGTGACATCGCGCCCGACCCCCACAATACCGATCATGCGCCCGTCCGGGTCCAGGATGGGAATGGACCGCGTTTCCCACGTCCTCCCATCCGGTTCCGTCTTTTCGCGAACCCACGCGCCCTTTTGGTCATCTTCCTCGCACAGGAAAGGGCAGCACTCGCAGGGCGTGGCGCACCCCTCCCAGAGATCGAAGCAGTAACGGCCGACGACCTGGTCCCGGCGGCGATTCACAGAACGGCATGCCTCCCGGTTCGCCCAAAGGATGCGAAACCTCGTGTCCTGATACGTAATCCGTTCCTCCAGGGCGTCCAGGATGGCCTCTTTCTGCCCCGAAGAATGGATCAAAACGGCCTGAAGCCGCTTCTGATCCACGAGGGCCCTCTCCATGCCGACCAGCCGTTCCCAAAGCTCCGTTTGCCGAGGCGAAATGTTCATCAATCCTTTGCCCTGTATCGTCCTTTGAAGACGCTCTCCATCACGGATACCGCCCCAATCCTTACAGTCCCTACCGACGGTTCCCAATGAGCGCGAAAAATGCGCCTGCCTTCTCAAAGGGGGCTTCTGTCACTCTTGAAAGACGCGGCGGGAACCCTCACACCCAAGATTAGCAGAAATCGTGCCTAACCCGGTTTTCATGGAAATCACTAGAGATTTCGGGATCTTTTTAATTCATTTGCCGTGGAGACTCAGGGGGGAATGACGCCTGGGGCCGAGAAACCGTCCGGGATCTGTCAAAAAGTTGACCCCGTATTGAAAGGGATTGCATTTCCCGGCGCAACAAACCATGCTACCGGGAATTCTATAACCCACTGGTCGGGCGGTTTTGCCGCCCCAAAGGCAAACCGAACTGCGGCACGTCATCGTGCCTGTGAGCCCATCTTTTCCGCCGTGTCTTTTCGCGTCCCGGAAAGCGGCGCTGGAACGGGGGCCCGTTTTCAGACATGGACAGCTTGAAAAAACGAAAGCAGAGGGCGGCTGCGGTGTTCGAAGCACTGGATCCTCTCTACACCCTGGAAAAAACCGCCCTTCGATACCACAATGCCTTTCAGCTGCTGATCGCCACGATTCTGTCGGCCCAGTGCACGGACAAACAGGTCAATCAGGTCACCCCAGCCTTGTTCCGCAAGTACAAGGGTCCGGAAGACTTTGCCCGCGCCCCGGACGAGGAGCTCCAGGAGGACATCCGTCCCACGGGTTTTTTTCGGAACAAGGCGCGCTCCATCAAGCAATGCAGCCAGGGACTGATTGATCTGTACGCCGGGGAGGTGCCGTCCACGATGGAGGAGCTGATCCAGCTCCCGGGCGTGGGGCGAAAGACCGCCAACTGTGTGCTGGGGGCGGCCTTTGACATACCGGGCGTTGTGGTGGACACTCACGTCAAGCGACTGGCGTTCCGACTGGGCCTCACAGAAAATTCGAACCCGGACAAGATCGAAAAGGACCTGGAGTCCCTTTTGCCTGAGGACAGGTGGCGCCGGTTCTCCGATCTCCTGATTTACCACGGACGGGCCGTGTGTAAGGCCAGGAAGCCGGACCACGCCCACTGCGTGGTCTCGCGGTGGTGTCCTTCCCGGGACCTGTGAAACGATAGGAATGGCGATCGGGTCTTCCGCAGAGGGAAATGTCAGGGACGAATCTGAAACTCCGCACAGAGGAAGGTGTGATCCGAGGGTTTCTCGAGGAGCCGGGCATCCCTGTCCACGCGAACGCCCACAGAGGTTTCGGCCAGGGGTGGGGTAGCCAGAATGTAGTCGATACGCCACCCCAGGTTTCGTTTGACGCCGTTGGGAATCCGATAGTCCCAGAAGGTGTAAACCCCATCTCCCGGTTCGTGCTTGCGCAGTACGTCCACCAAGCCCCAGTCCAGGAGTTCCTGAAGGATCGCTCGTTCGTCCGGGTGGAAGCAGACCTGGCCGTCCATGCCTTTCGGGTCGTATACGTCCCGGTCATCGTGCGCCACGTTAAAATCGCCGGTGATGACGAGGGGAGTCCCGGGATCGTAGGCAACACGCAGATGGAACAAGAGGTCCCGAAGCCAGGTGAGCTTCTTTTCGAACCGCTCGGTGCCCACGGCATACCCCTGGGGAACGTACACATTGATCAGGGAGAGAGAGCCGACTTTCGCGCTGATGAAACGGGCCTCCTCATCCGCGCCGTCTTCCGAAAGGTCCACCCGGAGATCACTCAGGGGAAGCCGAGAAGCCACGGACACGCCGTTGTAACTCTTCTGCCCCCGAAACGCAACGGCATATCCAGCGCGCTCGAAGGCATCGGCAGGGAAGTCCTTGTCCTGGACCTTGGTCTCCTGGAGGCACAACACATCCGGTGCCTCCCGCTCCAGCCAGTCGAGGATGATCGCCTGACGGGCGCGTACGGAGTTTGCGTTGAACGTGGCCACTTTGAAGGTCATGGTCGAACCTACCGGACCTTGCTCCCGGCGGCGGTCTTCACATCCGGGGCGAGAAGGTGTACGCCCGCCTCGTCCTCCGCGGCCAGGATCATTCCCCTGGACTCCACCCCCATGAGCTTGGCGGGCGTCAGGTTGGCCACGACGATCACCTGCTTCCCCACGAGATCGCCCGGCTCATAGTGTCCCTTGAGACCCGCCACCACGGTCCGCTCCTCCCCGATGTCCACGGTCAATTGAAGCAGCTTTTTGGAATCGACCAGGTCTTCGGCCCGGATCACAGTTCCCACGCGAAGATCCATGCCCTGAAACGCCTGAAAGGAAAGCAGGCCGCTCTCCGAAGGCGGTTCCTCTGCCCGTGCCTGGGCCTTCTTTTTTTCCTGCTTTTCCTTCTCGTGCACCTGCTTTTTTTCACCTCCGGGCTCCACCCGCGGAAACAGGGCAACGGCCTTGCCGAGCGGACCGGGTTCGGCGTTTCCGCCCCAGTCCTTGAGGCGGTCCAGGGTCAGGGCTGCGCCCCGGTCTTTGAGCCCCAGGTATCCCTGGAGGTTCTCGGCCGTCTCCGGCATGAAAGGCCAGAGGAGTCCCGAGATGATCCGGAGGGGCTCCACCACGTGGTGCATGACCGTGGCCAGCCGCTCCCGGTCGGACTTGGCCAGGACCCACGGTGCCATGGCATCGATGTACTTGTTGAGCTTTCCGATCACCTCCCAGACCGCCCTCAAGGCCTTGTGAAAGCTCAGGGATTCCATGTGACCGGCATACGCGTCGACCAGCTCGAGGGCGCTCTTTCGAAGGGCCTCGTCCTCCGGCAGCGGGTCCGCCGGGGTCGGTATTTCGCCCTTGAAGTACTTTCGGGCCATGGTGAGGGAACGGCTCACCAGGTTCCCGAGGTCGTTGGCCAGATCCGCATTGAGCCTTCCCACCAGGGCCTCTTCACTGAACTCGGAATCCAACCCGAAGACCATCTCCCGCAACAAAAAATAGCGAAAAGCGTCCAGACCGTAGACATCCACCAAGTCCAGCGGCCGCACCACGTTCCCCAGGCTCTTGCTCATTTTTCCTGAGCTCACCTGCCACCACCCATGGACGTTGAGGTGCTGAAAGGGCTCGATCCCTGCGGCCTTGAGCATGCAGGGCCAGTAGATGCCGTGAGGTTTCAGGATGTCCTTGGCGATGAAATGCTGGGCCACAGGCCAGAAGCGACGAAAGCGTTCTCCTTCGGGATAGCCCAGTGCGGACACATAGTTGATCAGGGCATCGAACCACACGTAGGTTACGTAGTTCTCGTCAAACGGCAGGGTAATCCCCCAGGTGAGCCGCGACTTGGGGCGTGAGATGCAAAGATCGTCCAGGGGCTCTTTGAGGAAGGATAGGACTTCGTTGCGGAATCGCTCCGGCCGAATGAACTCCGGATTCTTCCGAATGTGATCAATGAGCCAGTCCTGGTACCGGCTCATGCGAAAGAAGTAGTTCGACTCCCGAATCTCCTCCGGGACGGTCTGGTGATCCGGGCACTTGCCGTCTACCAGCTCCCGCTCGGTGTAGAACCGCTCGCAGCCGAAGCAGTACAGACCGGTATACTCGCTGAAGTAAATGTCGCCGCTGTCGTTGACCTTGTCCAGGATCCGCTGCACGCAGGCCATGTGGTCCGGGTTGGTGGTCCGGATGAAATCGTCGTTAGAAATGTTCAACTTGGGCCAAAGCGATCGGAATAAGCCGCTGATCCTGTCCACGTATGCCTTCGGGCTCATGCCGGCCTTTTCCGCCGCTGCAACAATCTTGTCCCCGTGCTCGTCCGTGCCGGTCAGAAAAAAGGTGTCCCGACCGGCAATCTGGTGGTACCTGCTGACCACGTCCGCCACGATGGTGGTGTATGCGTGCCCGATGTGCGGCTCGGCATTCACGTAGTAGATGGGGGTGGTTCCGTAGTAGATTCCGCTCAATTTCCACCTCTTTCCTTGCCCTTTTTACTAGGTTTCCGATGCCTTATCAACTCATCCGCGGAAATCTCGACCTCCTCCCCCGAGTCGAGCAAAACCGTGACGACCCTCTTCAGGAGGTTCTTTCGGATCAGCTTCCCCTCCCCCTGCGCCGTGGAAACGCGTTTTCCAATCTTGGGGACGTTCTTGCCCGCCTCCTCATAGTAGGCATGCTCATACGTCAGGCAGCACATGAGCCGCCCGCACATCCCGGAAATCTTGGAGGGGTTCAGGGACAGGTTCTGTTCCTTGGCCATCTTGATGGAGACCGGCGAAAAATTCTGGAGAAAAGAGGCACAGCAGAGCTGCCTCCCGCAGCTCCCCAATCCCCCGAACATCTTAGCCTCGTGGCGCACTCCGATCTGCCGCATCTCGATGCGCGTTCGAAACCGCCGAACCAGGTCCTTGACCAATTCCCGAAAATCCACCCTGCCGTCCGCTGTGAAGTAGACCATGATCTTACCGCCGTCATAAAGCCTCTCCACGGCTACGAGACACATGGGAATGGATCGGGCCGCGACCCGTTCCTGGCAGTACCGATAGACCTCTTCTTCGACCAACTGTTTTTTGTGGAACTTTTCGAGATCGTTCTCATTGGCAAAACGATACACCTTGCGCAGGGGACGAGCCGGAAGCACGCTTCCCTGGGGTCGCGGCTTTGTACACACCGTACCCAGAGCCGATCCGTTTTCCGTTTCCACGAGCACACGGTCGCCCATTTTCAGGACGAAGTGCCCGGCATCGAAATCATGAACACGGCCGTACTTTTCGAATTGAATGCCTACGATTTTACCCAATGCACTGATTTCCTATGCTCAAACCCTGCACTTAAAAACGCTTACGAGCCCGATCAGGCGAAGATCCGTCGGTTCTCCTGCCTCCGGGAGATCTCGTTCAGCGCCAGCAGGGTGGTCTCCATGACGAGGTCCAGGTTTCGGGCCCGAAGCAGATCCCGCTGCGCCCGATCCAGGACAAAAAGGCTTTCCACCAAGCCGTTTATCGTATAGGGTTCCGCCGCATTTTGCAACGCCTCTGCATGCTCCCCATGAATCAGGAGATCCCTGGAGCCCTGGGAGCGGAGCAACAGCATGTCCCGAAAACAGGCCTTCCAGAGCCCCAGCACGCCATAGAGACCTGCCTCTTTTTCCCCGCCTGCCCGCGAGGCGCGCTTCTCTTCCTGGGCGTAACGCAACGCCACAGCAAGAATTTCGGTCCGCGGTTGCTTGAAAAGGGACAGCAGATCCTGCACGTGGGTTTCCAGGAGCCTTTCCAAATCGCCCTCTGCCAAATGCACGGCACGGCCCAGGCTTCCCTCGGAGATCCGGGCCACTACGGTGGCTGCATCCTCCGGCAGTCCCTGTTCCTGCTGAAGCCATGCGGCGATTCCATCGGCCGGCAGAGGGCGAAACGGAACCTTCTGGCACCGGGAAAGGACCGTGGGCAGCAAATCCTGTTTCTCAGCCACGTTCAGGATCAGGACGTTGCCGGGGGGCGGCTCCTCCAGGGTCTTGAGAAAGGCATTGGCCGCCTCCGTGGTCATTTCCTCCGCACGCTCGACCACGGTCACACGGTACCGGCCCGACACGGTCTTGAGCCCGATTCTGCGGATGAGTTCTCGAACCTGCTCGATCTTGATCACTCTCCCGTCGGGGTGAAGGATCTCCAGGTCCGGGAAGTTCCCTCCCGCCATCTGACGGCAAGGAACGCAATGCCCGCACGCCTCTCCCTCGGAGGGATGCATGCAGTTCAAGGCCTGCGCAAAAGCAAGGGCTGTGGTTGTTTTCCCGACCCCTGAAATCCCGGAGAACAGGAAGGCATGAGGGACCTTGTCTTCTACCAGGACCCTCTTCAGGTACTGGATCGCCGGCTCCTGACCCATGACGGCGGAAAACGGTTTGAATTCTTTACGCAGTCCCGCTTCCGTTTCTGGATCCATGGCCCTTGCTCACTGCTTCCGAAGAATCAGAAAACCGCTCCCTCGACTTCCCGATGGCGGCTCGAGGCTCCTTCTTCCATTGCTCACGCGGGAAGCCAGGGCGAAAGGTGATCGAAAATCTTCCTTTCCACCTCGTCGGCATGCCGGTCAGCATCGATCACCACGAACCGTTCGGGTTCTTGATACGCCAGGTCCAGGTACCCTTGACGCACAGCCCGATGGAAATGCAGCTTCTCACGCTCGAATCGGTCCTGCTCCGCGTCCGGCAGGGATTGATTCCTTCGAATCGCCCTCTCCAGACCCGTCTCCACGGGACAGTCCAAAAGAAAGGTTCGCGCCGGGTGTATCCCCCCGGTCGCCGCCTGGTTCAGCCGGGCCACCAGGTCCAAATCCTGCCCCCGCGCCATCCCCTGGTACACGACCGTCGCGTCGAAGAACCGATCGCAGATCACCCACGCCCCCCGATCCAGGGCCGGCCGAATGACCTGGGCCACGTGCTGAGCCCGATCCGCCTCATAAAGGAACAACTCCGCCATGGGGACTAGATCGCGGCTGCTGCGGTCGAGGAGGATGTGTCGAATCCGTCCGCCTGCATCGGTCCCGCCGGGCTCGAAGGTTCGGACGATCTGGACGTTCCGAGCCTTCAGGACCTTCACCAGGCGGTCCACCTGCGTGGTCTTTCCGCACCCCTCGATTCCCTCAAATGTAATGAACAAAGGACTCTCCACGGCCGATGGCAAGCATTTCCACAAAGATAACGGATGGTATTCGATTCATCCATTGAGATCAAGCGACAATGTCGCGCTTCGAATGATCAACAAACCTTTCTTTTTCCTATTGACAAGCCTTTGAAAAACCTTACCATGCATCCGCTTCAGGCCGATTCAGGGGCCCGCGGTCCGGTGCGCACGCGAACGACCCCGCTCAGGAGATCGAACCCTGTCCGGGGTCTGGTGGCCTCCTCGAGTGAATCGAGCCTCTTATGCGCTTTCGCCCGTGCAGGAAAGGATGGATCCATGGACGCCGACCTTCGCTCCACGCTCTTGGAAAACCTTATGAACAGAAAAAGGGAACTGGATTCGGTCCTCAGCCGGGCGCGACGCCTCTGGAAGGAGCAGGGCCCCGGTCTGGGAGCCCAGGAGCCCGCTGACGAGGTGGACGGGGCCCTTTGCGAGACGTCAACGCACAACCTTTGCAGCCTGATCGAACGGAAATCCGCCGAGCTTCGAAAGATCGACGGCATGATCCGACGCATGGATGAGGACGATGAGTTCGGGCTCTGTGAAGAGTGTGGAGAGCCGATTCCTGTAGCGCGTTTGATGGTTCTTCCCGAGGCCACGCTCTGTGTCCCCTGCCAAAGCAAGCAGGAACGCTCGAAGGGCCTTTGTCGGGCCGGTACCTGGCGCTCGGGCTACGCCGCAGAACGCCGTAGACGGGACTGGGAGGATCCGGATATCGAGGAGAACGCGATCTTCGATGCCTTCGCCGATCTCCCCGCCATGCAGCCCGAAGGAAAACCAAACAAGACGCTGCTGGACGATATGGCCTAGAAAAACCCTGCCAAGCTCAAGGGGCCGGTGCCGGGACTGCGGCTTCCCAATCCGCGACCGACGGGAAAAGCGCCCGGTCCGTGTGAGGAATGAACTTCGCCGCGCTGAACAGGTTCATGAACTCCTGGTTCACATTGAGCTCGATGTAGGTGATCCTGTCCCGAATGTCCTCGATGCGCGGCAACGCCTCCCCGTCCAGGAGTCCCTCGGTGGCGCCTTCCAGGGAGGTATTTCCCAGGGATTCATAGGTATCCAGGGGAAGATCCGGAATCATGCCCAGGGTCACGGCGGATTGCGGATCGATGTAGGAACCGAACGTCCCTGCCACGAAGAATCGATCCAGATCCTGCCACGAAAGCCCCACCATTCCGGTGATGGTGGTCAAGATGGTGTACATGGCTGCCTTAGACCGCATCAGCGCATCCACGTCCGGCTGACTCAGCGTGAGCGCCTCGCCGGTTCCCGAAGCGTCCTCGGGCACCACCGTAAAAGTCGGGATGCCGTCCTCATCCACCAGCCGCTCACCGCAGGCTTCGGGGATGAACTTCCCCCGCATGTCGATCCTTCCTGTCAGAAAAAGCCGGCTCACGAGATCGATGAGGCCGGATCCGCAGATGCCTACGGGGGGGCCTTCCCCGATGGTGTGAATCTCCAGCTCTCCCGTTCCCGCTTCGAGGCCCACGTGGTCGATCACGCCGGGACCGGCCATCATTCCCATGCGCGCCACTCCCCCTTCCAGGGCAGGCCCGGCAGCGCCGGCACAGGCCATCAGCCAGTCCTGATTGCCCAGAACGACCTCAGCGTTCGTGCCCACATCCACCAGGATGGAGACCCCTTCGCGCCGATCCAGCCCCGACGCCAGGATTCCGGCGATCAGATCGCCTCCGAAGTAGCTGCCCACATTCGGAAAGACCAGGACGGGCGCGGCTTCGTGGATCCCCAGCCCCACCTGGGATGCCGTGAGCAGGTCCAGCCGGTTCACCGCCGGAATGTAAGGCTCCCGGCAGATCCAGAAGGGATTCAAACCGAGAAACAGGTGGGTCATGGTGGTGTTGCCGGCCAGGGACGCTCCTACCAAGCGTTTGAGCGGGACGGCGTGCGCCTGGGCCAGTCGTGCGATCTCCTTATTGAGCCTTTCCACCAGGACCTTTCGCAGGGTGTCCAGGCCGTCTTCGTTGGATGCAAAATGAATGCGTGTGAGGATGTCCTCGCCATACGCCGTCTGTGGGTTCACAAAACCGGACTCACCCACCGACGTCCGGTTCTCCAGATCCACGATCCTCACCACCACCGTGGAGGTGCCTATGTCCACGGCAACACCCCATACGCCTGAATCGTCCTCCCGGGGGAACACATCCACGAGACGCCAGCCCGGACCCTCCTTGGCCACCACGGCACTTACCCGGTACTCCCACTCCCGCAGGCGAGCCGGTACTATCTTCAGCAGCGGGAGGTCCACGCGTACCTCCAGGCATTCAAGCTCACGCCTCAAGACCTTGACGAGTCGATCCACGTCGGCTGTGTTGTCCTGGAGGCTCGGCTTCTCCAGGTCCGGGGATACGGTTCGAATCCACCCGCTGCTTGCGTTCATCGTTCTGGGATCCCTCGTTTTCAGTGCATACCCTTCCTTCATTGCCGGATCGCTGGACACGTCATACCCGATCCCCCGGCAGGGGTCAAGGGGGCGGAACGGCCGTGCTCGTGACTCTTGGAAGACTTCCGTGACTCGTGATGGGTGGATAACTTCCGTGACGCGTGATTCGTGGTTCGTGCTCGTGAAGGAAGGGCCTCTGCGTCATTCACCCGTCCGTCCGGCGCCTGCCCTGCATGCATCGCAGCACAGAGAAAAGGCTGTTCGCTCCCGGAGCGGAGCGGGGTCCCAAACAGCAAGGGCTTCGAAGGCCGGGCAGAATGTCTCCCAGGTGGGACATCGTGTAAAGATATCGGTCATCTCATATGTTGCGTCGAGCAGATGGATACGGCCTGTCACCCGTTCCGGGATTCCCCTGAAACAGAGGAAGCCCTTCCGATCTGTCTCTCCAAGGGCTCGAGGCCGAGCGGGCGGACCAGGACGCTGCCAAAGCGAAGCGCGTGCTCCTTACCGAGCCTTGCCGCCTGCTGAGCCCCGGTGATCAGGAGCACCCGTCCAGGATTCACGCCCTCCCGCTCGAGGGTATCCAGCCTTTGACCGGCTAACTCACCGTGCTTGCCGGCGCTGACCACGACCCACTGCGGTGAGGATTCCTCCAGTACGACATCGAGGAAGCGCTCATGAGAGAGCGATGTCGTGCGATACCCCTGCTTGCGAGCGATTCGCTCGATAAACGCCGCCTCGTCCTGATCCTCATCGATCACCAGCAGCCACGCCATGAAATCCCCATGCGATGCGTTCTCAACCGATCATTGCTTTTGAATCCTTGCACGCGATGCCACTTCGCAAGATATGTGCCCTAAGAGTACCCCAATATAACCATTTGATTTGACTGTTTTTATATTTTTTTGAGTGCGCGTGGAGCGCAAAGCAGGAGAGAAGTGCAAGAAAAAAATGGCACCCTGGAACGGCCGTGATCGTGGTTCGTGATTCGTGGTTCGTATTCAGGGGATACCATCCCTTGCCGAATTCAGCCTCCTGCCTTCAAGCCTGCGAAAACATGCCGTGAACCCCCGATCAGGTGAGATTGTTCGCCCCTGGTGCCGGAGCGGATGGCACCCCTGCTCCTAAGGGCTCCAAAGGGAAGGGTTTCTTCCGCTCCCTGAGCTTCCGGCCTGGTCATTGCGAGGGGTTACGCCCGGGGGATTCCTGCCCCCTCCGCGTTCCATCCCGCCTACGGCGGGACTGGCCGCGGCTTCCCCCAGGCATAACCCCCCGCAATGACGAAGGCCTCCCGCAATGTCCGCTACAGAAAGCCTCCCCTTTTCCGCCCCCCGACCGGGAGTTTCCATGATCACTCCCTCTGGCCTCCGGTCTTCCCGTCTCGAAAAAAACAAGATGTGTTCGCCCATGGAGCGGAGGCGACGGGGAACCGGCTCAAGGAGCGAGACGCAGAGGCCAGACATCGACTCGGTCCGGCGGTCCCTGGAGTTCAGGGACTGAAAGCGAGGCGCAGGTCGAAGCCCCCGTGGTGCAACTCCCCGAAGGGGGAGAAGCCTTCCCGAACGCCGACGATTCCCGCCCAGGGCGGCCGGTTCAGGCGCGACCTTACTCTGGCGGAGCGACGGCGAGAGGGATTCCCCCGATGCCGAAGCGGACCGGGGCTCCCAACAGGCAAGCTGTATTTGGTGGACACTTTTTCGTGAACGGACGATGGGTCAGGAGGAAGAGGTTCGAAAGGTCTCGGCGCGGATGCCGTACCGCCGAAGCAACTGCTGAAGGGACTGCCGCTCCAGGCCGCAGGCCTTGGCAGCGTGCGTTA
>Ga0272444_10000663_pt1 | contig 35562 bp, 26 predicted proteins | sample SSMForm13_FD_201033 | JGI IMG/M metagenome (GOLD analysis project Ga0272444, IMG submission 201033) | Marine sediment archaeal communities from Little Sippewissett salt marsh, Falmouth, MA, United States - SSM-Form-13 | ecosystem: Environmental > Aquatic > Marine > Wetlands > Sediment ...
GTTTCCCAGGTGAAGTCCGGTTCGAGGTAGTCGGTGACGACGATCTTGGTTGGCACGGGGTGAGGCTCCTTTCACGGCCGGGCGCTACAGTTCGATGCGTCGGTGCTCGTCGGCGCTTCGCAGGACGGCGTCGGCCACGACGGCGGCACGCAGGCCGTCGTCCACCGGGATGCCGACCTCGCCGCCGGAGCGGATCGCCTTGGCCCAGTCGGCCAGGTAGTCCAGGCCCATTTGCCCGCTGTAGCCCGCGACCTTGGCCGTCGGCTCCTTGATGTGCTGAACCTTGGCGTCGCCGACTGACTCGTGCTCGGTCACCAGCAGCACATCGTGATCGTCGCCGCCCCACGAGGGCAGCCAGTTCACGCAGCCGAGGGTTCCGCGCAGCGCGAGAAAGAGGTCGCGGCCCTGCGGGAAGCTCGGCGGCACGCTGTAGCCGATGTCCAGGAGGCCCGTGGCCCCGCCGGGGTACTCCAACAGGGCATAGGCGCAGTCCTCGATGGTTCGCTCGGGCTCGCCTCCGAAGCCTGTGGTGCGGCCCATGACGGCCTCGACCTCCAGGCCGGTCCACCAGTGGAACAGGTCGACCCAGTGGACGCCGAGGTTGAACATGGGCCCGCCGCCCTGGTCGGCCCGGAGCATCCAGGGGGCCTTGTCGCGGACGTACCGCCAGGCGCCGCCTGCGGCCATGCGGCCTTCCATGTGGATGACCGTGCCCAGCAGGCCGTCGGCGATCCACTGCCGGATCTTCCGGGCCATGGGGTCGTAGCGCCAGCAGTAGCCCGTGGTGACCTTGAGGTCGGTCGCGCCGGCCAGCCGGGCGACGCGGCGGGCGTCGGCGAGTGTTGCCCCCATGGGTTTCTCGACGAGGACGTGCTTGCCGGCCTCGATGCACTGCTCGACGGCGTCGGGCATCGCGCTGTGAGGGACGAACACCATGACGGCCTCGACGTCGTCGCGGGCCAGCATCTCGGCGGGATCCGAGTGGGCGTCGAGGCCGAAGAACCCGCCCGATTCGGCGGCGAAGTCCGCGTCGGCGTCGCAGATGCACCGCGGCGCGAACTGCGGCAGGCCCGCGAACAGCGGCCAGTACCACCGTGGGTGCTGGTGGTGGAGTCCCCAGATGGCCAGTCCGATAGGTCGGGTCATGCTCGCGTTCCTTCCGGGCGGCGTGCTGACATCACGCTGCATCGCTGCCGGCCGCGGCGGTGTTGTCCAGGACGATGCGGCCCTCACCCCGGGCGCTGCGGAGGACCGCCTCGGTCACGAGGGCGGCCCGCAGGCCATCGCGTGCGGTGATGCTCACCTGGCGGCCGGAGCGGACGGCCTCGGCGAAGTCGGCCAGGCAGTCGCGGCCCATCTGGCCGGCATAGCCGGGCACCGGTTCCTTGGCCACGCTGACCCGCCGGAGGTTCTGGCCGGCCATCGACTCGTGTTCGCTTACCAGCAGCAGTTCGTCGTTTTCGTCGCCGAGCGACGGGATCCACTCGACGCAGCCGACGGTTCCGCGGAGCGACAGAAAGAGGTCGCGTCCGTGCGGGTAGCCGGCGGGCACGTTGCGCCCGACGTCCAGCAGGCCCAAGGCTCCGCCGTGGTATTCCAGCAGCGCCGCGGCATTGTCCTCGGCGGTGCGGCGCGGCTCTCCGAGCGAGTTCGTCGCGCCTTGGACGGCCCGGACCTCCAGGCCCGTGAGCCACCACAGCAGATCGACCCAGTGGACACCGATGTTGAACATCGGCGCGCCGCCCTGGTCGGCGTCGAGCATCCACGGGGCGTGGTCGCGGACGTAGCTATTTGCGCTCGACAGGTGGCCGTTGAATCGGGCCTCCACGTGAACCAATCGACCGAGCAACCCCTCGGCGACCCAGCGGCGAATCATACCCGCGGCCGGGCTGAATCGCCAGTAGAAGCCCGTGGTAACTTTGACCGGTGCGGCGTCGGCGATGCGGGCGACGCGGCGGGCGTCGTCGGCGCAGGCGCCCATGGGCTTCTCGACGAGGACGTGTTTGCCGGCCTCGACGCACCGCTCGACGGCGCCGGGCATCTCCCGGTGAGGGACGAACACCAGGACCACCTCGACGTCCGTGCGGGCCAGCATCTGGGCAGGGTCCCCGCAGGTGTCCACGGCGAACGCATCGGCCTGGGCCGCCAGCAGCCCAGCGTCGGGTTCCGACACGCACCGCAGGGCGAACTGGGGCAGGCTCTCGAGCAACGTCCGGTACCACCGCGGGTGCTGGTGGTGCAGGCCCCAGATGGCCAATCCGATGGGCGACGACGACACCGGCGGTCCTCCGCGCGGGCGCACCGCGCATGCACAGCACGCCGACGAGGGGTGCTGAACACGAGATGTTACGACAGGAGACGGGGCATCGTCAAGGTCGTTTCGGCAGGGCGTTTCGGCGGCGCTCGCTCCTTCGCGGCGCCGGGGATGGAAGCATAAACGGAGCGGCTGTCACCTGCGGCGATGCAGGTGACACCCGCCCGCTATTGAGGACTATCCGCTGGCCCTGATGGGATCAGAGGGATAGGTCTTTGAACTCCCCTCTGGCGGAGTAGGCCGGCGTGTCGTAGACCTCCGAATTGTGTCGTCGGCACTTTCGGCAGAACCGATGCGCGGCGTCGGTCCACATGATGCGTCCACACCTCAGGCACGGCAAATGTTTCTTCTCCAAGGGTCTCAGTCTGAGTCGCATGGCACACCCCCTTTCGATCACACCGTCCGGTTCCTCTTGCTGTACTCCACTTCACCCGGCAACCTGGCTTGCTCTCAGTGGCGCCACACCTCCCGTGGTTCCCTCGTTCTGGCGGCAGCGGGCAACAGCCACTCGGTCTGACACCTGGGGTTCGGACACTGCCACCATTGCGACCGCAGTCCGCTCCCCGGCACAACGTCTCGTGGCTCCATGGGAGCCCCACAACCCGGACACATCCGTGCCTGCAACATCTCGTCCATGGCATCAATCCGTTCAGACATGTGCTGGCCGATCGGCGCAAAAAGAAAGGAGCCTTCGCGACCTTACGGTCACCAAGGCTCCATCGCCTTTCGAAGCTCTGCCCGGGCAGCTCAGCCCGCGGGCCTTCATCGACCCTTCACCTGGAAGTATAGCACAACAATGGCGTCCGGGGCAAGAAAAAGGCGGCACATCGCTGGTTTTCTGCGCAAGTGCCTGTCCGGCAGCGGGTTAGCGGACGCGCCCGGTCAGAGGAATTCCGAGGCCTCGATGACCTGCCGTGCGACGTCGCGCATGGGCCGGCTGTGCTGCTGGCTTTGTGTTCGCATGAGTTCGTAGGCCTGGAGTTCGGTCAGCCCCTTCTTGTCCATCAGCAGGCCCTTGGCTCGCTCGACCAGCTTGCGGGTCTCCAGGGCGTCGCGCAGGCTGGCGTTCTCCGCCTGGAGTCGCTCGAACTGTTCGAACCGGCTCTGGGCCAGGGCGATGGCCCCGGCCAGCTGTCGGGCGGTGATCGGTTTGACCAGGTAGCCGAACACGTGCGACTGCATGGCTTCCTTGAGGAACCGCTCCTCGGTGTAGGCGGTGGTGATGATGACCGGGCAGGGGCGATGTTCCATGACCTCGCGTGCGCCGGCGAGCCCGTCCATGCCCTCGCCGAGTTTGATGTCCATGAGGACGATGTCGGGTCGCAGTTCTTCGAGGCGGGCCAGGGCGTCCTCGGCGCAGGTGAACATGTGGACCGGCTGGTGCCCGAGCTGGACCAGCATGGCCTGGAGTCCCATGGCCACCAGCGACTCGTCCTCGACGACGAAGGCGCCGCCGCCCGAGTTGCGATGGTTCGCCTCGTGTGTGTCGTTCATGGCAGACCTTCCCTAGAGGGTGAATCTGACCAGGCACCGCGTTCCCTGGCTGGTGCTCTCCATTTGGAACTGTCCGCGGAGATCGTGCTCCACGATCTGCCGGGCCAGCTGCAAGCCGGTTCCCTCGGTCACCGGTCCCGGGCATCCTCGTCCGTTGTCGGCCACGGCGATGGCCACGGGCTCCCCGTCGCCGCCGGACACCGTGACGTTGATGCGGCCCTCGCGCCGATCGGCAAAGGCGTGGATGGCGGCGTTGGCGATCAATTCGTTGACCACGATGGCCAGGCTGGTTGCGGCCTTGCTGCTGACGGCCATGTTGCGGCCGGTGACACCGATCTCGATTCTCGTGTCGTCCTGGCCGAGGTAGGTGGCCTGGGCCAGTTCGGCCAGTCCCTTCAGGAGCGTCAGGAGTGGGACGCTGCTGGTGGGCTCGGTGGTCAGCATGCGGTGGACCATGGCGATGGCCCGGATGCGCGACACGCAGCGGTCCAGCGAGCCGACGCTGGTCGCGTCCATGTGGCCGCGCTCCAGTTCCAGCAGCGAGATAACGCTCTGGAGGTTGTTCCGGATGCGGTGGTGGGCCTCGCGGATGAGCGTCTCCAGCTGCTCGGTTCGGCGGACCAGTTCGGCCCTGAAGGCGTGTTCCTCGGAGATGTCCTGAAACACGCCGACGGCCCCGGCGAGGCGTCCCTGGGCATCGTGGATCGGCGCGGTGTTCTCCAGCAGGTCTCGCCGCTCGCCGTTGGGCCAGACCAGGGCGATCTCCAGGTTGGTGTGGGTCTGTCCGTCGAGCGCCGCCCGGCGGAGCGGCAGGTCTTCCGGGTCGTACGGGCGCCCGTCGGGGTAGCACATCCTGGGCGCCGCCGAACCGGCCGACCGATAGCCTTGGGGGACAGTGCCCCCGTAGAGCCGGTCGGCCGTGGGATTGGTCATGACGATCTGTCCGTCCTGGTCGACCACGACGATGCCTTCCGGCGCGCTGCTGATGATGGCGTTGAGCTTGGCCCGCTCGTGATCGAGTTGGCGGAGAACCGCCTCGCGTTCCTCCTCGACGCGCCTCCGGCGGGTGATGTCCATCACGGCGGCGCTGGCCCCGGCATAGCGACCGTCCTCGTCGAAGACCGGCGCCGTCTCCAGGGTGGCGACCAGGAGGGTTCCGTCCTTCCGGCGGAACTCGAAATCGTGTTGTTCCTTGATTCCCTCACGGCGGCGCTCCAGGTGGTGCCGCGCGAGGGCGGCGCAACGCTCGTCCATGAAGTCGAACAGGTGCTTGCCCGACATCTCCTCGATGGTGTACCCGAGCATGTCGGCCATGCGCGGATTGACGAATGTGGTCCGGTCGTCCTGGTCGATCACCCAGATGCCCTCGTTCAGGTTCTCCACCAGTTCGCGGTGCCGCTTCTCGCTGTGGTGCAGGGCCTCGTCGCTGTCGGCCAGGCTCCTGAACAGCAGGTCGTACGGTTTGGTGAGGCTCACCTCGACAAGCGCCTTGTAGACCAGATAGAACGAGATGAGTTTCAGCAGGTGGCCGGCCATGTTCGGAATGCCGAACACATTCTTGTAGAGCGTGAAGGACAGTTCCGAGGCGATGGTCACGGCGATCGACGCGATCAGCAGGCGCAGCACGCCGCGGTCGAACCTGTGCCGGTTGCGAAGCAGCAGGACCATCGCCCCCAGCAGGGCGGTGCAGATGGCAAGTTCGCTGGCGATCTTGAACGCCGTCAGGTGTCCTCCGCTTCCCGGGGTGCCCTCGTAGCATGACGGAAACACCCGGAACTGGAAAATCGCCAGCAGCAGCCCCGCAGTCACGACGGCGAAAGCGACGACGACGGCGCGGCTGCTCAGCGTGCGGCCCAGCGCGAGCGGCGCCAACAGCAAAGCCATCGTCTCCAGGTACCGGGCGGCGACCCAGAGTTGGCTCGCCAGGTTGCTGCCCCCGGCGGCGAACACCCCCATGTCTTCGTAGGCCAGCGTGTGCAGGAGGTCGATCAGGGCCACGAACAGGTAGGCGATCCCCAGCACCAGCATGTAGTTGTTCTTCAGGAACCGCTGCGAGTTCCAGAAAATGAGGAAGACGGCCGACGCCACCGCGATGGCGAACAGTTCCACCAGGGAGTGGAACAGCAGGTAGTTCTGCCGGCTCAGCCAGTAGAGGAAGCCGAGAACAAGTGCGGTGGCCACCCCGTGCAGGGTAACGCGGAGAATGGACCTCGCGTCGGCCATCAGGGCACCTCGAGCGCTGTCAGAGTGATGTGAGCGGCGCACGACGAGGCTAACCGCCTTCGCCGGAAAAGGCAAGCCGCAACCCCTCTTCCTCCGGGAGAGGGTGGCCCTCCACAGGCTTCAGCGCAGGAGGGCCGGGTGAGGGCGACATGCCGCACGGCCCCCACTGCCGCCTCAAGCCGGGCCTGTCCGCCGTAGCCTGCAGCCTTCGTAGCCCATAGGGCGGAGTAGCCTTGGCGAAGGTGGGACCGCTCCCGGAGGCCGAGGAGTCTCTTCGGCGGGCCTACGCCTGGTGCTCCAGGGCGGCGATGGCCGCAAAGTCGGACTTCAGGCTCGTGTAGAGCTTGCGGAACTGGGGATACCGCGCGTTGTAGGCCGCCCGGGCGCGGCGGTTGGGGGCGGTCTTGCTCGTGGTGCGGATGACGGCGGCCGAGGCCTGGGGCACGGTGGCCCAGACGCCGGCCCCGACGCCGGCCAGCAGGGCCGCTCCGTAGGCCGGGCCCTCGCCGGCATTGATCGTGTGGACCGCCTGGCCGTAGACGTCGGCCTGCATCTGCCGCCAGAAGCGGCTCCGCGCCCCGCCGCCCGTGGCGCGAATCTCCCGTACCGGGACGCCCATCTCGCGGACGATCTCCAGGCTGTCGCGCATGGCGTAGGTGATGCCCTCCATCACGCTTCGTGCCAGTTCGGCTCGGCCGTGCATGTTCGACAGGCCCACCCAGCACCCTCTGGCGTGGGGGTCGCCGTGCGGCGTGCGCTCGCCGGTCAGGTAGGGCAGGAAGTAGAGTCCGCGGCTGCCCACGGGTGCCGTGGCGGCCTGGGCGGTGATCAGGTCGTAGGGGTCCAGCTTGCGGCGCCGGGCCTCGGCGGTCTGCTGCTCGCACAGCGTGTTGCGGTACCATTGGAGACTACCGCCGGCCGCCAGGACAACGCCCATGACGTGCCACTTGCCGGGCACTGCGGTGCAGAAGGTGTGGACGCGTCCGCGGGGATCGATCTGTGGCTCGTCGGCATGGGCGAAGACCACACCGCTGGTGCCGATCGACGCGCTGACGGCCCCGCGTCGGACGATGCCGTTGCCGACGGCCCCGGCGGCGTTGTCGCCGCCGCCGCCCACCACCGGGATGCCGCGCGGCAGGCCGAGCAGCTTCGCCCCGGCGGCGCTCAACACGCCGGTGACCTCGGGCGACTCGTAGCAGCGCGGCAGCAGGGCGGGGTCGATGTCCAGCCGCCTGAGCAGCGGCCGGCACCAGCGCCGCCGCTTGACGTCGAGCAGCAACGTGCCGCTGGCGTCGCTGACCTCGGTGGCGAACTCGCCGGTGAGGCGGAACCGCACGTAGTCCTTGGGCAGCAGGATCTTCGCCGTACGGAGCCAGACGCGCGGCTCGTGGCGGCGCACCCACAGGATCTTCGGGGCGGTGAACCCCGCCAGGGCGGGGTTGCTGACCATGCGGATGAGCCTGGCGCGCCCGCCGGCCAGCCGGGTGATCTCGTCGCATTCGGCCGCGGTCCGCTGGTCGTTCCACAGGATGGCCGGCCGCAGCACGCGACCGCCCGCGTCGAGAAACACCGCCCCGTGCATCTGCCCCGACAGGCCGACGGCCAGGACCTCGCCGCGGCGGGTCTTCCTGAGGCACGACCGGACGGTGGTGGACACGGCGCGGATCCAGTGCTCGCTTTCCTGCTCGCTCCAGGCGGGCCGCGGCACCAGGCAGGGGTAGTCGGCAGTGGCCGAGGCGACGATGCGGCCGCGGGTGTCCACCAGCAGCGTCTTGGTCGCGCTGGTACCGATGTCGATGCCCAGCAGGCAGGCCATCGCCGGCCCTCCGCAGTTGGCGCCGGGGAAAAGACAGCGGGCGGCCTGCGCCATGCCAGACCACCCGAGGCTTAAGCGCTACGGCTCTTGTTGCGCGTCAGTACTCCTCGTCTTCCTCGTCATCGTCGAACTCGTCGTAGTCGTCGTCGTCATCATCGTCGTCGTCGAGTTCGTCGAGAAAGTCGTCTTCGTCGTCGTCGACGTCCCAGTCCGGGACCTTGAGTTCCTCCTCATCGAGCTCGTCGTCGGCGTCCATGGTGGCCTCGACCAGGATTTCCTCGGCTTCGGCGACCATGCCTTCCGGTACCAGGACCGGTATGCCGGGAGTCACCCCGTCAGGCTGAGTCAGGCTGGCGTCCTCTTGCCCGATGAATGCTGTGATCTCGGCAGACTCCAGGATTGATTTCATGGTTCGCGCCTCTCTCATGCTCCCGGCCTGGGCAACGGTGACCAGGTCGGTGGTCTCCTCGACGTTGCCCGTCGCGTCGTCCTCGGCGCCTGGGTCGTCGATCATGTCCTCGGGGATGTCCATGTCGGGCGCGTCATCCTCTGAGCCTGTGTCGCAGTTGCGGCGCACCATTGCAGGCCTCCCACTTACTGCTTACGGCCTTTCCCGGCTCTCTCTGCCGGTCTGCCGGAAAGATATCACCCCGCCCTATACTGTCAAGACCAAATTCCCGTCCGGGGACCGGTCAAAACTCCAGTTTCCTCGAGGGCAGATACTGCTCAAACCCTTCCGTCGGGCAAGGCAGCAGCCGGCCCTCGGAAAGCTCCAGAATCAGGCCCTCGGCACCCGGGAGCCGCTCCAGTAACTCGATGGACTTACCGGTCCCCAGGACCATGCACGCCGTGGCCAAGCCGTCGGCCGTTCCGCCGTCCGGGTGCACGACCGTGGCGCTGGCAATGCAGTTCTCCACCGGGCGCCCCGTCCGCGGGTTCAGGACGTGGCTGTACCGCCGCCCGTCGATTTCATAGTAGCGGTACGTGTTGCCGCTGGTGACCACGGCCCCGCGGGTAGCCTCGAGCGGCGCCAGGATCTTCCTGGACACGGTCCGCGGGTCCTGGAGGCCGAATCGCCACGGCCGCCGCCAGGGGGGCCGACTCGCGCCGGGCTCCTCGGTCCCACGAGGACCCCCTCCGGGCTCCGACCAGCAGGCCCCGTCGCCGCCCAGATTGACCAGGGCCGCCCGGACGCCTTCGCACCTCCGGATTGCCGCCACCGCCTCCTGGGCCGCCCAGCCCTTGGCCATGCCGCCGAGGTCCAATTGCATGCCCGCACGCGCCAGGCGGCATGAGCTTGTGCCGTCCGCCGCGCCGCCCTCGGCAACCTCCACCTCGTCCATGTTCAACAACAGGAGTGCCGACTGGATTTGCTCGTCCGTCGGGAGCCGGCGCTCGGCCTCACATTGTGTCCAGAGGGCGACCAGGCTGCCTACCAGTGGGTTGAAGGCCCCGCCGGTCGTCTGCCAGAGATGTCTGGCCTGGATGACGGCCCGGGCGGTCGTCCGGCTCACGATCACCGGCGGACCGCCTGCCGCACGGTTCACCGCCGAGAGTTCACTCGCCGGATCGTAGCGGTTGAGCAGGCGCTCGATGGTCTTCAGGCGCGCGAGCGCCGCCTCATACGCCAACCGGCCCTGGGCCTCCGTGTCGGTGTAGATGATCACGTCGCCCCGGGTGTCCATGATCACCAGGCTCGCCTGTTCGGCCGACTCTTTCGGCGTGCGAACGGGCCCGGGCGCCTGCGCAGGCCGGCCGTCGCACCCTGGCAGGCCAACGGCCGCCAGGGTTGCCACGAACGTCGCAAGAGCGTAGCGCGGCCAACTCACCCCAGGGTCTCTCCCGACTGGCGATCCGCCGACCGGCGAACCGCGGTGCCCGGCGGTAATCTGGCACCCCTGGACCGCTTTGTCAACGCCCAGCCCGGTTTTGCTTGCACTTTCTCGCGAGGCGTTTAGCATACCTGCCTGACCCCTGAACGCCCGAGCGGAAACGAGGCCCGATGGATCCGACGCAACGCAACTCCTGGCGAGGCCCGGCGCTCATGGTCGTTCTCCTGTGGGCCGGCATTGCCGTCGCCCTGGCGTTCGTGGTGCCCGATCCCATGATGGACTCCGACGACGGGACCGCCCTGTACCTGCCACTGACCCTGGAGAGCCAGGGGGCTCAGAAAAGGCTTCAGGACCTGTTCCCTGGGCAGAGCCGCCCGTCAACCGCCGTCATCGTTCTTCATCGCCCCGAGGGGCTGACCCTGGACGACCTCAACCCTGCCACGGGACGCGTCAGGAAACTGGTCGACTGGATCGCCGACCCTGAACTGCCCGCCGACATGCCGGCCGGCAGAGCCGCAGAGGTACGCACCTACCTGGCGGCCGCACCGGTGGTCAGCTTCGTGACCATGCCGCACCTTGCGGCCCGGCTCAACTCGGGCGACGGGCAGTCCACCCTTGTCCTTGTGGGCATGCCCGACATCTTCACCGCCCGGAAGACCCAGGCCACGGTCAAGGCCATCCGCCGCCACCTGGCCGACGCCGACCTCGCCGGCCTGGAGGCACAAGTCACCGGCGACGCGGGGTTCTACGCCGACTACAACGACGCCGCCGAGCAGAGCGTACACAACTCCACCTGGGTGACCGTCATCCTGGTGGTGCTCATCCTCCTGCTGGTCTATCGCAGCCCGGTGGCCATGATGGTGCCCCTGGCGACCATCGCCGTCGGCGTGCACACGGCGATGCGGCTGCTGTACCTGCTGGCCCCGTTCGGGTTCGAGGCCGGCTCGGTCATACGGATGTTTGTCGTGGTCATCGTCTTCGGCTCCGGCACCGACTACTGCCTGTTCGTCATCGCCCGGTATCGCGAGGAGGCGGGCCAACTGCTGGCGGCCGGCGAGGATCACCGTCCGGCCTTCGGACAGGCCATACGCCGCGCCTGGGTCAGCACTGCGCCGGCCATCGCCGCATCGGCCCTCACCACCATGGCCGGGCTGTCCCTGATGTCGCTGGCCGTCTTCAGGGCGTTCCAGAAGGCCGGGCCGAGCGTGGCCGTGGCTCTCGGCGTAGGCTGCCTGGCCTCGCTGACCCTGGCCCCGGCGCTCTACCTGCTGGCCGGCCGGGCTATCTTCTGGCCGGCACGGCGCGGCTCGGCGGCAAAGCCCCTGTCGGGCAGCCTCTGGCGGCGAATCGCCGAACTCGTCACCCGGCGGCCGGGATGGGTCACCGCCATGGTCGTCCTGGTGCTCGTTCTGCCTAGCGCCCACTCGCTCCGCACGCGCCCCACGCACAACATCTTCGACGAACTGTCCGACCGGTGGGACTCGGTGCGCGGCTTCGAGATCCTTAAGACCGGCTACTCCCCGGGCACCATGGGGCCCGCGACGCTCCTGGTCGAGGCCGGCCAGGAACTCGACACCGGCGACGGCTGGCTCCTGCTGGGCCGCCTGGCCCGCCGGATCGAGGAGCACCCCATGGTCGCCGAAGTGATCCACCCAGGGCAGCCCCTCGGGTTGGACGGACCGACCTTCGACAGCCTCGATGACGTTGCCACTGAGGACGCCCTGCAGCGGATCGAGGACTACTTCTTCAGCGCCGACGCCCGGGCTGCGCGGATCGAGGTCCTTCTGACCGACAGCCCGTACAGCGACGCCAGCGTGGTGGCGGCACGCGAGCTGCGCGAGTCGGCCCGCGAGGTGGCGGCCGACGTGCCGATGGCCCGCAACGTCGTACTGGCCGGCCCCTCGTCGACCATCGCCGACATCAAGGAGGTCGCCCGGCGCGATTTCCGCGTGGTCACCGCCGCCGTCCTCCTGGCCGTCTACGTCATCCTTCTCGTCGTGCTCCGCAGGCCGGTGCTCGGCCTGTTTCTCATCGGCGGCACCGTGCTGTCTTTTCTGACCGCTCTGGGCGTTGCGGACCTGGTGTTCGTCGGCCTGCTGGGCGAGCCGGGCCTCGACTGGAAAATCAGGTTCTTCCTCCTGGTGCTCCTGGTGGCCGTCGGCGTGGACTACAACATCTATGTCTGCACCCGCATCCGGCAGGAGCGCGCCCGGCGGCCGCTCGACGAGGCGGTCCGCACCGCCATGGAACGCACCGGCGGCATCGTCTCGGCCTGCGGCATCATCGTGGCCGGCACCTTCGCCAGCATGATCGCCGGAACGCTCAGCCTGACCATCCAACTCGGCTTCGCCCTGGCCCTGGGAATCCTGGTGGACACGTTCCTGGTGCGGCCGCTGATGGTGCCGGCCGTCGCCCTCATGCTGGCGCGCATCACAGAGCGCCGGCGTCGCCGACAAGGGAGCCGCTCATGACCGATGCGCCCGAGCCGACATACCTCGAGTTGACCGAAGACGATCGAGCCCTGATATCGGCTGCAGTTGAGACGCTCCGCCGGACGTACACGCCGTCGAAACACTCGGTCGCGGCGGCCGTCCGCTGCGCCGGCGGCGACGTCTACACCGGCATCAACCTCAACGGGACGGCGTTCGGCCCGTGCGCCGAGCCGGTGGCCATCGGTGCGGCCCTCACGGCGGGGCAGGCCGACATCGCGGCCATCGTCGCGGTGTGCAAACGCGAAGAGGAGTACCAGGTCCTGTCGCCGTGCGGCAACTGCCGCCAACTCATGCTCGACTACGCCCCCGACGCCATGGTGATTCTCGCCGTCGGCGGCAGACCCGTGAAGGCCCGCGCCCGCGAACTGCTGCCGGGTCCCTACACCGGATGACGCCACCTGGGCCGCACCCCCACGCCCGGTTCGAGTCGGGCTCCGCTGGCACGGCCAGGCCGCTTCTGGTACAATACCTACCGCACATGGGTGGTCGGTGCACGTTCCACGTCCCGCTGGAGGGCAAGCCGTGACGGCAAACGACCCGTACGCCGTGGCCGACAATCCGCTCGTGGCCCGTTACGCCTCGGCCGAGATGTCGCGCGTGTTCTCGCCGCGGTTCAAGCACGGCATGTGGCGGCGCCTCTGGATCGCCCTGGCCGAGTGCGAGCAGGCCTTGGGCATCGACATCTCCGACGAGCAGATCGCCCAGATGAAGGCCGCGGCCGACCCCATCGATTTCACCCGCGCCGCCCAGCTCGAGAAAGAGTTGCGCCACGACGTCATGGCCCACGTGCACGGCTTCGGCGAGGCGGCCCCCAAGGCGCGGCCCATCATCCACCTGGGCGCAACGAGCTGCTTCGTCGGCGACAACGCCGACCTCGTCCAGATTCGCGAGGGGCTGCGGCTGGTGCGCCGCCGGCTGCTGGCCACCATCAAACCGCTGGCCGACTTCGCCCGCACCTGGCGCGACCAGCCCGTGCTGGCCCGGACGCACTTTCAGCCTGCGCAACTGACGACCGTCGGCAAGCGGGCCTGCCTCTGGCTCGCGGACCTGGTGACCGACCTGGAGGAAGTCGAGGGCGTGCTCGCGCGGCTCGCCTTCCGCTCGACCAAGGGCACCACGGGCACGCAGGGGTCGTTCCTCGCCCTGTTCGACGGCGACCACGAGAAGGTCACGCGCCTGGAACGCATGGTCGCCGAACGCATGGGCTTCGACCGCGTCATCCCCGTCACGGGGCAGACCTACTCGCGCAAGCTCGACGCCCGCGTGTTGGCCGCCCTGGGACAGGTGGCTCAGAGCGCCCACAAGTTTGCCAACGACCTGCGGCTGATGGCGGGCATGAAGGAGATGGAAGAGCCGTTCGAGCAGAAGCAGATCGGCTCCAGCGCCATGGCCTACAAACGGAACCCCATGCGCAGCGAGCGCATGACCGCCCTGGCGCGGTATCTGGTGGGCCTCTGGCCCATGGCGGCCCAGACGGCCGCCGAGCAGTGGATGGAACGCACGCTCGACGACAGCGCCACCCGGCGGCTGGTCCTCAGCCACGGGTTCCTGTCGGCCGACGCGATTCTCCTGGTCTACGCCAACGTGGCCGACGGCCTCGTGGTCTACCCCAAGGTGATCGAGCGGCACATCGCCGAGGAGTTGCCCTTCATGGCCACGGAGCACGTCCTGATGGCGGCCGTCCGCGCGGGCGGCGACCGGCAGGACCTCCACGAGCGCATCCGCCGTCACAGCCAGGCCGCGGCCAGACAGGTCAAGGTCGAGGGCGGCGATAACGACCTCTTGGACCGCCTCCGCAGCGACAAGGCCTTCGCCGCCGTGGACCTCGACGCCGAGCTCGCCCCGGAGAAGTTCATCGGCCGCAGCCGCGAGCAGGTGGACGAGTACCTCGCCGCCGTCGTCGATCCGCTGCTGGCCTCGCGCGCCGCCGACCTGGCGGCCGACGCCCCCGACCTGCGGGTCTAGTCCGGGCGTTTCGCCGGTTGCGGAGGATGGTTCGGAGGGCTACAATGCGGTGGCAATCCGGGACGACAGGTGGTTTACTCTCGCGCCTCAGGCGGTGCTACCAGCGAGCAAAGGAGACGGGTGATGAATTGTCCGAGGTGTGGCTGCGTTTTGTCTACCATCGAGTACGAGGGTGCCGACATCGAGACCTGTCCTGACTGCAAGGGCGAGTGGCTCGACGGCGGCGAGTTGAAGCAGATCGTCCAGACGGTCGAGCGTAGGTTCACGCCCGAGCAGGTCGCCTTGCTCGACGCCGTCAACAGGGCGGTCATCACCGAGGATGATTCGCCCGAGAACGAGTTGACGTGCCCCAAGTGCGGCGACGCGGAGCTCCATCGCTTCATCTATGCCGCGACGACGGGGGTCGCACTGGACAAGTGCAAGCGATGCGGCGGCATCTGGCTCGATGACGCGGAAATCGAGAAAGTCCAGATCCTCGCTGAGGAGTGGAAGAAGAAGCTCTCCGAAGACGCGGCGACGTACGGCCCTGTCCTAGCCAAGCTCAATGCGGAGAGCGACGCCGCCGACGAGAGGGCGGCCGACATGTCGCGGCTGCCCCTGGTGGGCGGTTTCATCAACAGCGTCCTGCGCATTGTCGTTGATTAGGACCAAAGCCCCCGGCAGGGGGCGCCCTGATGAGTAGCCACGGGCGCGAGCCCGTGGTACGTGTGCCACCCCACAAGAACCAGAGCCCCCGCAGGGGGCGACTGAACCCTTCGACTCTGCGTGCCCCTCAATCGCCCCCGTTCGGGGGCTCCTCTGCGGCAAGGGCACCATATCCACGGGCTCGCGCCCGTGGCTACAGTCAGTCGCCCCTAACGGGGCTCCGTGCTACGCGGGGTCACATAGCTTTTGTGGGGTGTGCACCTGTCATGGCCTGCGGCCAGACCATGGCACCCAATCCCACAAGACTTGCCTCAGGCCGCTTAGTGAACGTGAACCTGGCCTCAGGGCTGCCGGCCCAGGTCGATCCAATAGCGCCGGACGGCCTTGCCGGTGCGGTCGGAAACGCCGCGTCCGGCGAGTCGGCCGCCGTTCTTCTCGATGACGCGGGCCGAGGCGGCATTGTCGTCGTCGCACGTCACCAGGGCCCGGGGGATGCCCATGGCGCGCGCCTTCTCCAGGGTCATGGCCAGCAGGCGCGTCGCGTAGCCCTTGCCGCGCTCCGATGGCCGGATGTCGTAGCCGATGTGTCCGCCCTCGTTTTTCAGCGTCGGGATCAGCCGGTGCCGCAGCCGGCTGGTGCCGGTGACTGTCGTGCCGTTGCGGACGAGCCAGTAGTGGTTGCAGGGCACGTAGCCCTCGGGCAGGTTCTCGCCCCGGGCCTGCCCCAGGAGTTTGCGTACGAAGGCCGGGAAGTCGGCCAGGTCGTCGTAGTACCCCTGGTGGAAGGGCTCCCCGGCGGCGCGGAAGTCGAGCACCATCTCGGTGTATGCGCGCTCAAGTTCAGCCGTCGGGTCGACGAGTCTCAGCTCTTGGGCGTTCATGGCTGGTGCTCCTTCTCGATGACGGCGCAGTACAGCGAGCCTCCCGTCTCGAACACGCGGGCGACCTGCCACCCGGTTCCTGCGAGGATGTCGCGCATCTCGTCCTGCGACGCGAACAGCCAGTCGAACCACGGCGTGGCCAGCGTCCGGCAGCGGACGCGGAGCCGCATCTGCCCCGACATGCGACCGCGCCGGCGATTCTCTCGCTGGTAGCGCACGTCCTCCGGCGCGCGGGCGCGGTGGGGGTCGATCGATTCGGCGATGATCCGCGCCCTGTCGGTGGTCAGACTGTGCCAGCGCCTTAGCAGCCAACGTGCCCGGCGGGGATTCTCGACCAGGCCGAACCCGTTGCCGAACATGATGAGCGTGTCGAACATGCCGAGCCGCGGCGATACCTGCGTCAGCGACATGGTGCGAGCCTTCTTCAGGCCGCGCTCGCGGCACACCTTGACGGCCAGTGGTGAGATGTCGATGCCGACCGCATCGAGGCCCTTCTGTTGGAGATGGAGCGCGACCCGGCCTGCCCCGCAGCCGACGTCGAGCACGCGTCCACGGGCCAGGCGCATGGCTCGCCTCTGGCGCGGCGCCCAATCGGCGAATCCGGCGAAGTACTGGCGGAGGTCGTGGAGCGGGTCAATAAAGCCGTCGCTCCGTTCGACGACGGCAACGGCCTCGCCGCCGCGCCGATGGTAGGCCATCAGTTGCTGTCCGAACGCGTCCTGCTTCGGTGTCAGTGTGCTCATGGCATCTCCTCTCGCTGTGCGTTCCTTCACAACGATGTGTGGGCAGGTGCCACGGTCTGGTCGACAGGCCAGGCCGTGATGATGGTTCGAAGACGCATCATGGCCTGACTTCGTCAGACCATGGCACCCAGCGCGGTTGCCGACGAAAAAAGGCCCGCTCATCGGAGCGGGCCTTCGCGCGTCAGTCGGATACAGCACACGTCAGCGCGGCCCGCTCCGGCACTTCGCGCCGACGAACCCGGCGAAGCGCAGCATCGTCGCGGCCGCCGGATACGGCGAGTGCGAAGTGGAGAACCGGTCCGCTGAGGTGATCATTGCACAGCTCTTGTATCCGAAGGTGTCCGGCTTGTCAATGCCTTTCTCGCCACCCGCCCACCGGTCATTGCTGCACCAGCAGGTGCAAGACGTCCGTCTGCCAGGCCTTGGCGGCGCTGTGGGCCGAGCCGAGATACGGCAGACCGTTGACCAGGAGCGAGAAGGCCAGCAGCCGACCCGTGCCGGTCCGCACGTAGCCCGAGAGGGTCCGCGTGTCGCGGAGGTACCCCGTCTTGGCGAACGCGCGTCCGTCGAGCGCGGCGTCTGACCCGTATTGCCGGATCGACCCGTTGCCCGATCCCCACACGCCGAGCGATCCTATCCACAGGTCGCGGTGCGGCCCGCGGGCCATGGCCACCAGCAGCCGGCAGAGCACGTCGGACGTCAGGCGGTTCATCCGGCTGAGGCCCGACCCGTCGGAGAGCATGCAGTCGCGGGTGTCGATGCCCAGGCGGCTGAGGGCCTGGGCCATGGCGGCCTGGCCGTCGGCCCACGTGCCCTGTTCGCTCGGCCACCGCCTGTCCTTGCTCGCGGCGTAGGCCCCGAGGGTCTTCATCAGCGACTCGGCGTACAGGTTCTGGCTCCGCGTGTTGGCCACGCGGAGGGTCTGGGCCAGGCTCGAGGTGTGGATGACGTGGGCCTTGAACTCCTTGGGCATTCGCCACTGGGGCGTCCACACCCGGCGGCGCACCACCTGCCCGGCGATCGGGAGGCCCGAGGTCTCGAGGGTTTCGCGGATGACCGTGGCGGCGAACAGGCCGGGATCGTCCACCGGATACCACAAAACGCCCGGGTTCGCACGGGGCGGCACGCTGCCGCTCAGGGCCAGCCGCCGGGGGTTCCCACGGAGGTCGATCGCATAGATGCCCTTGCTCCCCGAGCGGGTCTGTATGGTGCCGCGCATGGGGCAGTACTGCGTGGGCGGGTCGATGCGCACGGCGGCGGGCCGGCCCGATGTCGCTGCGCCGCGGACGTAGATGTCGAGGCACGAGTCGTTGGCCATCAAGGCCCCGACAGGCGCGGCCGAGTGGGTCGAGAGGTCCGCGGGTTCCCAGTCCGGGTGGACGCGGGCCGACTCGAACAGCGAATCGTCGAACACGAGGTCGCCCTCGATGCGCTTGACGCCGCGGCGCGTGAGGACCCCGGCCCACTGCCGGAAGGCTCCGGCGATGTCGCCGGCGTAGAACCGCCCCGAGAGGTTCGGATCGCCGCCGCCCACAATGACCAGGTCGTTGCCCAGGGTGCCGACCAGGGTGTGGAACCGCCAGTCGGGTCCGAGCGTGGACAGCGCCGCGGCGGTGGTGACCAACTTCATGTTGCTCGCGGGGATGAGCGGCGCGGTGTCGCCCGAGCCGAAGAGCATCTGCCCGGTGTCGGCATCGGCCACGCTGACGGCGACCTTGTAGCCCGACAGCCGCGGGTTGGCGGCCAGTCGGCCCAGGGCGGCCGCGAGGTCCTTCTTGTTCAGGGGTCCAGGTTCGATGACCGCGGCGCCTTTGCGGTCGGGCTTGCCCGCATTGGGCGCCTTGGCGTCTTCGGCGGACAGGGGCACGATGGCCAAGAGGATCGTCAGAGCGATCAGGGCACCCGCGGGGAGCCGCCTGGTGGTGCGTCCGCAATGGGTCACTCGACCGTCCTCCTCTCCGGCGCTCCGGGTCGACACGCCGGGTCGGGCCGATTATAATGGCCCGCCGCGGCATGCTCAATTCAAGAGCGGAGAAAATGGCCCAGGACGACACGGACAACGACGCGATGGAGAAGCGACTCAAGTCGCTCATGACGGCCGTCAGTCACATCAACACGTTGCGGCCGATTGACGAGTTGCTGTTGTGCATGGCGCAGGAGGGGGCCAGTGCCCTGGAGGCCCAGCGATGCACCGTCTGGGTGCTCGACGAGGCGGCCGACGAACTCTACAGCCGTGTCGCCATGGGGGTCGCCGACCAGCCGCTCCGCATGCCGAAGGACGCGGGCATTGCGGGTGACACCCTGCGAACGGGCAAGGTCAGCAACGTCGCGGACGCCGCCGCGGACCCGCGGTTCAACGCTCTTCTGGGACAGAACGAGGATTTCCACACGCGCAGCCTGCTGTCGGTGCCGCTCACGAGCCGCGAGGGCCGGCCCATCGGCGTGTTCCAGGTGCTCAACAAGGAGCGCGACAAGCCCTTTAGCCGCGACGACGAACGTCTGGCGGAGGCCTTCGCGTCGGTTGTGGCCGTGGCCATCCAGAATGTGCGACGGTTCGAGTCGGTGAAGCGCGACCGGGACGAGTTGGACGACGAGAACGCGCGACTCAAGCTGAGCCTGGAGGAATCGTTCGACCTGTGCGAGTTCGTGGGCAACTCCTCGGGCATCCTGCGGGTCATCGAGATTGCCCGGCGCGTCAGCGACACCGACGTCTCGGTCCTGGTCACCGGCGAGTCGGGCACCGGCAAGACGCTTCTGGCCAAGTGCATTCACACCAGCAGCGCCCGGCGGAACAAGCCGTTCGTGGAGTTCAACTGCGCGGCCATCCCGGAGACGCTGCTGGAGGCTGAGCTGTTCGGCATCGAGAAGGGCGTGGCCACGGGCGTCGACCGCCGGATGGGCAAGCTCGAGGCCGCGGACGGCGGAACCATCTTTCTCGACGAGATCGCCGACATGACTCTGGCCACCCAGGCCAAGATTCTCCGCGTGGCCCAGGAGAAACGGTTCGAGGCCGTCGGGTCGCGCGAGACGCGGCGGGCCGACGTGCGGATCATCTCGGCGACCAACAAAGACCTCCAGCAGGAGATTGAGGGCGGGCGGTTCCGCGAGGACCTTTACTATCGGCTCAACGTGGTGACGCTCCACCTGCCGCCCCTCAGGGAGCGGCGTGAGGACATTCCGGCGCTGGCGGCCCACATTCTCGACCGGCTGAGCAAGCGGTTCGGCGATCGGCCGCGCCGACTCAGCGACGAGGCCATGGCCCGGTTCATGGCCTACGCGTGGCCGGGCAACGTCCGCGAGATGGAGAACGAGATCTCCCGCGGCCTCGTTCTGGCAGGCGATCGCGCGGAACTCGCCGAGGACGGCCTGTCGGAGAAACTTCGCCGCGCGGTTCCCGCGTCCGGGCCGGCGTCGCCGATTACTGCCGGCACCCTGGCCGAACAGGTCGAGGCCCTCGAGCGGCGCCTCATCGAGCAGGCACGCATGGCCACCGGCGGCAACAAGTCCAGGATGGCCCGGCTGCTCGGCCTGTCGCGCGAGGGGCTGCGCAAAAAGCTGGGCCGGTACGAGATGGGCTGAGCCTGCCTGCCGGCCTCCACGACGGGGGGGAACCGGTAGGTCGGATGCAACCGCACATCGGGGTGGCATGTCGCGCACGTTGTTCCCGCAGATCGACTCAGTGCAATGACGTCCGGACCGCTCGTGCGTCCGGAAGCACACGTCCGGTGACCATTCACCCTTGCGAAAGGAGAGGGCGCGATGAGGACGCTTGTCAGGAGTCTGACCGGCCTGGTGGTTCTGGTGGCCCTGCTGGCGGCCGGCTGCGGCGGTGAGGCCGGCCGAGCGGGAGGCAAGTCCGGAGGCCAAGCCACGCCGAAGAACACGATCCGAACGCTGTCCGACGCCCTGGAGAACGGCCGAAAGGATGCCTTCGTCTCGTGCTTCAAGCTCCAGGGACGGCAGCGGGAGTACCTGGGCGCGAACTTCGACATGGGGTACGGCATCGTGAGACTCAGGAAGGCTCTTGAGGAAACCTACGGGTCCGATGCCTGGCAGAAGTTCCGCGAGGCCGGCGGTCACTGGGGCGCGGGGTTTGAAGTGGCCACCGATGAGATGCTGGACCGCGTCGTGGTCAAGATCGACGGCGACAAGGCCGCCTGCACGATGCCCGATGAGACGGAGCCCATGTTGATGGTGAAGGTGGGCGGGGCGTGGCTGATCGACCTGAGCACGCAGTTGCCGGCCGATGATAGGGTGCCCGAGGCGATGAAGGCGATGGCACTGACGACCGCGGCCGTCGAGAAGGGCATTGCCCAGGTCGGCAAGCCGGGCCAGTCGCCCGAGTCGGTGAACAGGTTGGTCTGCACCGAGATGACCAGGGGCCTGATGGGCGGCGCACCTGTGCCTGTCCCGCCAGCGGAGTAGACGGTATCCGTCCGGAGGCCGGAGTGGTCGGCGGCGTGGCCTTTTCTGGGCTCCCGGTGTTGGCAGTGGTGGTTGGGGCCCAGTTTGGCCCACGAAGTGGGCGCTTATGTGCCAACAATGTGGGCGCCTGTTTCTACGTATTTGGGCCTTAAACAGCTTTATTACGTCCATGGGGCCAGGAAGGGTCGTAAGAGCGCCCACTTCATGGGCGCCCCCGAATCGAGGCATGAGCACCCTCTGCGGTTTTCGCAATCCCTAAGTCATTGTTCTGAAGCGGGTTAAAGCGCGGCCCCCCCGCTTTTCTGGTCGGGTGGCACGGGGATTGCGGTATAGTACTGGTGAGCGTTGTGAGGAGGTTAGGGAAGGCGAGCGGAGACGTACGGGTTCGGGGACGAAAAGTGGTGGACGGCGGCATGGACCCGAGTTGTCATGAGCAATGCCAAGCAGCGACCGAGGGGTTAGAGCGCCGCGCAGAGAGCGGCGTTCCGGGCGACGGTCGACGGGCATCCGCGCCTGTCGACCGCCGGCCCGCCGAGCGGAGAAGGTGGCGACCATGTCCAGGGATCACCGAAAACGTCATCGCCTCTCGACAGGTCTTGGGGGTCGCGTGGATGTCCATTCCGCGGGACCGTGTTTCAACTGTCCGCGACAGAACTCGTGCTGGTGGGCGAGTCTGGGGTGGGGTCGGTCAGACCATACCGGGCGGTTTCGGTCGGACTTCGCCGAGCCGAGGTGCCCGACACGCGTCCGAAGAGTGAGAAGGCCGGGCGTCCGCGCCCGAAGGAAGAGCACTCACAACAAGGAGAATACCTGAGACAACGTACAGTGGCGAGAGGCGTTGCGGAACGAAGGCGCCGTTGTGGCTAAGGCTCACTCGTTCAGTGAGCCCTGTGGGACCCTCTGTTGAAGTTGGACGAACCGTAACGCAAGGACGTAGCGCCTCTGGCCGATCGTTCGAAGCCCGTCGCTCCGGCAAATCGCGTTACCCTGGCCGCGAATTTGCTTTAACGAGTCGGCGGGCTCCTTTTTTGCGCGCGCCTCCCACGGCCGGCGCCGCGGCTTGACCGCCTGCCCGAGCGCGGTCGAGGGGTAGTGTCCCCCGTGCTTTGATGGGCGTTCGCTTGCCGCACGGCACGTCTGCGGGACAAACGCTAGAAGCAGTTGGTGGGCAGGACGGTCGGGCACCGCTCGGGGAACAGCGCTGCCATCCCGGGGACCAAGGCGCGGGGGATCCGCACCTCCGGCTTTGCGGCCAGTTGGCCTACCGGCAGATACCCGGTGACGAGTTGAATGAGGCGATCCTCTCCCATGCGGACGGTGCCCCGGGTGGCGGAGGCGGGCCGCCGCTTGGCAGGGATGACCAGGTCCGCATAGCCGATGTCCGTGCGCAGGGTCAGGTCGAGGCCGGTCTCGGCCAAGGGCGACGCAGCCCAGCGGGCGGTCAGTTCCCCCGTGAAGGCGGCCAGCGTACTGCCGAGGTTGATGATGCGCATCATCCCCCCGCCGGTCGCGTGGGTCCGCCGCGTGAAGGTGGCCCCCAGTTCCACGGCGGCCCGGGATGCCGGGTGGTGCGGCGGCAGATACATGACGATGTTCTCGGAGACCCTGCGGCGGCATTGCCGGCCCAGCCAGGTGAGTATCGACGCCAGGGCCTCCGGCCCGTCGGCCGCCAGCTCGCCCACGCGGACCTCCCGGGGATCGTCGTCCAGGGCGACATAGCCGACGGCCCGGGTCCCGCGGTGGAACGCCACAACCTGGATCGCGGAGCGAAACTGCACGCCGCGACGGTAGCCCGGCCAGGTGGCCCGGGTTCGCTCGATGCCGAACCCGCGGCGGGCCAGATCCTTGCGATAGAGCGGCACGATGTCGCCATGGCGCTTCGGCGGGACACGCCGGGCTCGCAGCGTCATCGGGCCGCCGACCACCGCGCGGCCGGGCAGCTCGGTGCGGCAGTCGTTGAGCGTCGTGCGGTAACCGAACTTGTGATAGTAGTCCGGAATGCCGAAGAGCATCGAGACGTCGATCCCATCCTCGGCCATGACGTCGATGCACCGTTCGAGGACCCGCCGGCTGTGGCCGCGCTTGCGGTGTCCCCGCTTGGTGTAGACGTCGCCGATGCCGGCGCAGCGGAGAACCGCGCGGCCGATCCTGAGGCGCAGGTAGGGCAACTCGGCCCAACTGACCGCCTGGTCGTCGATCATCAACTCGACGCGGCGGCCTCCGGGTTTGCGATGAGCGACCAGACAGCCTTTCATGACGGTTGCTCCTCTCGGTGACCGGCAACCGGTGGCGCGCAAACTTGCAGCAGCCGATGCGAGCGACTATACTCCTGCGGGCTCAGAAAGTTGTCAACCACCTTTTCTGCGGAGACCCGCACGATGACATCGCGCGAACGGTTGCTGGCGCTGCTGCGAGGCGAGCCGACGGACCGCATCGGCATTCAGATCCGCGGGGTCCACGTTTGGAACGACCGGTGGTGCGCGTCGCGCCACGAGAGTTTCCGACCGCTGATCGACGCGGTGCGCGAGCACGGCGACTGGGCCGTGGGCATCGGGTTCGAGCAGGGATTCTGCTACTCGGCGGCCCCGGTCGCGCTGCACACGTCGATTGAGGAGGTGCCCGATCATGCCGACGTGGAGCATCACGTGACGTTCATCGACGGGCCGCAGGGCCCGCTTCGCCGTGTGGTGGCCCGGAGCCGCGTCGGTCATCCCGACATGACCGTGGAGCACTTTGTCAAGACGCCCGAGGATGCCGAGAACCTGCTGGCGCTGCCTTACGAGCCGCTGCGGCCGGACACGGCGCGGTTCCTGGAGCTCGACCGCACGGTGGGCGACCGTGGCCTGGTGCTTGTCGGCCTGGGCTATGACCCGATCGGCGAGGTCTACGAGCTGCTGGGCACCGAGCGGCTGGCGTTCTGGTCGGTCGAGCACCGCGATCTGCTGCACCGGATGCTGGGCGAGTTTCTTCGCCGCCGGCTGGACGTGATCGAGCACATCGCCCAATCGGGCGTCGCGCTGGCGATGCCCCTGATGGTCGGCCACGTGGGGGCCGAGGTGGTGGTGCCGCCCCTGGCCTCGCCGGCCGATTTCCGCGACTTCGTGGTCCGCTATGACCGGCCGCTGCACGACGCCGTCCACGCCATGGGAGGCTTCGTCCACGTGCACTCTCACGGCAGCATCAGCAAGCTCCTGGAGGATTTCGTCGCCATGGGAACCGACATGCTGCACCCGGTGGAGGCCCCGCCGCTGGGCGACACGCCCCTGGCGGAAGCGAAGCGGCGCATCGGGTCGGACCTGGTGATCGAGGGCAACGTGGAGATTTCGCGAGCCCTCGACGAGGAGCCCGAGGCCTTCCGCCGCCGCATCCGGGAAACCGTCGCCGACGGCAAGCCCGGCGGGCGGTTCGTCATCTGCCCGACCGCCAGCCCGTACCCCGTGCAGCTCAGCGACCGGGCGGTCCGCAACTACCTGACGATGATCGAGGTCGCCCTGTCCGACGGCCGCTATTGACCGCGCATGTCGTTGACGTTGGGTGCCATGCTTCTGCGCGCGAGCGGAGAAGCGTGCGGACCGTACAATTCAGAGAACCGGCCGGTGCCACGGTCTGGCCTACAGGCCAGGCCGTGATGACGGTCCGAGGACCGATCATGGCCTGACTTCGTCAGGCCATGGCACCCCAGCTTGTCGTGAGCGATGTCGAACGGCCGCCGACCATGGCACGCGCGCCGTGGCACCCGAGTGGAAAACATCAGATGTACGGCTTGTCGGGGACCTCGACTTCTAGGACGCCGTCCTTCTCGCGTTCGGCGGGGTCTACGGCGATGACGGTGACCTCACGCCCGCGGATGGTTTGGCGCTCGACGGCCCCGCGGACCTCGATCCACGTGTCACTGGTGTACGTCTTCGCGTCGGGCGTCCGGACGGCGACGCCCACGGGCGTGGCGTCGGCGGCGCAGCAGGTGATCTTGAACCGGGCGATGGTCAGCAGGTCGTCCGCCATGTCGTCGGAGCGGTAGACGAACCCGATGGTGCGGACCTTCAGCCCGGGCTGGTCGCGCCCGATCTCCAGGACGTCGAGGGTGTTGGCCGGTTTGTACTCTCCGGCTGCGGCCGCCCAGTCGCGTTGCTGGCTGCGGTAAACGTCCAGCAGGTTCGCCGAGTCGAGGCCCATGCCGCGCTTCATCGCCGCCAGGGCGTTCAGGCTCCGGTGCGGCACGAGCAGACCGGCCAGGACCGGCAGTATGATGAACAGAACCAGGCCGATGCCCTTGACCATGGTCCACAGCCCGGGCCCGCGGTCGGACGCGGGCGGCGAGGCTGCACCGTCGGACTCGGCACCGTGGGTCTCGCACACGTCGTCGGCCCCGTGAACGTGCCCGCATGCGCACACTGCGGGCGACGGCCGGAAGACGCCCTTGGCGGCCAGCAGCAGCAGCAGCACCCCGGCGGCACCGGTGAAGTACAGGTAGGGAGGCGCCTGGAAGAACTTCAGCTTGTCGGCCCAGTACATGCCAGCCAGAAACGCGCCCCACAGGGCGACCACCATCAGCCAGCCGGCGCGAGGAATGGCGTCTCGGACTCTCATGGCAGACTCATCCTCCGAACCATGCTTGCTGAACCAGCGCCAGAAGGGCCATCACGACGAACACGGTCACCAGAATCGCCGCCACCAGACGCCAGATGAGCGACCGGCGGAACACGCTGCCGTACATCACCAGCAGCTTGATGTCGAACATCGGGCCGAGCACCAGGAAGGACAGCTTGGCCACCGCCGTGAAGCTCAGCAGCCCGGCGGCCACGAAGGCGTCGGCCTCGCTGCACAGATTCAAGCCCACGGCCAGGGCCATCATGCCCACGACCGACAGGATGGGGTTGCCGCTGACGACGTTCATGACGGTGCGCGGCAGCGCGGTCTGGATCGCCGCGGCAATCAGGGCCCCCGCGATGAGGAACGGGATGACGCCCAGGAACTCACTGACGGCGTGGTCGCACGCGGCGGAGATCCGCTGCCTTGCCCTCAGGCCCGCGTGGGGATCGGCGCCGTGGTTGTCGTCTTCCCGGGCGTCAGGCTTGAGCCACTCGCGGGCCCGTCCGCGGCCGACCAGGGCGGCCACGGCCATACCGATCGCGATGCCGAAGCCCACGCGGGCCAGCGGCATGAAGAGCCATTCCGGTTTGCCGCGGAACGCCGCGAACGTCGAGGCGATCACCACGGGGTTCACGATGGGGGCCACCAGCAGGTAGGCCAGGGCCATGCCGAGCGGCATGCCTTTCTTCAGCAGCCGCCGCAGCACGACCACCACGCCGCACTCGCACACCGGCAGGCACACGCCCATGGTCGCCCCGACCAGCAGTTGGGCGAACCGCGACCTCGGTATCAGGCTCAGCATCCGCCGGCGCGACACGAACATCTCCAGCAGGCCCGACAGCAGCGCTCCGATGAGGATGAACGGCAGGGCCTCGAAGACGATGCTCAGAAAGGTGAGGCTGAATACCTGGGTGTCGCTGCGCTCGGTGATCGGCTTGAGGGCCTCGCGTGCGGTCCACAGGGCCAGACCGAGCAACGGCACCGTGACCACGATGACCAGGATGACCACGACCAGTCGCGTGAAGAAGTTGTGCGGCGCATCGTCATGCAGGCGATCGACATTCACAATCGGTGGCTCCCGGTGCTAGGCGCAAGAGGCGCACCATTATAGGGAGCAACCGCGGGGGAGCAAGGACTGCATCGCTGTTGCGGGGCAAAGGGCGGGTGCCACGGTCTGGCCGCCGTTCGACATCGCTCACGGCAAGCAGGCCAGGCCGTGATGACGCTGCGAAGACCCATCATGGCCTGACTTCGTCAGACCATGGCACCGCGCTCTCGTTCGCATGGCTGCGGAGCAGCCATGGCACCTCTTGTGGTTCTCACCTAACGCAGTGGCGTCACACCGGCGCGCCGGGGGCGGGCAGGTCGACCGGCTGGTCGGCGTGGTATTCCTGGATGGTTCGGGCCTCGGGCCGGCGTGCCCTGAGGGCGGCGATGGCCGTGACGACCGATTCGGCGGCCCACACGGTGGTGACCAGCGGGACGTTCTCGGCAACGGCCGTCGTGCGGATGCGCACCTCGTCGGCCCGGGGGTTCTTGCCGCTGGGGGTGTTGATGATGAGGTGCACCTCGCGGTTTTTCATCCAGTCGACGACGTTGGGCCGGCCCTCGCTGACCTTGCTGATTCGCTCGCTCGGGATATCGTTTTCCGAGAGGAAGCGGTGCGTGCCGCCGGTGGCCAGCAGCCGGAACCCCATGTCCACGAGGTGTTCGGCCGGGCCCAGGAACAGGTCCTTGTCGGCGTCCTTGAGGCTGACGAACACGGTGCCCTCGGTCGGCAATTGCTGCCCGGCGGCAAGCTGGCTCTTGGCGAACGCCATGCCGTACTGCGCGTCGATGCCCATGACCTCGCCCGTGGAGCGCATCTCGGGGCCCAGCACGCAGTCCACGCCCGGGAACCGGTTGAAGGGAAAGACCGATTCCTTCACGCCGACGTGCCGCAACGCCGGCGCGCCGCCGTCCAGGCCCAGGTCGGCCAGCGTCCCGCCGAGCATGACGCGCGTGGCCACCTTGGCAATGGGCACGCCCGTGACCTTGCTGACGAAGGGGACGGTGCGGCTGGCGCGGGGATTCACCTCGAGCACCCAGACGCGGTCATCGGGCGTCACGGCGAACTGCACGTTCATCAGGCCGCGCACGTTCAACTCCAGGGCCAGGGCCCGCGTGGCGCGGCGAAGCTCTTCGAGCACCCGCGGGGCGAGCCACTGCGGCGGCAGGACCATCGCGGCGTCGCCCGAATGGACCCCCGCCGGCTCGATGTGCTCCATGATGCCCGCGATGTAGACGCTCTGCCCGTCGGCCACGGCGTCCACGTCCACCTCCACGGCGTCCTCCAGGTACTTGTCCACCAGGATGGCCTGGCCGTCGCTCTCGGCCACGGCGGCCGACGCGAAGCGGTCCAGCTCCGCGTCGTCGTAGACGATTTCCATGGCGCGGCCACCCAGGACGAAGCTGGGCCGCACGATCACCGGGTACTCCAGCCGCCGGGCGATGCGGCGTGCCTCGTCGTCGGTGGCGGCCATCCCGTTGGGCGGCTGGCGGAGGCGGAGTTTCTTGATCATCGCGGCGAACTGCCCGCGGTCCTCCGCCCGGGCGATGCTCGCCGGGCTGGTGCCCAGCATGGCCGCGCCCTCGTCCTGCAGCGCCGCCGCCAGGTTGAGCGGGGTCTGCCCGCCGAACTGCACGATGAGGCCGTCGGGTTTCTCGCGGCGGACGATGGCCAGCACGTCCTCGAGCGTGAGCGGCTCGAAGTACAGCCGGTCGGACGCGTCGTAGTCGGTCGAGACGGTCTCCGGGTTGCAGTTGACCATGATCGACTTGTACCCGGCCTCCTGGCAGGCCATCGAGGCGTGGACGCAGCAGTAGTCGAACTCGATGCCCTGGCCGATGCGGTTCGGCCCGCCGCCCAGGATCATGATCCGGGGCTCGGTCCCGGGCGTGTCCTCGGACTCCTGCTCGTAGGTGGAGTAGTAGTAGGGCGTGGCTGCCTCGAACTCCGCGGCGCAGGTGTCCACCAGCTTGTAGACCGGCTCGAGGCCGGCAACCCACCGCGTGCGGCGCACCTCGCGCTCGGGCTTGCCCAGCAGGTGCCCCAGTTGGGCGTCGCTGTAGCCCGCGGCTTTGGCTTCGCGGAGCATGTCGTTGCTGATGTCGCCGCCCCCGCGTCCGATGTCGGCCAGGCGCTGTTCGGTCTCCACCAGTTGGAGCATCTGGTCGAGGAACCACGGGTCGATGTGCGTCAGGCCGTGCAGGTCGTCCACCGACAGGCCGCGCTGCATCGCGTAGCGGATGTAGAACAGCCGCTCCCCGCCCGGACGGATGAGCCGCGCCCGAAGCTCCGACTCGGCGATGGCCGCAGCGTCGAGGTCGCGGCCGTCGGCCCCGAAGCCCATCCGCTTGACCTCCATGCTCCTGAGGCCCTTCTGGAGGGCCTCCTTGAAGGTTCGCCCGATGCTCATGGCCTCGCCCACGCTCTTCATCTGGATGGTCAGCGTCGGGTCGGCCCCGGGGAACTTCTCGAACGTGAACCGCGGAATCTTCACCACGCAGTAGTCGATGGTCGGCTCGAAACAGGCCGGAGTCTTCCGCGTGATGTCGTTCGGAATCTCGTCCAGGGTGTAGCCCACGGCCAGCTTGGCGGCGATCTTCGCGATGGGGAACCCCGTGGCCTTCGACGCCAGGGCCGACGAGCGGCTCACGCGGGGGTTCATCTCGATGACCACCATGCGGCCCGTTTGCGGGTGCACCGCGAACTGGATGTTGCACCCCCCGGTTTCCACGCCGATGGCCCGGACGATCCGGACCGACGCGTCGCGCATCCGCTGGTACTCCACGTCGGTGAGCGTCTGCACCGGGGCCACTGTGACGGAGTCGCCCGTGTGCACGCCCATCGGGTCCAGGTTCTCGATCGAGCAGACGATGACCACGTTGTCCGCCCGGTCGCGCATCACTTCCAGCTCAAACTCCTTCCAGCCTTCGACCGACTCCTCCAGCAGCACCGAGTGCACGGGGCTCAACTCCAGGCCCCGGGCGACCAGGTGCTCGAACTCCTCGATGTTGTAGGCGGCCGACCCGCCCGTGCCGCCCAGGGTGAACGACGGCCGGATGATGATCGGCAGGCCCAGTTCCCCGGCCGCCGCCATGGCCTCGGCCCGGGTGTGGACCAGCCGGCTGCGAAGCGACTCCAGTCCGATCTGGTCCATCGTCTCCTTGAACCGGTCGCGGTCCTCGGCCCGCTCGATGACGTCGTAGCTGGCGCCGATCATCTCGACGCCGTGCCGCTGGAGGACGCCCGCCTCGTGCGCCGCCACGGCCGTGTTCAGCGCCGTCTGACCGCCCAGTGTGGGCAGCAAGGCGTCGGGCCGCTCGCGCTCGATGATCCGCTCGACCATCTCGACCGTGATGGGCTCCACGTAGACCCGGTCGGCCGTCTCGGGGTCGGTCATGATGGTCGCCGGGTTCGAGTTCAGCAGCACCACCTGGTAGCCCTCGGCCCTGAGCGCGCGGCAGGCCTGTGTGCCCGAGTAGTCGAACTCGCACGCCTGGCCGATGACGATCGGCCCGGCGCCGATGATCAGGATCTTGTGGATGTCGTCGCGCTTGGGCATAGTCGCTGCCGTTCCAACCTCTCCCCCTTGAGGGGGAGGTGCCGCCCTGAGGCGGCGGTGGGGGGTGACCACCGCGCGCCCATCTTCTGGCGTACGCCACCCTCACCCGGCCCTTCGGGCCACCCTCTCCCTCCAGGGAGAGGGGTCATGCACGCCTTGTCTCCATCGCGTGGCATGGGGACGCCGAAGCAGTCGCCATGATCCGCACTAGCTCTTCTGCGCCTTCATGAACCGCGTGAACATCTCGAACAGGTACCGCGAGTCGTGCGGGCCCGGCGCCGCCTCGGGGTGGTACTGCACGCTGAAGGCTGGCACATCACGGCACCGCAGCCCCTCGACCGTCCGGTCGTTCAGGTTCACGTGCGTCACCTCGACCGCCCCGTCGGGCAGGCTGTCCAGATCGACCACGAACCCGTGGTTCTGCGAGGTGATCTCCACGTGGCCGCCGGCCAAATCGCCGGGTGGCATGACCACGCTTGCGTGGCCATGTTGTGACGCCTCGCCCTCGCCCAACCGCATCACCGGATGGTTCGCACCGTGGTGACCGAACTTGAGCTTCGATGTCCGCCCGCCCATGGCCTGGCCGAGAATCTGGTGGCCCAGGCAGATGCCGAACAGCGGCACGCGGCCCAGCATCTTGCGGACCTCCTCCACGATGCTCTCGAGCGCCGCCGGATCGCCCGGACCGTTCGAGAGCATCACGCCGTCGGGTTCCAGCGCAAGGACCTCCTCGGCCGTGGCATAGGCCGGCATCACCCGCACCCGGCACCCGGCCGTCACCAGCAGGCGCAGAATGTTCCGCTTGAGGCCATAGTCCATGACCACGACGTCGTAGCGCGGCGGCGCGGCCGCGCGGTCGGCCAAGGGCTCGGTCCACGCGTAGCCCTCGGTGCACGCCACCTCGCGGACCAGGTCGCGGCCCACCAGGCCCGGGCTCTCACGGGCCAGGGTCACCAGCTCGCGCTCGCCCAGGATCTCGGTGCTGGCGGCGGCCTTCATGGCCCCCGCCTCGCGGATGTGCCTGACCAGGCAACGCGTGTCCAGCCCCGAAATGCCCAGCACGCTGCGCTCGCGCAGCAGGTCCGGGAGTGACGTGCGGCTCCGCCAGTTGGACGCCCGCCGAGCCACTTCCTTGACCAGGAAGGCCGACAGCCACAGCCCCCGGCTCTCGAAGTCGTCCGGCGTGACCCCGTAGTTGCCGATCAGCGGGTAGGTCATCGCGACCATCTGGCCGCGGTAGGAGGGATCGCTGAGCACCTCGACGTAGCCGGTCATGGCCGTGTTGAACACCACCTCGCCCGTGGCGGTGCCCGTGGCGCCAAAAGAATGCCCTCGAAACGTCGTACCGTCCTCAAGGGCCAACAGTGCCTGTCCGTCCGGCATGGTTCACGGTTTCCTTGGTCCGGGGTCGGCCGTACGCTGCCAGCCCGGTGGTGTACCCCCGTTCATACAACAGGGGGCTGCCGCACGCCTCGGACCCAACCCCGGGAACAATGTCAGGCCCGATATCCGTGGCGTGCGTGCGGCAGTCCCCTGTGGAGTGTCCATCACTGCACTGTATGACACGCCTGACAAGGGACTGCAACTTGCGTGCCAATGGTACGCCGAAATCGGGCAACACGTTGCCGGGGCGTGACTTACGGGCTTCCAACAATTCGGTAACCGGGCAGGTCGATCGCGGAAACGACAATCTTGTCGCGGCCTCCAAACATCGCGCACATTTTTGTCGCCCTCTGCCGCCGCACCCGACCAAGCACCCGTGCATAGGATACAGACTCTGCGGCCCATGGCAAGACGTTGTCGCAGGATTCATCCTGGTTCATTGTCGCGGCGGGCCCGGCGCGGGTGGGGTGTGCCTTGACGCCGGCGGGCCTGAGGGCTACACTTCGCCTCCCATGACCCACAGCGACGGCACATCGGCTTCGCCTGCCGCAAAGGGACAGTACGACGTGGCCCGGCTGCCCCCGCGGATGCTGCGCGGGCGGCTCTGCCCCGAGTCGTTCGACCTCGGCGGGGTCACCTGGCGACTGGAGAAGGACCTGAAGGCCGATTTCTTCGCCGCCACGGGCCGCTACGTCGCCCCGGACGGGCGGCGGGCCTGCCTGAAGCACTATCACACCGAGCCCTTCATGGGCATCCTGCTCGGCTGGGCGGGCCGACTGATGTGCCGCCGAGAGGTCGGTTTCTATCGCCTGCTGGCCCGCGTGCCGGGCATCCCGCGGCTGCTGGGGCGGCGCGGCACGAGCGCCTTCATCCACCAGTGGATCGACGGGACCGACCTGCTGGACCGCAGCGACCGCGTGCCCGACGACTTCTTCGATCGCCTGGACCGGCTGGTCCGCGACCTGCACGCCCGCGGCGTGGCCTACGTGGACATGAACAAGCCCGACAACGTCCTGGCCGGCGACGACGGCCGGCCGTACCTGGTGGACTTCCAGATCTCGCTGCGCCGCCCCGCGCGGTGGAACCTGCCCGGGCGGTGGCTCTTCGCCGTGCTCTGCCGCGAGGATCTGTACCACGTCCGCAAGCTCAAGCGCAAGTTCCGCCGCGACCTGATGAGCGAGGCCGAGCTGGCCGCCAGCTACGAGCGCTCGGGCCTGCTGAGCGTTCACCGCGTGTTCGCCCATCCGTTCCAGCGTCTGCGCCGGTGGGTGCTCGAGCGCCTCGGCGCGCGCTAACGCGCTCTTACACGGGTGCCCACGGCTCTTAGACTTCGCTCGGAGCAGGCATCCCGTGCCCCTGCCACAGCTCCAGGGCACGTCGGGGACAGGGACGCCACCGACGCCGTGCCGCGCCCTCACCACGGCGACAGGCGGTGCTGCACCGGCTGGTAGCAGCGGGCGTGCTGCTCAAAGAGCCGGCCCCGCAGGCGATCACAGACCGCCCGGGTCTCGGTTGTCGCCTGTGCCGCAAGGTTCACCAACTCCCCGGGATCGTTCGTGTGGTCGTACAGCTCTTCCTCGCCGAGTTGCGGGTAGCAACTGTAGCGATAGCGGTCGTCATAGACGGTCAGGCTGTTCTCCCGAGGATCGATCGCCGAGGTCTGGGCCATCGGCAAGGGGCGCTCGCCTCCGGCGAAAAGGTCGCACCCGTGCAGACCGTCGGGTGCCGGCAGGCCCAGCAGCGACAGCACGGTCGGCACGATGTCCGCGTTGCTCACGGCGGCGTCGACGCGCCTCGGCAGGCCGTCGCCCGGGCAGCGGAGCACCAGCGGTGTGTGCAACAGCGAGTGCGACGGGCAGTAGGCCTTGTAGATCAGTCCGTGATCGCCCATCCAGTCGCCGTGATCGCTCGTGAAGATGACCACCGTGTCGCCCCACTGGCCGCTCTGTTTCAGCCGCTCGACGATGCGGCCCACCGCCCGGTCAATCAGCGAGACCATTGCGGCCGTGTACCGGGCCACGGTCCGCAACGACTCCGGCGACACGGTCCGGATGTTCCTCCTCCCCGTCGTGGCCATCAGTTGCCGCATCGGCGACGGCTTGTCCGACAGTTCCTCCTCCGACATGAGCGGCTCGGGCACCGGCATGTCGAGGAAATCCCTGGCGACGTCCTCCGGCGGCACGACCGGATGGTGCGGATCGGGAAAGCCGACGAACAGGAAGAACGGGCGGTCTTCCCGGGCGGCGCGGCTCACACACTCACACGCTCTTTGCCCGAGCCACGTGCTGTGGTGCACCTCGGACGGGACGGCCGACAGCCAGGCCTGGGGAATCCCCTCGACGGCGCCATGCCGCGCGTCGCGCGACGCCTCGATCGCCTGCAACACTTCCGGGTGGTGCTTCGTCAGCCAATGGCCGTAGTGGCACAGCTTCGGGCGGCAGGGCTCCTCGCCGTGGCCGTTGGTCAACTGCACCTCCCGGAAGCCGCAGTACGGGCCCGTCCAGGTGTCGTCGTACTGGCCGCACTCCCACGCGGGCCGCGACTCGGCGAAACCGTACCTCGCGTCGGAGCGCATCGGCGTCAGGTGCAGCTTGCCGAGCGCCGCCGTGTGGTAACCGGCTTCCGAGAGCATGTCAGCGAGTGTCGCCACGTGCGCGGCCTCATCGGGGGCGGCCGGCGCCAGGGTGCGGTGCTCGCGGCGCGGCAGCGGCACGCCGTTCATCCCGATGCCGTGCCCGCTGGGATACAGGCCGGTCAGCAGCGTCGCCCGCGACGGCATGCACACCGGGTTGGAGACGATGTGCCGCGAGAAGAACGTTCCCTCGGCCGCCAGGGCGTCGATGTTCGGCGTCCGCGCGTGCGGATTGCCCGCGCAGCCCAGGCTGTCGTACCGCTGCTGGTCGGTGTGCAGGATCAGCAGGTTTCGTCTGACCGTCTTCGACATCGGATGTCTCCTGTTCTACCTATGGCACGTCGGGCAAAAGGGCGCAGCCGGCGCCCAGGCGGTGGACCGGCCGGCCGTCGCACTCCAGGGCGATCACCGTGGCCACCGGGTCGGGCGGGTCGGCGGGCATCCCCTTCAGGTGCAGCCGCACGGTCGGCTCGAACGTCTGCTCAAAGTCAACCTCCCGGCCGGTGCCCAGGATGCTCGCGCGGCGGACGGGCGTCTCCATGCCGCCGATCCAGAGGTCCGGCCCGTACCAGCGCGGCACGTGCCAGTACATCGTCCGGCCGCGCACCGTCGCCGGACTCTGGCCGAACGCGAAGTTCATCCATTCGCACGTGGCGCGTTCGGTGCCGTAGACCGACACGCCGTCCCCGTTGCGGCGGAGCCATGCGCCGACGGCCTTCAGGCGCTCGGAGGCCTCGGGCTGCACCGCCCCGTCGCCCATGGGGCCAATGTTAAGGATCAGGTTGCCGCCCTGACTCGCGCACGAGACGAGCGTCATCACCAGTTGCGGCACGGTCTTCCAGTCGTGGTCGGCGCGGTTGTAGCCCCAGGTGTGGTTGAGCGTGTCGCAGCTTTCCCAGTCGCGGTACGGCGGGCTGGCCTTGACGTGGTTCTCCGGCGTGTCGTAGTCCTCGGGCATCAGCGACCCGCCGGCACCCCAGCCCGAGCGGTTGTTGATGATGATCTTCGGCTGGAGCGACCGCACCATGTGGTTCATCTGCGTCGATTCCCAGCCGTCGGGCTTCAGCGGCCACGGGACGTCGTAGAACAGGACGTCAATCTTGCCGTAGCCGGTCATCAGCTCGCGGACCTGTCCGTGGACGTACTCGACGAAGCGCTTCCGCGCAGCCTCGTCGCTGAAGCAGCGGGCCCCGTCCGGATGGTGCCAGTCCATGAGGCTGTAGTAGAGCCCCGGGCGGAGCCCCTCGGCGCGGGCTGCCTCGACGAACTCGGCCACCAGGTCGCGCCGGGCCGGCGCGTGGGTCGACGTGTAGTCCGTGAGCTTCGAGTCCCACAGGCAGAACCCCTCGTGGTGCTTGGTCGTGAGGATCATGTACCGCTGCCCGGCCTCGCGGGCCAGCCGGGCCCACCCGCGCGGGTCGCATTTCTCGGCTCGGAACTGGCTGGCGAGGGTTTCATACTCGACCACCGGGATGCGTTCGCGGTTCATCACCCACTCGTGGCGGCCCAGGATACTGTAC